>ERZ773197.302-NODE-302-length-40865-cov-5.527028_pt1 | contig 40865 bp, 63 predicted proteins | sample MGYA00580999_ERZ773197 | MGnify/ENA primary metagenome ERZ773197 (study PRJEB29015, sample SAMEA2738166) | human oral metagenome | biome: human oral; feature: human-associated habitat; material: saliva | place: China | collected 2185 ...
GTATAAATTGAAATATCTATTATTTAGCACCTAGTGCTGCCATTGTAATATAGTTGGTATATGTATTATTTTAAACTACTCCATTTTGAAATAATTGATATTGCTTGCTTTTATTTTGTGTATTTTGTATTGTTTATCTCGTTTCAACACTTTTTATTGCCAAATTATTGCCACAGGATATGCCACCCATCACACTGCCTACTTTATCAAGTATCCGTCTTTATCAAATTCATATGTCTTGCCGTCAATGACCTGCTTACCAGTCATACAATAGCCTTTTGAATTGAAGTAAAACCAATTGTTATTGTATTTTAACCAACCTGTAGCCATTTCTCCATCTTTGTCTGGTTTTAAATAAAACCACTTGGATCCTGACTTTAGCCAGCCGGTTAATCTCTTTCCTTTATCGTAATAGTACCACTTGCCATTTTCTTCAGTCCATCCTGACTTAGGGACTACCCTTTGAGTGGTCTGCTCAACGTCTTCTATGGTGCTATCAGGAGCCTTACCTAAAAGACCATAAGCTATTGCCTGGGCCATTTTCTTAAAGCCTAACTTCTTGGCTAGATCTGAGTCCTCTTTATTATCACAGAAGAAAGACTCCACAAGCACGGCCGTTGGCTTGGTGTCGTTTATCATATATAGCTGTCCAGTTTTTGTACCACGATTGGTAAAACCTAGACTACTGATATTCTTACATATCTGATTAGCTATAGCGTAGCCCTTTTTATCCCCTGGATAGTGGAATACTTCAACTCCATGTCCTGCACCATCTGCAGCATTTAAATGCAGTTCGCAAACAAGATCATACTTGCCTGAATTTGCCATTGGGATTTTATAGCTATATTCACTTCTTTTACTTGGGAATACTCCTTCAGGACAAACTATCACATCACACTTATGCCCTAGTAATTCTAAAATCCTCTTAATATACGGGGCTAGCTCCTTATTATACCTATACTCGTGCGTATATCCACTTGCACTAGTGCACACACCACTTTTTAAAATGGAATGACCCACTGATAAAAATAGTCTCATATCTTGCCTCACTTTCTAAAATGAAAAGGTGGCCGTAAAGACCACCCTTAAAAAATTAATCGCCCAAACCCTTACTTGTAGGATTTATAAATACTCCCAATACTGCCATAGCTGTAGTACCCAGCAGGAATGGGTTAGATACTGTCTTTAGTATCAAGTCCCCTACACTGGCCCAAGTAGTTAGTGAGCTGGCTTCTACCTGCAGTGAAGTAAGGAGTATACCACCAATACCTACCCAAAACCATGGATTCTTATATCTTTCTACATTGTTTGATTTTTTTTCTATGCTGTTTTCAATTCTACTCATGCCAGTCTCCTTTATGTTTTTTAAATTCCTCATACTTACATTTTCTTTTTTCAAGCACTGTTATCCTCATGCCGTGCCTTACTATATCTGTTTTAATCGCGTCCAGTTCCTGCGTATGTTCCTTTAGTGAATCACCATGTAGTACTATATCCTTTGTTTGACTCTCAATAGTTGAGTTAAGCTTGACTATGCTAGAGTTTAATTTAAGCATTGGACTCACAAAAGCTATTAGAACAGGAACCCCCACTACTACGCTATATACGAATTCCTGATTTGTCATATATCACCTCGAAATTTTCAAAAAAAATGGGTAGTTTACAGACTTACCCAGGTCCGTGCAAATACCTTAAACTTACTAGCCTATTCCACCACTAGCTCTTCAAGGTCCATAGCTACCAATAGGGCCTTAACCTTAGCCTTAAGGAACTGTGGTACCTGCTTAAAAGTTCTTACTCCTGCTATAATGCAAGTAACATAACACATTGCCATATCCATCTCACCACCTTTCATTGATAAATTTATGCAATAAAAAAAGAACCTAATATTATTGACAAGATTCTTCATACATATCACTCCTATTCTTCTTTAAGTAGCCTTTCTACTTCCCTTTTAAGATAGTCTGGTACGTCTTCTATTGTCCTCTTCCCATTCTTTATTAGATATACATATAACTTTGCTAATGCACTCATTTAATTACCCCCTGCCTTCATTTCCATTAGTTCAACTATTGCTGTAGACAGCTCTAGTTTATCTTTTTCAATATTTTCCACTATTTCGGCTATTGCTGTAGCATACTCAAGCCTAACCTTATCTGACTCTTCTTTTATTAACTCCTCCATGGTCTTAGGCGGCTCTCCAGGCTCGCCAGTATCATAGTCTATCCACTCAAATACTAGCTTATGCGGTTGACTAGATATATCTACCTTAAAAGAGTTTGCCTTGTGTTCTGCCAGTAGCTTGCCTAGTTCTCCATACTCAAGCTTTAGGCATCCTATTGAGTCTTTTGCATATTCTTTAAGAAGTATATAGTTGTCATAGTCTTCATCAAAACTAGACTCTACTATATCTCCTCTTACATCCCCTTGATGTAGCACAACATTTCCTGTATTTTTTAAGTAATATATTTTTGCACCTATTTCATTAATCATGCTTTACCCCCTAGTCAAAAGCAATCCAGTTAATCGTGGACCTAGATTCAAGTAAAGATGCATTCCCTACTCTATCCTCTACACATAAAAATGTAATTGGACCTGTTTTGTACGAATTTACGTCTAAATAATTTCCGCTATAGTCGTTCATTCCAAGATCGCCATATATTCCACATCTAAAATAAATATTTTTCCCTCCGGTAACTACACTTATTACATTGCTTATTTGACTCCTTATTTTGTTAAGCATTTGCATGTCATCGCCACGAGCCGTATATAAACAAGGTGTTCCGGCTAAATGATAAAGGACAATTAAACTAGGTTTAAATCTTAATTGAGGTAGTTGGATAAAAAACTTTTTCTCTTTATCTCTATATGTAGCTGAAGAATCCCCATACAATTGGGATGTTCCAGCCACCCACCTCTTCCTAGTTCTTTTAATTTCTTGTATGCAGTCTACAATATCAAGAAACTTAGTAGGTGATAAATTATCATCTTTCTTGATTTCAGTTATTATGTCGTCGAGGGCTGTTTGATACTCAAGCCCTAACTGTTCAGTTCTTTCAACTTCTCTTTTATAGGTTGTCAACCACTTCAACCCCCTTCAGCAACTTTTCTAGCTTTGTATTGGCCGCCTCATGCCTATCAACATAGATACCTAAATTCTTGCTATATTCGTCAACACTGGCCTTATACTCTTTCATAGTATTTACTATTTCGGTATCCTTATCTTTTAGCTCTTTAAGGACTTTATCAAGGGTCTTATTTGCCCATGTTGTGACTTTTACTTTTAAGTCTGTTAGCTCTATAGAGCCTAGCTTTTTCCATACATATTTTATATAGTTGGTTAGTGATTTTTCACTGCTGACCTCTGAATCTTCATTGTATCCTTCCATATTTACTGAACTTACCTTACCAATAGAGTCATCAAGTAAAGTGAAGTTCTCCATGATAGGGTCTATGTCGTATATATTATCGTTGGTTATTTTATTTAACCTGTTTTTGTCCGTTTTATTGTATCCTTCCATTAAGTTAAATGCACCCCATTTCTTACATCTTTCCAAGTTAAGCCTTTAGCCTTATACCACTTAGCTGGCTTGCCATATTCCTTAGTATCACCCCAAGTAATGTATTTGAATTCAAAGTCATAATTTAAGTGCGCCGGCTTAAGCTTGTCTATGATTTTTCTTATCTCACTTATTTTTTTTGGCACACCTATTATTCCTACAAATTTTATTGTAAATGCATACCTATCATAGTGCTCTATAACATCACACGTACCATTAGAGTAGCTCTCAACTATGTTCTTAATTACTTCTACAGTAGTAGTTTCCTTAGCCTTCAGAGAAGCTAATATATTACTCCTAATGATATCTATAGGCAAATCAGCATCATAGTCTATCCCTGCAAACTTGCACCACATAGGTAGGGAAAAAGTAGCGGATTCTATAAAAAATTCACTTACTAAAACATCTATACTTAGTTCAAGCTCTTCTAACTGATATCCATAGGCTGTGAATATTTCTTCTGTAGTAGTATTTATTAAATGATCAGGATATAAATCAATTAATTTAAACATTAGTCAATCACTCCCTTAGTAAGTGTTATGTTGCCAACTGCCCCCACCTGGTCAGTTACTAGTTTTATATTTCTTGTAGCACCATTTATTGTTAAATTAGAGAAGTCTATGACCCCCTCAGTGCTTACCAGAAGCCCTGCTACTTTAGTGTAGGTGATTTCCTTCACTGACTTAACTAGGTAGTCATCTAAGACTTGTATAAAGCCTTCCTTCACCTGATCAAGTGTGTAGTTATCGTCAACCTCTACAGTAGCTGATATATTAATATCCAGTATAGTGGGTGTAGTTACTGTTACGCTTGCACCTATAGGCCTTTTAACTTCAATGTATTTCTTTGTAGCTTCCACCACTTCAGGTGCTACATTTCTATTATTCTTACTCATGACAATTACTTTTACAGTTCCATTACCATTCCAAAGCGGAACAACCTTGACATTCTTAACCCCATCTACTGACAGGGCCCAGTTGATGTAGTCATCTACATTTCCTGATGTTCCTTTGTGGGCCTGTAGATAAAAGAATCTTTCCTTTAACTCGTCATCAGTTTCAGGATCTACACCCCCCTCAAGCGCACCTACACTTCTTATGGATGTGATTTTGTCGTTTTCTGGGCTTACTAGTGTAAAGTCTACTGTGGATACGCTATTTACACTTGCACCAACACCCATAGATCTTATATATAAAGTCACTCCATTTTCATCATTAATCCTACCATCTTGATTATCTAGCACTTCATACTTATTTCCAAAGGCGCTTATAACGGCCCCAGAAGGGATTTCTTGACCAACTTCACCAATAAATAATGCTTGTCCTACTGATTCTTTTCCTTCTTTTCTATAGACCCCAAATTCCTGGACTCTCTTATCTAAGTTATCCCCATAACTATCTTTTATAAAGGCTATATTAAGGAGCTTATCAAGTACTGTATAAATACTAGCATGTGCCAGTGCAATGGAACTGAACATACTGTCTAGTATAGACCCCTCATTTTTAGCAATGGGGAGCTCTGTGCCTATTAGCATCTCATTTTTTAAATTTAAGTGCGTTTTATCTTCAAACATCTATATCAATCCCCCCATATATGCTTTTTACTTTAATTTTTATGTGTAAATCATCACCATTGAAGGTTATCCCATTATTTTCAACATCATTGATATAAGGATTTATAAGCAAAGCCTCTTTTATGAATCTAAAAGCCTCCGATTCAGTTAGTCCTCTGCTGAATTTCTGACCTATCAGGGTATTTAATTCTGTACCATAGTCCCAAGAGTATATCTCATGGTTAAATCTAATTGTTTTGATAGCCATATATATCCATACCTTAAGCGCCTCTGCACCTTCAACCACCTTGAACTCTTTTGTATCTTCATCAATTATGAAGTCATCTCTGTCAAAGTCGTATGCCAACTCTTTTAAAAGTGGTAACTCACTATTAGGTGTATAATTATAGTCTTCAGGCACTCCTATGAAGGGAAATATATCCTTTTTATCTTCCACTACCTCACCACCTTATCTAGAATCGTTACAGTGGAATCGTCACAATTAATAATCACAACGTCACCAGCTTTTATACCACCTAAATCTACCAAGTGTGAATGTCCACCATTTACACTTGTCATTAAGCCGTTTGCTAAAGCATAAGCCCATGATGTGTATCTTATCTGCACTGTTTCAATCTCAAAGTCATTATATTTTAGTCTTGTTTTTGGGTAACTGTTAATCACCTCTGCAAACTGAATAGAAGGTGTGTGGCTTCGCATACCTTCTGCATTCATTATTCCCAACAATTCATGTTCGTATGACATCTACCAACACCTCCTTATTTCAGTCCAACTTCCCCTTCTAACTCTTGTTTTTGTGATCGGTGAACCTTCTGGACCACCGTTATGGATTACCATTCCATTACCTATATATAGCATCACGTGTCGGCCACTACCACTTGCTGAAGACTGTGTTATTATTAAGTCTCCAGGAAGTGCCTGAGCCAGTGATGGTATCTTCTTCCCATTGTGTAACTGCGCTGATGTGGACCCACCAATAGTTATCCCCGCTGCTTTATGGCATGCGTACACAAATCCACTACAGTCTGAATTGTAGATACTCTTACCGCCCCAGGTATATCTTCCTTTACCTACCATACTTTCAGCTACTTGTAGTATTTTTCTTTGTCTATCATTTCCACCACTTCCTGAAGTACTACTTGATACAAGCCTGCTATTAGCTTCTTCATCTGAAGCTACGCCAGTGCCAAGGTTGGAGTCAGTCCAATCTTTACCAGTATGCTGTTTGTACCATGTTTTTACCTGCCTAATATATCCAGCAGTATCATTACCATCACTTACTGGCGCCCACGTAGAAATTATCTGGTCAAACTTCCTACCCTTCTTATTCACATGTGATATGCCTATGAAGTGGAACCCTCTTCTAATTCCTTCTTCTACTGATGAGTAACTACCAAATGACTTGTATTTCTTGATATTTTTGTCAGGATCCTTGATTCCAAAGAAGTTAAAATGATTAACTGCAAGATTAGAATCAAACTTTTCTCCGCATTCCATTCTAGCCACCAAGGCAACCATCATAGGATTAACTTTATACATATTTCCATACTTAATAAATAGGTCCCCCTTACCTGCAAGCGGACCTTTTAATAATTTATTTATCATGTCAGCTGTGATTCCATGTCCCCAGTCAAGTGCTTTTCCTTCACCACTGGATGCCTTTGATTCATCCTTTCCTGCTGACTTTTCATCCATGATATTATCAAAATTAAGCTCTAAATCTATGGAGTATTTTCCACCTATCCAGGAATGTTTATCCTTGTCAATGTAGAAGTCACCTATTAGGCCAGTGTGTGAGTCTTTAACCTGGACCTTATATCCACTCTTACAGGTAATATCACCATATCCGTGCAGGTCACAAGTCCGATCTAATCCATGAAAGGCTGCATCTATATCTTCTGTCTTTCCATCTTTTTTCTGTTCAATAACTTTTGATACGGTGTGATATAACTTCCTGAATTCCTTATTGGTCTTCACCTGAAGCTTGTTACCCTGTTCATCCACTACCAGGACCCTGTTGACTACATTGGCTACAGACTCCTTATAAGAACTGTATTCTATATTTTTATCCTGCTCAAATACAACTCTAAGCTTAACTTCGCCCTTTTCTATTACATTAAACTTATCTATATCAACATCTATCATGTATTTCTTCTTACTAGTATTAGAGTGCTCTGTGTAGGCTGTCATGATGGCATCATATCTTGATACACCAACAAACATCTTGGTTATCTTGCTATCTCCCTTAGCAATTTTCCCTACTGGTAACTTCATCTGGCCATCTTTTCCAGCAAACACTGTCTTAGCAATTTCAGAAGCTGATTTATTTACAAAATTATAGCTTACTTCATCTTTGTGCAGCACATATCCTATATCATAGGCAGTAACTCTTATGCCATTATTACTACTGGCTTTTTCAACTTCTATGATATTACCCCTGAATATTTCCTTGCCACCTACATAAAAGCAACAAGTAGAATTAGCACTAAGCCCAATGCTTTTTACCTTTTCATCATTAACCGCCTGGATAAACTCAAAGTTTAGCTCTCTATAAGGGCTTTTAATACTACCACTCCACGATACATTGGTAACTATATCCGTAAGCCTGTAGAAGCTTCCACCACCCCTTATATGGACTATTAAGTCTATATCTTCCATCTTATAAGTAGTCATTATGGAATCACCAACTTCCAATCACTGTAGATAACATTTGATTTCTTCAGACTAGGATACCTTTTAAGATTTTCTGCATTAGTTGTAATCTTCTTGTACTTGCTGCCATCTCCGTAGTATTTCTGTGCTATCAAGTATAGGTACTCTCCATGCTTAACCGTGTGGGCCCTTCCTGAAGTCTGCTTGCTTAAGTCTATGGTAGGTTTATTCCTTGAGTAGACCTTGTTAGGGATAGGATTTTTAGGATTTCCACTAACCGGACCAGGTTGCCATGCAGGTATGTTTATATCCTCGTCTTCCTTAAGGTCTAGAGTATAGTACACATCACCACTAGAGTCTCTCTCACTAAATTCAAAGTGAGATATCCTAACTGGCATATTAATAGAAGTGCCAGTAACTATATACCTAAGCCTTGTACCCTCTCTACACCACTTTTCAAGCTTATTAACATAGCTATATGGGTCTCCACTACCTGTGGCAAAGTGATAGTTTGCCCCTTCATGAGGGAAAAAACATGATATAGACATGGCGGAAGGCTCATATCCATTATAGATATTCACCTTCCCCTTTTTAACTATGCTTTCAGCACTTATATCAGCATTAACAATCTTGTTAAATTCAGATGGTACAACTGGCAGCCTTAGATTATCCCCATCTCCATTTAAGTATATCTCTACCAATTACACCACCCCCTGTGCTAATTTAAGCTTCTTAACAATCTTACCTATCATTAAATCAATGTCGGCTTCTTCTCTTACAGTAATTCCATTTAGGTTTATTACTATACCATTGTTACTACCTCTGTTCTCATAGTCATTGGCCTCTCTCTTAGTCAAGACTTTTTCGCCCTGATGTAGATTAGCTGGGTAATTGTCATATGGCACACGAGGTAGACCAAATGCATGACTATATTGTGTCGGTCTAGTATTCACTGGACCGCTTCCACCAGAAGGGTCACCACCAACACCAAAATCAACTGTTGGTATCTTAGGTATTTTCTTTTCAAACCAGTTACACATATCAGTCCATGCATTTTGAACAGCTCTTATAGAGTCTGTGATAAATTTTATAGTTTTATTTATTTCTGTGAGAATTGGGATTATTACCTTGTTTGCAAACTCTAATTTAAGCTGCATAAGGGCCCATTTCTTTTCCCAGTCAGACGCCAACAACTTAATTACGTCTCTTACAAAATTGGGATTTTCTTTAAGGAATTTAAATACATCTTCAGCAACATGCTTGAAAAATTGAAATACATCCCCCATACCTTCAAATGCACCATTAACTTGTTGGCCAAATACATTTATTGCCTCTTGGGCTTCAGGTGAGTTAGTAATTATATGATTATATACCTCATCTAGCATATCCGTTATTGGCTTGGCTGCAATTTGTAATTTGCTAAAATCAATACCGCCAAAATTGGTTACATCCATTAATCTCCATAACCCACCGATTGCCTCTTCCGCCTTCGTGTAGATTCCCGAGAAAAAACTTTTAACATTCTCACTGTCAAATATCTTTTGCATTCTCTCATACATTGGAGTATATACCTTAGCTTCAAGTAGATTATTGGCCATCACCCATGCATCCTTGAAATTCATAGGTATATTTTGGAACTCTTTATTAACTTCATCTGAATGCTTAAGAATTGCGCGTTTAACAAGGTCAGCAGTAAGAAGCCCCTTCTTACCAGCTTCTTTTATTCCTGTACCAACTTCCTTTTCAATCATCTTGGCCATTAGTGGTGCATTTTCTCTGACTGACCTAAGCTCATCCCCTTGTAGCGTTCCACTGGCAAGACCTTGGTTTAGCTGATACATTGCTGCACTAGCTTCCTCGTTTGATGACCCACCTTTTCTAAATGACTGCATGGCAGTCTGATAAAACTTAGCTGCTTCATCCGGCTTACCGCCAAACACATCTGGGGACATCTGCATTAGCTTAGTCATTCCATTTCTTACATCTGATAAGTTAGATCTAGAGTTTCTTGCTACCCCTTGGGCTAATTTATCATAGTCTCCCAAGGTCAACTTGCCTTTATCAAGAGAGTTAACTCTAGCCTTATAATCAGAATAGTTGTTATAGCCCTCTACGGTGACCTTAATAACTTTATCCTTAAGGCTTGCTAGACCTTGCTGAATCTTTTGTATGCCCCATGCGGTCATATCATGAAGGAATACCTTGACATCATCTTTCGCCTTCTTAGCAAGTACACCAACAGCCATTGTTACTGCAGCCAATACCGCAAGTGCTGGATGTTTGCCAAGTAGTTTTAGCGGAACTTTAGCCATAGGACCTAATTTGCCTAACTGACCACTTATGCTACTCAATCCCTTAGATGCCAGGTCTTTTATCTCAACTGGTATCTTGTTAGATTTTTTCAATCCCTCAACAAATGATTTCATCTTCTTAGATACACCTTCAACCTGCTTATTAGCATCTTTTGCATCCAATTTTAGCTTTTTATTGCCTTTCAGACTCTTGTCAAAGTCCTTCTGTGCCTTGGCTACTTCCTTAGTCTCTTTCTGAAACTTCTTAAGTTCTGCCTGCATTCTTTTAAGCTCTTTTGTCATCAAGTCTTCAGCCTTAAATCTAGCTTTCAACTCTGTTGTATTTGTTGCCATTTTTTACCCCCTTTCTCCCATAAAAGGGCAAAATTGATTTTGTTTATCTTCAAGCCTATCTTCTATTTCCTTAAATAAAAAGGCCTTCATCATTCGATATTCTCCAATATCTGTTTTTTTCTTTTGGTAAACTTCGGATGGAGTCAGATGTGCGTACTTCCAGAAGTAGTAGAAAGTACGCAGTTCATCATCCACCTCTATTAGTTTTTTATTTCATCTTCCTTGGGAACATTATTGATTAAGTTATCATAAGCCATGAATAGTGTATCTATCTCGTCCGGTGTAAGAAGCACTAGTACCAGGTCAGTAGGAGTACCCACTTTAAACTTGCTTATCAGCTCTGTATTCTTAAATAAGGCTTCCCCTTTGTAGAATATCGAATAAACAAGAGTAAGTAGCTTCCTCTTCCTGTTATTTTCTGCCATTTGTAGCTTGCCTTTATCGGCCATCTTAAGCTTATAGCCATAGTCTTCTAATTCTGCTTCCTGCTCCAGGCTCATTCTACGCATCTCCACTATGAATGGCTGTCCAAACATAGTAGATAGGCTACTTATCTCTATTTCTTCCTTCTTGACAAGGAAGTCATCCCTGTCTTTGCTTAGTAGTAGATCAATTAAATTAACATTCTTTTCACTCATAACTATCTCCTTATATCAAATCTATTGGCTCAAAATCATCAAATGTAAATGGTGCTTCCACCTTGCCTACTTCTCCATTTTTAAAGTCAGCAAGTGTTAGGTCGTCAAACTGTACACCCTTATACCTAATTCTTTCAGCTCCTACATTGTCTGGGTCATCTAACTTAGATATAGCTTCAAATGATATAGTCTTCTGTTCTTTCATCCTAAGTCCTATTAGCTTAGTCATTCTTGATGATACCTTAGTCATTGTGCAAGATCCTTTGCCTTCTGCTCCAGTAGTCTTGTGCGCATCCATCATCTTCCTTGGCCTAGGCACTGCTGCCTTTTTAAAGTCTATCTTGGCTTGGAAGCCTTCAAGCTCTGCTACATACTCACCATCAAGCCATAGCTCACCAAATGTACCACTTATACCATCAGTACCTAATATTTCTTTTATCTGTTCCTTGTTTGTATCTGCCATTATTTAGCCCCCTTTTAAACGTTAATATTAATGTAGAAGTCTTCCATAGCGTCTACACCCTTTAGCTTGATGAATAGGAACACCTTAGATCTAGTATTAGCTTCCTTAAGTTCCTGCTCTGACATTGCATCTACATCTGCCCCCATTTCCTTCAGATATTTCTTCTGTGCATCTAAATCAATACCAACACTGTGTCCTCTTTCAATTATTCCATCTCTTGCCAGGTCTTCTAAGAAGTTGCTAATCTCTGCTATAAGCAGGCACTTATTATCGTAGTTATTGGCTACTTTACCCACATAATAGTTGGATATCGACTTCTTAATGGAGTTATTGATGAACTTATAAGTTCTTACAAGCTTTATCTTCTTGAATGACTCCCCTTCATTGCCTGTAGGTGTTGTAAGTGATGTAACACCTCTTGCAATCTTGATGTTGCCACCCTCTTTTGTCAAAATCAACTTACCGCCATCAATTAGCTGATTTTTTTCTTCCTTGGTCTTCTTAGGAATAGCGCTAATAAATGGTACATTAGCATGCGTTATCGACTGTGTAAGCGGTGTTCCTGCACATAACCCACATATAAAGGGCAATAGCTTAGTGGCTGTATAAGTTACATCACCTTCCTTAATGTCTTCAGTCGCAAACTCTATGACATCACTAGAGTTTGAAGGCTTAGTAGTTGTGATTACCAGATTGGCGTCATAGCCTACATCAGGTAACTTCTTTGTGATGAACTCAATCAACTTAGGGTTATCTGTCTGGTCTGTAGCTTCAGGCATGCACAAATAGTTAAACTCATAATTTTCAAGAATATCCAGTGCATTATCTAGTGTGTCTGCCCCATTTATCGCGTATACTATTAACTTAGTAGGTGTGAAATTTCTTTCTTCAAGAACTCCACCAACTCTTACATCCTGCACATTGCCTATTAGGGCCTGCTTCATGTAAGTAAGATTTTCTGCCTTAAACTTAGCACCTTCTAGGTCTTCTAGTGAAGTGTACTCAGATAGGCCCTTGGCAGTACCATCTTTTAGGATTAGGCACACAACTCCAGTGCTGGCCCCCTCTAAGGCTTTTCTCTTTATCTCTTTAAATACAATTTTAAGCTCTGTTAAGCCCATATATTATACCTTCCTTCCTCTTCTTCTTCTTCTCAATCTATCCCCATACCTGATATTAACTTCCTCTAATAGATCAAATTTATCTTGGACCTCAATACTGATGTTATTATTAATCTCTTTCATAACATATTCATCTACCTTATCAAAATAAACTTGTTCATGATAGCTTACTGATATACTAAAATGTAGGGTGTGTCCCACTTCATCTTTTAATATCAAGCCGTCTATCCCAGATATGTGAATATATCTTCTTCCAACTTTTATGCTCCTTGTAAATGTCCTTTCCATTAGGTCTTTTAGGTCATATAAGCTAGCCTTAGCAGTCTTGCTGCCGTTGCCTGGAAAATACCTTATGTCAATTACAAGGCTTTTTTTATTGAAGTGTAAATTTACTGACTCTGAATCTGATGTGTTTACATCAATAAAAAAGCAGCTACCCTTATCTAGGTATAACTGCAGTTGTTCGTCATCATCTGTAATTTTACACTTATATTCAGTATCTTTGATGGCATCATAGATCATATTCGATACTGACTTTATTAGATCGTTTACTTTAATCATTATCTACCACCCATCAAATCATCTAATATCTTCTTTCCCTCTTTGTCTAATGTGGTTTTTCCCTTCTTCATTGCGTTTCTAAGCATGAATTTACCTGGTACGAATAGTATTTTACCCCCATCACTTCGTACAGCCTTACGTCGCTTTCTAGATACTGAAAGACCCATACCTGCCCTGGTTCTATGTCCATACTCAACATCCCAGGCATAATACTCACCTTTGGATTGGGCATCATTATAGATTTCAACTTCTTTACCTAAATCTCTGACCTTCCAACTCCTTCTAAGAGTCCCTGCTGTCATTGCCCTAGGGTCCTTATTGACCGGGGTATTCTCTATAACATCCCTTAATACTTCACTGGCTACCTTCGTCTTTAGCCTATTGAATTCTTCAGGAACCTTCTTTTCAATGGTATCTATCCTATTTATAAGGTCATCTAGACCCTCAAATTCAAAACTCATTACTGTCTCTCCTTTAGGGTTACTGGTATTTCAAGGTGTGACGGCCACTTAAATGGTATACCTGCAACACACTCATAACTTCTACCTAAGTGGATTATAGATAGCATATCGCCTTCCACCACATCCACTTCAGGCCTTGTATATACAATATAATCAATTACAAGTGTTTCATCATGATATCCCGTATTGGCCTTATCAAGCTCACAAGCCACATTAGATTTAATTGTTTTCTTCTGCATAGTAGTAAGATGTGAATCACTATCCTCTACCTCTACATGCCTGATAATATCCATCCTGTCATGGTAGGTACTAGCTAATATATCTGATTCTCTCACTTAGTTACCCCCATTCATCTTAATAGTTCCCAGCTTCTTGAACCTAACAAGGTGCTTCTTATATTTAGCGATTAAATCATCAATAGATGTTATCTTGGTATTAGCACCTACATTGTACTCAATCTTGGTATTTCCTCTGGTAATAGCCTTCACTTCGCCAGTATTTTGGTTATCTTGGCCACCGCTTGACAATGCCTTGTTATATTCGCTTAGCATTTCAACTATTACAAGTTCTAAGTCAGCTGGAATATCATCCCTGTTACAGAAGTTCTTAATCTTTTGAATAAGGATATCAAGAACGAGAGATATTGTACTCTCATTCTCTAATGTATCCTTACCTAATAAGATTTTGAGTTTTGATATAATTCTCTCGTTCATTCTATCACCTTCCTATACTATGCGCCCTTTACTTTGCAAGTGAAGTTTACAAGTGCCTTAGGCTCAATTACCTTAGTACCATATACAAATAGCCCTTTAACCGCATCAGCAAAAGTCTTTTCAGGTCTGTAAGATTCTATTTCTGTAATCTGGCCCGCATAAGTTATGGCCTGTTCTGTACCTGCCATGATAGAGTACTTATTAGCAGCCACTGGTACATTATTTGACATTCTTAGCGTGAAGCCTGCTACATCTGCCCCATCAATTACACCATTAGCTAACACCTTAAAGTCCTTAGTAAATCTTGGGTCCTTAGATAACATGCCTAGGTACCAAGCTGGTATAATAGCAAATCTTCCTGCTCTTGTTACGTTATTTTCATCAAGCTTAACTGCTAAATCAACTAGCTGATCATACGCATTAGCTACTTCTACATCTATTGGTGTAGCTGTAGACCCTACCTTGATGCCTGCATCTTTTACAAAGCTAGCTATGTGCTGGTCTATAACATCACCTATGGCATATGACGCTCTATCCATTGCTTTGTCTACAAGCTTAACGTTAGCCTGTGCTGCATCTATATCATCCACCTTGAAGTTGAAGTACTTAGCCTTGTCTATTACAAGTTCCTGTTGAGTTGATGTTACCTCTTCAGGATCTGCCAGCTTCTTAGGTGCGCCATCTCCAGTTAGGTAATCCTTAATAGCAATTGGACCTATCTGATTAATCTTAACCTTATCTCCCAGCTTCTTAATTTCCCCTTCGTAGTCATGATTAACTACATCTGCGTATACTAACTTCTTATCTAAGTTTGCCTGTAGTCTAGCTGACCACAGCGTTGGTATAAAATTCTTTATTGACATATTCTATTCTCCTTCATTTATAATTTCATGTCTTTTATGGCATCCCAGTTTGCATTGATCTCTGCCATAGACATGCCCCTTAGACTATCTGAAGATATCGTAGTATTCTTGTCAGTAGTCTTGGGTGTTTTTCCTTTTAACCTTTCATTGACTGCATTTTCAACTGCTATATCAAACTTTTCTTTAAATAGCTTGATATTTTCATTTGTGGACTCTGCATTTTCGCCCATTAAAAAAGAGCTAAACTCAACATCAAGCCCTTGTTTACCAAGTTCTTTTACTGTTTCTAGCTCTAGCCTATCTCTATTGAATTGGGCCCTGTCCTGTTCAAATTTAGTCTTTTCTTTTTCAAACTCTGCCTTGGCTCTTTCATCTGCTGACATCTTGGCCAGTTTCTCCGCTTCTGACTTTTCATCTTCAAGCTTTTTCTCGTATTCTTTTTGCCACCTTTCTTCAGCAGTCTTCATAGCCTGGGTAACTCTCTTATCTGATTCAGATTGGATTAACTTCTGTAACTCCTCTTCTGTGTACATCTTACCCTCTGGCTTGTTCTCCTCTGGTGGGTTATTTTCTCCACCATTACCAGCTCCTGTATCCTCTGCCAGTAGCTGTAAATTCATCTTAAGTCCCTTATAGTTATTCTTCATCCCTCTAAGTTACCGTCCTTTCTTTTAAATAAAAATAGACCTTTTAACGACTTGTCTAGGTCGAATTATATTAATTTATAGCGCATAGCCCTTTTAAACCATGCGCCCACATATAGAGCCTCTTTTAAATAAAAAGTCAGCTATCTATATGCTAAATTTATTATCTATAGGAAACCATAGCATATTTACTCAACTTTTCTCAACTTTTTATTTTTTCTTAACTATGCGAAGGAAATAAATTAACCGTACTAAAAAAGCACCCTAACTATTCACAGTTAAAGTGCTTTATGTAACCTTTATTAATTCTTCATGTAATTTTCTTAATCTATTATCCATTACTGTTGTATCTAACATTGGCTCCATTGTTATGGCCAGGTCATAAATTTCATCAACTATAAAACCAACCCTATCATCTTCTTCCAGCTCTGCTGAGTTTGACCCAATAAAGTCTTCCAGGAAGTAATAGAATGGATATTCATCAGATATTTTGTCATACCCATCAGGCACAACAACTTCTTTATCATTAAGATATTCATATATATTATTTTTTAGTTGTAATATCATTTTTTACCCACTTCTTTCTAGGATTACTTAATCCCACCATCACTGTTTTTATATGCGTTATGTTATCTCTATCAAAAACTATTGCGGTTTTATTTGAATAGCTAATGAGATTACCATCTAACTGCCTATAATTCGGTTTACTTTTAGCAAGAGTAACAAAATCTTCTTCACTCATGAAAGTTTTTTTATCTTTATTAGATATTCTGTCATGATATCTTGCAACGCTGTGCTCGTTAAAATCTAGATCGTATTCTCTTGAAAACCTCTTGATAGTCTCTTTACATTTACTCTTAAATTCTTCAGTCCACTCTTTTTTATCTATAGCATTGAAGCTTCTGTATTGGTTTTTTGTTCTCCAATATCCCTTGCTATTATTATACTTCATTTCCTGGTATTTATCAAAGCTTTTAGGCACTTCAACCCCCGCTTTTTTGTACCTTTCTAGTTGTTCCTTGTCACTATGTCTATTTTTCCATTTCTTTTCCTCTATCAGATACTTAGGGTCAGACTCAACATACTTCTTGTGCCACTCTTTATAGTTTAATGACTTATCTACCTTGACTTCGTTATTAAACATGTCTCTGGCTGTTCTGGTGCCTTCCAAAGCTCCAGTATATGGTGCGGTTGTACTTCTGCATCTAGGGTGCATTGGCGGATAATTTACCCCTGCTTGTGCATCCTTAATACTAAATACTTCATGATCTAAATCTCTGCATATATCAGATGTTCTTAAGTCTAGGGTAGCAACATAGATATACTCATCAACACCCATTTCATTATAGGCTTTCAGTGTGCCAAGACTACTAAAATAGGCTTGTTCTGTATGCACTAATGTAGCGGCTGCCTTTTTTGATACATCCATCTTCTTTGCTACACTTTCTATAGCCTGTGTGCAATCAGCCCCTGATATAGCCATCTTCACTATTTCTTCTTCCAAGGCATCTTTTAGCTTGGCCCTATTCTTCCATATTCTTTCGCTGAAGTTCTTCCCTGACCAAGGCTTTTCAAATTCTTTTACTATTTCCCCTATAGTCAGTTTATGAAAATCTTTTACCACTGTTTCACCAGTAGCAACGCCTATATCAAATATAACCCTATGATAGTTAGTCTGCAGAGACTCTTTCATAAGTGATTCTACCGCTTCATGTTGGTAGATATATGTCTTGTCTATTTGCTTTTGGATGTTATAGAATGTTTCTTCAAGGTGACTAATCCTTGACCTAGTGGATAAAGTGTTAAGTTCCAGTTGTATCTCTGGGCTATCTATAAGGTCCATATACTCTTCTAATCCCATTCTAAAACTTTTATACTCACCACCTGTTAGAAGCTTAGTAGCAAGGTCATAATCAAGTTCGTTGTCCTCTGCGTACCTGTAGTATAGTACGGATATTTCTTTTTCAATTTCTTTCAAGCAATTATAGAATGCATCATTAATTGTCTTAACTACTTCATCTGCTGACCTAATATCGGCACGTGATCTTTCAAGGGCCCTTTTAATCCAGTAGTTACTCTTCCTCGGCATCAATATCACCACCTGCATTATCTATATTGGTGAAATCATAACTGCTTGTTATCTCCTCATCCTCTGCCTTTTTCTTTTCTAACTCTTCTTTTGCATTTTCCACAAATGGAAGTTGGTTAAGTAATGTTTCACTACTTAGGTAAGGTGATAGATTCTTAATGGTCTGTGATAGCTCATATATGTTCTGCGGTAGTGTGTTAGCAAATTTGATATTTATATCAGTGAAGAGGTCTATATCTTTTTCTAGTCTTAGGGAATTACATATAAGTTCTATCCTTCGCTGTAGTCCTTTCTTGAATTTCCTTTCCTTGTTGCTTCTTATCTGCTCCATAGCTAGTATCTTATATCTAATTGACACACCACTTAGATTATTACCAAAGCTTTCATCCTGCATATCCGGAGTATATGAAAACTTATGGATATCTCTTCTAACTCTATCCTTGTAATTCTCTACCCATGCATCATTTATTTCCTTGATTAGCCACTTAGCATCACCATCATCATCAAGTAGCATTACCCTGTCTCTCTTAAGCTCATCTATTCGATCTGAGTCTGTACCGGCCATATTTACAAGTATCAAGTATGCATCAGTGAACTGGTCCATATCATTTAGGGTATTTGACTGTGCCTTATTGTAAGCATCTATCAGCGTAATTACCTGCTCAAAATCTCCCTGTTCTTCCTTGTTGTTCACATATTCAACTACTGGTACATCCTTAAATGTATGTGGTGTTATTTGCTCTAAGCTTAAATCAGAATCCTTGCCTTTGTATAGCGTACATACTTCTTTGTCGTATACTTCTGCATATGTTATCTTATCATTGCCCTCATCCACGTCATAATACCTGATAGCAAACTTAATGCTTGGTGATATTGTCATATCATAAATAACAAACATTTGATCTGGTCCAAATTCATTAAATCTTATTCGTGCGTCTTCATCACGATATAAAAGTTCATAAGCCTTGCCTTTTATGCTGCATATCTTGGCAAGTTCTAGATTTTCTTCCTGCTCATCTGAATAATCGAATATAGCCTGCAAGTCCTCAAGCAGTCCATCTTCTTCTTTGCTTGTATAACTTATGGGCTGTCCAACAAAATAACCTACAAGCATATCAGTAATATATCTAGGATATGGATTTACTATTTTGTTATTAGGCTGTCCATCCCTAGATGTATGATCCAATATATCATGCTTACCCTCATAATATTTCTGTAGCTTAATATATCTAATGGACTCCGCCTTATGCTTCTTGATAAACTTTTGTATATCTTCAATACTCAATTCTTCTTTATTGGTCCTATACATATCATCCCCCCTATAGTCCTAACTTAGCCTTGTTCATGGTCTTAAGTCCCTTTGATTTTCTCCAAGGCTCAATGCCATATCTTAAGGCTGCAATTGCATCATCAAAAAATGGAACTGGGTCATCCAGATAAGTGCTTAGCTTATCGTCATACTTCCACTTCCATTGTCCTAACTCTTTTATTAAGTTCACACATGACGGATGTACATATATCCTTCTTTGTTTTATCCAGTCTATCTGCGTGTTGATATATTTTTTATCTGTTGTCTTTTCTTTCTTGACACCTTTGGCTTTATATCCAGCCTTCTGCCAAGTCTTTTTTCTATCTGGTTCTGCTGAATCGCAATACATTACTATTTTTTTATTAAGTTTACCCTCAACATCTTCAATAATTTCTGATGTATCTTTTTCATAGCAATAGTGTTCATTCAGGATATATAAGTCACCGTCCTTATACGCTATTGTAAGGATGGCATTGGCGTGATTATATCCAAAGTCCTGACCTATGCTTAAGTACTCATAATCTGACGTATCTTGGCTTATATTCTTTACTTCCCAGTTATTAAATATAAGTCCACCAACTTCTCCCCACTCACCTAGTCCGTATATCCTATATCCATCAGGATCTCGTTCTTTTCTCATCATCATTCTTTTATGATAAGCTTCGTCTATGAAGCGGTTTTGTAGATAAGTTGACTGGTGTGTAAATACATCCTCATGGATAATATCAAAGTATTTAGCCTTTATCCAGTGCCTAGAGCTTACAGGATTGAATGTAAAGGTCATCTGATAGAATAGGTTAGGATTATCTAGCTGACCCCTTAAACGGTCGTCTAGGATGTCTATATCGGCTTCAGTTAGCTCTGTGGCTTCTTCTACCCATATCCACACTAGCTTACCGGTTTTGAATGTGATTGACTTTACCTTTTCTCGCTGCTTATCGTCCTTCATTCCCCTAAATATTATGGAATTTCCAGTAAGTAAGCATTCAAGCTTTAGTGGTGACTGGGTCACCTTCCACACTCTTTCTGCCTGGTCTCCAAACATTTTATATATGGCACTTTGAAGCTCTGCGAATGTTGAATCTCTGTTTGACTCGTCAACTTTTCTTACTACTAGCAAGTTAGCACCTTTATATCTTATGTCTGACAACTTCTTAATGTAGTCTTGTGCTATGTTGGTAGACTTACCACTACCCGCTGAACCTTTAAGGACCTTATATCTTTTGTGACATTCGTTGACTGGCTTAAATACCTTGTTCCACTGTAACTTTACAGTTCTAGATATCTTCTTCCCCATAGTCATCCTCAAATATCAACTCAACATTACCGGACATATCTACCTTATCGGTCCACATTGAATATCTCTTGCCTAATAATTCTGCAGCCTTTATCCTATCCTTAGCACCAACATCTATATTTGTCTTCTCCTGCCCCCATTCTGCACCTCTTGAAATGAGTGTCTGCTCTGTATGTTCGCCACGCATTACTGAAGTAAGGTACTCCAGTACCTCTTTTTGGTCGGCTATCTTCTCTGAGTCAAGTTTTGCCAGTCTTTCATCTATATATGTTTTAATTCCAACATTTTCCAACAATCTATGGCTTTGCGCTTTCGCATATTTTTCACTGTATCCAGCTAAAATAGCTGCTTCACATTTATTACCGCTGATGATATACTCATCAGCAAATTTCTTTTGTTTTAACGTCAACCCATGGTATATCACCTCACTTTCAATTTATTGTATGAAAAAAGGACCCTATCTAAGCGTCCTTTCCCACAATCCTACTCTAAAATATTTTTTATATCTCGAATATACTTATCTAAAACTTTTTTTTCTATACACTCTATAGATATACCATTTACCTTATCGCTATATTCATCCAAAAGTGATTCTAGTTTTGTGCATAAGCTCGTGTTTGATTCATCATAAACTGCACCTGATATAAACACTGCTGCTAGATATGGATTTCTTTTAAAATTATCTGCCCTAAGTAGTAAAAATTGTTTTTCACTGTCACACTTTCTGTCCCCTAGGGAATTAATACACAACCTCTCCAATAAAATGGCCTCATTTTGTAAGTTTTCCATCGCTGTACCCCCTTTATAAATATAATTATTCTTACTATAATTATATCATAAATTAAAACATTTTACAATTATTCACATAAATCAATTTTTAAATAGAGAAAAAGCACCTTTTCAGATGCTTTAACCCTAAGAATTATTAATTAATTTATAAGTTAAGGAGGTTCTCGTAACTTCCTAAGTTAGTGGTGGAAATAAAAGGTTCTTGCCCTAGAGATTATATGAAACTACTTACTGACTAACCTTTATACTTCCACATTAACATAATAACATATGTTCAAGTGCGATTAAATGCGGACTTTTTAAGAATTACACTTTCTAAATGATTCTAGTGCATTCCCATGTAATTCAAATAACCTTCTTTTACTGTAGCCCATTTCTTCTGCCATCTTGTCCCACTCCATACATAAGATATACCTATTAAATAGCAGTGATTGATATATTTCTGAATATTTACTATCGGCTATCTTATATATCTTATCTGATATCTCCACCTTTAACCTTAGTTTATTAATAAGCATATCGTACAATTTCGACTTGTTATCTACTATCATGCACATTATACTCTCTGTGGATGCTCTTCCACTAGTCTGAACTCGTTCTTCATAATTAATGGCTCCACCTTCTGCAAGTGCGTTTAATTCCTCTATCTCCATTTCTAGGGCCTTAATATTAAGGTCTATCTTGTACACTTGCTTTAGGTATTCTTTTGCATCTAGTTCCATGCTATCACCTATACCCTATCTATATTACTTAGCTTAATATGCCTGCATACTGGTTGACCTGTTTCACTATCTTTTATGTGGATCAAGTTCCTATTCCTTGGCAGTGTTTCGATAAATCCATGCTTGGTCCTAAAATATAAACCGTAGTCATTCATATATAGGTATTTGCCTTGCTTCCATTTCCTTAGTCCGATATTCTTGAATGAGTAGTCCTTGTTAGGTGTTAAGTCATTAAAATCTTTTAGCCTTTCATTTCTATTGTTAGTCTTGGCCCTTTGTATCATTCTTTCCCTATATGCTACCTTCTTAGGGTCTACTTTCTTGATATTTATATCAACTTCAACATTCTTAATTTGTCCCTGCCTTATCATTCCCCTTCTAACTTCAATAGCCTTCTTACTTCTTGTTTGTCCGAATTTCTTTTCAAACTCTTCAAGTAATGTATAGTTATCAACAGTTAGATGTTGTGTTAGGAACTCGTCCTCTTCTTCGGTCCATGCAGCCTTGACCTTCCTTTTTCTTCTCCAACAGTCTTCTATGTTGTATTTCCTTATAAGTTGCATTCTCTTTTCTCTAAAAGCTGGATACGTCCTTAGGTTTTCAAACTCTATAGAGAACTTCTCAAATAGGTCATCAGGCTTATCCTTGATGTTATCTAATAAATATTGTAACTCTTCTTCACTCCATCTTTTATTGTTCATGTTGTCCCCCTATCTTTTCCATAGGTCTTTTATTTCAATCTGCTTGTATTCATCTTTTGATACGCTGTACCTAAGATAGTCCCCGTGATTATCTTCGACCACTATATAGTAAGCTTCATCAAATCTCTCACCATTTTCTATCTTTTCTGGAACATGTTCCTTTTCAATGACCTTTCCAACATATAATCTATCTTGTTCTTGCTGGATAATCCTACCTGTGTGAGCCCCAGCTAAGAATATGCTGCATAAAACAACTACAACTATTGCGGTGTAGTATATCTTCTTGGGCAATTTCCTATAATCCAAATAACTCATATTATTTGCCCTCACTTTCCAAAGCCTCAATGGCAAAGTCTAAATTCTTCCTAGCTTTCTTCAGGTCCTCAAGACCGTTTTTCTTTTCCCACCTAAAGATATATTTCATAGCATTCCCACAAGCCCAGTGTACATAACCTTTAGTACCTAAGACTGATTTTAGAACGTCCTTAGACTCTATATCTAATCCATCTAGCTTATAGTGTGCTGGACTATTGACCATGTCAGGCATTTCACCCGCTATACACGGCGCCACCGCTTCATTCTTAATCTGTTCTTCTAATTCATTTCTTATCATACTTAACCCCATATCTATTTACACCTCTATTTTCCCTGTCATTAAATCACTTAAAAGTTTATCCCTTAATTCTGCCAAATATCTATTTTCTTGGATATTTAAATAATATATAAACTCTTTCCAGCTATTTAATATCATCATCAAAATAGAATTAACACTTTCACTACTTTTGTTTTCAAACATAAGCTGATTTTTATTTTTTGTGAATGTTATATAGTTTTCCTTTTTGATCTCACATCCCACCTGCTCCGGAAGTACTATGTCATTTTTTTGCTTAAAAAGCTCAACATCAAAACCTAGGCTTCTGGCTAAATTTTCATTTATGCTTAGCTTTAGTGAGTTTTTATCATCCCTAATACGGTTTAAATCATTGACTATATCTTCATACTCTCTATACCTTACTTCTGCTTCAGATTGAATATAAACCCTAGGTCTTAATTCGTATCCACTAGACTTAATATTGTTAATTTCAACCTGTGTGGCATTTTCATTTATTGTTAAGTCTTTTATCCATGAAAGAATATCTTGTATTTGTTCTGTGCTATATGATTTAACCGTTTTCTTATACACCCTATTGGTATGTGCTTTTCCCCCGAACTGTCCTCGCTGCTCTCTTATTTCCTCCACATATGTATCGCTCATATCTATCATCTCAACTTTTGTGGTTTGTTTTTTCTTGTTGAGAGTCAACATACATGTGGGTATACTTGTTGATTCAAACATGTTATTAGGATTAAGTATCACCGATTCAATTATATTCGTATCTATTAAATTCTTTATAATATTAACTTCATCCATATTGGTGGAACTTAATACATTGTTAGGTAATATAAAGCTTGCTTTTTCGCTTACCATATCAAGAGCTGTTAGGATGAATGCAAAATTTGCATTACTTTTAGGTGGTACTCCATAAAATATAAATCTAGGGTCCATTGCCCCAAATAGTGATCCATCCCATTTTAAATTATATGGTGGGTTGCATATGCATGTATCTGCCTTATATTGACATGCGTTTACCTTATTTAACTTCCCGTGTATATCACCTTTGCTCACGTGATATATTTCTTCGTTAAAGCTATTATTCAGGCTATCTTTACGAATAACATATGCATCAATATTTCTTACCATTAAATTGAATAGCAGCAAAGGTATTACATTGTTATCAATTTCTATGCAGATAAATTTAAGCTTTCTGTTACTATTCCATTTTTGGATGGTTAAAGCCCCACTACCTGCGCATAAATCTAGTACCACCTCTTCATTATCTGTTTCACTCAATTTGCCAACCAATTCTGCTAAACACTTAGGTGTATAATCTTGCTTCTTTCCCTCTCTATCAGCTAAATAGTATTGCCAAATTTTTTGAAGCAAATCTTCTTCGACATTTCCTGATACTATATCTAGGTATTTGTCCATATAATCGGTTTTATTATTTATAACCACATCAAAAATTGATTCAGGCAATCCCTCTGCCTGTGTATTAAATAATTCTAGTATTTTTTCTGTTAATTCTTTTAACTCCACTCATTACCACCTCTCTATCACTAGAATGGTACATCGTCATCATCTATCGCACTAAACTCTGGTTGAGTAATTTTTCATTATTTCATTAATCCATTTTTTCTATTATTTTTGTGTTAACATCAATGTATAACTTTTCACAGTCAAAAAGTTCCTCTTTCAATAACTCAATAAGCATTCCATTAAAATGGTCTGCTGCTTCATCAAGAGTAAGATTTTTCTCTTTCATTCTCTGATTAAACTTCTCTAACTGTTCACCTTCAATGGTAAATTTTATATTTGCTTTCATTGTCACTAATTTGTATTCTTTATTTTTCATATTTTTTCTCCTTTTCATTCGGAAATAATTTGGTCCACACAACTACCCCCCCTAGAACGGAACGTCATCATCATCTACTGCAGCAAACTCTGTCGGTGATTCTGGTGGCTCCTCATTCATTTCTACACCTCTCTAATCAAATAAAACCGATAAGAATACTAACATCCAAGCTAATCCCCATCCTATATAAATATAACTGTCATTTCTCATGTTATTCTCCTTATATCATAAGCAACTCATGTTGCCCCCTATCTATAATATCCTTTTGTGTTATATGAACATTTTTTCTAATGCTGTTTTTTTGACACTTTTCCAGGCACTTATCATTTGTTTTTCGCTTTCTGTCCAAGCATCCAACAAATTAAGCTTATTTACTATTTCGTTTTGCCTATCTATATCTGTGATAATATCAATCTCCATCTCTTTTAAATCTAAAATCGAAACATTGATATTTTGGATATATTTGGTTAGCCACATTTCATGAACAGATAATATTGCATAATATAAATATTTACTGTTATATCTTCCATCAAATTCCACTGCAGCATATTTATCTTCAATTTCTCCATCTTCTTCTAAATAATGTACATCCCCACCTCTAGTTGCGCTCACTCCTATATATACAGTTCCAGACCTATATATTTGTCCTTTTTTTACTCTATCAACATTTGCTAAATTCTTTAACAACACTTTCAAGCATATTCACCTCCACTTTTTGAGAATCATTCAAAAACTCAACAGCCTTATTTAACTCATGCTGCACTTCATCGCTATTACCACATAGCTCTTTCATCATAGATATAAATTCTCCCTGAGTTTTAACTATGTCTGTCTGTATTGCCAATAAATCGGCCATTGCAACGTCCAAGGGCTCACATTCTTCTTTCTCAAATGTATCTACATATCTTGGAATGTTCAGATTAAAATCATTTTTCTTAATCTCTTCATAACTTGCAATATGCGAATATTTTTCAACTTCAAATTTATTTTTGTAAACCGAATCAATTTTATCAATGTGTTTTTCTTCTAGCTTGTTGAATTTATTAATCTTAACAAATTCCCTGCTTGCATCAATAAATAATACATTTTTGTCCTTGCGATTTTTCCTAAAAATGATTAAGCAAACCGGTATTCCTGTATTTTGGAACATTGAATCAGGTAGTCCAATCACAGCTTCAATATATCCTTTTTCCAATAACCACTTCCTTATTTCGCCTTCTGCATTCCCTCTAAATAGAACTCCATGTGGTAAGACCATCACCATAACACCATCATCGCTAAGGTTTTCCAAGCCTCTAATTATGAATGCATAATCTGCTTTTGATTTTGGTGGTGCCTTCAATTCATCTATTAGCGAAACTGGACTCCAATTCTGTGAATAGGGTGGATTTGAAATAATAACGTCAAACTTGCGTTCAATGTTTGGTGGCGACCCCACTTCTAACACCTGGAAGCATTCCCCTGTTAATACATCCATTTGCCTTACCGTTGCATTTGCTTTTCTTATTATCAGGTTTAATAACAAAAATGCAGTAGCTCTCTTGGAGTATTCCCTGAATTCCATTATCCTTTCATTGCTATTGCCATCTATCAACCAAGGAATAGACAAGCTTCCAGTTCCTGCACAAAGATCTAGTACAAGTCCATCTCTTTTGACCAACTTGTATATAAGCTTACTTATTTCGCCTGGTGTATAGTCCTGCTTTAAGGCCTTTCTGTCACTGTGTTCAGTCTGAAAATATTCTAAAAACAAATCGCTATCCTTGTCGTTAAGATCTATCCCTTCAGATAATTCATTAGCTATATTCTCTAGTTTTTGTCTATTATTTATATATAAATCTATAATTTTATCAGGAAGTTCAAACCCTTCTTTACATTCAAATAATCGATATAATATTTCTGAATTAATCATTGTTCACCTGATCCTTAGAATGGCACATCGTCATCATCTACAGCACTAAACTCGGCCGGTGCCTCCTGCGGTGTTTGTTCGCCCTGTTCACCCTTTGACTTACTCTCTAGTGCTTGTATATTTCTACCTGCTACCTTTGTAAATGTCCTTTTTTCGCCATCCGGTGTTTCATACCTATCAACCCTGATAGACCCCTGAACTCCTACTAGCCTGCCTTTGGTTATGTAGTTAGCTACAAACTCTGCAGGCTTGCCCATAATCTCTACTGGTATGAAGTCTGTAGTAATTGACCCATCTTTATTTTTATAATCTCTATCAATAGCCATTGTAAATGTGGCTACTGCTGTTCCTGACACTGGTATATATCTAAGTTCAGGATCCTTGGTTAATCTTCCAACTATAACAACATTATTCATTTGTATCCTCATCTTTCTTAACCATTTTAATATATCGCTCACCCATTATATTTTGTCTTCCACAATTATCACAATCAATAGCATCATAATATGTGTTTCCACTAAACAAAGTAGTCATAGTTGTGTCAATTACAATATAGTGGTTTTTTAAAGATAAATTAAGTTCTTTATCGCAAAAAGAACAGCATTTCTTCTTGAAGTTATTATTCATTACTTTCCTCCATCTAGTTAATTAATGTCATAATCTTCCCACATACCTATTTGTATGCTCTTATCTACTTCCTTGCCATTTCTTCTCATATCATCCCATTGCTCTTCTGTGGCTTTTTCATCACAAACCCACTCGGATAGCAATATTTCTTTTGCATCACAATCTATATCCTCTATACCTGTTAGCTTTATTTCTTGCAACACTATATGTATGCCGTACTCTATGCCATCATAGTCTGCATACGCTTCTTCTATTTCTTCCTTAAAATCTGCCAGTTGTTGCAATGCTTCTTCCTTACTTGTATAGAATTGATTATTTAATGTTAAATTATCCTGCCAGTCTATTCTAGACTCTAACCTATATATGCTATCTACTTTCATTTTTTACCTCTCTTCTTCAAATCGCTTGTCTAAATCAACGATAGAGTAGCCAATCTTAAACCTCCAGCCATCAGTCCTGTTTTCTTCCTCTCTTTGATGCTTTAATTGTTTTTCCCACTCAATAATCTTTTTATATTTACTTGGATAGTATTTTTTTAGTTTTCTTAATGCACTTAATGACTGTAAAGGACAGCACCAACAGCCCAACCTGTCAAACTTATCATATAATCCATTAAAATTAAATCCTTTAGAGTAGCAATAATCAAGAGCCATTTTTTCAGTTATCTTTTTATCTACTAATGGATATTTTTTATCTTTCACCCTCTTAATCTCATCATAAGCTATCCCTACATACTCAACAATGTTATAGTCTTTGTATTTTTTTAAATATTTTTTTATCACTTCTTCTTTTAACCTATTAGTACACCAACGTATTCTTATGCTTGGGAATCCATATCCTTTACACCCTTTATTTTTTCCTTTTACAAGTTCATGCTCCAATAACCAATATTCAAAACCTCTATCTGGCTTTAAAATTGTTATTTTTCGACCAATATATTTTTCTACTTGCCCAATATGACTATACAACTCTTCAAATTCTAATCCTGTATCACAAAATATTATTTCATCTATAGGCATACTATTTTCTACCATCATTAAGAGCATTGCTGTACTATCCTTCCCGCCGCTAAACATAACTATATGCTTAGTTCTCATGTTATCTTCATTCATGTTTTATACTCCCTTCGGTGGCCTGTGCAATTATTCAGTAACCTTAAACCAGTATTTTTTAAGTCTATATTTACCTATTTCATTAATTACTTTCTGTGCTATTTCTTCTGATTCAAAACAAGGTATACTAGCATTAAATGCCCAAAGAATACTAATGCGAATTGATTCACGGTCGTAAAAATATAAGCAGTAGTTGTTCCCACCGTTCTTAAATGGTCTACTATACTTCCTCATAATAGCCTCTATCTTTCGTCTCTCAACTTCAAATTCAGCTTCTTCTCTTGTTAAAAAAGCATTCCCTAAACTTCTAATTCTTGCATCATAAAAGCTATCAAAGTAAGTTGTTTCAATATCTCCGTCTTCAGTTATGTAATAATATTTTTCTATTCTATTTACAGTATCTAAATCCCATATACTCTTAGGCTTCTGCTCTGCCTCTGCCTCTGCTTTTTGGGCTATCAGTTCTTTTATTTCGTCCCAATTGTCATCTACTAGTTTTCTTATATCATTGTTCATATTTTTCACTCCTTATCGGTAATCAACCATTAGTTGACTGCCACTTTATTTAATTTTGTAAAAACTTATTTATAAAGTACACTTGACCCTTGCCAGTTACTTTAGTAGTCTTAGTCAACCTTACTGACCCATCAGGATTTAAATGCGTTCTTTCCTTAACCTCAAATAGTTCTAAGTCCATAGCTCTCTGCGTTGGCATGTTGTAACTTTCACCATTTCTACTTATTAGGTATCCATTAGCTCTTAACCACTCAAATAATCTATTCTGTCCTATATCATAGCCATTTTGTTTGATTAGCTTAGCTAAGTCCCCTATTAGTATTGTCTGCCTGCTACTAGCCACGCTATCAGCAAATAATACCTTAGGTTGATTAGCTTGGTTAATAATTTCAAGTTGTTCCCTTGCCTGTCTTTCTTCTTTCAGTTGTGTTGCTACCTGAATTAGTAAATCAGGGTTATTTAAAAGTTCATCCGTGGCATACATCCCAGTCTTGCGGATATCCGGTAATACTTTACTGGTCACCCACTTCTTGAACTTCTTAGCCTTATCAAGCTTGCTTCCCATAATTAGGCTATACATTCCTGACTCATTAATTAGCCAGCCACCTCTCTGCCCCAAACTCGATAACGAATCGTTATTGAGTTTGTCCTCAGGATCTACATGGTCTGTTAAGGCTTTACTAGGGTTAGAATAACCTAATGCACAAGCTATGTCCTTACCCACAAAATAAGGCTCGTTATTTACCATAACAGTCCTTATTAGCCCAAATTCAAGGCTGTTAAACTGTTTGTAGTTACCCATTCTACCAATCCTCTCTTCCTAATAACTCATATCCTAATACTCTGCCAGTTACTGGCAAATCACCACTATAGGTTAAATCATCTCCAACGCTTTGATTAAATATCTGCTTACAACTGCTTAGCATATCAATGGTATATTTAATCTCTTTAACATATAATTCTCCATCGCAGAATAATGCCCATTGAACTTTAAAGCCTATATTCTCATCTATGCAGTCGTCTATAAAATTTAATAGTTTTTCCTTTTCCGTCATCTTTATCACCAGTCATATTTTACTTTTTTCTTTAGTCCCTTTTTATTCTTCCAATTTCTCATGGATCCATCACAGGCATAGGCCCTTGACTCAACATTCACATGTCTTTTGTTCCTGATGGCTTCCCTTTCATCATTAAATGCCATGTACTTATTGCATTTGTCATGGCATCCTGGTTGTCTATCCGTGCAGCCTTTACATGGTGCTTTCATATTCCCACACCTCTTCAATGTATATCTCTACTCTTGGATTATGCTTGTCATATAAGACCCTAGATCCATCATGGGAAGCTACAATATTTTTGTTATCATCCTCAAGAACGCCTGCATCTACCAATATGTCGCATGTTGCTTCAAGTAGATTAACAAGGTCTACCCTGTGACGTGTTGGCATGAAATATAAGCATCTAAGATTTATTGCCCTATTTATCTTCTGCCTATAGTTTCCTGATATCTGCCTCAAACAGTCTTTCCTATAGTCAACATAGGCCTTAGATGGTAATATTCTAGGTCTATTCCCCATCATTACCAGTCTTTGGCTGTTCTTTTTGGTGATAGGCCTGCCATATATGAATATGGTCATTATTTTGCCGTGCTTATTCATTCTGCCACCTTTCCAGTCTTTTATTCGCCCCCTTGGAAATTAGCATATATTCTTCTGCCATCTCCATTAGTCTGCTTGCTATCCCCTCATCTATCTCAATTAATTTGCTTGGTCCTAACTCTGATGTGACTATTACCGGCATGTCGGCCAGATATCTTGAATTTATAATCTCGAATAGGATATTTATATCTGACTCTGTGACCCTACCCTTGTATAGATCGTCGATATATAGGACCTCTGCCCTTTTGACTGATTCTATCAACTCCTGGTATTCTTCCCTATCGGTTATAGACTGCTTAATCTGAGTCATAAAGCCCCTGTAGTCTATGTATTTGACTTCAACACCCTTGGCCAGCAGATTATTAGCTATCGCCATTGCTAAGTGAGTCTTCCCACTTCCCACTTGCCCTAATATCATCAGGCTTTTAGTTCCTGCGTAGGCTTTAGACTTAACATAGTCTATACAAGCGTTCTTGATATCCTTGTTGGTTTGAGTTTCCACAAAATTGCCAAAGTTTTTAGACTTGAACTTATCAAGAATCCCTGATCTAGATAAGGCCCTTTCATGATCTCTTGCAGCCTTGCATGTGCATTCAACCATCACTTCTACACCATCAATGATTTTTGGAATATATTCCAGGTCTTCACACTCAGGGCATTTATAAGTCTTTATCTCCAAAGTCGTAGTTGCCCCACTTGTCTGCTTTGCCTGCAGTTCCCTCATTCGCTTGGCCCAGTCTATTCGATTCAATAGTCTCACCACCTTCCAGGTCTAGATAGTCATATATACCAGTCCTAAAGAAGGTATCACCTTGCTTATACCTCAACTCCTTAAATCCTGATGCCTTCTGCTTCTCAACATCTGCCTTGTAGGTCGCTATTGCATTGAGTACCTGTTGCTCTGTATAGCCTTTTAGCAGTTTTTCAATGCTCTTCATAGCGTGGATCTTACCTTTCTTCACCGGATAGGCTGCCCATATTCTTCCCTGTGTTTCAGATTTGAGTTCTGCATGTGCATCAGCAGATGCAGTATATATATTATCTTTACTTTTCTTTTCTTTACTTTTCTTTTCTTTGTATAAATTCGTATTACGCTTATCATACGTTCGTATTACGTTCGTATTACGTTCGTATTCATCATCATTTCTTTTATTTTTTTCTTTGTCCCATCTTTTACTGATAGATTCCTGTGCTTTCAACCTTTTCAGGTCTTTAATATTCATTCGTTCCATGAAGCTTTTAGAGTAAAAAACATCATCATCAACTATAAACAAATCATAATCATTGATTACTTTTTTAACCTTTTCTTCATCAACACGAAGATCATATGCAATCATCATATAATCATTTTTGCTTATATAATCATCTTCTTCACGTAGCCTTTCAAGAATCATGAAATATATCGCGTATCCCTCGGCCCCTAAATCCATTCTTACTTTTAATAACTTATCTGAATTTCTTGCGTTGCTATCATGTGAGAAGTATGATTTATTAGTTTTCAACTGCCTCACCTCTCTAATTTATTAATGGCTAGTTTTACCGCCTCTTCTATCGTCATTATTTCGCCCCCTTTACTGGCGCATTCTCTATCCCTGCTATAAGTTCGTCATACTCTGCCATAGTCAATTCTTTGGCACTATTCTTGCCCTTCTTGTGAATTGACTTGTCAATATCTGCCTTACTATATCCCTTACTGCCACCTATTGCGTATAGCCTTGATAGTTGGCTTTCAGTAACTAGCTTGTCAGCCTTACTTGACCCTGTACCAGGTTTTGATGTTTGCTTATTTGCATTTTCTCTTGTTTGCTTTTGATACTCGTCTGTGTCAGGATCCTTTGTATCATCTATCAGGAATAGACCATTTAAGGCATATTTCCTAGCGTATGATGAACTTGTTCCGGTTACCTGCGCTCCGTCCATTCCCTTTTTTGATTCTTCTTCTCTGGCAAAGGCACAATTTGTTATGTGAGTTTCGCCATCTGATACAGTGCATGTCGCCCTGATGTAATATCTATCTCCCACCTGTTCCAATGTATCACTTATCATAAGGAATAACCCATGCTTGGCTAGTATAGGTTTTAAGGCCTCAAGGATATCTTCACAACACCTGTAGTTGTACTTGCCAAAGCTATTATATTGCCCTTTTGGTGCTTTTAGTTCCCCTTGCACCTTGGTTAATTTTTCGTATATAGTCATTGCCCTACTCCTTTTTTGTCTTAGGCATTACTAGACTATCTTCAAATAACAGATGCGCTCCTGGTATTTCTTGGCCATCTTTTATGGCCTTCTTTATTGCCGTTTTATCTTCCTTAACCTCAACCTTTGTGACTCTGTATTCTTCGGGTATTTTCGTTAAGTCATCAACGATCACCTTGCCAGTACCTTTTCTAACTGTCATGTTTCCTAAGTGCGTTTCAATTTTCTTCACTTCCATAGCCTGCATGCACTCAAGTGCATATTTCTTAATGCTGTCTATCCTTGCCTGCTTTTTTGTCTTAAGGTCAGCTAGCCTTTTTCTTTCAGCCTCAATATTCTCTATCATCATTTCATTAGCCCTTACTACTGCTATCAGACCTTCTGACTTGCTCTGTATAAGCTTTTCTACAGTTGCCTTAATCTCTTTTACCTCTTCCGTTGCTTCGTCGTCTCCTGCCTCTTCTAGCCTGTCTAGTAAGTTTTCTAATTCCTTTATATCTTGTCCTAATTCATAAAGTGTGCTCATATTTACCCCCTGTTTCTTAAAATGGACCACGATCCATTGTTAATATCTCTTGCTCTAAATTATATTTATCTTTTTTTAACTGCTTGTTTTCATCTTCAAGAACTTTGCACTTTTCTTCAAACACATCTACTTTAAACTCAAGTAAGCTGATATGCCTGCTCTTTTCCCTGACAAGTTCTTCAAGCAGTTCTTCGGTGCTTTTCATTTCGTCCCCCTTGTGATATAATTAAATTGGTTTTTTTGATTAGTCGGCTATTTTAGTCGGCTTTTCATTTATAATCATCAAGCTTTACATCTTTGATATATAAAATTTCAAGATCACCTTTTTTAACACTGTGCCTAATATGTGTTGGCCGAATTGACACAACGACCGATTCATATGCGTTTAGGTAGTTTTTTAAAGCCTTATCTTCATATGCCTGAACAGTGATTTTAGACTTATACCCAGTCCACAAATCAACACTGAATACCCCTATTGACTTAAAATACTTCATTGTGTTTGCCAGTGATTCAATGTTTTTATTAAATTCGTCAACATCTATAGTATTTCTATCCTCAACCCCTTCAAGGTCAAGGTTTAATTCTCTAATCTTCTTCACTTCTAACATCTCCTACATCTTCAAATTTAATTGCATCTAGCAACTCAATACATTCTTTTAGGCTCTTCTTCGTAAAATCTACTGCTTTTCGAACAAGCCCAGTGTCGTCACCACCTTGTGCCATCAGTAGCATAATTGGAATGCCAGTTTGTGTGATACTCTCAAGCGATCCAGCAACACCAGCTAGAATGGACGAGATATCACCTTCATCCACTAATTTCTTATTTAATTCTTCATTGATTTTATTAATGTTATTTGCGATTTTATTAATGTTATTTGCTATTTTCATTTTTAAACCCCCTTAGGTCTTATATATTTTGCCACTTACACCAAGCCATCTTGATGTACTCAAGCCCTATCAGTAGAGCGTATCCTATAGCCCCTAGAAAGTCATCTACACTCCTCAAATTAATCACCTCTCACTTATCCCATATCTTTCATAAAAATACTCTCTAGGCACTCTAGCCTGCACAGTCCTATACCCTTTGGCCTGTAATTCTGCGTTTAGCTCTCGTATTATCTTGTAGCCGGTACATATCTTCCGGTCTAATATGGAACTAATTTCATCAGCTTTAATATAATAATCTTTCACTTTAAAACCCCCTTAACACATCCCTTATTTTTCATCCTATGCTATAATCTAAATATCAGCACTGCTGAAATCTATAGAAAGGAGAATTTTTTTATGGCTAATACAAAGCAAACTAGCAAGAAAGTTGCTTCAACAGCCAGCAAAATACTAAAAGATGGTAGATACAGCTCATCATCTAAATCAGTAGCTGGCAGTGCATTGTCACAAACTAAATCCTCTAAGAAGAGTAAATAGCTACTCTAAATAAAGAGGTTCGGCAGTTAATACAAAATCTGTATTAATCAATATGATTTTCCCTTCCTCTTTTATTCGCAACATTTCTCCGAGGTGGGGGAATTCATATCTGTCGATAATATCAACATTTTCAAAAATTTCTCCCGTTGCTAAGCATAGTTTTTTTAATTTCAGTTTCATCACCCCCTTATGGTTAGTTTATACGGTTTTCCGTTATTTGATTTTAAAAAAAATCTCATCAGCTTCTGGAATTGTACATCCAAAAAGTTCACATGCCCTAGATATTTCTATCTGATTAAATGGTACTTTATTGGCTAGTCTCTGGGATAAACTAGTGTTGGATATTCCTATAGCTTTAGCAAAATTTTCTTGAGTACCGCATTTTTCTTTTATCAGTCCTCTTAATTTGTTGTAATCATATCTAACTGTCAATTTAATCACCCCTTTCTCTTATACGGTTTTCCGTTTAATTATATATTACACTACATTTTTGCACATGTCAACAGTTTTCTGTATTTTTTATTTTTTTATCTTTACTTTTTATACGGAATACTGTATAATCCATATTAAGAAAGGAAGTGATTATATGATAGAAACTTTTCATACAAGATTTAAGAAAGTTTTAGACGAAAGTGGCATAACCCAGACTGAACTTTCCAAGTTGACTGGTATTCGTGCATCATCTATTTCTGATTACTATAATGGTAAGTACACACCTAAACAGGACAAAGTAACCTTAATTGCTAATGTTTTAAATGTTAGTCCTTCATGGTTATACTGTACTACGAACGAAAAACCAAAAGAAAATAGACCTCTTCCTGAAAACCTTAAACCCATAACTAAGGTTAATAGGATTCCCATTGTAGGGTCTATTGCAGCAGGAAAGCCCATATTGGCTGAGGAGGATATAGAGTCTTACCTTATATTAAATCAAGAATATAAGGCCGATTTTGCACTTAGCATAAGAGGGGATTCAATGATAGATGCTGGTATAAATGATGGAGATTTAGCACTTATAATTAAAGATAGGCCTGTCACAAACGGTGATATATACGCAGTGTTAGTGGATGGTGAGGCTACGCTTAAGAAGGTGTATAAGAATGATGATTACCTTACCTTACAGCCTTGTAATAGTAAGTATGAGCCGTTAGTAGTTAAAGAAGAAGATAATCCATATATTGTAGGTAAGTTATCGGGAATAGTTAGGAAATATTAAAATTTATATACTGCATGAGGAGGTGTTTTCCATGAAAATTGGAATGCGTAAACCTAGCATTAAACGCTCTATAAAGGCTCGCACAACCGGTAGAATGAAAAGAGAAGTTAAAAAAGCTATAATTCCGTGGTATGGTAAAAATGGAATTGGGATATTACGCCCCAAAAAAGCTATGTATAATAAAATATATAGAAAAACCAGTTTTTCATTTTGGGATTTATTAGGTTTGATTGCACAATCTTTTGATAATAATACAACAGAAATAAGTAGCAGAGATGAAAAGATAAAAGAAGAAATAAGTGAGAAGATGAGCAATTTAAACGATACTCTTAACGCTTTAAAAAAAGAATATCAAGAAGACTTAAGTACAACACCAGTAAAGTTGGAATTACATAATAATTCTCCTAATCCAAAATTTCATAGATCTGAACGTGAAAAAAAATTAAAACATGACTTTTTTTGTAAGTACTATCAACAAAATAGTAAATTAGATTCATTAGAAGATAGATTGTTAGAGTTACGCTCAATAGCGATGAAGGAAAAAAATAGGGATAAGAAAATTATTAAACTAAACGAAGCTCTTGAGTGTTATGACAAAATCAGGAAATTTTGTGACTCTGAGGGAGAAGGAGGTAAATTATACTTCGAGGATATGTGGGAACATTGCCATAATTCATCAGACCCAGATTTTAGTTATGGCCATACAATGATAGAATTAAGAAATGAACTTATTAATGAAAGGGAACTCTATATACCACAAATTTTGAATATAATATCAAACAATGCTTCAATTTTACAAAAAGACCTTTACGTACTTGTCCCTTCCATAAATAAATATACTGTCCAAAAACTTTTAAGGGAACTAGAACATGAAGCTAAAATAACAAGAACAAAAAAGAACGGATCTTACACATTGAAAATTAACCAAGAGAAAAAATAAAGAAAAACCCAAATAAAAAGAAGTAGTCTCAATCTTGGCGGATCAACTACTTCTTACGGAGTATCACAGGCCTGTAATAGGTCCTTTTGTGATACCTACATTATATCATGAAAGTAGGTGAATGTGAATGCCTCAATATAAGGAAAAATCAGGCACATGGAGAACTTTGGTATATTACCATGATTACATGGGTAACCTTAAACAAAAACAAAAAAGAGGATTTAAAACTAAGAAAGAAGCAAAAGAATATGAATTGGAATTCCTGTCTAGTTATAAGAATAATATCACCCTTAAACAGGGAATGGAAGAATATTTTACTTATATATCTAGTAGGCTTAGAGAATCAACGGTTAGAAATAAAAAATGGTACTCAAAAAACCTGGAATATATGAACGACCTGGTGCTTCTAGAAATAACCCCAAAAAATATAATGGACTGGCAATCTCATATGATAAGCCTAGGGAAAACTAATAAAACGATTAACCAAAGCACAGAAATATTGTACTCAATATACTCATACAATGGTAAGATGTATAACCATACATACAACCCCGTAAAATCTCTGGATAAGCTCCCAGTAGAGAATAAAAAGATGGACTTTTGGACCGTTGATGAATTCAATACTTTTTTAGGGTATTTAGATGATTTTGAAAAAATAATTGCTTTTAAGATACTCTTTTACACAGGAATTAGATATGGTGAACTATTAGGGCTAACAATTGGTGATATCCATGATAATTATATTGATATAAACAAATCATACGACTACAGAAGTAAAAAATTTTGTGCTACTAAAAACAAACACTCCGTACGGAAAGTATACATACATAAGCGACTAAAAGCAGATATAGATGAGTATATAAAAACCATATATAGGCCAAGGAAAAATGATAGGTTGTTTAATAAAACTACTAATTCGTGGCTACAATCTCAGCTAAAAAGGACATGTAAAAGATACGGATTCCATCATATAAGAATACACGATTTAAGACACTCTCACGCCAGCATGCTTATAAATAATGGTGTTGATGTATTAATTATTAGTGAACGATTAGGCCACATTAACCCCACAACAACATTAAACACCTATTCGCACCTATATAAAAATAGGTCCTCTGAAGCAGTTGACTTCTTGGACCAATTAGAAGAATAAAATATAAAACATTGCCAAAACATTGCCACGGAGCATATCACCCCGTGGCTGTTTTAGTATTTTCAATTTATTTAGCACCTAAAGCTGCCATTGTAATATAGTTATATGGCTGGTTGAAGTGAGGTAGGAAGAATATATCTAATAGAGCAAGTCTATCGATAGTTACCTTCTCCTGGATAGCCAATGAGAACATGTGGATACCCATTGACATATCATATTCAGATGCCATCTGAGCACCTAGAACTACTCTAGTCTTCTTGTCATATACTATTCTTATCTTAACATCTGGGTTAGTTGTTTCTATGAATGCTGGCTTCTGAGTATCTTCAAAATCAGTGTATCCAACTTCTATACCAAGCTTTTCAGCCTTAGCAACAGTTATACCTGTAGAAACCATCTTTAGGTCATAGATACAAATACCATTTGATCCCTGAACACCGATAGATTCTATTTCAGTACCAGCTGCATTGTGAGCAGCAACAATACCACTTCTTACGGCATTTGTAGCAAGTGCTATATAGTTAGTGTTGTCTATAGTGTTGTCATATACTGTAGCACAGTCACCTATAGCATAAACATCCTTTAAGCTAGTTTCCTGCTTCTTGTTTACTAGGTATGAACCATTTCTGAATAATTCTAACTTATCCTTACCTAGGGCATTGTTTGGTCTGAATCCTATTGAAAGGATAACCATATCTGCCTTGATTTCCTTCTTGTCAGTTACTACGGAAGAAACCTTACCGTCAGTTCCCTTTATTTCCTGAACTGTCTGACCAAATTCAAGGTTTATATTGTGGCTAGCAAGATTTTCCTTCATTAGGCTAGTGAACGGCTCGTCATAGTATGCTGGAAGACAAGTTTCAGCTATATCAACCATTGTTACAGTCTTTCCTAGTCTTTCAAATGCTTCTGCTAATTCTACACCTATGTAACCAGCACCAACAACTACAACGTCCTTAATGTCTGGGTTCTTTAGCTTTTCAATAACTTCTGCAGCATTCTGGTATAGCTTAACCTGCTGTACATTTTCTAAATCCTTACCTGGTATATTTGGTATTATTGGAAGTGAACCTGTAGCTAGTATGATCTTGTCATATGTATCTTCTATTTCGCTTCCATCCTTTAACTTAACGAATACCTTCTTAGCATCGAAGTCTATCTTGTGTACATCAGCTTCCATGTGTACCTTAGCACCCATTGATTCTAACTGAGCCTTATCAGCGTAGAACAAACCATCTGCCTTTGAAATCTGCTTTCCTATCCAAAGTGCCATACCACAACCTAGGAATGAAATGTTGCTATTCTTGTCATATACTACCACTTCGTGCTGTGGATAGTTACTTAAAATTGTTCTAATTGTTGCTGTACCAGCGTGGTTTGCACCTACTACTATAATCTTACTCATAATTACCTCCATAATGTTTTTTAATTGACCCCTACTTTACGAATTGTATGGGTCACCATAATTAAAATTTGTTTTTTATATAGATTGACGTCAAAATTTACTCTGTTATGGAATTACCCTTGTAAGTGTTTTCATAAACATTTTTTTCATAAAAAAGAAACATTTTCTCAAAAAAAAATTGTCCTAAGTTAGACTCCTTGCCTTGCAATACTTACACTCCAGAAAATTGACAAAATATTTTTTTATTTGTGATTATTTTATTGGAATTTTGCCCTTTTTAGAAAAATATCGCAAAAAAACTCCCCTGGAAATTTCCAAGGGAGCAATAGTCACTCTATTAAATTACTTTATATCAATATTCTAGCTATAGGCTATTCAGGTACTATAACTAGAGTACACTTAGCATGCTTTAAAACATAGGCTGTACAAGAACCAATCATTCTAGTTAAGCCTTTCTTAGTTGACTTAGTCATTACGATCACGTCAGTTCCAAGCTCCTCAGCATTTCTTACGATTTCATCACCCGCATAGCCAAAAGTAAATGATGCCTCTGTCTTATACTCGCTCACCAATTGTCTAGCCCTGTCTAGTAGTTCCCTACCATTCTTTTCAGAAGTCTTAATCTCATCACTCATAGAAATTCCATCTATGAAAACTAGTTCTTTTACATTTATGATATGCAGTTCTACTTTTTCAGGAGAATAATTTTCCTTAATAAAATTCAAAGAGTGCATACTTCTCTCTGTTCCATCAATCGGAACCAATATCTTCTTAGTTGTCATAAAAAACACCCCTTTCAGCTAATTGCGATATAATAAGTTCTACCTATTTATTACTTACTTTAATTATACAGCTATTTGCAAAAAAGGTCAATCGAGTAGGGAGGAATTTTCCTCCCTCTCACACCACGGAGCGTGCCGTTCGG
>ERZ773197.303-NODE-303-length-40670-cov-7.806599_pt1 | contig 40670 bp, 27 predicted proteins | sample MGYA00580999_ERZ773197 | MGnify/ENA primary metagenome ERZ773197 (study PRJEB29015, sample SAMEA2738166) | human oral metagenome | biome: human oral; feature: human-associated habitat; material: saliva | place: China | collected 2185 ...
TCACCAATCTAGAGATGGGGGCGGATAAGGAAGCCTATAAGATAATGAGCCGAGCTGTGGTGGAGCATCCCGGTAATAAGCCCCTCTTGACCAAGCTAATCGAAGTATCCGAGCAACTTGGCTACTCTGAGGAGGCGCACCGCTACCAAACGATGCTCAACAACCTAGACTAACCCGCCCTACAGAGCCCGAGAGGCCTTTGTACTTTGTACTTTGTTGGTGTGTGCTATTAGTGTGCTAGAGGTACAAGGATTCCTATTAGTCAGCAAAACAGATTACTGTGCCACCTCTTTGCTTAAGATGGCAAGAGACAAATAGAGCATCGCGAGAGAGGGTTAGTATATTACAGCATCCTTGTATCGTAAATCAAAGAAGCCATTGGTTATCTTTCCCCTTTTGCTTATCTGACCATTAACATACTCAAGCTCTCCTGAAAACTCCCCACAAATTAAATTTTCCTCTGGGACAAATCCCGTAACAATCAAAGAAAGGCTATCTTTTCCACTATGCCATCCACCTAACCGGAACTTACCCCTAATGGAAAAACTTTTTTGGTGAAATAAACTTTCTGAAATTTTTGCCCGAAGATAAGCAGAAGTCTGATTATACTTCTTATCTTCCCTTCCGGCAGTCCACGTGAAGACATACTCTGTGATTTGATCGCTCGTCTTCTTTGCCAAAAGACATCCCCAGTTACCTGGAGAAAAAAATACCGGATAATCTCTCATCCCCTCTTTGGGGAAGACATAGGGCTTGCCATCAAATTCAAAGGCAACGATATTAGCACCCGTCTCGGTGCGTGGGGGCATTCTACTAAAGAAGAGGGAATCTTCATCAATGTCGTATTTGGGTTTGCCACCTATACGAAGACAGCTAGAGAGGGCGGCTTGCAGGAACAGGAAAACAACTATTCCTAAGGCTGTAATTCGGGTACTACGCATAATGTTTCTTTTTTGTCAGTGTGTTCTACTGTCCAAATATACAAAAGTTTTGGTTCTCGCCGCTCTTAATTGTAAGCATTTATCCTAGCTAATGGAAAATTCATCTCAGAGCAAAGCTTTTTCTTTTACATCTTGATTGTCACGTTCTCTTTCAGCAAGAGGCTGATTTTTTTACAGTCCAAAGATTTCTAGAGTCTATGGCTAAAAAAGAAATATTTCTTGGGCAGAATCTCTCTCCCTTATTGCCTGAAAAATAAAAAGAAATTAGCCGGTATTCGACCTCAAAATTGCCCAAGAAAGAAATGAAAACTAGCGAGAGAAATTTCCGCTTTCCCCTTTCGGGTAAAAAGCACTTGAGAAGGAATAAATCAAGGGCTGACTCCACACACAGATGAAGTCAGCCCTTTTTCGTTATGCTCTTTGGAGCGAGGAGGGGGGATCGCTACTCTTCGGGGATGTAGATAATCTCGCCGTTCTCTAGCTGGTAAGCCACACCTACACGCTTCCCTTTGTTGCCATCCTTCGGATTGGCGGTGTCGTTACTTGGCGTGTACTTCTCAATCTTTTCCCCCTTCTTCATGATGATCTCCATATTCTCTTTCCCGGGGTTCTTTACGATGGTATAGTCCTCTTGGCTGAAGACTTCCGTCATATTGAACTTGGTCACCAGAGCCACCATGAGAGCCAAGGCAAAGACCATGGCCACGTCAAATAGATTAGATACGAGAGAAGAGGGATCCGCCTCTTCCTCCTCAAAACGTCTGCGCTTCTTCATGATCCGATTATTCGTTGTCGAGCTTCTCGTTTACATAATCCAACCAAATAAGGTCGTGGTGGTGATAGCTGCGCAAAATATGTAGCGCAATGTAGCCCACAGCAGAGGTAAACATCCCTATCACGGTAGTAGCAAAAGCCACCTGCATATTGTACGCCATGCTGGCAATGTCTCCGGAAGAAAGCCCAACCAAAGCAGGCCCCATAGGGATAAGTGTACCCATAAGCCCGAGGATAGGGCCGAACTTCGTGAGTATCTTGGCAGCCCCGAGGCGATGCTCCACGGCTAGGTCATACTCCCCGATAAGAAGATCCCGACGCGCACGATCACTCGTAAGCAACGTACCAAGGAGGAGATCGAAGGGGCCCTTTCGTTGCTTTGCAAGAACGGATTGCAGAGCCGTTACATCAAATTGGCTCTCTTTGCTGATCACCTTTGAGTAGGCATCTTGGCGTCTGCGGTGCGTTTGCCACGTACCAAACAAAGTCCCCAGCATCAGCAGCGAACGGATAAACAGATAGAGCAGAGCTACTACTACGGGTACCAATAGTCCATTGGAAACCCAAAACATAGCGTTGGATAGATAGTGCATACTTTTATTTAGAGTTATTAGTTGTGCGTTTTTTCAGTTTAAGTTGGATATAGGGAATAACCCAATGTGAGAAGAGATAGCCGACGACTCCCATACTCAAGACAAAGAGAATGAGATAAACAACCATCAGCCAATCCACGTCGGCTCCGGTTCCTCGCACGGCACTATCGGGGTGCAATACTCCGGCAGCCACCACCACGGAGAAAAGCAGAAGGGAGAGCAAAATAGCAAGTTCTCTCAGTAGTTCGTCGCCCATCCCTATGGCTCGCAATAGGTAGGGAGCAGCAAGGGTCAGCAAGGCCACTACGGCCATCAGCGCAAGAGTTACCCCAAGGAAAGAAGCCCCCGGCAAGACGTAAAACAATCGTAGACGTACGTAGAAAAGTGTAGGAAACATCATAATGGGGGCGAAGCTACGAGAAAGCGTACGCCACCACTTCCGCGAGTAGGTACTACGGTGTACGCAGAGATAGACCACATAGAGAAGGTCTACCATTACCAAAAGGGACATATCTTGCAGAGCCTGTGGCGTGTAGAGCAATTCCTCTAGAGCGTGGAGTTTACTATTCATCGTAATAGAATGCACCACAGCCAGAAACGCCACATACAGCAAGGCATGCCCTCCTCGTACGATAAGCCCTAGGTAGTTCCCCCTCTTAGATGCCCCCGAAGGCGAGCCCTCCCTTTTCGCTAAGAGAGAAGCTGCCTTCGAGTGTATCCCCTCCTCTATCATCCATTTGAGGATGGCAAGAAGAGCAACAATCAATAGTATTTCACTCATTACTCTGCTGACGCAACTTGCGTTTACGATAGATCACAAAGATGATAATGAGCACCACCACTACCCCAATGGCCACAAACAAGAAGAGCTGAGAGGGGCGTTCTATGGCTGATGTATCATCGGCATTTAGTTCCTCCTTCTTGAGAAGTTGGGCATCCTTACTTTGCTCACTCGAGAGATTGCGCACCTTCTGAATGGATTTTTGGTAGCTCTGTTGCTGTTCGGCAGGGATTTCCTTGGCAATGAAATCTCTCAGTTTTGCATTGTCGCAAACAAATCCACTGCACCCGGCTCCAAACTTCTCTATCTCCTCAGCGTGTAGCTCGGCAATTGCCTTTCGCTGTTCGGGCGAGGCATTCCACATTCCCTTGCGGATGGTCTCCATCATCACCGCCGTGATCTCCTGGAGAGCAGCAGGGTTGTTCTGCTCAAAAAAGTCTCGGATCCCCAAATCCTTATCATCCTTGATATAGGTATTGTATATATCATCCCAGAGCTCCTTGTCTATGGCAGAGGGCTTCATTACGTTCCACCCATAGGTATTGCGAATGGTCTCGGCGAGAGCAGATGCAGCTCCTTGCCCCTCTTTGGTTACCTCTTTGATGTAGGTAGGATTGAGTATGGTAGTACGTGCCTCTACGCCTATGGCTTGCTTCATCTCCTGTACGCGAGTACGATGATGGTTGCGCAAGTCGTTGAAATATCCATCGGGGTCTTTCCCTGTTACTTGGCGCACGGTAAGCGTAAGCCCTCCCATAAATTCGTAGATATGGTCGAGGCTTAACGGCCCCCAAGAGTTGCTTTGGCGCGGTTGTACCACAGCGTCTACATTTTGCAGAGCAGCCTCGAACAATCCGGCTTCAAAGTCACCCCATTGTTCACTGCTACCGTATATGGCTCCCATGTTATTGAGGTATACGTCGGCAATCTCCGACTCCTTTTCCCATCGGTCGCCACTCTCTACCATCTCTTGTATCCCTGTGCCATAATTACCATTGACACCGCCGAATACACGCTGCGTACTCAGAGAGCGAGCCTCGTTGGGAGAAAGACCCTTCTCGAGCAGTACCTTTTCGGCATCAACAGCCCCCTTGGCTACCTCGTTGTCCTTCTCTCCGGTCTCCTTGGCAGCTAGGTCTACCGCCTTCTGGATCAAGTAGAGACGAGAGGCTGCCAAATCGCGCAACTGACCCGAAGTTTGCACCACTACGTCTATACGTTTGCGGTTGAGTTGCTCCATGGGGATAAGCCTAATATCCTGTACACGCCCCATCATATCTCGCACAGGTTCACACCCGAGTAGATAGATGATTTCTGCTATTGTAGCCCCTTCACTCTCGATAAAGCTACTACTCCAAAGAGAGAAGCTAACCTTTTGCGGTAGCTCTCCATTGTGACGCTTTTTATAGTCGGCAAGGAGGTCTTCTGCCAGCTTCTTTCCCTTATCCCATGCCGCCTTCGTGGGGGTAGTCTCGGCATTGATGGAGTAGAGATTGCGTCCTGTGGGGAGCGTCTCGGGGTTGGCAATATAGTCACCACCCGGGGAGGGCGCAAGGTAACCGCCATTGAGAGCATTCACAATAGAGGATAGCTCCCTTTGGGGGCTTTGCATGAGTTTATCGTAGTAGCCCACAATGGCATTGATGGAGTGACGGAGCTGTTGCATGCTGGCAACAAATGCTTTTTCGTCGGGCGATAGAGCCTCTTGCTGCATTGCCTTCATTGCCTCCATCATAGCAGGGGGCATCTTGCCGCTCCCCTTCTTGTCCATTCCTTGAGGCATACCGCCGGGATGACCATCTTTCTTGTCCATCCCTTGGGGCATACCGCCCGGGTGACCACCTTTCTTATCCTTTCCTTTCGCTCCCATAGAGGCGGGCTTCTTACCACTCATTGCCCCCATCGGCATACCCATACCACCGCCTTTCATGGCACCCATAGAGCCCATCATAGCGGCATTGTTGGCTTCTGTTTTGGCAATAAGTTGCTCGGCTAGGCGACGCTCCTCAGCCGTAACGCCCAAAGAGGTGAGCACAGCCTCCGTATTTACTTGATGCGCGGCTAGAGCTTGACGCACTACACGCTCGGCAGGTTCTCGGTAATGCTGAGTAAAGAAGCGTTCATTATCTTGCTGCTTTTGGGTGTACTTGCCTCTGTGGCGGTCGAGAGCAGCAAGGGCATAGGCAATAGGATCGGTAGCAATGTGTAGCACGGAGCTATGGATCTTCTCACGAGAGAAGGCAATACCCGTACGGTACATCCCTCCCGGTATTTTGCTTACGGCAAGCTCCTCGGCAAAGTCGGATAGGCTCTCTATTTCTTCCCTACTGTAGGGTTTTGTACGAATGGAATCTAAATGAAGATCTCTGTGGAATCCCTTTTTGATCGCCAGGTTTTTGATACGAAGAGATAGCTCTTGGTTATCTGTTTCGCTTGCTAAGTATTGATCCGTTAGCTTTAGCAGATCGGCCACATCGCCCCGAAGTCTTGTCTCGATAAAAGGAGGTGCGAGATACGAAACCGTCTCTCCATAGCTTCTGCGCTTTGCTATCATCGCCTCCCCAATGTTGGCAATTGTATAGTAATATATATGGGGGAGGTCGTTGATCATGCGGTCTGTCCAATCCTCTTGCGAGAGGGCAATTTGCTTGCCGTTGATAAACTCAAGACTACCATGCGTACCAAAGTGCATAATAGCATCGGCACGGAATCCCTTTTGCACCCAGAGGTAGGAAGCCACATAGGGATAGGGAGGAAGAGGATTAGCACCATGCACTGCCTTGAAGTCATTATCGCCGACTCCTTGACCCGGCTGAGGGAGAAGCACCACATTACCAAAGGGCACGGCCGTAACGGCAATACCCTCTTTGTCGCCTTTTCGCATGGTATAGTACTCCCCGGGAGCAGCTCCATACTTTTTGGCAAGTGCCTCTCTTTGGCTGGGAGTAAGGACGGCATTCATCCAGCTTTGGAGGCTATCCGTAGAGACGAATTGGGGGTATCCCTTAGCAATAAAGTCCGCAAGAGCACCCTCTGCATAGCTATTGAAGAGCGCGCCTTGGGTCATCACCATTTTCTCAAACTCGGCTTCCGTAGAGGGCAGACCCGTGACCTTGTACCCTTGGTTGCGTAGCTCTAGCAACACGTTATAGAGTGAGGGAAGTACCTCTATCCCCTGAGCAACGAGGCTATTCTGCCCCGGACCTTTGAAGTAGTAGATGGCTACGCGCTTCTCACTATTAGGTTTGCGCTTGAGCGATATATAGTTATTGACCAGTCGGGTAAAGGTCTCCAGACGATCCGGGATAGCATGGAAGTATTGCAATCCACTCTTACTATCGCGCTCCAAAGCCACAAGAGCAAAGGGTATCATAGCCCCGTCAATCTCGGGAGTGGAGACGCTTTGCGAGAGGAAACCTCCCACCATGCCTTGTTTATCGGCAAGCCAATCTTCCCTCTCGGCAACAATGGTAAGAGGGGCTATAATGGGTATATTTTGCTGTTGGAGGTAGCTGATAGCAGGGTCTGTATTGCCCGATAGCATTTTGCCATGGGGCATATAAATTAGGAGATCCGGGTTAATCTCTTGGATTATTTTTAGGCGATCTCCCCCGGCAGAGAAGGGATAGACGTTGAGCCCACTCTCCTCCAAAGAGGCTACTATCTCATCTATATGCTCTCGGTTGGAGTTGGTGGGAGAAGCGAAACTAATAAGCATGGCAACCTTAGGAGCTCCCTCTTTGTAGCCGTTGCTTTTGTAGTAGGCTTCGTACTCTTTGAGGGAAGAGAAGAGGTCATCGTCCGTCTTTCCGTAGAATACATTTTCTCCAAAACTAACGGGTTTTTCTATGCTCCCCTCTCGGAGTGACTTACCCAATATCTCCTGACGGATATAGTTGAATCCCGATCTATAATTCTTAGCCCCCCCGTTGCTGAAATAGGAGACTACGAGAGACGATTGCTCCTCTGTGAGGGAGGATATCTCGTTATCGGGGCTTGTCGCCATGAATACTTGCACATGGCACTTCTTCTCTTCGATGAGTTTTTGTACCAGCTCTCGATCTTCAGGCATCCACTTAAGCCCCATCCCAAAAGCGAGCACAAAATCGTATTTCCCGAGCTGGGAGAGGTCATCTTCTACCTTGACGGTTGCATTCTTTTCGTCGGCAGAAGAGATGGCACGAGCCACCATAAATTGAGGGAAGTTTACCAGAGCTATCTTGATGGGTTTGGGGCGGAATATCCCCCAAAGCACAGCAACTGCCACGAGGGCAAGGGCTGCAAAGAGTAGCGTTTTTGTTCGTTTCGATAGTTTCATAGGAGTTTATTTCTTTTACGGGAAGTAGGGCGTTTTGAGGATGCCTTCTAGGGATTAAGTGGGAAGAGATACATCAGAATTCGAGACGAAGGGTTGCCGAGTAGACTCTCCCGGGCGTGGGCAAAACATTGGTATTTATAACCTTAACGCGATAATTAAAAAGGTTGTCGATACCCAAATTGAGATGGAAATGCTTATAGAATCTTTGCTCTATACCAATACGAGCTGTGGCATAACCGGGCGTACGTTGCGGTGTAAGCAATGATTTGTCGTCATACTCCGACGAGGTAAAACCAGACATCCAACGCATCATAAAGAAGGCATTGAGGGAATAGTTATTGCTGAAGTACTTCCCATAGTCTAGTGCTAGCAAGGCGGAGTGTGGGTGAGTTGCCGTACGCAGTCCCTCATTACCCGCTTTGTCTTTTACCTTATGCCAGTCATGCGTATAGGAGTAAGAGCCACGCACACTAAACCCCCAGGGTAGGGCCTGCTGCCCCTGGAACTCAATACCAAAGATGCGGCTTGTACCGCTAATATTGTCATAGAATAGTTCGCTTTTCCCATCACGCACTCTCGCTACAGTCTGTATACGGTTGTCTACTTTATTGAAAAAAGCATTGAGCATTAGGCTCGTCTCTTTGGCTTTATACTCGGTAGAGAATGAAACCATATGGCTCTCCTCAGGCTTCAGCGCCTCGTTGCCATAGATCATAAACATGCCCATATGGTCGAAAAACATGTAAAGCTCTTGCATGGAGGGCGCACGATACCCCTGCGCATCGGTCAAGCGGAGAGCCAATTCTTCGGTGGGTTTGTACATGGCAGAGATACGAGAAGTATAATGCGCTCCAAAACCGGAGTGGAGGTCGAGCCTACCACCATAGCTCAAAGTAACGTTATCAAGGACCGAGAAGATACCCTGACCATAGATTACCCCACTCTGTATATGCTTAGGTTTGCCATTGTTTAGCGTACGGAGGCGATCCGAAGCGACCTCATCAAATAGGTACTCTCCCCCGAGATTGATGTGCTGTAGCTTATCAATATCGTAGTTGTATTGCGCACGAGCATGGTGCATCTGCTGGCGAAATACGGATGCCTTGGGCTCCGTTGGAGCTAGAGGGAAAATAGAGTCTCTAGCATAATTGTTGTAGTGATACGATAGGTCAAGCCCCTGCTTTTCGCTGATCTGCCAGCGTACACCTGCTATACCATCGTAGGAGTGATAGAGGTAATTGATATGTTTTTCCCAGAACTGACGACGTAGGTTGGCACGCCCCGTAAGGGAGAATTGTAGTCTCTCGGATGGCGTAATCGTGAGCTTTTCGGAGATATTCCATGCCCTATTGCCCGTGATTTCGACCTTTCGGTTACTCTGCTCATCACGTACCGTATAGGCATTATCTTTTGTAAATTGTACCCCGGTTTGGCTTGTGAAGATTCCTTGTTTAAGCCCAATAGAAAGGTTCTCTTTGAGGTCTCGCCTACTATCTATCGTACTTGATACCCCCACACGCAGAGGCTCTTTGGCTTGGCGAGTTATAATATTGATTACACCTCCAATAGCGTTGGATCCGTAGAGAGCCGACGATGCCCCTCGCAAGACCTCTATGCGCTCTATATCGTCCGGATTGATACGATTGAAATCGATGTCACTCCCCGTACCTGCCGTAATTAGCTCCCCATCAATGAGGAATAGCAAGGAACTGGAATCGAATCCCTGCATATTGATGCGATCTTGTGAGCCATGCTTTGTAAACTCGACCCCGGGAAGTACATACTGCAATAGATCCCGAAAGTTTTGTGGTGCAAGCATTTCTATTTCTTTTGCCTTGATAAGGCGTACAGGGATGGGCTCATTCTTCATCAGCCGGACAGTACGACTACCCGTACACACAACATTGTCTAGAGTATTCTCTTTCGCAATACTATCGAGTTGGCTTGCGTGAGTTTGTTGTGTCTCTTGCCCTGCTTTATTTTTTTTGTAGGGCTGTTGAGCAATAGCTACAGAGCTAAAACTTGAGAATAAACACGCAAAAAGCAGGCCTTTTACAGCCTGCTTTAGGGTACAATAATTCATAGTCTTATTATACAAATAGTTAAAGGGAGGGGGGAATGGAGGTTACTTTGCACTCACATTGTAGTCGTAAGTGAAAGAGATGAAACCATTCTTGCGTCCCGTTTTGTCTTTACAATCGGTAAACTGAATGCGAGCGATCTTGCCATCGGCACACTTTACAAAGAAAACTTTGCCCGACAAACGAACGCTGGGAGGCATGTTGCCGAGGTCGTAATCAAGCCAACCACCAGACATATCACCACGCTCGGTCTTCTTTCCTGTAATCAAATGATTGTAACCTGTTTGCTCGTGATTAGTATCGTGAGAGCCGCCTCCCATATTAAACTTAATGGTTATGGTACCTATGGCATCAGTAACCCAACCTTCGGCAGGTACCTTGGTTGCCTTTTCCATCTCAGTTACGCCGGAGAAGACAGCAGCACCCTTCCCCTTGCCACTTTCGCCACAATTGAGACGAATGTCAAAGCGATGGAAAGCGATATCCCAAGCGTCACTATTCTTGTAGTCACTCACTTCTACCTCTTTATTGTCCTTGAGGGAATAGTATACCCAATTCTCATACTTAGAAGCATCAACATAGCCTTTCAATCCCTTTACCTCTTCTTGTGCAGGAGGATTAGGAGTTGGGGTAGGACCGGGTTTAGGAGTTTGGTTCGGGCGGCATGATACAATCCCAAAAGCCAAGCCAGTAGCTATAAGTGCCAAGAAAAATTTAGTTTTCATACTTCTGTAGTTTTGTTTTGCGATTATTATTGTGTTGAAAATTCTTTACAATTCCTCTTAAAGGAGGATTTTGGCAATCTGACTTCCCACCTTTAGCAAGTAAGTTCCATGAGGGAGATCACTTACTTCAAGGGCAAGATCCTCAGAAGAGATGATGCCCCCCTGTAGTAGCACGCCTTCTGCATTGCAGAGGTAATAGGCCTGACCTACAAGGTCGCTAGGGAGTACGACCGAGAGGCATCCTCCGGCGATCGTAGGCTTAAGATTGTTCTCTACAATAGGGATCAAGACGTTGCTCATCGGGACAGTTTCGTAGACAAACATACCCTCATCTTCGTCTTCATCTTCACTATCATCTCCCGCCATCTTCATGACCTCTTTGGTAGGAGCCGTGGTGGGGAGGGTATAAAAGAAGGGGAATCCGAGCGAGAATATGAGGTTATTGCGAAACTCATAGTAGAGACTTCTAGCAATGGGAGGGATAGGGAAAAATACCTTTTCACACTTCAGACTCTTATTCTCATAGGTATAGGCAACAGGGAAGTCCGGGTCGCCACTTTCTAGCAAATTTCCCTGATTGTCGTATTTGAAAATAAGCTCTCCATTTCTGTTTCCAGTGTAGGAGTTGTAACCGAGTTTCGTAATTTGTCCACGGTCGTTATATTCAAAAACTTCATCCATTAGCTTCTCTCCCTCTTCGGGATAAGCTACTTGGTCGAGTTTTATGATGCGATCTTGTGCGTCATATACAACCTTACACTTGCGGAATGGGGCCCAATTAGCAGTTCCCTCTATCCCTGCCGTAAAGATGGCATCTCTCTCTAGTCCCTTTTCGTTGTAGGTAAACTTACCTTCCATCGTTTTGGTGAGCGTTTCATCGTCTTGGTTCTCTCCCAAGAGCTGATATATAGAGAAAGTAACAACCTGACCCAGTTCATTACGAGTGTAGTCGTTTCGCCTACTTACAATATCAAACTCCCCTGTAGCGATCCTAGGACGACCATAATCGTCGAGCCGAACAAAGTATCCCTTTTCGTCGTAATAGAATAGAGTGCGCGACTCTAGAGAGCCATCGTCATTGGTAACTTCAAGAGACTTCACATATCCCTTTTCGTCGTAGTTGTAGGTAAAAAGCTGACCATAATGCTTGTAAGACTTCAAGCGATACTGATACTTTGCAGGGTCACAGAAGTACTCTCGCTTTGCAGCATGTTGCGCCCATGCCCCTGCGATACTACTAGCACCTAGGAGGAGAGATAAAAATAATTTGCTGGCATTCATAATGATAAATGGATCTATTTGTTTGCGTAGTTATCACCGTAACTGGTTGCAAAGGTAGGCACACTAAGCTCCCTTCCACAATACCAAACTATGGGTATTTTTACTATATTTCTGATTATTTCTTGGTATAAACAAAAGATTTCCTTTCATTTATCGGACTCTTTAAGAGCAATTCTTTCTAGCTTTGCAGCCGATTAGAGACAATAGTCTCATAATAAAACAATACAACAAACAAGTAAATCACAATCCCGTAAGATGCTTAAAAGATTTTTTCTTCTGGCTCTAGGCTCCTTTTTATGCCTAGGCAGCATGTGGGCAATGCCGATCTCTCCGGAGGTTTCGTTACGTATTGCTCAAGAGTTCTTCCGTGGTAGCTCCCTGCGCTCTTCGGAGCCATCGCTTACCCTATCTTATACCCATCGTCCTCAAAAGCCTCAAGCGAAGCAGACCCATCTCCGCACCTCAGAGATGGTTGCTCCTACCTACTACTATATATACAACAGAGGGGAAAATGAAGGCTTTGTAATTGTCTCCGGAGATGATCGTCTCGAGCAAATACTTGCCTACTCATACGAAGGGCACTTCTCTATGGAGTCTGCACCCCGCGAGGCTCTCTACTGGCTTGGGCATATTGATAGGGAAATAGAGGATTTCTATCAATCCGAGATGTTTTACAGCACAAACCCCAGGAGTACTAGGGACCTGCCTCAGCAGCAGGTAGCCCCCCTCCTAGAAAAAGAGCAAATCCGGTGGGATCAAGGGTATCCATTCAATAGCGAGTGCCCCATCGACCCCGTTACCAACCGTAGGTGCGCTACGGGGTGTGTAGCTACCGCCTTGGCCCAAGTGCTACGATTCCATAAGTGGCCCGATGTAGGTACCGGTAGCCACACTTACATCGACTCTATGTACACTCCTCATATTACTCGTTCTGTAACATTTAACACCCGCTACGACTGGGCAAACATGCCTGGGACCTACGACCCCAATACGATCGAGAACAAAGAGGTAGTAGCAAAGGCGTATGGACTTTTGCTACGCGATGCCGGGCATGCTGTAGATATGACCTACTCCTCTCGCAGTAGTGGTGCGTTGGATACCTATATAGTAGGTGCCCTCCGAGACTTTTTCAAGTATAGTGGAGAGACGCATCTACTCTATCGTGGAGAAGTAGATCAAGAAAAATGGGAAAAAACAATCCGCACAGAGCTCGACAATGAGCGCCCGGTTATCTTCTTCGGTCAGGGGGAAGGCGGGCACTGTTTCGTGTGCGATGGCTATGATGATAAGGGGCTATTCCACTTCAATTGGGGGTGGAGCGGCAAGGCCAATGCCTACTACCGACTTACAGCATTGCAGCCCGGCGCCTTAGGGACGGGAGCCGGTATGGGATTCTACGATTACGCTCAATCCATTGTGGTGGGGGCGGCCCCTTGCCGAGATGGACAATACGGAGAAAAGGCACCTCTCAGTACTCCCGCGGTCTCCCTTCGTGCCAAAATCCTCCCCAACTCGGGAGGCGAAAAAATAACCATGGCTGCCATCTATATGCAGAGTGCTCAAACCCTGATGCACTGCTCCCTACGCTTTTCGATGTTCGATAGTAACAAATCGAGAGTAAAAGTAGGGCATCCCGATGCCGGAGATCTATCGTTATACATTCCCTATATCAGTAGAGATACTCTCGAAGTCAAGGATCTCGCCGATGGCACCTACACCCTAGAACTAGAATATGCCCTTGATGGGAATGACTATAAGCCCTTACATTTCCTTTACGACGAGCCCTCCATTGCACTTATCTCCATCGCAGGGCATAAAGTAAACAAGATAGAATACGACGTTCCCATTGATTGGATCTCGGTAGACCCCAAGAGTGTAAAGACAGACAAACTCTACAGCTACGAAAAGAGCGAAGTCACCTTTACAGTACACAACTCAAGCAAACGCGAGATGTACCTTCCCGCACAGCTCTTCTGTGTAGACAGCGAGACCTTCGATAGCGAAGAGGGCACCCCGGACTATCGCTACTCGGCCGGGATACAGATGATAGCAGTACCTGCCGAAGGCGATGCTGAGATCACCTTCTCCGGATTCCGTCCTATTCTCCCCAAAGAGAGCAAAGCAAATTTGTATCTCCGTATCCCTCGTCTCAATCCCGATGAACCCGGTGGCGACTTTGGATTCTACAATAATCGCTTGGCTAGCTCCGCAGCTCGCCGCATTGCCAAGGATTGCCTCGTAAAACTTCCCGGCTCCTATACAGACGCCACTTTGGTCTGCGAACTAGTCACTGAGGGGCCTATACAAATTGTATGTACCGACAACAACGTACGCCCTTGCAAGTTTGAAATACGAAACGAAGGCTCTCTCTACGATCCGACGGGATCGAAGGCTTCTATTAGAGCTCTCCTAACCACAACGTACAACGACCAGGACGAGAATGTGGAGGTGCTGGCCGTCTCTATCAATTCCCTCTCCGGAAAAATTGGAAAGGGAGAGAAGAAATATTTTGTTCCTATGTTCTCGTTGGGACAAGAATTCAGCTTCCTTGCGGGCAAGGATGGGCTACTACGCATCCTCACCGTTGTGTCGGATCAATTTGGATTATCAGACTTCGGACAGAAGATTTTTGGTACCATAAAAGTGCCCGTGCACTTTGTTCTCAAAAACTCTAACGAAGGCGGAATCGAAGTTATTCCCCAAGAGATTATGCTCTATCCCAACCCTGCAACTACCGAAACGACCCTCCGCACCATCCAACCCATGGCTCAAATCTCAATAGAAGCCATCGATGGTACACATATCGTCTCGTACAACGTGGATGGAGCTCAAAGCTTCCAGATCCCGACCCATCAGCTAACGGCCGGCGAATATATTGTACGTTGCGCAACTAGTAATGGAGAAATGCTGATGACCACCCTACTCGTTCGATAATTCTCCTCCCCCTTGAACCTAAAAAGAGAAAGGGTAGATAGCCTCTCGAGAGATGGCTGCCTACCCTTTTTATTTAGTCTGTGAAGACTAGTGAGCGAGGAGTGAAACGATCTCCTCAGCCACCCTGATTTCGTCCTTAGGGGTGCAAATATCATCGCAAGGGATGGAGTATTGCGCTTGCTGGTAAATGGGAAGCCGCACCTCCATAGCCTGCCGGATATGCTCCTCGAGAGCCGCTCCCGAGAGATGACGTACCGTGGGGCGCGTCCTCTTACATAGCTCAATGCGCTGAGCCAAAACATCCAAAGAAACTTGCAAGAAAACCGTAACTCCGCATTGATTCATGAGCTCCATATTCCCATGATGACAAGGGAGACCGCCTCCCGTTGCAATTACGGCATTGGGGAATCCTGATAGCTCTTCTATCACCACCGTCTCGCGTCTGCGAAAGACCTCTTCGCCCACCGAGGCAAACATATTGGCTACACTCTCGTGGAATCTCTGTTCAATAAAAATATCGGTATCGATGAATTGTCTTTGCATCCGGTCTGCGAGCCTCCGTCCTATGGTGCTCTTACCCGACCCCATGTAGCCGACCAAAAAGATAGGTGTATCCCGGGTTATCATTTCTCTTCCTTCTTTTCCTCGTTTTGGGGAGCAGCCGGGGCTTCGTCCCTATTGAGCTTAGGATATGCGATTCTTGAGTGATTCATCGTGAGCAGTTTATTCACAAACGTCTCTTTGATGGTAGTGATCTCACGCAAGGTGAGCGGGGTGTTATCCAGAAGTTTCTCCGACACAATACCATCCACGATACGCTCTACCAACGAGGTGATAGACTCTACGGTGTACTCTTTGAGGCTACGACTACTTGCCTCCACAGCGTCGGCAAGCATCAAGATACCGGTCTCCCTACTAAAGGGGTTAGGGCCGGGATAAGAGAAGGGGGCCAAGTCTACAATTTCTCCGGGATGCTCATTGCAGTACATCGTATAGAAGTACTTGGTATAGCCTTTGCCGTGATGGGTGCGAATGAAATCAATTACCTGCGGGGGCAGGTTGTGCTTCTGAGCGAGAGCCACGCCCTCGGTTACATGCTTTATAATGATGGCAGCACTCTCTTTGTACGATAGGTCTTCGTGGGGGTTGCGCCCACCTTGATTGTTTTCTGTGAAGAAGGGGGCATTAAGCATCTTACCAATATCGTGGTAGAGAGCTCCCGTACGAGTAAGTTGCACATCGGCATTGATACTCTGTGCAGCATTCGTTGCCAAGATAGAGACCTGCATAGAGTGCTGGAAAGTACCCGGGGCGTGCTCCGAGAGTTGCCGCAATAGGGGTCGGTTTATGTCGCTCAGCTCTACCAAACTGATATTGCTAATATAGCCAAAGAGCTTCTCCATGGGATACACCAATACATAGGTAAACATCAAGAAAATCATGTTAATACCAAAGCTCAACGTATGCAGGGCATCCGCATTCTCTAGAGCACCATTGCGCATAAGAGAGAGAGCAACAGAGAGAATGGAGTAACTCAAAAAGGCAAGGAACGTAGTACGTATAAGCTGCGAACGGGAGGTGAGATTACTCAAACTAAAGATCGCAACCATACCCGCCACCATCTCAAGAATGATAAACTCAAGGGGCAGGGCAACAAAAAGAGCCGATAGCAGAATGGTAATTGTATGGGAGAAATAGGCCGTGCGCGAGTCGAAGAAGATACGCACCAAGAGCGGAAGTATTAGGTAGGGAATAATGTAGACATCGAACTGGAATAGCGTGACCGTCAGCTCCGTAAGTAGGACAAAGAAGAGGATGCTGGCGGCAATAAACACGGTATTTTTGAGTTCGCGGAAGATCGCCGGTCGGAAGATAATCCAGTAGAGCCAAAGCCCCAGAAGCAGTACAACCACAATGAGCAAAAGCCCCCCTATACGGCCTATATAGGTGCGATCGTTACCCGACCGCTCCTCATACATTTTCTTATAACTTGCCAGTACATCGTAGGTGGCATCGTCTATAATGTCCCCCTTGTCTATGATGCGCCTGCCTGCCACTACAATACCCGTAGAGTTGGAGATTTTCTTCTGCTCCTCACGGATCACATTATTGCGAGTTGCCACATCTTCAGAAACGTTGGCTCTCAGATAATTTTCCAGATTGATCCTTCTCAGAATATCGGGGTTGTATCCGGCCTCTACACAGCGGTCGATAGCTTGCTGGTAGGCCTCTTTTACAGTCAAGAAGAGTGTGGTGGGATGCTTACGACTCTCATTTTGGTCGTACAATAGATTGACTTCATTTATGGGACCCTCCTCATCCTCATTCTGTTTGGCTTGGAGAAGTTTTTCATATAGGGCATCATCTATAATCCCGTGGTCGTAGGTCTCCTCCAAATAATTGCGCACAAACACCTCAACCTCAGGCGAGAGTTCTTTTTTCCAACGAGTGGTATAATCGTGATTCCAAAGCAAGATTTTCTCCTTTGCCACGGATTTATCCATTCGGCAGTAGGGAAGGATATTGCGTGCAACACTGTCTCGCTCGGCCTGCAACCGCTCCTGAGGTTTGAGTATGGTAATGTCGTACGGAGCAATAAGGAGCTCGTATTGCCACACCTGCCCACGTTCGAAATTATACATAAACTTATGGTCGCGTGGCGAGAATAGCAGCACAACAAATGCTACTGCCAGCAACACAAATAGCGACTGTGTACGGAGATTGGTATGCTTAGGTATCGTTATCTTCATAATCTTCTAATCAAAACTTGCCCTATAACATAGGGAGGAATAGGTCACAAAGATAGGGGTTTTTCCTACCTTTGTGGTCAAATAGGCAATTGTTTTGCCTCTTTTCCTGACTCTGACGATATAGTAAAATGAATAACGAGACTGTATATAACCCCTCCGAGATCGAGAGTAAATGGTATCAATATTGGCTAGAGCAGAAGCATTTTGCCTCTACGCCCGATGAGAGAGAACCCTATACCGTGGTAATCCCACCCCCTAATGTAACGGGGGTGCTTCACATGGGACACATGCTCAATAATACCATACAAGACGTACTCGTACGCCGTGCTCGCTTGCTTGGTTACAACGCATGTTGGGTACCGGGTACAGACCATGCCTCTATTGCCACTGAGGCAAAGGTGGTGGCACGTCTTGCCGAGCAAGGTATAGACAAACGCTCCCTTACGAGAGAGACCTTCCTCAAACATGCTTGGGACTGGACCCACGAGCATGGAGGCATTATACTTGAGCAGCTCAAAAGACTGGGGGCATCCTGCGACTGGGATCGCACCGCTTTCACGCTAGACGAAGAGCGCTCTCGCTCCGTTATTAAGGTATTCTGCGACCTCTTCGAGAGTGGACTTATTTACCGTGGGGTACGTATTGTCAACTGGGACCCTAAGGCGCAAACCGCCCTCTCAGACGAAGAGGTGATCTACCGAGAAGAGCACAGCAAGCTCTACTATCTACGTTACAATATCGAGGGAAGCGACGACTTCCTGACCATCGCCACCACACGTCCCGAAACCATAATGGGCGATACGGCTGTGTGCGTACACCCTGAGGATCCTCGCTATCAACAATACATTGGCAAACATGCTATTATCCCTCTCGTAGGCCGTGCCATACCTATTATTGCCGATGAATATGTGGATCGCGAGTTTGGTACGGGCTGCCTCAAAGTAACTCCTGCGCACGATATCAACGACTACAATCTGGGGCAAAAGCATTGCCTAGAGACCATTGATATATTCAACGACAACGGTACCCTCAACGAAAAGGGGGGAGCTTATGCCGGGATGGATCGCTTCGATGTACGTCGCAAGATAGCCCAAGACCTACAAGCGGCAGGGCTAATGATCAAAGAAGAAGACTACACCAATAAGGTAGGATGCAGCGAACGCACACAAGTACCCATCGAGCCCAAGCTCTCGATGCAGTGGTTCCTAAAAATGGAAGAGCTTGCCCGCCCGGCTCTCGAAGCGGTAGAAAAAGACGAGGTACGACTGATCCCTGCCAAATTTAAGAACACCTACCGCCATTGGATGGAGAATGTAAAAGACTGGTGCATTAGCCGCCAGCTCTGGTGGGGGCACCGCATCCCTGCCTACTACCTTCCCCAAGGTGGATTTGTAGTAGCACCTACTCGCGAAGAAGCGCTGGAGAAAGCGAAAAAAGAAACAGGCTGCCCCTCACTCAGGTTGGAAGACCTTCGTGAAGAGGAAGATTGCCTAGACACTTGGTTCTCGTCTTGGCTCTGGCCCATCACGGTCTTTGGCGATATCGATGACAAAGACAACAAAGAACTCAACTACTATTACCCCACAGCGGTCCTCGTCACCGGTCCGGATATTCTTTTCTTCTGGGTGGCAAGAATGATCATTGCAGGCTATCGCTATCGAGGTCAACGCCCCTTCCGCGACGTGTATCTGACGGGGATTGTACGTGATGCTCAAGGGCGCAAGATGTCTAAGACCTTGGGGAACTCACCCGATCCGCTCGACCTTATCGAGAAGTATGGTGCAGACGGCGTGCGCGTGGGCATGATGATGGCCACCTCGGCCGGTAATGACCTTCTCTACGATGAGAGCCTACTGGAGCAGGGGCGCAACTTCTGCAATAAGATTTGGAATAGCTACAGACTTATCTCCAACTGGCAGGCCGATGCCTCAGCAAAGCCTAGTGAGGCCAACCTATTGGCAGTGGAGTGGTTCGAGCAACGTTTGGCAGAAGCACTGCTCGAGATTGACGATCTTATGAGCAAGTACCGCATCAGCGAAGCTATGACGGTGGCTTACAAACTCTATCGTGATGACTTCTCGGCCTTCTACCTAGAGGCTATCAAACCTCCCTTTGGGGCTCCCATGGATGCGCAAACCCTTGCAGCTACAAACCACTATCTAGAGGTGCTTTTGCAAACCTTACATCCCTTTATGCCCTTTATTACAGAGGAACTCTGGCAAGACATGGCGCCACGTAAGGCGGGCGAAACCATTATGTACACCCGCATGCCCAAGCTAGCAGAGCCCAACAAAGAGCTACTAGCCACGGTGGCTGCTGCCCGCGAGGTGATCACTCAAGTGCGCAACGTCCGTACGACGCACAACATAGCACGTACCGAGTCTCTCACCCTGCAATGTGGCAAGGGGCACCCGGCTATGGCAGACTGCCTCATCTCCAAACTTGCAGGCGCCACCTGCACCCCTCTAGCCTCCTCTACGGAGGGTGGCTCTTCTGCCACCTTTATCGTAGGTACCGTGTCGTATGCTATCCCTATCGACAGCTACATAGACAAAGGAGCGCTAAGGGAGAAACTAGAGGCTGATCTCAAGCATCAACAAGGATTCTTGATGGGGGTACGCAAAAAGCTCTCCAACGAACGATTTGTAGCCGGTGCTCCACAAGCGGTAGTAGACTTGGAGCACAAGAAAGAGGCCGATGCACTCGCTCGTATTGCCACTCTCGAGAAGCAACTAAAAGATCTTGAGTAATAAGATCGTTTATCATAAGTACTTTAGACAAAAAAAGAGATTATGACCCTAGAGAACACGGCACTCATCTTAGAGAAAACCTTCCGTCAAGCTTTGGCCTCTTGCCACAAGCGAAACAAGATCTATTACGATCTCTTTGTAGCTGTTGACTACACTGAGGGGCGTTTTACGATCAGTGACGAAGACGATAATATCTTGGCAGAAGAGATCCTATTCGACTATGCACAAGGTGGAGAAAAGGAGGCACTAGGCGTCGAAAACAATACTCGAGAACTAAAAAAAATACTCCGAAGTATTGTAGAGCAACTCTACGACGAAAATCTCTTCGACGACTCTTTTGGAGAGCCACTTTCTATTGTCTACTTAGCTAACAGTAAGGAAGATAATGACGAAGAGCTCCTCTTTGTACACGACGATCAGACGCTACTAGACACCCCTCTACTAGAGCATCTCGACGAAGATTTGGACGAGTTCTTCCGGACTTTGCTTGACGAATAAGATTTAATTACTACCTTTGCACCGCATTCTTCGGAGGGGTTCTATTTCCTCCGTTGTGCGGAAAGAGAGTGTGTACACTCACGCTCTGTTGCCGAAATAGCTCAGTTGGTAGAGCAACTCATTCGTAATGAGTAGGTCGCCGGTTCGAGTCCGGCTTTCGGCTCTGTTGTAAGTTGTTGTTGTTATAAAGAAACCTAGGCTCCCACCTCAAGAGGGCTTAGGTTTCTTCTTTTTTTGCTCTGAAACACCATTTACATTGACTATCTTTGTGGAAAGTAAGACTCAATAGTTCGTAAATCAGACAGCTATGGACAATAAAGAATTAATCTCACAAGTAACAGAAAAAGCCCAAAAGTGGCTCTCTCCAGAATATGACGAAGCAACCCGCAACGAGGTAAAAGCAATGCTCGACGAGGCAGACCCTGCTGCTCTCATCGATGCCTTTTATAAGGATCTTGAGTTTGGGACGGGCGGGCTCCGTGGTATTATGGGAGCCGGTACCAACCGCATGAACCGCTATACCGTGGCTATGGCAACGCAGGGGCTTGCCAACTACCTCCACAAGGCTTTTGCAGATCTCGATCAGATCTCCGTGGTTATTGGTTACGATTGTCGCAATAATAGTCGTTACTTCTCAGAGATAACCGCTGCGGTCTTCTCGGCAAACGACATCAAAGTGTACCTATTCGAATCGCTCAGACCCACCCCGGAAATCTCTTTTGCCATCCGCCACTTGGGTTGCCAGAGTGGCGTAATGATAACGGCTTCGCATAACCCCAAAATCTACAATGGCTACAAAGCCTACTGGAGCGATGGCGCGCAAATGATTGCCCCTCACGATGTCAACACCATCGACGAGGTAGCTCGTATCCGCTCTATGGCTGAGGTGAAAGACACGGCTCGCCCCGAGCTTATCATCCCCATTGGCGAAGAGGTGGATCGTGATTTCATCGAAGCTGTAAAGGGTTTGTCACTCTCGCCCGAGTCCATTGCACGCCACCACGATATGCCCATTGTGTACACTCCTATCCATGGTACAGGGCGTTACATGGTACCACGTGCCTTGGAAGCTTTTGGGTTCGACAACATCATACACGTAGAGGAGCAAGACGTAATTAGCGGAGACTTCCCCACGGTAGAATCTCCCAACCCCGAGGAGCCTGCAGCGCTTACCTTGGCCATGGCACGAGCCGAAGCCACCAAAGCCGATCTTGTACTCGCCTCAGACCCCGACGGAGACCGCATTGGCGTAGCCGTTAGAGGGAAGAATGGCGAGATGCATCTCATCAACGGCAATCAGATCTGCATGCTGCTGACCTACTACTCCATCATCCGCCGCAAAGAACTTGGCGACCTCCGTAGTGACGACTATGTTATCAAAACCATCGTTACGACCGACCTTATCAAGTTCATCGCCAAGCAAGAAGGGGTTACACTCCACGACTGCTATACGGGGTTCAAATGGATTGCCAACGTAATACGAGAAAACGAAGGTAAGGCTCGCTACATAGGTGGAGGAGAAGAGAGCTACGGCTACCTCTGGGAAGACTTCATCCGCGACAAAAGCTCCGTCTCGGCTTGCGCTATTTTTGCAGAAATGACGGCTTGGGCTCTCGACAAGGGGCTAAGCATCGACGATCTCCTAGCCAAAGTATATACAACCTACGGCTACTTTGCAGACAAAGGTCACTACATCATCCGCAAGGGTAAGACCGGTGCCGAAGAGATCCTAGCTATGATGGTGAATTATCGCGAGCACCCCCTGAGCGATATAGCAGGTAGCCCCGTAGTAGAAGTACTCGACTATTCTACCCTCGAGCGACGCGAAGTTGCCACCGGCAAGGTTACTCCCCTCGTGATGCCTGACACCAGCAACGTATTGCAATACATAGCCGAAGATGGATCTAAACTCTCTATTCGCCCCTCGGGTACAGAGCCTAAGATCAAGTACTATGTAGGCATTCGTGAGACGGTAGCTTCGCCCGAAGATCTACCTATGGCGGAGCAACGCGCCAATAAGCGTATAGCCCAACTCTTTGAGCAGCTTGGTATCTAATCCACACGACCTCTCCCTATATATTTATCTCTGATTATGACTCCTATGCCGATGCTACCTCCCGTTGTCTCTCGTATCATCCGTAAGTTAGAAGATCTCTTTTCCCTCGTATCCGAATGGTGTAGCCTTACGCTAAAGAGGCTTCGTAAGATCATCTACTCACAAAAGAAGTCCGAGGACGAAATCTCCCCCAACGCCATGGGGAGCGATGGCACAGGAGGCGGCTCCGCAAGACCGAGTCAATCCGAAAAGATACGTGCAACACTCCACCGATGGGGTGTTGCCCTCAAGAAAACGGGGAGTCTATTGTGGCATTATTACCTCGTACTAGAGGGCGCTTTCATCAAGGCAATGAGGTGGTTGGGCAAAAAAACAGCCCCCCTCTTTGCCTTCACTCAAAAGATCAACATCCCCTTCCTCTCCTCAACAAAAACCTTCTTTAGGGACTTTTTCGCCCCACTCTCCCCCTACAAAGAGTGGATCTACCGCTTGTCGGCTTGGGCTGGCATCCTCCTTATCATTGTGCTTATCGGAGCTGGCATAGGCAAGAAACGTAGCCGAGTGATTCCCGAGAAGAGCCACGTAAACACTACGAATATAGACTATGCGGCTACCTTCAATCTCGACTATGGCAAGACCTTTAACGACGAGAATCCCGTGCATATAGAGGCGGCTCAACGCTTTGGCATTGTACCTATCGCAGACTCTGCCTCTCGTGCGAAGGCACTGGATGCTATGGTGGAAATTTTCACATGCGACCGCTACAAAGTAGACTCGCTTGAGCACTCCATCCCCTACCTTGTGCCCGAAGCTAAAGACCTACTCGACGACCTCGGAGCCGACTTTGCCGAGACGCTCAAGGCGCACCACCTACCCCCCTACAAGTTCATCATTACAAGTGTAACTCGTACCTTGGCGCAACGTGACGAACTTGGCGGAAAAAATGTGAATGCAGCCAAGGAGAGTTCGCACTGCTACGGCACCACTATTGATATTAGTTGGAAGCGATTCGATCCCATCTCGAAGCAAGCCGAAGCACTCAAAGAGGGCTCCAACATCATGCTACCGGAGGGGAGCTCAACGAAAGAAGATGGCTCCGAAGACAAAACAGAAGAACTAAAGCGAGCCCTCGCCTCCCTACTCTATCAGTACCGTGCAGCAGGTCGTTGCCTCGTCAAATATGAGCGGAAGCAGGCCTGTTTCCACATCACCGTAGATTGTCGGAGACCCTCTCTAAAGGATTTTGCTCAGGATGCTTATGAAACCCTACTCCAATCGGGAAGTAGCCCCCAAGAGAGCAACCCAAAAGAGCGCTCTACGTCTGTGCGTTAAGTCTCTCTTTCTCCCCTCCTTCACATCGGGGCCCCAGCCCCTCCCTCTAGGGAAGTACGTTGCTTTTCGATTAATACTCATTAGCTCTCATCAGAAAGCTCATTAGCCTCTCAAGATAATTCTTAAAATACAACTTATTGAAAATAAAGAAGCTACCTTATTTGTACAACTAAACTGGTAACGATTTGGAAACGAGCGAGCTACTTGGCTTCGCTGTTTTCTGCCTAACAAAGAACGCTTGTTATTCCGTTTGCAAGAGAGTGTAAATTAAACTGTGTCAGGCTACAATTAAAAGTAGTTTAACACAGTTTGTTTTTTTATGGAGAAGGAAGAATTTGTTTACAAGTTGGCCGCCGAGCAGTTACGCACTGGCAAGCCATTGTTTGGAAAAGACGGTGCCTTGGCACCTATGTTGGAGCGTATATTGAATGCCGCTCTTGAGGGTGAGATGGATGCTCACCTGAGTGAAGAATGCCGTGAGTCCGGCAATCGCCGTATGGAACGATGTCAAAGACTGTTCAGACACAGTATGGCGAGGTGACTGTAGATACCCCTCGTGACCGTGATAGCAGTTTTGATCCTCAGACAGTCCGCAAGCGTGAGACGATTCTTGCAGAGGGTATGGCGGACCAGATTATCGGTATGTATGCCTTTGGTACCAGTACCCGTGAGATCAGCCGTTACTTTGAGCGTGAGTTCAATACCAGACTGTCTGCCGATACCATCAGTGCAATAACAGACCGTGTACTGCCAGAAATAAAGGAATGGAAGAGTCGCACCTTGGAGTCTGTCTATGCAATCTGCTGGCTTGATGCGATCCATTACAAGGTAAAGGACGACAATGGGCGTGCCGTCACTCGTGCCATCTACCATGTGCTGGGCATGTACGTGGCCAGGAGTGAGGGTGCCAACTTCTGGCTGGAAGTGCTTACAGACTTGCAGAACCGTGGTGTGGAGGATATCATGATATGCTGCGTAGACGGTCTGAAGGGCTTCCCGGATGCCATCCAGAGCGTATTTCCACATACGGCCGTGCAACTCTGCATCGTGCATCAGATACGCAACTCCATCAAGTACGTTGGAAGCAGGCATCAGAAGGAGTTCCTGAAGGACCTGAAGATAGTCTATGGCGCTGTCAGTAAGGAATCTGCCGAAACTGAACTTGACAGCCTTGAAGCCAAATGGGGCGAGCGTTATCCCATTGTCATCAAGTCATGGCGTGACAACTGGGAGCGTCTGACGGAGTTCTTCCAGTACACAAAGGAGATACGCCGTCTCATCTACACAACAAATACCGTTGAGGGCTATCACCGTCAGATTCGTAAGATCACGAAGAACAAAGGTGTCTTTCCCTCTGATACGGCACTGGAGAAACTGGTCTATCTGGCCTACCGCAACATCCGTGAGAAATGGACTATGCCACTGGCAAACTATTTTACTGCATAATCCACAATGCTTCGGAAATCAAAAGGAACAACATCATTCCAATATGAGTTTTTTGATACTCCAACATCCTTTAGCATTTCCTTACTAAAAGAAAGAATCTCAGTTTTCTATTTCTCCCATTCAGTGTATTCGTCTGACAAGCCAAGCACGGCAATCACCACAGGAGGCTCGTGTGCTACCACGATTCATTTCGTGTGGTATTGTTGCCACTTTTAGAGTTACGCATCTATGATGCAAACTGCTAATTGGAAATTACTTTTACTGAAAGGGTGGAACTATCATCATCAGAGTTCATTATACAACACCTATTTTTAGGTATTGTATCACTTCCTTACCTTTTCTATCTTTGCCCCGAATAAATTTCATTCTTATGATAAGAAATAAACACGACATACCACAGGGATATGGGTTCCCGTTAAGCCAAGCGCACCGTTCAAGAGAAAAACGATGTGCTTTTTTGTGAACAAAACCAATCAATGTTCATTTTTAATAAAATAGGATTATTCCAAGTGCTTAAAGGTCAAAGAGAATATGGATTTAAACAATAATCATGAGCGATAAGAATATACTTCACAACTTCCTATTGGTGCTAATTCTCTCATTTACATGGCAGAATATATTTGCTCAAAAGATTGTTTTTGGGCAAATTACTGATGGACAAACCCTCCAGCCGTTAGACGGAGTCTCTGTAATTTTGGAAAATTCCAATATAGGTACAATTTCTAATCACATAGGTATGTTTAGAATGGAACTTCCATCAAAAAGCAGTAAGAGGATTAAAGTACAATATATGGGGTACAAAAGTCGTAATATAATCCTCAATGAAAAATTATGCGTCAATGACAGTATTTGCTGCAATGTGGAACTGCAACCAGAAAACAACATTTTGTCTGATGTGATTGTGCTTGGGAAGAGCAAGGCACAGAGGCATCGTGAAGTACCGTCGGCAATAACGATTATAGATAGTCAAGAACTTAAATACAAAACTGCAACATTGAACGAGATTCTTGACAATGCTGCTGGCATCAAGGTGGCTCAACAAGGTGGATTAGGTAATGCCTCGCGTATTATCATACAGGGAATGGACGGCAAGCGCATCGGTATTTTCATCAATGGCATGCCTATGGGCAACTCTGATGAATTTCAGCTCAGCAGCATTCCCATTGATATGGTAGATGAGGTGGAGATATACAAAGGTATTATTCCTGCATGGTTGGGAGGTGATGGATTAGGAGGAGCGGTGAATATCCGACTGAAAGACTTTAAGAAAAATCATTTGGAAATGGCATTTGAGGCTGCATCATACAATACATATATTGGTAGTTTGCAACTGAAACATTATTTGGGCAAGACTTCAACGGCTCTGCATGCTGGTGCAACGATGAACTATGCCAAAAACAATTATAGTTTTTCTTCTCCTTTTGAATTGGGACGCATCATTCACCGCGACCACGACGCATATACGCATGGTGGTTTCAATGTGGGTATAAGTAGTCAGCAATGGTGGTTCGACCAGTTTGACCTAACATTGAGTGCCGACTATTATCGCAAAGAGATACAAGGTGGACTGATGAATGTGCAGAACAATATCCAGCATGCTTTCACACGAACACGTTCTGCAAGCACTTCGCTGAGCCTTGAAAAAAGTTTCTTGAAAGGAAAACTTACCGCACAGTTCCATTCAATCGTCGGATTCAGTCTTGTCAATCAAGTGGATACATCCCATTACTGTTACGATTTCATCGGCAACAGGTTTCCAAGTGGCTCTGGACGCGGAGAAATAGGTGCCGTTCCAAACGACTCGCACGATAGGCACACCACTGTCCGTGAATTACTCAACCTTACTTATAAGATTGGCAACAATCAACTTGTAACATGGACTACCAACTACCGCTATGGATGCAAGATGCCCAAGGACGAACTTGCCGACAGCTATTCACGACTGCCTACCAGTGGTTATCCAAGCCGATTGCATAGCATTGTGTCGGGATTGACACACGAACTAAAGTTGTATGGCGGAAAATTCACTAACGAGTTGGGAATTAAACTCTTTAATCACCATTCCGAAGTCCTTCCGTTTGCAGAAGCAATCATGTTGCAAGACAAACTCAAGGCATCGACCAACCACAGCACTATGGCAGGCTGGAGCGAGGCAGTGGCATTGCATCTTCTTCCGAACAATGCCCTGACACTGAAAGCCGCCGTGCAATCGACAGTCAGAATGCCTATCGCCGAAGAGTTGTTTGGTGATGGTGTACTGCTGCTGCCGTCAGAAAAACTACGTCCCGAACGTAGCTTCAATATCAATGCAGGAGCGATATGGCTCATCAATGCCATGCGTTATCCACAAGTGCGGATAGGAATAAATACCTTCTACATGAGCGCAAAGGATATGATTAAGCTGATGTACAGTTCCATGAATATGGCATATGACAATATTGGAAAGGTTAGGGTGATGGGCATTGATATGGAAATGGAGAGCAAACTGAACCGCTGGCTCGATTTGCAGGGAAACATCACATGGCAGGATGCCCGCGATATGAGAAAGGAAGCCGTAGGCGGTGGAGAGAACTTTCACTACCGCTATCGCATTCCCAATATGCCGTATCTGTTTGGTAACGTTGGGGTACGTCTGCACAAAGACGGCTTGTTAAGTAAATCTTCTTCTTCAGCCTTTGCCTCTACTTTCGGATTCACTAAAGCGTTCAGCTATAATTGGGAGGCAAGCAACCACAACACGATGCTCATACCTGCAAGATATTGCTGGGACGTTGCCGTACATCATTCTTTTAACAAACGTTGCCAGCTTAGCTTTGAGATACGCAACATACTTAATCGTGAGAATTGGGCAGAATTTAGATACCCGATGGAAAGGCGTACGTTTCACTTGAAAATGAAATATATAATCAACAAGATATAAACATTAAATAGGAAAAAGTATGAGAACTAACAAATTCTTATGGGCATTGCCCTGTCTTACGTTGCTGTTTGCGGCAACCCTGTCTTCTTGTTCTGAAAAGGACCACGACCAACCTGTAACCAAACATCACTTCCTAATGTCAGCACAAGCCGACAATGGTTTCTTCATTACGAGTTTTGAAAACTTCAACGAGGGTACGTCCGTGTCTTACGACAAGGCGATAACACTCCCCACAGGACACCTCTTTATGGAGAAATACGGAAAGAATGTTTATCTTCAGTCAGGCTCAATGTATGGTTTTGGTGGTGAGCAGACCCTTTACAAATACGAAGTGAATGCTAACGGACAACTTTCTGCCCAGCCAATGAGCAAACTCTCTTTTCCAGGTTCTCCCAACGTGGTGGAAATTATATTCGCAAGCGAGACCAAAGCCTATGCCGTCACATGCGCAAGCCGTGGACAGCTAATCGTGTTCAATCCCACCACAATGAGCGTAACGAAGGAAATAGACCTTTCACCTTATGCTGAGGGCGACAAAGACCCTGACGGTGGCAATGGTATCGTGCGTGATGGCAAGTTGTTCCTTCCACTCAACCAAGCGAAGTCCATGAAAGAAATCCTTGTAACACCAGCACAGGTGGCTGTCATTGATGTGGCGACAGACAAGGTGGAAAAAGTCATAAAAGACGACCGTGCAACAAGTCTTGGCATGGTAGGGCATACATCGCCTGTTATAGATGAGGCTGGTAACATTTATTTCCATACAGGTCCTCGTGCGGCAATGATGTGCCAGTTTATGCCGGGTAAGGGATACAAGGACGGACTGCTACGCATCAAGAAAGGTGAAACAGAGTTTGACAAGGATTTCTATATGAGTCTGCAAACAACAGAAGGAGCTGAAATAGGTTCTTACGGCATGTATATGGCTTATGGTGGCAATGGAAAAATCTACACATTCCTCTACAAACCATCATTGGTGAAAGACCCAAACGACCATACCTATATTGTCAATAAATGCTACGTTCCTTACGAGATAGACGTGAACAAGAAAACAGGTCGCATACTTCCTCTTCCTGCCTCATGCGGTTGGGCTGCCAATGCCATCATCAAAGTTGGAAGCTCCATCTATTTCGGTGAACATACCGACAATGGAATAGGATTCTATCGCTACGATATGGCAACAGGGAAAGGTTTCATGCAACCAAGCGTGAAGACTCCGAATGGTGCTTACAAGGTTATTTCACTTGATTAAAACAACTAACGGGTGAGCATTGCAAGCCTCTACAGTAAAGAAAGCTTGCAATGCTTACCCAATTAAACGATTATAAATATTCAATCATTTTAAAACTCCTTCAACAATGAAAGAAAATATAAAACTATCGTTTCTTTGGGTTGCAATAGTAGCAGGTATGTCTTCGCATTCTCTGATGGACGTGATGCCGCTTTTTTGGAATGCGGATATAGCCATTTCCAACGATGGTGTAGCTCCAGTATCGATGCTTGTGATGATGGCTACTGTGTCATACACGCTTCCCATTACCGGGTTGCTTCTTTCGCTCTATGCCGTTAAGCGTTGCTACAAGATGGTACATTTCTGTCTTGCAGCACTTCTTGCCCTATTCTGTACGGCACATAGCACGGAACTGATATTCAGCTTTGAACTTCAGCAGCTCTTTATACATCCAATGCTGGTCATATTGAGTATTACTCTTGTTTATGAAGCATGGAAATGGTATAAGAAAGTATAGGTTATTCGTGAGAAGCTAATGAGCTTTTATTTGCTACGTAGTTTCGCTCCGGATTGCTGCCTAGAAATAAAAAGAATCTCAGGCAGAAGTGCACTCCCTTTCTGGGTGAAATAAAAAAATTTTCCAGGTAGCAACCCACTCACTTTCCAGCTGAATCAAAAAAGGAATATGTACTTGTACGAAAAGTACATTCCCTCATTATTAAGCAAAATAGCAAGAAACATGGAAAAAGTCTGATGAGGGAATATCCAAGAGCAAAAAGAAAGGGAGGGATCCTTCAAAAGATCTCTCCCTCTCTTGTTTTTAGGACAAAGGCACTATCTTCTTAGTGTTGTACATGTCCAATTTTATCCATAAATGTAATAGCCAAAGCAGATAATACAAATACAATATGAATCACAATCTGCATCGTAGTACGCTGGGGATCAATATTCTCCGCAACAAAAGTCTCCAACAGATGTACGGCAGAAATACTAATGAGAGAAATCATCAGTTTGTGTTTTAGTGCATTGGGATTTATCTTCCCAAGGTAACTAAACTGATTATTATCTTTATTTTTCTCAATGATTTCCAATTGACTAACAAAAGACCAATAGCCTCCAATAACGCACACAATAATTAAGTTTAAAACCATTGACACATCCACCACGCCTATAGCCAACATAAGCATGGCTTCCTCAGAAAACACTCCCACATTCATAAGAGTATGTACAACTTCCTTACAAAACACAAAGGAATACATTCCCATCACGATACACATTCCGAGATAAACAGGCACTTGAAGCCAGCGACTTTGGAAGATGCACCATTCAACTACTCTCTCAATCTTATTCCACATATCTTTACCTTTTATTTTTTATTTGGGGGTTAAAGTATAGCAGCCTCGGTGGTCTCTTTCACCACATGTGTGGTACATGAAGCATTTGTGATAGCTCTAAGAAGTTTTAAGAGCATTGGCTCCTCCATTTTCTCCAGAGTCTCCGTGAAGTAATCAAAAGCATCTACAATTCTAGCTTTTGACACAGTATCAATGCCATTATGGGCATTAGAAGTTCGGTCTATCACATAGTCTCGAAACATTTGATTGTCGTAATCAACCGTAGAGAAACGGTATTGCGTTCCTTGTTTGATGGTCTTGCAGTAAGTCACAAACAAATCATCATCAAAATCTTTGATGCTCTCGGTTCGTCTATTTTCTAGCAACCGCTTGTACAAGGCGGATATAAAAATGATAGTCGTTGTCAAGCGTTGTTGCCCATCAATAATAGCGTATTCATTCCCTTCTCTTTTTTCAAAAAGGAAGTGTCCGAAATAATATGGAGATTCAGACTTACTATTGACATAATCCTGCAAATCCGACAAAAAAGTATTCACCTGCTTCAAAGTTTTTTCGGACTTGTCCGTATCCCAAGAATATGCGCGCTGATAGTTAGGAACAACGATAGAGTTATCAGCAAGTAATGCTGATATGTTTGTTAAGGATTCCATAAAGAGTTATTACGAGCACTTTCCCTAGACTCCAAGATCTAGTCTCAGAATCTAGGGAAGAAAAGGATTAATGTGCAGAACGTGTATTTATCTTCTTTCCGAAGCGGTCATAGGTGTCTAACCAAGCACTTCTTCGTACAACGAAAGTATCGCCTGTAACACTGACAATAATTCCAATGGTCTCACTTAATGTCTTGTACTTCTTACCATTTTCATCGTAAAGGTCGTACCACGCACTACGTCTGACGATGAAGAAATGAGGTCCATAACCAACCACTTCACCAATAGTTTGTGACAATGTTTTCACTTTTTTCCCTTGCTCGTTGATAATATCATACCAAGCACTACGGGGTTCAATCATAGAAATTGCCATAATGTTTCTCAATGGTCAGACAGCCCCCTCTAGACCTAAAAAAATTACACATGCAGAAGCGTGGAACTGTATGCACCACGTCCTAATGCTCAGGCCCTGAGAAAACCTTAATAGACAGATGTGGGATAACAGCCCCACGCTATACGCGCGGAGACCATCACACCTTCTCTTGTCTATTGTTGCTTTAAGTTTCTCAGGCTTCGAGCATACAAGACGAAGACATAACGCCTCTTTTATAAAAAGCGAAGCAGATGAACTACTCCGCATACGAAAGTAATACTTTTTACCGAGAACCCACAAAGTATCATAAAAAAACCTATCTAGAATAAGTCTTCTTTGAAGATCTATTCAAGTAGAGAGTGGCATCGCTACCGATACTGATTCCTATTGTCGTAATCCTCTGGTAGAACACACTGAGGAAAACAGCTAGAGACTATACAGAGGTATAGGGGATTTGCGTACTTTTGTAGGAAAGAGAGATTAAGCGACTATATGGGAAACAAAACAACATCCACCCCCAAGCAACAAAGGGATGCACATGCTACCCAACATCACCTCTCCTCCTACGTGGCAAAGACCCTGTACGGATTGGAGGACGTGCTAGCCGATGAACTAGAAGCCCTCGGGGCTTACGACATAGAAATAGGGCGCCGTATGGTGCGTTTTAGAGGCGATAAACGTATGCTATACCTTACCAATTATCGTTTGCGCACGGCCCTACGCATCCTCAAACCCATCTACGAATTCAACTGCGAAAGCATTGAAGACCTCTACGAGACCCTCCGCCAATTCGAGTGGAACCAGTACCTCCGATGCGACCAAACCTTCCTCATAGACCCTGTGGTTTTCTCCGATAGATTCAGCAATAGTCGCTACGTGAGCTATCGAGTAAAAGATGCCATTGCGGACTACTTTGTGGCCAATACTCCCGATGGGAAACGCCCCTCGGTACGCATGGACACTCCCGACGTTCGCTTTAATATTCACATTGCACAAAAGCATGTTACCCTCTCTTTGGATAGTTCGGGAGATAGCCTTCACAAACGTGGATACAAAGTAAAACAGACCCCAGCTCCACTCAGCGAAGTACTTGCCGCAGGTATCCTACTCAAAGCCGGTTGGCAAGGGCAATGCGACCTTATAGACCCGATGTGTGGATCGGGCACCTTTGCCATCGAAGCGGCTCTGATTGCCCGAGGAGTGGCAGCAGGCGCATGGCGCACCAAATACGCCTTCGAAGAGTGGGCGGACTTTGATGCCGACCTTTGGCGAGAAGTACAAGAAGACCCCAACTACGAAACTCCCTTTGAGCACCACATTTACGCCAGCGATATAGCCAACGATGCCTATACGGTAACGAATGCCAACGTGCAACACATGGGGTTAGGACACGACATTACCGTAGAGCATCTAGCCATGCAGCGCCGTCCTGCTCCCGAGGCTCCCGTGCTGATGGTACTCAACCCACCCTATGGAGAGCGGCTCACTCGGTTCGATTTGGAGGCGCTCTATAGTATGATCGGCAGTGAACTCAAGCACAAATATGCCGGCTCTAAAGTTTGGATTATAGCCCCCAAGAATAAGCTATTCAATGCGATTGGTCTGCGTCACTCCTCTCGCCTCGACTTGCTCAATGGCGACCTCGAGTGCGAACTGAGGAGTTACGAACTATTCGAGGGCAAGCGCGACGATTTCAAACGCGACCTAGCCGAGGGGAAACCACGCACATATGCCTCCTCTCGTCCCTACCGCGAACGCAAGCAAGAGCACACCCCTAGGGGGAGACGCCCCGAGAAGGAGCCATTTGAGGGCAAGCGTGACAATTTCAAGCGAGACCTAGGCGAAGGGAAACCACGTACGTATGCCTCCTCTCGCCCCTACCGTGAGCGCAAGCAAGAGGACTCCCCTAGGGAGAGATACCCCGAGAAGGAGAGAACATTCAAAAGCAGCCCTCCCGAGACGGAAGAAAAGACACGTCGCCCCCGATTTGGAGGGAAAGGGCAACACGGCTCAAGAGGGCCCAAAGACAGATTCGGCAGACATGGGGGCGAAGAGCGCCCCGCACGCAAGTCCCGCATCCAGGTCTTCGATGATAACAATCAATAGAAAAAACAAACGATTATATAAGTATATGGGAAATAAAACTCTACATACCCTACTTCTCAGCTTCCTGCTTGCCGGGAGTTCGCTTTACGGCCACGCACAGGATGCCCAAGGGCTCTATAGTCTGAAGGAGGTAACCCCGGGAGGGCAAAAGTTCTTCAGCAACTACTACCCCAAGTACATCCCTCGCTTGCAATGGATAGGCGACCGTTGTACCTATCTAGAGGGGGATAAACTGATGGAAAGCAATGCCAAAGAGCAAAACCCCAAGGTATTACTTACCACTAGTGAGCTACAAAACCTCATCACGGGAGAAGATCTCCTACACATGTATCATGGGCAACTACCCCATTACTACCCCATCGAGGGACAGCCTTCTCTCCTTGCGGTGCAAACATGGCGTGCCATCTATATTATTGATCTTTCTCAGAAAAAACTTCTTCGCAGCCTTTCGCTCCAAAACGAAGAGGATACTGCCGACGAACTTGTAGAGCTATCGCCCGATGCCAAGTGGCTTATCGCAAAAAGCAGCGACGGCACTCTTTACATGCAACAACTCGAAGAGGCGGGGAGCAACAAGCCTACACAGCGTCTCGTTATTGCCCAAAACGAAGGGAACTCTATCGTCTACGGAGAGTCTGTCCATCAGCGTGAGTTTGGTATCGAGAAGGGGATCTTCTGGAGCCCCGATGCCAGCAAAATTGCCTTCTACCGCATGGATCAATCCATGGTAGCTCCCTATCCTTTGGTAGACATCGCCCCACACAAGGCAAAAGAGGTGCCTGTGCGTTACCCCATGGCTGGCGAGCCCTCACACCACGTTACCCTTGGGGTCTTCGATCGTACTACGGGGCAAACGGTCTACATGCAAACGGGTGGCGACCCCGAACACTACCTCACGAACATTGCTTGGGACCCCGACAATCGTTCGCTATACATTGCCGAAGTGAATCGAGGACAGAACCACAACGAGGTCAATCGCTACGACGCTCAATCGGGAGCCAGGCTTGCCACTCTGTTTGTGGAGGATGACCCCAAATACATTGAGCCGCAGTCTCCCATGATCTTCCTCCCTGCCAACGATGGGCGTTACCTCTGGCTCTCTCGCAAAGATGGCTACAACCATTTCTATCTTGGCTCTACCCGTAAAGCAAACTCTCTACAACAAATCACCCGAGGCGAGTGGGAAGTGACCGAATTCAAGGGCTTCTCTCAAGACGGCAAGACCATCTTTTTTGAGGCAACAGCCGCTTCACCTCTAGAGACTCACCTCTACAGCATCGGCATTAATGGCAAAAATTTTGTAGATCTAACCCCCATAGAGGGCGTGCACCGCACAAGCCTCAACGCCTCTAAGACAGCGTTTATAGACACCTATTCGTCCCCTACGACACCTCGCATCAGCCGCATTGTGAGCACCAAGGGTAAGGAAGAAAAGCAACTACTCAAGGCAGAGGATCCCACAAAGAATGCCGTTATGCCGGAGATTACACTAGGAACCCTAACGGCACGGGATGGCAAGACCACACTGCACTATCGCCTCCTCAAACCGATCAACTTCGACCCGAACAAAAAGTATCCGACCATCATTTACGTTTATGGCGGTCCACACGCTCAACTTGTGACCAAAGACTGGTTGGCCGGAGCCGGTGGCTGGGATGTGTATATGGCACAGCAGGGCTACGTCGTCTTCACCCTCGACAATAGAGGGAGTGCTCGCCGTGGGCGCGACTTTGAGCAGGTGATTCACCGCCAAGTAGGAACGGCCGAGATGGACGACCAGATGCGCGGAGTAGAGTTTCTACAGCAGCAACCCTGGGTAGATACCGAGCGTATAGGCGTCTACGGATGGAGCTTTGGAGGCTTTATGACGACCAACCTGATGCTCACCCATAGCGATGTTTTCAAGGTAGGTGTAGCAGGAGGCCCTGTGATGGACTGGAGCCGTTACGAAGTAATGTACGGCGAACGCTACAACGATACTCCACAAGAAAACCCCGAAGGGTACAAGAAAAACGACCTCACGCGCCGTGCCGGCGATCTCAAGGGGCGCCTCCTTCTTATCCACGGCACCATGGACAATGTGGTACTCTGGCAGCATGCTCAAGCCTTTGTACAAGCATGTATCAACCAGCATACCTACCCCGATTGTATGTACTATCCGGGGCATGAGCACAACGTTATGGGTAAGGATCGTGTACACCTCAACCAAACAATCACAAGATACTTCCAAGATCATCTATGAGCAAGATATATTATATCCCACAAGATGAGGAGCAAAAAGACATCCTCCAATTAGATTCGATCATGCAAGAAAAGCGAGCCACCGAACGCCTCACCGTGCTGCTCTTAGGCTCCGGAGGACGCGAGTCTGCCATGGCATGGCGCATTGCTACCTCTCCCGAGGTAGATCAGCTTTACCTTGCTCCAGGCAACGGAGGTAGCGAAAACTACGGCATCAATGTACCCGAACTCTCGGGCAAAGACTTTGACGCCATCGCCGACTTTATTGCAAGTCATGGGGTCAACCTCTTGGTTTCGGGACCCGAAGAACCCCTTGTACAGGGTATTGCAGACTATTTTGCCGAGCGCAAACAAGACTTTCCCCTCCTCAAAGTGGTAGGTCCCAACGCCCAAGGCGCACAGCTAGAGGGGAGCAAAGACTTTAGCAAAGCCTTTATGCAACGCTATGGTATCCCCACAGCGGGCTACCGCACCTTTGGAGCAGGCGAAAAGGATAAGGCCGTTGCCTACCTACAGACTCTTCGCCCACCCTTCGTACTCAAAGCCGATGGTTTAGCAGCAGGTAAAGGGGTACTGATTGTGCCCACTCTAGAGGAGGCTGCCGAAGGCTTCGACAACCTAGCCGAAGGCCATTGGGGCACCAAGGGGCAAAAGATCGTTATCGAAGAGTTCTTACAAGGCATCGAGTGCTCCGTATTTGTAGCTACCGATGGAGTCAATTATAAGGTACTCCCTGCAGCAAAAGACTACAAACGCATTGGAGATGGCGACACCGGCCCCAATACGGGAGGGATGGGCTCTGTTAGCCCTGTGCCTTTTGCCGACGAGGCTTTTATGGAAAAGGTGCGTCAACGCATCATCGAACCCACCCTACAAGGGCTGCGAGATGAAAAGATAGAGTACCGGGGATTTATCTTCCTCGGGCTGATGAATGTGGGAGGCGATCCCTATGTTATTGAGTATAATTGCCGCCTGGGCGACCCCGAGACGGAGACCGTAATGCTACGCATCTCTAGCGACGTGGCACTCCTCCTTAAGGCTATAGCAAGCGGCACGCTCAACGAATACACACTCACAGAAGACCCGCGCCCTGCAGCCAGCGTAATGCTCGTCTCCCGTGGTTACCCCGGAAGTTATAAAAAGGGTTATGAGATTACCCTCCCCGATCCTCCCCACGACACCTGCCTCTTCCATGCCGGCACGCGCAAACTAGATGGCAAAGTCGTAACCGATGGCGGGCGAGTACTCTCTGTAAGCTCGTACGGCGCCACTCCCGAGGCTGCCCTTAAGCGATGCTATGCTATAGCTCAGCAGGTACTCTTCGAAGGGAAGAACTACCGCCACGATATCGGGCAAGATCTTCTCTAAGCATGGTATAAAGCGTTCCTATCCCCATTCTCCAAGAAAAGTGGGGCTAGGGACGTATTACATTAATCCCTAGCCGCTCTCTACCACTCGCACTCCGAACCTACACTCCGGATTGCTGCCCCATCTTCCTTTAGATGCAATACAATACCTCTCCCTCCCCCGGCAAAATGCGAGGTGCTTTACCGCTCTCCCTTCTCCTAATCCTAGGGGCGGCTGCAGCTATCATTCCCCTTTTTAGCCCCTCGCAGTTCTCCTTTTGGATGCTCAAGACCCCCATAGAAGTACCCGTATGGGCTCTACCCTTAGGGGCGAGTTTACTCATCATCCTTGCATGTCTACTGCTACGATTTCTTGCCAATAGCTTTGTTCTCTATGAAGAAGAAGACCGCCACTGGAGCACCCTGCTCACCACTCTTCTCTTCCTACTCTACCCCTTTGCATGGAGCTCCGGCACGGTGCTACTCTCCCTATTGCCCTATCTCGGGATTCTCTTCAGTCTCTACAATAGTTATCGCCACTCCGATCATCCCCTAGATCTCACAACAGCCGGTGTGTTTATGGGCTTGGGAGTCTTGCTCTATCCCCCATTTATAGCCCTTCTACCCCTCATCCTTTTTACGGCCATCGACCTCCGAGCCCTCTCCCTGCGTAGTAGTATCGGATTTTTCTTGGGGCTTATCAGCACCTTCATTATTGCCACTCCTATTGCATTATACAGCGAGAGTCTCCCCCATATACAAGGGGCGCTACAGGAGATCTTCACGCCTCACCCCATCTGGCAAGAGGGCAATATGCTCCCACCACTCCCCCTCACGGCCGTGATTATGAGCACCTCTCTCTATGTCATTGCGATACTGTTTGGAGTAATACGCCTTGGCGAAAAAAAAGTGCGAGTACGCCAGCTTATGGCGGCACAGATGCGCCCGGCTCTGATGCTTCCCCTAGGGATTTTCTACTCACAACACCTTGTCGGGCTCTCCATCCTGAGCCTTATCCCCACAGCTATGGTAATGGCTCTCGCCTTTCCGGCCCGTGAGCGAAAGATGCGCTCCTTCTGGCTCATTGTACTCCTCTTTAGCCTCCTTGTTATTTGGAGTATACCTTTTTTCACATAACATCTTCCCTCCTATTTGCTAAAAACCTCGCTTGCAGGTAGGCCACCACAAGGAACAACGATGGCAATTCCACGCAAAATTGTACCTTTGTAGAAATAAGATACAAAATAGGCAATGCGGGCAAATCAGATATTCCGTGGGACCATAGTACTACTATTCTCCCTTTTCACTTTACCATCTCTGTATGGTCAGCGCATGAATGCCGCCTATCAAGCCTACATCCATAAGTATGCCGATGAAGCGATACACCAGATGAAGCGGCACAAAATCCCGGCAAGTATCACGATAGCACAAGGATTGCTCGAATCGAATGCAGGTGCTAGCATGCTGTCAAGCGTGCACAACAATCACTTTGGCATCAAGTGCCACAAGACTTGGCAAGGCAACCGAGCCTATCAAGACGACGATGAAAAAGGCGAATGCTTCCGCAGCTACGACTCTCCGTTAGACTCCTATACCGACCACTCTTACTTCTTGCAACAGCCCCGCTATAGGCCTCTATTCCAGCTTGCAATAGATGATTATAAAGGATGGGCCAAGGGGCTACAAAAGTGTGGTTACGCTACCGACAAGGGATATGCCAATAAACTTATCGCCCTTGTAGAGCTCTATAGTTTGTACGAGCTAGACCGAGAGGAGATCCCCTCGTGGCCAACTGGGAAGGTATCGTCACCCGCACCTTCCCCCGAGAAGAAGCGAGAAAAACAAACAACGTCTAGGGCTCCCCAAAAGAGAACTCTGTACAACTGCTATGGTCTCGAGTACGTATTGGCAGAGAGTGGAGACTCCTTTGCAACGATAGCTCGCGATGTAAACATGGACGAAGAAAGCCTAGCCTCCTTCAACGATGCCACTATAGACTTCCCCCTCAAAAAGGGAGATGTGATATATCTACAACGCAAAAACAAACGTGGAGAAAGCACTCCGGATCATGTAGTGAGCGTGGGAGAATCGATGCACAGCATCTCTCAGCTCTACGGCATTCGCATAGAGTATCTCTACAAAATCAATGGTTTAGACATAGAGAGTTACGTACCTCTAGAGGGAGATGTACTCCGGCTTTGGTAAAACGACAATAAGCACTATGAGCAACGAACGATATATGCAGCGTGGCGTCTCTGCCAGTAAAGAAGACGTACACAATGCAATTAAAAATGTAGACAAGGGGCTATACCCTCAAGCTTTTTGCAAGATTATCCCCGACCTCCTTGGCGGAGACCCCAACTATTGCAACCTAATGCATGCCGATGGGGCTGGTACAAAGTCGTCTCTTGCCTACATCTATTGGCGCGAAACCGGCGACCTCTCCGTTTGGAAAGGGATAGCCCAAGACGCCCTCGTAATGAACCTCGACGACCTCCTCTGCGTAGGAGCCACCGACAATATATTGCTCTCCTCCACCATTGGGCGCAACAAGTCTCTCATCCCGGGAGAAGTGATTGCGGAAATCATCAATGGCACAGAGGAGCTCTTGGAGAGCCTTCGAAAGTTGGGTGTAGGCATCTACTCCACAGGGGGAGAAACAGCCGATGTGGGCGACCTCGTACGTACCATTATAGTGGATAGCACTGTGACTTGCCGCATGCGTCGCAGTGATGTCATAGACAATGCTCGCATTGCCGCTGGAGACGTAATCGTAGGCCTTGCCTCCTATGGACAGGCCACCTACGAGCATCAATACAACGGCGGGATGGGGAGCAATGGGCTCACCTCGGCTCGTCACGACGTCTTAGGGAAATACCTTGCAGAGCGATTCCCCGAGAGCTTCGATGCATCCATTCCTCAAGATCTCGTCTACAGCGGCTCTCGCACCCTCCTAGAACCTGTGGAGGATACACCTCTTAATATGGGACAATTGATACTCTCTCCGACTCGCACCTATGCCCCCGTAGTGGCTGCTGTACTCCGAGAGCTTCGCCCCCAAATACATGGTATGGTACATTGTACCGGAGGTGCACAGACCAAGGTACTCCACTTTGTTCGAGGGAAACATGTGGTAAAAGACAATCTTTTGCCCGTACCCCCACTCTTCCGCATCATTGCAGAAGAGA
>ERZ773197.306-NODE-306-length-40476-cov-4.199723_pt1 | contig 40476 bp, 35 predicted proteins | sample MGYA00580999_ERZ773197 | MGnify/ENA primary metagenome ERZ773197 (study PRJEB29015, sample SAMEA2738166) | human oral metagenome | biome: human oral; feature: human-associated habitat; material: saliva | place: China | collected 2185 ...
ATGCCATAAAAGATGCTGACATACCATGGAACACCTAAATCCGCCCAAACACAGTATTAGGGCGGGCTCCCGAAGGATCCCGCCCCAACATTTGACATAGAGCCCAAAAAAGCCACAGCCCACACGCGGTGAGCTGCAGCCCTTTCTCTGCATAGGAACGGGATCTCCGGCAGACATCTGCTCCGTCCCCTGTATCGAATGATAGAAGTGAAGCCTCTTACTTAAGGGTAACCGTAGCGCCCTCAGCCTCGAACTTCGTCTTGAGCTCCTCAGCCTCTTCCTTGGAAACGCCCTCCTTGAGCACCTTGGGAGCTGCCTCAACAGCCTCCTTAGCCTCCTTGAGGCCAAGACCCAGAGCATCACGGACAACCTTGATGACCTTGATCTTATTGGCGCCGATAGAAGTCAGCTCTACATCGAACTCTGTCTTCTCCTCAGCGGCCGCGCCGGCAGCGCCGCCAGCTGCGACAACAACACCAGCTGCTGCGGATACGCCGAACTCCTCCTCGCAAGCCTTAACAAGATCGTTAAGCTCGAGCACAGAAAGCTCCTTGATCGCCTCGATAAACTCTTCCGTCGTTAACTTAGCCATTTTTATTTCCTCCATAAATATTGATGATCACAGTATTTTCTGATTCAAAGCGCACGCATCAACGCGCAATTACTCTGCAGGGGTCTCAGCTGCTGCCTCAGCGGGCTCTTCTGCGGGAGCCTCCGTTGCTGCCTCAGCGGGCTCTTCTGCAGGAGTCTCGGCTGCTGCCTCAGCAGGCTCTTCGGCAGGAGTCTCGGCTGCTGCCTCAGCAGGCTCTTCGGCAACTGCCTCGCCGCCCTTCTCCGCAATCTGATTAAGAACGCGGGCCAGGTTGGTGACAGGAGCCTGGAAGCTGCCCAGCAATCTGGAGATGAGCTCGTCTCTTGAAGGTACGGACGCGATTGTCTGAATCTCCTCCGCGTCGTAGAACTTGCCCTCGACAACGCCGGCCTTCAGCTCAAGCTTGGGAGCCTTCTTGGCGAAGTTGGCAAGTACGCGCGCGGCGGCGGTTGCGTCGTCCTTGGAGATCGCGATTGCGTTGGGTCCTTCGAGAACATCTGCCAGGCCCGCGAAATCAGTATCCTTGATCGCGAATCTGACCATGGTGTTCTTGTAGACCTTGTAAGTAACGCCCGCTTCTCTCAGGTCCTTACGCAGCTCAGTATCTTCAGCGACCGTCAAGCCACGGTAATCAACCACAACAACAGAAGCTGCGTCCTGAATACTGTCGGCGATTTCCTGAACGATCGGCTGTTTTAACTCTACTTTTGCCATGTATTGGTTTCCTCCTTATTAGATTTCAACTTGCGACATAAACCGAAAAACCTCACCGTCCTAAGACAGTGAGGCAGATGATCCTACGTATCACAGACAGGCTGTGTTCGTCGTCCTCCTCGGCAGGTCGATCTGCGTTACGCCTTGCGGCACCTGCTGTCTTCGGTAAAGATGCTTACGCATTATAACTGGAATTGTATATGGTGTCAATCCTCAGGCAAACTGTGTCGTGTTTACCTTGACGCCGGCCCCCATGGTAGGCGCAAGAGTCACACTCTTCAGATACTGACCCTTCAGGCTTGAGGGTCTTGCCTTGACGATTGCGTCCATTAAGCTCTGGAAGTTGTCCGCTAACTGCTCATCGGTGAAGGAAGCCTTCCCGATCGGCACGTGAATAATATTGGCCTTGTCAAGGCGGTACTCGATCTTACCTGCCTTGATGTCGTTGACTGCCTTGGTGACATCCATCGTAACGGTTCCGGCCTTGGGGTTTGGCATTAAACCCTTTGGTCCGAGGACACGGCCGAGACGTCCTACAACGCCCATCATGTCCGGGGTAGCTACAACAACGTCGAAATCGAGCCATCCTTCGTTCTGGATCCTGGGGAGCAGGTCCTCAGCTCCGACGAAATCAGCTCCTGCGGCTGTCGCTTCCTCAGCCTTGTCACCCTTGGCAAATACCAGGACGCGAACGGTCTTGCCGGTACCGTGGGGGAGTACAACCGCTCCACGGATCTGCTGCTCCGCGTGACGACCATCACAACCGGTGCGGATGTGAACTTCAATGGTCTCATCGAACTTGGCGGTCGCGTTCTTCTTAACCTGGCTGATCGCCTCCGCCTTATCAAGCTCTACCGTCTTATCGTAGCTCTTGACGGCCTCCTGATATCTCTTACCTCTCTTCATGATTACCTCCTGTGGTAGTAGCGGGAGAAGATCCCCTCCCACAAATTCTCTTGTAAAGACAGCAAACCGCTTTCCTTCAATCTACCGTCATCCCCTGGTTATAAAACTGCCGGCCTCTTATGACCCGCGACTTAGCCGCGAACCAAACGGGGTCAGTCAACAATCTCAATTCCCATACTGCGCGCGGTACCCTCGATCATAGACATTGCGGCCTCAATATCCGCAGCGTTCAAATCGGGCATCTTGGTCTCAGCGATCTCCTGAACCTGCGCCCTGGTGATCTTGGCGACCTTGTTCTTGTTGGGCTCGCCGGACGCCTTCGCGATTCCGCAGGCCTTCTTGATCATGACCGCAGCCGGGGGGGTCTTGGTGATAAATGAGAAACTTCTGTCAGTGTAGACAGTGATAACAACGGGGACGATGGTATCACCCATGTTCGCTGTCTTCGCGTTGAACTGCTTGGTGAACTCTACAATGTTCACTCCGTGCTGACCAAGCGCGGGTCCTACGGGGGGGGCAGGGGTTGCCTTGCCCGCGGGGATCTGAAGCTTGATATATCCTTCAATTTTCTTTGCCATTTTGGAAATGCCTCCTTAATTCATTTTCTGAACGTCCGTGAAACTGATTTCAACCGGCGTCTCACGGCCAAAGAGCTCAACGTTAATGGTGAGACTCTGTTTATTGGGGTTCATCGCCTGAACGACACCGACCGTATCCTTCCAGGCGCCTCCGATCACGCTGACCGTATCGCCAACGCCGAAGTCGACCTCAATATTTTCGGTATGAATTCCCATCTTGCTCATTTCTCTCTCAGTCAGAGGGACAGGATCGGATCCGGGGCCGACAAAGCCGGTCGCGCCTCTGGTGTTGCGTACGACATACCAGGTATCGTCATTCATATACATGTTGATCAGAACATAGCCGGGAAAAATCTTCTTGGAGACAGTCTTGCGGACGCCGTTCTTCACTTCTACGACATCTTGCATGGGGACCATAACCTCGAGGATCTGATCTTGCAGATGACGATTGGCCACCGTCTTCTCAATATCAGCCTTCACCTTGTTCTCATACCCCGAATAGGTGTGTGCCACATACCAGTGTGGTTCCGTATCGTGCCGAGTTGCCAATTCTCTCCTCCTTGTACAGCCTTACAGCTATCACTTCAGATTGAAATTCACCAGAAAATTAAGCCCGAAGTGGACAACGAAATCGACAGCCACAATAATTGCGGCAGTGATAACGCTGGTCACAACGACCGCTACCGATTCTCTGGACACCTGGTTGATTGAGGGCCATGTAATCTTAGAGAATTCATGCTTGATTCCTGTCCAAAAACCGGTCTTGGACTTTGATTCATTTGCCATAGCGTCTCCTAGCTGAGATTATTTTGTCTCTTTGTGCAGAGTGTGTCTCTTGCAGAAGGGGCAATACTTCTTGGTCTCAACACGATCGGGATGCGTCTTCTTATCCTTGGTCGTGTTGTAGTTCCGTCTCTGGCATTCTGTGCATGCCAATGTTATTCTTGTGCGCACAACTTCTACCTCCAATTTCATTAAGAGTATGCTGTCGCGTCAATTCCTGTCCTTCGGGCGGAAAGTACCCGAAAATAGACATAAAAAAAAGACGCTCTTCCATCGCCAAAATAATATAGCATAGAGGGGAAAGCCGCGTCAATCTATTTCTGCCGGGGAAGGCGGGGAAGCTCTCCATTCAAAATTGAAAAAAGAAAGGCTTCGTATATAATGAAGACAATCATATGACTAGAGAAGAGGTGCCCTATGTTTCAGATTGACTTTACGCAGCCGATACATGTCCATTTCATTGGCATCGGCGGCATCAGCATGAGCGGTTTGGCTGAGATCCTGCTGGACCGTCACTTCACGGTTTCCGGCTCCGACCGGTCTCCCTCCGCGATCACAGAACACCTGTCTTCCTTGGGCGCGAAGATTGCCTACCCCCAGTCCGCTGCCAATGTCACGGACGACATCGACTGCTTTGTCTACACAGCCGCCATCTCCCCGGATAACCCCGAATGGATTGCCGCAAATGCCAGCAAAAAGCCCATGCTGACCCGGGCCCAGCTCCTGGGACAGATCATGAGCCACTACCCGGAGTCCATCGCCATCGCTGGAACGCACGGCAAGACCACAAGCACATCCATGATGTCCATGCTCCTTTTAGAGTCCGATCAGAAGCCCACCATCTCTGTCGGCGGTATCTTAGACGCCATCCACTCCAATGTCCATGTGGGGGACTCTGACCGTTTCGTCGCCGAGGCCTGCGAATACACCAACTCCTTCCTGGAGTTTTACCCCAAGTACAGTGTCATCTTAAACATTGAGGCAGAACATCTGGACTTCTTCAAGGATTTGGACGATATCCGCCGCTCCTTTAAGCGCTTTGCCGAGAACACAGCCGACAAGGGTCTGCTCGTCATCAACGGTGAAATCAATGACTGGCAGTCTCTGGTCGCCGACGTCAAATCCGATGTGCAGACCTATGGTTTTGACGACAGCTGCGACTGGTATCCCAGCCAGATCAGCTATGATCACTTCGGCTGTGCCAGCTTCATTCCCCATTTTCGCCAACAGACCCTTCCTCTGATCCAGCTGCATGTGCCGGGCCGCCATAACATCGGCAATGCCCTCTCCGTCCTGGCGGTCGCTCACCGCATGGGCCTGAGCGAAGAAGAGATCCGGGAGGGCTTTGCCAAGTTCCACGGAGCAGACCGCCGCTTCCAATATAAGGGGAAATTCCATGGGGCTACCGTCATCGACGACTACGCCCACCACCCCACAGAGATCCGCGCCTCGTTAGCAGCTGCCAAGAACTATCCGCACAAGCGCATTGTCGTCGTATTCCAGCCCCACACCTACACCAGAACCAAGGCCTTCTTAGAGGACTTTGCCGACGCCCTTTCCGCCGCGGACCAGGTCATCCTGGCCGATATCTATGCGGCCAGAGAACAGGATATCTACGGCGTCAGCTCCCTGGATATCAAGAAACGGCTGGACGCCGCCGGCGTCGACTGTCTCTATTTTCCTTCTTTCGAGGAAATTGAGGACTATCTGAAGAAAAATTCTATCGACGGGGACCTGTTGATAACCATGGGGGCCGGAAATGTCGTGCAGATTGGAGAGGACTTGCTCCGCTAAGACTTATCCACCTCCTCCACACCTGTCTGTCTCTTTTTATTCACAGCCGGTGTGGATTTTTTTGCCCCTGTCCATGGGTTTTTTAGGCATTTATCCACATACGCACAATTGGAGCGGGGCCTCTTTCTTCCGGGCTCTGCGCCTTTTTCGCCGCCTGTCTCTATGGTATAATCGCAGGCGTGTTTCAAGGAAAAAAGGGAAGTTATCATGTCAGATGTGAAGATCCATACCAGCGACGGCAGGCAGGTGACCTGCGTTCCAAACGCGTTTATTGACCGCTATATGAGGGATGCCAACGGGGAGTATGTCAAGGTCTACCTCTATCTTCTCCGCTGTCTGGAGGACCGCCATATGGATCTGTCTCTGCCAAGCATTGCCGACCATCTGGATCTGACGGAGAAGGATGTGCGCCGGGCCCTCTCTTACTGGGAGTCCGTCCTGATCCTGCGCCTGGAGTACAACGCGAAGGATCAGCTGACCGGGATCTGCATGCTCAATCTCCAGGAGAAAGAGAATGTCCTTTTCGACGCAGACAGAATGTCAGACCCTGTCGCCCCTGTGATCGATCCTGGTACGGGAAAGTATCCTTCCATCAATGATCGGCCTGCCTACAGCCCCGAGCAGATCAATGCCTTCTCCGCGGATGAAAGTGTCCGCGAGCTCCTCTATGTCGCTCAGACTTACTTCGGCAGGCCCCTGACCCACAAGGAGATTGAGACCATTCTCTATTGGAAGGACAGCCTTCACTTCTCTTCCGAGCTGATCGAATACCTGATTGAATACTGTATTGATAACAATCATTCCTCCATCTACTATATGGATCGAATCGCTCTCTCCTGGGCTGAGAAGAAGATCCTCGATCCCCAGGAGGCCAAGAAGCAGAACGAGATCCGCTCTTCTGTCTACCGGACCGTGATGAATGAGTTCGGCATCAAAAATCGCTCCATGGCCGCCAGTGAGCAGGAGCATCTCCAGCATTGGGTCTGTGACCTCAAATTCGACGAGGAAATTGTGGCGGAAGCCTGCCGCAGAACCATTTCCAATATTTCCAGACCCAGCTTCGAGTATGCCAACAGCATCTTAAACAGCTGGTACCGCCAGGGCGTATCCAGCCGCGCTGACATCATGCAGCTGGACGCAAGGTACATGGAACAGAAGAAGACCTCCTCTGACAGCCAAAAGACCGGCGGACAGACGCAGGCCGGCGGCGGGCAGACAGCCGCCAGCAAGAAGAACCGCTTCCATAACTTCTCCCAGGGAAACTACGATATCGCAGCTTTAGAAGACGCCCTGATCAAGAACTGAGGATCCTATGCCACTGACCAACACACAGTATGACCAGCTGATGCGGGAATACCAGCAGAAACAGTTCCGCAATCAGCGCATCATCGATGCCAGACAAGCTGAGCTCTACAAGAAGCTTCCCCTCCTGCGTGATCTGGACGAGCAGATCCGCTCTGTCAGCATGCAGGCAGCCCGCGCCAGAATCAAAAAAAACGGGGAGACGGACGGGGAGACAGATTCGGAGAACTCCCCCTCTAAATCGGCATTGCATGAGCAAATCAAAGACCTCTGCCGACAGAAAATACAGACGATGGAGGAGGCCGGCTATCCCTCCGATTACCTGGTCCCACCCTATGATTGCCCTGACTGTCAGGACACCGGCTATATCAATGGCCGGCGCTGCCACTGTTTTAAGCAGGCGGCGATTGATCTGATCTATACCCAGTCCAATCTGACCGACCGCTTTCAGAGTGAGAATTTCGACCTCTTCCGGCTCGACTATTACTCCAGAGAGCAAATTGACCCCAGAAGCGGCAAATCTTCCTACGAAATTGCCAAAGAGGCCCTTGCTTTCTGCCATTCTTATGTGGACAATTTCGACAGAGATGGTGGTAACCTAATGCTGATCGGTATGCCCGGCATAGGAAAGACCTTTCTGTCCAACTGCATCGCCAACGCGCTCATGCAAAAGGGGCACTCGGTAATCTACTTCACCGCCTTCCAATTGCTCAAGGCCTTTGAAGCTTCCACCTTCCGCCACGACGAGGAGGCCGGCAGGGAATCCGATAACATTTTCAGCTGTGACCTGCTGATCATCGACGATCTCGGCACGGAGATGAATAATTCCTTCACCAACTCCAAGTTCTTTGAGGTGGTCAACGAGCGCCTCCTGCGGAAGAAATCCACCGTGATTTCCTCCAACCTGGATATGGGTCAACTGCGGGATACCTATTCGGACCGCGTCTACTCCCGCCTGGCCAGCAATTATTCTTTCATCCGGCTCTACGGACAGGATATCCGTGTCCTTAAGAAAATAGAGCAATCGTAAACCCAACAATAAGGAGAGCAAAATGCCAAATGACAAGCTGTTACTGGAGAGCAACCCGGTCGCACCCCTGGGAGTCATCCCCCTCAAGAGCTGCACTGACATCGGAGACCGGATCAACCGCTGGCTGACCACCTGGCGCCAGGAGAGGGATTCAGAGCGCGCCAACAGCAATGAAGAACCCGTCTACACGGAGGGAAGCTACATTGTCAAAGCTCACACCCCCCGCTTCGGCTCCGGTGAAGCCAAGGGTACCATCGAGCAATCCGTGCGCGGCTTAGACCTCTATATCATGGTCGACGTCACCAACCACGGTCTGACTTACGACATGTGCGGCGAGTGCAACCACATGTCTCCCGATGATCACTACTCTGATTTAAAGCGTATCATCGCCGCAGTTGAGGGCAAGGCTCATCGCATCACAGTCATTATGCCCTTCCTCTACGAGGGCAGGCAGCACCGCCGCTCCTCCAGAGAATCCTTAGACTGCGCGCTGGCCTTACAGGAGCTGGTCTCCATGGGCGTCGACAATATCATCACCTTCGACGCGCACGATCCCAGGGTTCAGAACGCCATCCCCTTGCACGGCTTTGACACCGTGACCTGCGCATATCAGTTCATCAAGGGAATTTGCCATAACTGCGATGACCTCAAGCTGGACAATGATCATCTGATGATCATCTCCCCCGATGAGGGCGGCACCCAGCGCGCCGTCTACATCGCCTCCATCCTGGGCGTTGAGATGGGTATGTTCTACAAGCGCCGTGACTACTCCAGGATCGTCGACGGCCGCAACCCCATCGTAGCCCACGAATTCCTGGGCGCTCCCGTCGAGGGCAAGGATGTCTGGATCGTCGACGACATGATCGCTTCCGGCGAGTCCATGATTGATGTCGCCTCTGAGCTCAAGCGCCGCGGGGCGAACCGGATCTTCGTCATCGCCACCTTCGGCCTCTTCACCAAGGGTATGGCCAGATTCGACAAGGCCATCGCGGACGGGATCATCTACAAGGTCGTCACCACCAATCTGGTGTACCAGAGCGCAGAGCTCCTCTCCCGCGACTACTACATCAGCTGCGGAATGAGCAAGTACATCGCCTATATCATCGACACCTTGAATCACGACAATTCCATCGCCAGACTCCTGGATCCCTATGACCGAATCCAGAGACTGGTAAGCAAGTACAAGGAGGAGCACAAAGAGGCATAAGGATCTATCCGGCCGGATCAGAGAAACCTTCTAATCACAGGGTGCTATTTCCTGTGTATTCGTCTGTCTAACAATAAGAACCAGCTACTATATCACGCATACTTTCCTCCGGGAAAGGCGAAATATAGTAGTTGGTTCTCTGTTTTTAGATCATCATGCATGCCGCAGATCGCATGCTCATATAGATATTCCTGACCGAAGTCAGCACATTATCAGAATCTATTCTCTTTGGCTCCTTGCCAGTCATATGTTTGATCTGATCCAAAGCGAAGATGAGATACTCGCGAAGAGTGCATTTCATTGTGCCACTGTCTACAGCTCTACAATAAATGTTTACTTCCGCGTCAGCCTGTGTCCTCCATGCAGGCCGCGCGGAAAGAGGATCCGATAGCAGGCCAGTCCGAAAGCCAGGAGACCGACAAGGTAGATCGCGCCCAGGCTGAACAAGAGGAAAATATCCAGAATCCGAATCATCAGAGCTGATAGGTCTAACATAAGAACCTCCCTTCTCCAAATACAATTCCTTCTTCAGCCCAAACATAACGCGATCCGCGGAAGATGGCAAGATGAAAGATTCACTAAATATTCATCTGTTTTTTGTCTATTTTTCAGACCCGATCCCCGTCGTTTTCAGGGCGGTACAGCTTCACTCTCACCCCAAACTAATTCACTTTCAAACCTTTTCTGCTTCACTTTCAGACCCGAGCTAATTCGCTTTCACGTAGGACAGGAATACATTTCCCGCCTCCTCCAGCTGCCCGCTGATGCTGTCCATTCTGGCGGAAATCACATTTCCCGTCTGAGGCTGAAAATAGCGGATCGTATCAGAGGAATAACCCACAATCAAGATGGCCTCACCGCCCGGCAAAAGGGCATAGACCGCGCTCCCCTTGGACACATAGTAGAGAACCTGTGACAGCTTTGCCCCGGTCAAATCCACTGCCAGAGATCCCTGCAGACTCTCGTCGAGAATCTGTGCCGGTCGCTTGCCCTGAGCAGTCAGGTCAGAGACCTTCGTCGGCTTCTTCTCCCTCATTAAGATGGCGGACAGAGCCTGGCTGGAAGCGTCTGCCCCCTTGTCGGCGTCATTGACCTTAAAACCGCTCAGCGCTCCGACATAAGCCCGCTTATCCCTGCGCCAGATGGTATGCGCCTTGCTGTCCACCACCAGTCCCATGTCCGCGTCGGCCCGATCGATGGCATCGATCAGGCTGTCAGTCGTCAGATCTACCCGGCTCCCCTGATAGACAAAATATCGCAGGTCCTGGTCGCCGGGATCCAGCTGCAGACTCGCCTTCTTTGGCGCGGCTGCCAGATCAGTCCTCTGAAAACGCAGCGCCTGCGCCTTCTCCTGTCCGGTCGTCTCCCGGCCGGAATCAGTCATCTGCACTGTAGTCACCATTCCAAGCCCCGGATCCTCCTGCGCCTGAATCTCACAGAAATCGGATTTCTCCGTGAGACTCTTCTGTATGCTGTCCGAATCAGCAGACACATAGTGGTCGCCCTGTCTTCTGACCCTGCGCAAGGTCAGCGTCGCCCCGCCGCAGTCAGCGCCCACCACAAAGAGCCCGTCCTTCTGGTAGGTCAGCAGTTCTTTGTCCTCCGAAATACTGTGGATCTTGACCTGATACATGGGGCTGATCACATTGCCTGCCGCGTCTTTGGTCTGGTCCGACGGACGGATGACACCATAAGCCAGATCCTCACCCATAAAAGCCAGAACCTGTATCTTCTCCCCATCTGAGGCGGTCAGATCCCTCTTCTCTCCCGTCTCAAAATCCATAATGTGAATCTGGTCGGCCGGTTCGCTAGACTCGGTGTAAGCCAGATAGCGCCCGGAGGCAGAAACCGCGTACTGCCCCTTTTTCAGCCCCCGCAGCAGCTCTGTCGTCTTCCCCCTGTTTAAGTCGATTCGAACTGCCGTCCCGTCAACTATCAGGTAAAAATCCTGTCTCCCGTTCATATAGAGCAGATCTGAGAAAGAAGCCTTCAGGATCTGATAGGAATCCCCGCTTCTGACGAAGGCCTTCTCCAGGGTCTGTCCTGTCACAGAGTCATAGTGGTACAGGTTGATCCCCACCTGACCTTCATGAGGCCCGGCATTCATGTACCCGTACACCACAAAATCCATGCTTCCCGACTCATCCACGCCAAGCAGCTTATATGCGTGGTCCGCGCAGTTGCTGCGGGGATCTGTCAGATCGCTGTCATCCCGAAAGGAAAAGATCCGCTTGAGGCTTTTCTTCCCCTGATCATAGGTAAAGAGATCTCCGCCGGAGACGAAGCTGATCAGGCTTCCGGTCTCATTGGACAGACAATTCAAATTCCTATTGCCCACACCCAGGTTCAGTCTGGCTCCCGTCACAGAGATGCTTCCATCTGTCTGGATGGGATCCATCCGCCTCTGATAGTCCATCAGATACATGCGCCTGGAACTGTAGCGAACCCGAAAGTACTCATGCACCGTAAAATAGCGGCTTGTCCCCTGGTCATCCTTCCTCAGGATGAAGCTGGACTCCAGCATACAGTAATTGGCATTGATATCCGTGAATGAATAGTCCGGTTCCCGGACCTGGCTGGCCTTCAGAGAGCCATAGCCGATCTGGTCAATTCCGGAATCCAAATTCACCTCTGTCAGGTCTGTCGAGTTCGCCTCCCGGCTCGGATCATTCAGATAGACGGACAGGTCCCTGTACTGGTCTGACAGGCTCTTTGCGTGAAAATCCCTGGCGAAGTCAAAGATCTCCTCTACGTGATCATCCCCGGTCTTTAATACCCTGGTATAGTAGTAGATCTTCTCCTTTGATCCGGTCAGCTGGAGGGTTAAGGTCAGCAAATACTCCGTTTCATCCTCCAATTTGCCGGACAGGTCGATCTCGACGGACGGATCCTGCCCGCCGCCTCCCAGGCCGCTCAGTTGCCCGTTCGCCAGCTGATTCTGCCCATCAGCTGACCGCAGCTCATAATCCAGGCTCTGGACTGCCTTTCCCAGACTGTCAATGGTCAACTGCAGCCGGTCACCATCAATCAGAGGCGTGATGGTTCCCCGCATGTAGCTGCCATCCATGGGAGTCGTATAGGCAAAGAGACGATTGATTTGCCGGTCCTTTAGTCCGACGCTGATCCCCGGCAGACTGGGCTTGTCCATGGAAAGCGCCCTGGGTCTCCGGTGAAAATTAAACAGAAGGGAGAAAAGAATTAGAGATGACAAAAAGACCAGCCCCAGGATGATCAGCTGCCTGCGCAGCTTGGGGCTGAGTCCTTTTTCGCGAAATCGCAGATTCATAGTTCTGATACCCAGGCCCTGATCTGCCGGTAAATGCCCTCGGCATCCAGCTGATATTTATGGAGAAGCTCTGCCGCCGGACCGGATTCGCCGAAGCGATCGCGAATACCGATGCGCAGCAGCCTCGCGGGATACGCTTCCGCCAGAGTCTCCGCAACCGCGGATCCCAGCCCACCGATGATCGAGTGTTCCTCGACTGTGACCACTCTGCCGCAGTCAGCGGCGGACCGGATCAAGAGGTCGCGGTCCAGGGGCTTGATCGTATGCATGTTAATGACACGGGCTGAAATGCCATCCTCCTCCAGCCGCGCGGCCGCCTGCAGGGCCTCCCCCACTTCCAGACCGCAGGCAATCAGGGCGAGATCGGTCCCCTCGCGGACAACGCTCCCCTTGCCTAGCTCAAAATGATAGTCCGGCCTGTCATTGATGACAGGAACCGCCAGACGCCCGAAACGGAGGTAAAAGGGTCCATCCGTCTCGTATGCGGCCCGTACTGCCTCTCTGGCCTCAATATCATCCGCGGGGACGACAATGGTCATCCCGGGAATCGTCCGCATGAGGGCGATGTCCTCGTTACACTGGTGACTGGCTCCATCCTCCCCTACGGAGATTCCGGCATGTGTCGCCCCGATCTTGACATTCAGATGAGGATAGCCAATGGAGTTGCGCACCTGCTCAAAGGCTCTTCCTGCGGCAAACATGGCAAAGGTGGACGCGAAGGGCACCTTGCCGGTAGTGGCCAGTCCCGCGGCAATCCCCATCATGTTGGATTCCGCGATCCCACAGTCGATATGACGGTCCGGAAAGACCTTCTTGAACATCCCCGTCTTGGTGGCCGCTGCCAGATCCGCATCTAAAACGACCAGATTCTCATGTTCTCTTCCAAGCGCGACAAGGGCATTGCCATAGCTGTCACGCGTCGCAATCTTCCTCATCTCTGACATAGTGCTTCCTCCGCCTGATTCAGTTCCTCCATCGCCACCGCGAACTGCTCGTCATTGGGCGCCTTTCCATGCCACTCACAGGCATTCTCCATATAGGAGACTCCCTTTCCCTTGACTGTGTGCATGACGATACAGCTCGGCGCCCCCCTATGGGCGCGGGCCCCGGCAAACGCCTCCCTGAGCTGGTCGAAATCGCTGCCGTCCATCACCTCTATGACATTCCATCGAAAGGCCTCAAACTTCGCCGGAATGGGAACCGGCGAGTTGACCTGGTCCAGCGTCCCGTCGATCTGCAGATTGTTGTAGTCTACGATGGCAACCAGGTTGTCAAGCCTGCGGTTCCCCGCAAACATGGCGGCCTCCCAGACCTGTCCCTCCTCGATCTCGCCGTCCCCCAAGAGGGTGTAAACCCGGTAGTCCTCCCCGCTCAGCCTGGCGGAGAGTGCCATGCCGACCGCGACAGAGATCCCCTGTCCCAGAGAACCGGAGGAGGCATCCACCCCTGGCGTCTCCTGCATGCAGGGATGCCCCTGCAGATAACTCCCCATATGGCGAAGGGTCTTTAAATCCTCCGGGGGAAAATATCCCCGCTCCGCCAGAGCCGCGTAAAGGGCCGGGGCATTGTGCCCCTTGGAAAGGACAAAACGGTCCCGATCCGCCTTTTGGGGATCCCCCGGATCCAGCTTCATCTCCTCAAAATAGAGATAGGTCAGAAGGTCAGCAGAAGAAAGAGAGCCGCCCGGATGCCCGGACTTACCGGCATGAACGCCGGTAATAATACCCTTGCGGATTCGAACCGCATGTTTCTGCAATTCCAGATTTGTCATATCCATTCCTTTCAGAGAGCACACCGACGTCAACCATTATAGTAGAAAAGGAAGCACTTTTCTATTGGTTGAAAACTCCCATCGCAATCCCCTTATCGTAAACTCCCATCACAGCCCCCGCTATGGAATTTTCTCCGGAAATTTGCTCTTTTCTGTTGGCAGAAATCGCTCTCCCCTTTTCCCCTTATCCACCCTTCTCTATATCAATCTCGCCTTCTATCCTTCTCTATTGAGAATAAAAAAACTATACTGTAATCAACGGCAGATTCGGATACAGACAAGGAGGTTTCCCATGCCCGGAATGAAAACGCACAATATCTTTGGCCTCAGGGCCGCCAGCTTCATGCCCGCTGACCTCAAGAGCCGAATCGCGCGCCATCCGGTCGCCTACGCCATCGGCCAGCAGGGACCGGATCTCTTCTTCTACTCCCTCTCCCCCTACCTGGCCTACTCCGAAAACCCGGGGGTGGTCATGCACTCCAGCCGGGTTATGGATTTCTTCGACGCCCTCTTGAGCGCCCGGGAAGAGATCCTGAATTCCGATGAGGGCCGCTCTATTGCCGACGCCTATATCTGCGGTTTCATAGGTCACTACACCCTGGATTCGACCTGTCATCCCTATATCTACTGCCGGACCCGAAAGAGAAGACATGCCGACCGCCCCGTCTATGACTTCGGCCTGCACGTCTTCCTGGAAACGGATATTGACAGCGACTGCGGACGCTACTACCTCAACCAGGAGCCGCTCATGGACCACACGGAGCGCTATTTTAAAGCCTCTGCCTCCGAGCGAAAGGTTCTGACCCTTCTTCTTTCCCGGGCAATCGGACGAACTTACCCGGAACTGGGTCTCAAGTCATGGACCATTTATGAATCGCTGCTCAGTCTTCCCATGACCGCCAGGCTCCTGCGGGATCCCTCCGACGCCAAGAGAAAGCTCCTGCGCCGGGCGGAAGAGCTGAGCATGGGACACGCCGTCGTCTCCGGTATGCTGGTCAGCAATCACATCCGCAAATATCCCGATCCCTGCAACCTCTCCCATCAGACCTGGTACAACCCCTGGGATCCCGGGCATAGACCCCGCAGAGAGAGCATCATGGACCTGATCGACGACTCCACCGCTGCTCTGATTCGACGGGTCGAGCTCTACTTTGAGACAGTAGATCCGGCGGACGCAAATCATGGGCAGGCGGACTTCATTCCTCTTCTGGAGGATCTGGGCGACCGCTCCTATCTGACGGGGTATACCCTGGAGGATTAAGGCAGACTGACACACTGCCCCGTGATCATCCTCTCACCTGTCTCAGACAGCTGTTCCACCTCGGCACCCGGTTCATCTGCGCGTGTTTTTCGGGTAATCCTCTTCTTTTCTGTTTCAGGCAAGTCTTACAGTGACCGCTCCGCGATCTCCCCGCTCCGGTACATCTCCAGAAGAGAGGTCAGATCCTCAATATCCAGGGCGATCCCCCGGCCGATATCCGTATCCCGCACCATCACGCGCTGCTGCTCCTTCTCAATCACCTCAGAGCTGGACTCGATATCGTCATTATTGGCAAGGGCATCCTCAATCCCCATAAAGGGCCTGTGCTCCTTGAGACGAATTCCGTGCGAATTATAGATCATGGTGTAGCCCGCGATCCCGGTTGTCTTGTGCATGCCGGCGCAGAAGCCCCCGTCTATCACGTAGAGCTTGCCTCCGCCCCGCACCGGTTTCTCGCCCCGGATCGTCTTGACCGGGGTGTGGCCGTTGATGATGTGCCCCATGGGCGAATAGACCCCGAACTCACGCATGATCATATTGCAATAGCGCTGGTCCAGGCTGAAATTGTAATAGGGATCCGTGGGCTCCTCCCAGGTCGACCGATCGTCGATGAACTCCCTCTGAAAGGTCGCCAGCCTGCGGCCGCAGAGGGGGGACTTGGGTCCTGCCCAGAGGAAATACATGAAGTCCAGATCCCTCTCGTGATCCTGCTGGCTGAAATCCTTGCCGCTCTTGGGATCCCTGATCCGATAGTAAGCTCTTCGGGCGATGCGGTCGGCATAATCCATATAGCTCCTGCCCCGATAGACATTTCCCTCCAGGCAGATTCCGTCCAGATTCCCCTCGGAGTCCATGGGAATGCAGCCGTGGTAGAGAACATTATCATTGAAGACGCGGTAGATGCTCCCCTTCTCATAGAGGAACTCCACATGGGCCTGCAGGCGCTTGGAACCGGAGAAATCATCCGCCAGGCCGTCCAGGATTATCTTCTCTTCCTCTGATAATTTCGTCGGATCATCCGGGTCAACCGTCGGGAAATCCCTACAGTTCAGGGGATAGGTCTTCCCCTCGATCTCCACACTGTAATTGCGAAAATCACAGCGGGAAAACAGGCGCATCTGATCCATGCCAAATCCCGGATTCTCCCGGATCACACGATCTTCCAGCTTATAGGCGATCACGCTGATCGCCCGCAGGGCCGCCTTAATCGGGTCTGTCTCCTGGTACTGCTCCAGGGCGAAGAGAACCAGCTTGCGCAGATTAATCCCGTAGCGGCTCTCCAGAATCTCCATATTGCCATGTCGCAGATTGTTGCGCAGGACATTGGCGACGCAGACCCCGGATCCGCAGGCAGCTCCCATCCAGAGGATATCGTGATTCCCCCACTCGATATCCAGGGAGTGATATCCCATGAGCAAGTCCATGATCTTATCCGCGGAGGGTCCCCTGTCAAAGATGTCTCCCACAATGTGCAGGTGATCGACGGCCAGGCGCTTGATCAGGGAGGACAGGGCGATGACAAACTCCTCCGCGTTTTTCAAGGCGATAATGGTATGCAGAATCTCCCTGTGGTAGGCCACCTGATTGTTGTCCTCATCCGCCTGCATATGGAGAAGCTCATCAATGATGTAGGCGAAGTCCGGCGACATGGCCTTGCGGACCTTTGACCTGGTGTACTTGCCGGACAGAAAACGGGCGATGGAGATCAGACGATTTAAGGTCATCAGATACCACTCGTCTGTGATCTTCCCCTGGCGCTTGAGCAGGGCCATCTTGCGGCGGGGGTAGTAGACCAGGGTTGCCAGGTCCCGTCGCTCCGCCTCTGTCATCTCATCCTCGAAGATCATCTGGATCTTCTCCCGGATCACGCCTGAGCAGTTGTTGACGATGTGGTAGAAGGCCTCGTACTCGCCGTGGAGATCAGACATGAAATGCTCCGTCCCCTTGGGCAGATTTAAAATGGCGTTGAGGTTGATGATTTCGCGGCAGACCGCCTGCTGACTCGGATACTTCTCAGCCAGCAGTTTAAGGTACTTCCTGTAATCTGTATTCATAGGGCTATTCTAGCAAATCCTTTCCCTTTCGAGGAGACTCTTTCCCATAAAAATTTTCCCGGCGTTTCCATAAAAATTCCAAAAAATCCCCCCGGAGGCCATCTGATTGCGACTTGGCCGCCGAGGGGATGTTCTCCCTGAATTTATATAGAGTTTCCGCTCACCGGATCGGCTCTCCCCGCAGGATCTTCTGCGCCCGCTCGGTCCGTTCCGCGCTGGGCGGTTCGACATCGGCCAGAGTGTTCTTCATCCCAAGCTCCTCCCACTTGTAGAGACCCAGCGTGTGATAGGGAAGAACCTCTATCTTCTGCACGTTGGATAAGGAGGCGATGAATTCTCTGGTCTGATAGAGATACTGATCCACATCGGTAATTCCCGGAACTAAAACCTGGCGGATCCAGATGGGCTTGTGGATGGAGTCCAGATAGCGGATGCCATCCAGGATATTGGCGTTATCCCTGCCGGTCAGCCATCTGTGCTTCTCCGGATCGATGTGCTTGATATCCACTAAAAGCAGGTCCGTGTAAGTCATCAGCTCCTGAAACTTTGAGAAGTAGGGCTCCTCCCTGCTAAAGGGATTCAACGAGGTGTCTATGCAGGTATTGATCTTCCGCTCTTTGGCCTGGCGAAAGAGCTCCAGCAGAAAATCGATCTGCAAAAGAGGATCCCCGCCGGAGACGGTGATCCCGCCTTCCTTGCCCCAATAGCTGCGATAGCGCTCCGCCTGATCTAAGAGCGCGGATGCCTCCTGCTCATTGTAATTCTTCACATCGTCGATATCCCAGGTATCCACATTATGGCAGTAACGACAGCGCATATTGCAGCCCTGCAGAAAAATAATGTAGCGGATCCCGGGTCCGTCCACGGATCCGAAGGACTCGATTGAGTGTACTCTTCCGATTGCCATGGTTCACCTCTTTTCCTACTCACCCCGGTCTATCTTGCTCTTTGATATTTCCGGGCTCTTCTTTTGACCCCTTCGAGCGCTGTTCCTGGCATTCTCAGGCACTTCTTTTGTCCTTTTCGAGCGCTGTCTTTGATATTTTCGAGTACAAAGATACCTTCTTTCCTGTCCTGCGCCCGGGTCATTCCTAAGACTTCTTTGACAAGTCTTCTTCAGTAAGAAAAACAGAGACTGCGAGGAGCAGAGGGGCAATGCCGCGTCGCGCATCGGCAAAAGGTATGCGTCTGCGGTATACGGCAAGGTCTCTCCCTGTCTCACAGTCCCTGTCTGTCACAGCCAATAGGCTTCTCTGGCATTGCAGCTTTTACATTCTCTTGTGGCAGGTTCTCGCGATAACATCCAGCTGCTGCTCGCGGGTCAGATCGATGAACTTAACCGCATAGCCGGATACGCGGATGGTGAAGTTAGCGTACTCCTCCTTCTCCGGATGCTCCATGGCGTCGATCAGCTTCTCGGTGCCGAAGACATTGACATTGAGATGGTGAGCGCCCCTGTCAAAGTAGCCGTCCATGACGCGAACCAGATTGCCCTTGCGCTCGCCAAGATCGTGGCCGATCGCGTCGGGGCTGATCGTCTGTGTATTGGAAATACCGTCCAAAGCGTACTCATAGGGCAGCTTGGCGACGGAGTTCAAGGATGCCAGAAGACCGCTCTGCTCAGCTCCATAGGAGGGGTTTGCTCCGGGAGCGAAGGGCTTGAATGCCTCTCTGCCATCAGGCAGGGCTCCGGTTGCCTTTCCGTATACCACATTGGATGTGATGGTCAGGATTGAGGTCGTGGGCTCTGAGTCGCGATAAGTGTGATGCTTCTCAATCTTCTTCATGAAGGTCTTGAGGAGCCATACCGCAATGTCATCGGCCCGGTCGTCATCGTTGCCGTACTTGGGGAAGTCTCCCTCAACCTCATAGTCTGTTACCAGTCCGGATTCATCCCTGATGGTCTTGACCTTGGCGTACTTAATGGCGGACAGAGAGTCGACTACATGTGAGAAACCCGCGATACCGGTCGCGAAGGTCCGGCGAACATTGGTGTCGATCAGGGCCATCTCAGCTGACTCGTAGTAATACTTGTCATGCATATACTGGATCAGATTCAGGATATTGACATAGAGACCGGACAGCCAATCCATCATCAAGTCAAACTTGTGCATCACCTCGTCATAATCCAGATACTCGGAGCGAATGGGAGCGAGCTCAGGTCCGCACTGTACCTTGAACTTCTCATCCATACCGCCGTTGATCGCGTAGAGCAGGCACTTGGCCAGGTTGGCGCGAGCTCCGAAGAACTGCATCTCCTTACCGGTCTGCGTTGCCGATACGCAGCAGCAGATGGAGTAATCGTCTCCCCATACCGGCTTCATGACATCGTCATTCTCGTACTGAACGGAAGACGTATTGATTGAGACCTTTGCCGCGTATTCCTTGAAGTTCTCAGGCAGCTTGGAGCTGTAGAGAACCGTCAGGTTGGGCTCGGGTGAGGGACCCATGTTCTCCAGGGTGTGGAGGAAACGGTAGTCGTTCTTGGTGACCATGCTGCGTCCGTCCATGCCGATGCCGGCAACCTCCAGCGTCGCCCATACCGGGTCCCCTGAGAAGAGCTCATTGTAGGAGGGAATACGGGCGAACTTAACCATACGGAACTTCATGACGATGTGGTCAATCAGCTCCTGCGCCTCTGACTCGGTCAGCTTGCCGGCTGCAAGATCGCGGTCGATATAGATATCTAGGAAGGTAGAGATCCTTCCGACAGACATGGCGGCTCCATTCTGGGTCTTGATGGCTGCCAGGTAACCGAAGTAGAGCCACTGTACGGCCTCTCTGGCGTCCTTGGCGGGGCCGGAGATATCGTAGCCATAGGCCTTGGCCATCTCCTTCATGCCCTTTAAGGCCCGGATCTGCTCCGCAATCTCCTCGCGAAGACGGATGACATCATCCGTCATCGTCCCGTCTCCACAGTTGTTGAAGTCCTCGGTCTTCTTCTCGATCAGGAAATCAATTCCGTAGAGGGCAACTCTTCTGTAATCGCCGACGATACGGCCACGGCCATAGGTATCGGGAAGTCCGGTCACGATATGGGTATGACGGGCTGTCTTCATCTCGGGGGTGTAGGCGTCAAATACTGCCTGATTATGGGTCTTGTGATACTCGTTGAAGATCTTGTGATACTTCTCGTTGATCTGGTATCCATAATTGGCAGCTGCCTGCTCGGCCATCTTGATGCCGCCATAAGGCATAAACGCCCTCTTCAGGGGCTTGTCTGTCTGCAAGCCGACAACCTTCTCGAGATCCTTCAGAGACTCGTCGATGTAGCCGGGCCCATAAGCGGTCAGGCTGGAGACAACCTCTGTCTCGCACTCAAGCACGCCGTTTTTAGCTCTCTCTTCCTTCTGCAGCTCCTGCAGTCTTCCCCAGAGCTTATTTGTCGCCTCGGTTGGAGCCGCCAGGAAAGACTCGTCTCCCTCATAGGGGGTATAGTTGTTCTGAATAAATTCACGGACATTGACGTCATCCGTCCACTTGATGCCCTTGAATCCGCTCCACGCTTCCTTAAATGCCTCTCTCATTTTATGTACCTCCTCGCACATAAGATTCCGAAGATCATTCTTCTTTACGCCCTCATCATATGGACCTGATTCCTTGAGTGCAATAGGTTGAGCGCAAGTTCTACCTTAAGTACAAAAAGGAGGTATTTTTGATTGGATGATTGGAGGATTTTACCATATATTGTGCTTAATCATAACTAATCATCTATATATTGTTGTTAGTTGTACCTTATTGTATACAATTTGTATCAATTCAAGAACATGACGATTTTTGTTTGTCGAACGCTTGACCTATCTTTCTTTCGTGTTATAGTTATTTTTATGCATCCTGTTATTTTTTTATCAGATTTCGTTTTTTCTTGGATTTCTTACCCTAGACTTCTTACCCCGGATTTCTTACCTTAGACTTCTTACCTTGGACTCCCTACCTTGGACTCCCTACCCTGGACTTCTTACCCTGAACCCTTGCCTTTGATTCCCTAACGCTTGCAGGCTAAGCTTTTCATCTCCCGGTCCTTCTTTTCCCGTCATTCTTTTCCCGTCATTCCTGCCGTCTTTTATTTTCACATCTCCGACTTCTGTTTTATTTTTCCTGAAATTTCCTGTCCTTCACCGGCCACCAGATGGCCTCAAAGGTCTCCGCTGTCATTTTCCCTTCCTCCCGCATTCTGGCCAGATGCAGCACTCTCTGATTGCGGCTGCCCCGAAACTGCAGGCTGATATCCTTCAGTTCCATGACAAATCGGCCGTCCACCAGGACGTCGATATAGGAGAGCATTTCCTCCGTAAAAGGAGTATGCCGGCATCCTTCCCTGGGGAGCAGGTCACGGTCTATGCTGTAACCGGTGTAGCACCAGACATCCTTGTCAGGATAGGTCTCCTTGATCCTCCGCAGAAGCCTCGTGACCTCGCCCTGGTTCTCCGGCTCGAACGGCTCTCCCCCCAGACAGGTAAATCCCTGGATATAGTCATGATCCATGGCGTCTATAATAAAAGCTTCCTCTTTCTCCGTGTAGGGCTTGCCGTAACAGAAGTCCCAGGTGTCCGGCTGAAAGCAACCGGGACAGCGATTGCGACAGCCGGAGACAAAGAGACTGACCCGCACGCCCGGGCCGTCGGCGATGTCCCAATCCTTGATATTTCCGTAGTACATATGAACTCCTTTTCAGATCCTGTGAGGAATGGAAGGATCATTCTTCCGCTCTCATCATATATAATAAGGGCAAAGGACTGACCCTGGCAAAAGATCCAGGAATCTTCTAAAATATACCTGTTTAATATACCTGTTCCCCCGGAATATTTCCGTTCCATCCGGAATATCCTGCTCTCTCCGAAAGATTCCTCTTTCGTCCGGAATATCCTGCTCCCTCCGAAAGATCCTTGTTCCCTCCGGCGATCTGCCATGAATCTATTTCATCCCGCCGTTCTCAGGCGCAGCCGTTTTCATATATCAGTGTCGTCTCAAGCACTCAGTATATCAGTATAAAGGAAAAGAAATGAATCTCTCCAGCCCTGCGACTCAAAAATTATACGACCAAAATCCTTACGGGAAAATATTCGAAGCCCAGGTCCTCTCCTGCTGCGAAGGGGAGAAATCTCACAAGGGGCAGTTCGACATCATCCTCAACCAAACTCTCTTCTTCCCTGAGGAGGGCGGACAGACCCCAGATCTGGGTCTGCTGATCCCCCTTCCGTCTTCGCCCGATCTACCGGCAGACACGTCTTCCCAGGTGCATGTTCTCGATGTAAAGATCAAATCCGACGTCATCCACCATTTCTGTGACGGGCCTCTGGCCCCCGGGACCCCTGTCCGGGGAAGCATTGATTGGGAGCGCCGTTACGACAATATGCAGAACCACAGCGGAGAGCATATCTTCTCCGGTCTGGTTCACTCCGCCTTCGGTTATGAAAATGTGGGATTTCACTTGAGTGAGCGGACCTGCAGTATGGACTACAGCGGTCCTTTGACCCGTGAGGAGGTCGACCGCCTTGAGACGGCGGCCAACCGGATCATCTTCGACAACCGGGTCATTGACGCTTCTTACCCTTCCACAGAGGAGTTGGCGCAATTAGACTACAGGAGCAAAAAGGCTCTGAGCGGACCTGTCCGCATTGTCACAATCCCCGATTGTGACGTGTGCGCCTGCTGCGCTCCCCATGTCAGAAGAACCGGCGAGGTCGGTCTTCTCAAGGTGTTGCAAATACAGAGCTACAAGGGAGGAACCAGGCTTATAATCGCCTGCGGCATGCGGGCTCTGGCAGACTTTCGCCGCAAACAGTCTGTTCTGGAAGAGGTCTCTCATCTGCTCTCCTCCCCCCAGGAGGAGGCCGCCATGGCCCTTTCCAAAAAGCTCGCAGACCTCTTGGCTCTCAAAGACACCCTGCATGAGGCCTCTGCCCGCCTTCTTGCGTCTGACCTGGCGGGCCTTGATCCCTCCGCCGCCAACGTCTGCCTCTTTGAGAACGGGATCGACCCCATTCGCCTGCGCCAGGCCGTCAACCAGATGTCTGCCGCACACAGCGGCTACTGCGCCGCCTTCAATGGGAGCGATTCGGACGGCTACTCCTACTTTCTTTCCATCGCCGACGGCGACGCCAGAATTCTCAATGAGCAGCTGAAGGAGCGATTCTCTGCCCGGGGAGGCGGATCCGCCGCCATGTGTCAGGGAAGTCTTCGGGCCAGTCGCCGGGATCTGGAGGATTTCTTCTCAGCGCTGTGATTGTTCTCCGCCACAGGCAGGCGCGGCCTCTGTTCTCCCTTTTCCTCTTCTCTCATCTCCTGCAGAATGCTGATTTCATCCAACTGATCCGATCCGCAAATTCATTGGCAAAGCCTGACATCGAACAACCCGCAGAATACTGATTTCATCCTGCGGTCCGGCTTTCGCATATGCAGCTTCCTAGATCCGCACAATAAAGCGGATATTTCCGTCCTTATAGTCCGCCCGGATGGATCCGCGGAACTGATCCACAACGATCCCCTGGGCCATGGACAGGCCGATCCCGTAGCCCTCCCTCTCGGAGGAGTGGGAGCTGTCCTCCCGGTAGAAGCGGTCAAAAAAGCGATTATAGTCCACATTTGCCCCCTGAGCATAGGTATTCTCGACAACCAGATGCGCTCCTCCCACCCGGTTTCTCCTGCGCAGGGAGACGACAATGCGCCCCTCGTCGTCGCAGTATTTGGCGGCATTGTCCACCAGAATATTGACCAGCTCCTTGGCCAGCTTCTCTTCCGCGTGGACGTGAACGGCGGGATTGACCTTGAGTACCAGGGCCTTATGCTGCTGTTCTACAACGGGCCGGTAGGACTCCGCCGCGTCGGTCACCACAGTAGACAGGTCAATATCATGCAGCTTGATCCGCTCCTGTTCTCCCATGCGGGTCAGGGTAATCAGGTCCGCGACCAGGTCGCTGAGCCTGGCCGACTGCTTGCGAATCGACTGGGTCCACTCATTTTCTCCCCTCATCATCTCAAGCAATTCCGCGTTGGCGGAGATAATCGCGATCGGGGTCTTTAACTCATGTCCCGCGTTGGTGATGAACTGCTTCTGCGCCTCATAATTGCGAATCATGGGGTCGACAGCTCTTCTTGAGAAAGCGACTAAAAGGGCGATGATCAAAAAGGCCAGTACCCCGCTTCCAATAATCGAGAGAATCAGAACAGACCGGACCGAGTCATGATAGTTGCTGGCGTCTAAAAAGACCGTCATAGTGGACCCGTCTTCGTAACGGCTGATCTGATACTCATAGGTGGCAAATCCCGATACAATACTCCCTCTGCTGCTTCCCTTTTTCAGCACCATGGACGCAAACTTACGCGCGTTTTCCTCAGACACTTCCGCGATATAGCTTCGGTTGGTCTGCGTAATCTGTCCGTCGGATCCTGTCCAGACCGTGAAAAAGCGGGTCTGCAGCAGGCTGTCGCGACTCATCTGAATGTGGTGATCTCTCTGGAGCACCAGGAGAATATTGTCCGCAATAATACTGAGACCGCGCCGGATGACGGATCCTCCACTCTCCTGGTCGCCATCCGCGGTGATTACTTCTACCGATGTCCCCCCGGACTGGTCGCCCTTCTCGGCGAAATCAGGCAGGGTTCCCCCGGACTGGGTCAGATAATTGAGAACCAGATGAGCCTCATGAATATTTCTATAGTAGTTGGACACATTGATCAGAAGCAGAATCACTGTCATGACCAAAAGGACCGCCGCTGTCGCCGATCCGATAAAGCGCCTCTTTAGCTTCTTGATCATGCAGATACCCTCTCGTGAATCCGGTAGCTTCCCCCCTCATCGCCCTCAATGACAACTCTTCCTGTAATTGCGTTAAACTTCTGGCGCAGGTAGGAAATATAGACCCAGACCAGCCCGATATCCGCTTCCTGATCATCCTTCCAGATCCTCTCAAAGATCTGCTCGGTTGAGACGTCCTTTCCCACATTCTGCAAGAGATATTCCAGTAATTTAGCCTCCTTGGGAGCCAGCCGGATGGCATTCTGCGCCCGTATTTCCTGCTGCTCCACATCCAAAGTCACATCGGCAATGGTCAGGTTCTTGGGAGAGAAGTCCTCATTTCTTCTGGTGAGAGAGCGGATTCTTGCCAGGAGTTCTCCCAGGGCAAAGGGCTTGGTCAGATAATCATCGGCCCCGGCATCCAGTCCGTCAATCCGGTCCTCTACCTCCGCCTTGGCTGTCAGAAGCAAAATCGGGGTCATATCTCCTCCCGCCCGGATCTGCCTTAAGGCCTCAACTCCGGTCATCTTGGGCATCATGACATCGAAGACCAGGCAATCATAGGTTCCCTCACAGGCAGCCTCAAGGGCTGCCTGACCGTCAGCGACGTCGACCACCTCATAGCTGTTCATGCGCAGGGCTGTCACCAGGACACGACGCATCTCCTGCTCATCCTCCGCAACCAGTACTTTCATGGCCTTCCTCCTTGTTTTATCCGAATCTCCGTCCGCTTATCCGCACGCTAATCGCCTGGTTACGAGCCTCCGGCTGTATATTCTCCCGACCTTCCCCGAATCTTCAGCTTCGGTTCTTGGCGTTTTCATGCCGGATCAGATCGCGAATGGTCTGCATGGTAACATCACAGGAGGCCAGCTCATCAGCGCAGCGCTTTAGCTCCGTCTCGATCAGCCTGGCATTGCCAGATACCCCCTGCTTGTAGCTGATCTCATGCTCCAGAGCAGCCCAGGAGTCCATCGCGATTGTCCTCAGCTGAATCTCCACATAGAAGTGACCCGGGCATTCCCCGTCCACGTCCATGTAAGGCTCCTCCACATCCAGGATCACATGATAGCTGCGGTAGCCATTGCCCTTGGCATGACGGACATAGTCCTTCTCCTGAATGATTTTCGCCTGATCCCAGGAGCGGATGCAGTCCAGATTGGCATAGATATCGTCACGGAAACCACAGACGACACGGATTCCGATGGCATCCGTCACCTCCCGCAGGGCGGAATGAGCATTGATGGGCAGCCCCCGCATAGCCAGCTTGTCCCGCATGCTCTGATCCTCTTTGATGCGTCCGTCCAGATGCTCAGCGATCTTGCCCCCGTGTATCTTCTCATACTCCCTCTGAGAGCTGCGAATTCGATGGAAAACATCCTCCATCACCAGGCGCAGAGTCTCTTCGTATTCCCCGTAAATGCTCTTCTGCACCGGCCCTTTCTCTTCCAAAATAACATTCTCTTCTTCCATATTTATCTATCGTCCCGTCACCCCACGCCCCCGGCGCAAAGCTTTCAATGTTTTGTCAAGCCATCAGGGAAAAGCGAAGACTCCAGCTTTCATCTGAGTCCCGCATGCAGCTATTATAACAAAGAATGGAATCTCATGAATTTATCGCCGCGCAGGTTTCGTTCTGCAAAAATCCTGCCCTTGTGTTAATCGTGCCACTACTTGTCCGTGAAAGTTGCAAGCTCCTGCTTTTTATGCTTTCCCGCGGCAAAGAAGTCCCGGGTCTCCTTCACCACCACCCCGCTCAGAGCAAAAATAGCAATCATATTTGGAAGCGCCATCAGGCCGTTGAAGATATCGGCGATGGTCCAGACTGCGGACACAGTCATGTAGGGGCCGATGAAGACGGCCAGAATATAGAGCCAGCGATAGGTCAGGATAACCCTTCTGGAATTACCGGACAGGTATTCCAGACAGCGCTCCGAATAATAGTCCCATCCGAGGATGGTCGTAAAGGCAAAGAAGACCAGACAGAGCATGAGGACGAAGGAGGATACGACCGGCGCGAAGGGGAGCCCCTGATTAAAGGCATAGGTCGTCACCTGAACTCCCTCCAGTCCCGGAATCTTATAAGCCCCCGTCAGGACAATCGAGAGTCCTGTCATGGTGCAGACGACAATGGTATCAATAAAGGTTCCGGTCATGGTCACCAGTCCCTGGCGCACCGGCTCATGCGTCTGCGCGGCGGCGGCGGCGATGGGGGCGGAGCCCAGTCCGGCCTCATTGGAGAAGATTCCGCGGGCAACTCCCATCTGCATGGCAACCAGCATGGAACCCACGGCTCCTCCGGTTACGGCGGAGGGATTGAAGGCCCCCTCTACGATAACCCGGATTGCTGTCGGAACCTCTCTGATGTTGCAGATTAAAAGCATAAGGGCGAAGGCAATATAGATTAAGGCCATAAAGGGGACGATGATCTGCGCGACAGCGGAAATCCGCTTCAGGCCCCCGATCAGAACCAGAGCCACGAAAAAGGCTAAAAGCAAAGAGGCGATGACAACTGCTACCGAATAATCGCCCAGGCCCAGGAAGGAAATGTGGATGACATTCGCATTATTGGGATCAAAGAAATTGTGGATGGCAGTGGCGATTCCATTGACCTGGGAGAAGGTCCCGATCCCGAAGAGGCCGACACAGACGCCGAAGAAGGCAAACAGCTTGGCCATCCAGGTCCAGCCCCTGCCCATTCCGTTCTGGATATAGTAAAAGGGACCGCCCAGGGCGTGGCCGTTTTCATCGACCGTGCGGTATTTGATCGCTAAAAGCCCCTCCGCGTATTTGGTCGCCATTCCAAGAAAGGCCGCCAGTTCCATCCAGAAAAGGGCTCCCGGGCCTCCCATGCCGATGGCTGTTGCGACACCGACAATATTTCCCGTTCCGATGGTGGCCGACAGGGCCGTGCAGAGGGCCGCGAAGGAAGAAACCTCTCCCTTGCCCCCCTCCTCGTTTCTGACCATCCACTTCAGAGCCAGGGGGAGGCGGCGGACCTGCAGGAGCCCAAGTCGAATCGTCAGCCAGAGGCCGCCGGACAGGATCAGCAGCATCAGGGGCAGTCCCCAGATCAAATTATCAATGGTTTTCAGATTCTGGTTGATCACATGCCACATAAATCGTACTCCTCACTTGACCGCACCCGCAATTTCTTCTCCAACGAACTGTTTCTCTGTTGCGGACATTTCTTTCTCTTACGCGTACACTCTCACAAGAATAGCGGACATGCTTCATCCGGTCAACTTAAAAATACCTGCAGAAGCGCGTGAGAATCAGGCACCCTCCCTTTACTTTGCCCCTTTTCTTTCCTATACTGACCTTAGTTTCGGTGTGTCTTTGAGGGCGGCTTACATCTGTGCTTTTTCGCCCGATTTATGTCGACCGACAGGATCCACGCTCCGCTTACATCGAAGAAAGAAGGCTTATATGTATCAGGAAGAATATCAGCGCTGGTTGACCGCAGACCTGGAGGATCTTGATCTCAGGCGAGAGCTCCTGTCCATTCAGGGCAAGGAGGAGGAAATCAAAGACCGCTTCGCCGTATCCTTGAAATTCGGCACAGCCGGCCTGCGCGGGGTTATCGGCGCAGGTACGAACCGCATGAACATCAAGCTGGTCGGACAGGCCACCCAGGGCCTGGCCAACTGGGTGAAGACCCAGGGCGGGAACCAGTCCGTGGCCATCTCCTATGACAGCCGCATCAAGTCCGATGTCTTCGCCAGACGCGCCGCCTCTGTTCTGGCGGCCAACGGAATTAAGGTCTTCATTTACGACTCCCTCATGCCGGTTCCGGCCCTGTCCTTTGCGACCCGATACTATGGCTGCAATGCCGGCATCATGATCACGGCCTCCCATAACCCCGCCAAATACAACGGCTATAAGGCCTACGGTCCTGACGGCTGCCAGATGACTGACGACGCCGCCGCTATTGTATATGAGGAGATCCAAAAAACAGATATCCTGACCGGAGTTTCCTGCGATTCCTTCGCGGCCGGCGTCGCGTCCGGCAAGATTCAATTCATCGGCGACGACTGTAAAAAGGCCTTCTATCAGGCGATTGAAGAGCGACAGGTTCGCCCGGGTCTCTGTAAGTCGGCCAGTCTCAAGCTGGTCTACTCCCCCCTCAACGGGACCGGCCTGGTTCCTGTCACGCAGGTTCTGTCTGACATCGGCATTGAGGACATCACGCTTGTCCCTGAACAGCAGTATCCCAACGGTTACTTTACCACTGCCCCCTATCCCAACCCCGAGATCCGTCAGGCCCTGTCCTATGGTCTTGATCTGGCGGAGAAGGAAGGGGCTGATCTCATGTTAGCCACGGACCCCGACGCCGACCGCGTGGGAATCGCCATGCGCTGTCCCGACGGATCCTATGAGCTGGTCAGCGGCAACGAGATGGGCGCCCTGCTCCTCGACTACATCTGCGCCGGCCGGATTGAGAAGGGCACCATGCCCGAGGATCCCGTCGCCGTCAAGTCCATCGTCTCCACCCCTCTGGCGGACGCTATCGCCAGCCACTACGGGGTCGAGATGCGCAGCGTCTTAACCGGCTTCAAGTGGATCGGCGATCAGATCGCAGGTCTTGAAGCCAAGGGAGAGGTTGATCGCTTCATCTTTGGCTTCGAGGAGAGCTATGGCTACCTGGCCGGCCCCTACGTCCGCGACAAGGACGCCGTCATCGCCTCCATGCTCATCTGTGAGATGGCTGCCTACTACCGGAGCATCGGCTCCTCCATCAAGGAGCGTCTGGAAGAGATCTACCGCAGCTACGGCCGCTACCTGAACCAGGTGGACTCCTATGAATTTCCCGGCCTGTCCGGCATGGACACCATGGCGCGGATTATGGATTCTTTCCGGTCCGCTCCCCCCAGGGACTTCGCCGGAATTGCCGTGACAGCTGTCCGCGACTATGAGAAGAGCGAGGAGACGGGTCTCCCTAAATCCAATGTCTTAATCTACGAATTGGAGGATGGTTCCAGCCTTGTCATTCGTCCTTCCGGCACCGAGCCCAAGATCAAGAACTACTTCACCACCAGGGGCAAAGATCTGGCTGAGGCTCAGGCCAAAAAGGATCTTCTTGCCTCCGCCATCCGCCCCCTGATGAAATAGGATTGGCTTCCCGCAAGTCCTGTCAATAAAACCAAATTGAAACCCCCGCGAAGCTTGATCATCAATCAGGCTTCGCGGGGGTTTTTCTTAATTCATGACCAACGCATGATCACCGAGCTCTCGCACGGTGCGTATTCCATCACGTATTGCAATTGAATATTCGCCGGGCATACCTTCCACCGTCCATGACAACGGAGTATTCTCAATGTGCATATTCAATCATCGCCCGGCGACTGGCCTTATTCCTTGTAATCAAAGTCGGGAACCGCATGCCAGCGGTCGCGGAAGAAATGCGCCGCCAGTTTGGGCTTGCGGTCTCTGCTGAAGAGCCCCTTCTTATTGCCCTGGATACGAAGCATGCTCTGAGAAGTCGCAAAATCCGCAAAATTCCAGACCTGCTCTCCAGTGACACAGGGGTAATCATCCATAACAGCCAGGTTCATCTTGTAGTAGTCCAGCTGATATTCCTCCGTGTACATGACAGGCGTTGTATCATGCATGCCCATCACCGTATCAGCGCCAAACTCCGTGAAGACAAGCGGCTTTCCCAGCTTCTCCCACTGATCCAACTCCGCTCTCATCTTCTGGGCCGACCATTCCAGATCAGGCGCGCCGAAATACCAGCCATAGTAGCGGTTGAGACAGATGACATCGGACAATTGAGCAGAAACATCCGTATCAGGGCCTCCGGCCATCTGCACGGATACCAGGGTGACCGGACGGTTCTGAGGATCCAGTTCCCGTGCCAGATCAAAGAGAGGCTTGAAGTATTCATATGCCCCCTGACCGGATGAATCCGGTTCATTGGCAATCGACCATAGGACAACGCAGGCGTGGTTTTTGTCACGGGCAATCAGATCTCGAATGACCTCCCTGTGATGCTCCTGGGTCTTCACTCCATGCTCCGGGTCGAAGGTTCCCACCTTCTTGCCTCCGAAGTTGGCCCCGCCTCCGAAGAGATAGTTGATTCCGACTGCCGTAGTCTCATCGATGACGACAATTCCCTCCCGGTCACACTGCCGCATCATCTCTTCGGAATAGGGATAGTGGGAGGTGCGGAAGGAATTGGCTCCCTGCCATTTCATAATCGAGATATCCCTGGTATTCATTGCCAGATTGATGCCGCGGCCATTGGGAAAGGTATCCTCATGCTTGCCGTAACCCTTGAAGTAGAATTTACGGCCATTGATCAGAAAACGGTTGCCAACCACCCTGACCGTACGGATTCCATAAGGAAGTTCATAGATATCTTCTCCATAGCTGACCCGAATCCTGTAGAGATAGGCGTTCAGAGGCCTCCACAGTCTGGCCTGCTCAAGGATAAGCTGGCCTGACAGACCATTTGCCTCGGCAACCTTAACCCCTGTTTCATCAAAGAGTTCCACAAGAGCGGCATCCGCCAGAGCCTGATCCTCCTGACCGCCAACGGCAACCGTATAATTCAGAAGCGCTTTTCCCCCATCCGCAATCGGCCTTGTTCCATCTTCCCCGTCGATCTGACTGGTCACAGTCAGATCTGCAATATACTGCCGGGGCGTCGTGTAAATGCGAACGGTTCGGTTAAGACCCGCATAATTGAAGAAGTCAAAGTTGGGTCCCGGATGCTTGGGCTCTGGAGAAGCTCCCAGATTGCCGCCCAGCATATTGCCTATCATCCCAACCGGCAGGGTTGTATTGTCAATAAAATTATTGATTGCCACGGTCAGAAGGTTATCCTCTCCCGGCCTTAAGAAATCACTGATTTCTGTCTCGAAGGGAAGAAATCCTCCCTGATGCTCTGCGATCAACCGCCCGTTCAAATAGACATTGGCATGATGGGTCGCCGCGTCAAAACGCAACATGACTCTCTGCTTTTCCATGAAGGCCGGAAGTGAGATCCTGCGCTGATAGAAGACCCAGCCACGGTAATCGCGGAAGTCGCTTCCATCCTTGAGATCATTAAAGGATGCAGGTACCGGCATCGTTATGGGATCCTCCAGCGGTTTTTCATACCATTTCTCAGCAAATCCCCTCTCCTCGGGGTCTAACTGAAAGTCCCAGATTCCGGCCAGATCTTCAACCAGACGGGATGGAGTCATGATAGGATACAACATAATTACCTCTTTTCTTACACAATTTTCTTTCTATTTCTGTGGAATCAATCCCCACTGACTGCAGTTGACCTGCGCTAAACCAGAATGCGCCCCTCCGGATCCGCCTGCCTGGGCAGCGCTTCCATCCAGTCCACCAGACCAAAAGCCAGCGGCAGTCCGGTCCAACAGAGGGCAAGATAGATCAATCCCCGCACCGGATGATGGGCATAGAACTGGTTGACGCCAAAGACAGATAAGAGACAGAGCCAGAGATAGGTCTTGCGCCGTACCGGATTCCTGCTGACATGCCTGTCTTTGAAGGTATAATAACGGGCTGTCCAGCGCTCAATCAGTCCTTGCTTGTCCTGGATGCCATGCTCTTTCTTCAAAGCCGCCAGCTCCTGCTCTAAGCATACCAGTTCTTTAACCTCAGCCTGGGTCAATCTTCTCTTAGCCACTGCCTTCTCCTCTCTGTCCGCCTCTATTTCAGCCTTCGTATCCGAGAATGACACAAAGGCTATCGGCCCTTACAGACACCTGAACCAGCAAATGCGATTCTGCCTCTCTCCCTGATATCGGTCAGGAGCCCGCCTGAACCGTTTCCTTCTCTTCCTTGATCTGGGCGATCTGTCTGCGAACTTCCTCCATTTTCTCCGCCGTCAGAGGATAGAACTTCATGGCAATCAGGTTGCAGATCAGTCCGAAGACAATCAATCCGTACATGAGGAAGACGCCGACCACCTTCAGTTTCAGACTGTAGGGTGTATCTACATCCGGCATCACATCCTTAAATCCAATCGCTGCCAGGCAGATGGAAGCGATAAAGGGCGCAAAAGACGATACCAGCTTGTCCACAAAGGAAAAGAGCGTTCCCATCAATCCGGGTACATATTTTCCAGTCCGATAGGTCTCGAAATCTGCGCAGTCTGCCGTCATGGGAATGACAATCGATCCTGCCACATTCTGAAAGCCGCCGGTGAAAATGGTCAGAACCAGAAGTGCAACCGTGAAGAAACTGAATCCGACAAATCCCTTGTTTCCAGGCAGATTCAGAGTTTTGGGATCTCCCAGCATCCAGAGAGCAATCAGAGCGATATTCCCGAAGAGCGCCAGCCAGCTGGAGGTGACCATTGCCCTGCGCTGCCCAAACTTCGTCGCGATATAGCCCAGACCGAGGAAGATAAAGATAATGTTTCCGATCGCCGTGTAGAGCGTAAATGTCCCTGACAGAGCGTAATTGCCAGCCACCACACCAAACATAATGGTCGTCACGGCAGCGGTCTTGGCTGTCGCCCCCAGTTTGTCCGTGGATGCAGCCAAAACCAGCATCTGGATGGCCCGGTTGTGCCGGATCGTCTCAAAATAGTCACGAAAAGTGACCCGAATGGCCTGCCCCGTCCCATAGTACTTCTCCTGATCTTTGGGCCAGATGGAGATGACCGCGATTACCGTAAAGACAGCGGAAACAGATGCCACAATCATCCAAAGCTCCTTATAGAGCATAATATCCTTGGTGAAGCCCCCGTACTTCTTGGCCAGACCAGCTATGAACATCTGTCCCCCCGAGAAGAGAATCAGGTTATAAATCGCATCAAAAACCGAGAACAGAGGTCTTTGCTTTGGATCATTGGTCAGGCAGGTCTGCGCGGCTTTGGTGACAACACACTGGCAGGTATAGCCCAGATAGTAGATGCAGTTGACTACAATAAACCAGCCTACCCGCAGGGCTCCTGCGGGAATCACAGGAGTCACAAAGATCATCAGAAAGGCGCAGAAGGCCAGGACAATATTGCCAATCACCATAAAAGGACGATTTTTCCCCAGCCTGCCGTTGGTCTTATCCAGTAGATAGCCCACAAAAGGATCCGTGACCCCGTCCCAGATACGCATAATCATGGAAAAAGATCCGGCCAGAACAACTCCCAGGCCAACCCATCCGTTAATGTAATAGGCAATAAATGACATGAGCAGCAACCAGATATTGGTCGCCGTATTATTGAGGGCAAAACCACCGATCCTCCAAATCGGCACACGGTGGATTCCTCCCTCGCGATCATACTTGCTGTTTCCCATTCTTTTCTCTCCTTTTCCATATGCGGTTCTAAATGCGACGCAGGTCTGCAGGATTTCTTCCCCCTCAGCAGACCCGACTTCCTTTCTTATTATTGAAAATATCGGTTCTGATAATCTATAACGAAATTTTTCTTTTTGCTATTTTTTGTAAATATCCTTATATTTAAATCAGGCTGTTGGAGGTTTTAAGTCTTGAAGATGCTTGAAGCATTTGAAGTCTTTAGTGAAAAGCTAATTTGAAGGCCTATCTATAGCTTTTTCCTGAGGCTGGATTCTCCAGACTTCATCTTGCGTCTTGTTCTGAGACCTTATCCTGGGAATTCATCCTGAACCTGTCTTGAGACCTATCTCTGGCTTTATCTCAATTCCCGGATTTCCCTGATCGGAGGTAGAAGCAGCGATGTTTGAAACAAATCTTCTCAATCTCTTCTTTGACTTTTTAGACCGGCTGGAAATTCGTCGCCGCATTTTGCACGCCCCTTACCAATGGGATGACAGCTACGACTTCTCCTTCCGCCAGAATCTGGGCCTGGCCATGAAGGACTTCGACCGCTTCTTCTCCTGTCCTGACCAGCTCTGCATCATCACGGATGAGCTCAACTGCCACTATCTGGTTCTCCCTCTCCCCCGGGGCCGCCATCTATTGGCAGGACCATATCTGACCCAGTCCCCGGACTTTCTTCATATGCAGCAGCTGGCCACACGACTGGGAATCAAGGATGACAGGAAGATGGATCTCTCCTCCTTCTATATCCATTTCCCCAGGGTTCTGGAGCGAGGGGAATTCGAGTCCTTCCTGCACGCCTTTTCAAAGTCCTATCTTGGTCGGGATGATTTTGCGCAAATTCGCCTTCCTCTGAGTCTTCCCCGGCCAACCGATCTCCTCTCCGTTCAGGGACGCAAGACAGAACAGGCTGCCTTCTCCCTGCTGGAAGACCGGTATGCCAAAGAGGCGGAAGGCCTGCGCTATATTACAGAAGGCAATACTTCAGCTGCCGAAGCGGCATTTACCGACCACGTCTTTGACAGTCTGGAGAATCGCGCCCCCTCCAGCTTGCGCAGCAACAAGAACTATCTGATCGTATGCAACACGCTCTTTCGCAAGGCTACAGAAGCCGCCGGTGTTCACCCCTACTATCTGAATGAGATCTCCCGCAAATTTGCTATCCGTATTGAGAACATGCAGGAGCTTCCTCAAAACTATTCCTTTCGACGAGACATGATTCACCAGTACTGCAACCTGGTACAGAGCCATCGGGGCGGCGGCCAGTCTGAGCTGATCAGCCGGGTCAACAATTATATCGACGCAAACCTGGACGGAGATCTGTCTCTGCAGTTCATCGCCAACTACTACTCTGTGAACAAGTCCTATCTGTCAACCCGTTTCAAAAAGGAGATGGGGCAGACCTTAAGCTCTTATATCCTTGACCGCAGGCTCGATCGGGCTATCTATCTGCTCAACATCGACGCCGGCAGTATTCAGGAGATCGCTGTCGCATGCGGCATCCCGGACCTGTCCTACTTCACCAAGCTCTTTCACCGTGAGAAGAAAATGACTCCAAGCCAGTACCGAAAGATCATCCGGTCATCCTGAGTCCCCTGTGTTCTGAGGCTCTGCCTGTGTTCCACCACCTGAAGACCGCATCAATGTCCTTCCAGCCTTCCTTTCCCGCTGGCAAAGTGCTATGATATGTGCTAATTGTTTGCAGAAACACCTGACAATCCCCCTGTGATTTATCACATGGGATTTGATATCCTGTCATTCAAAAGAATTGGAAAAGAGGTTATGAACATGAACAATCAACGCTCCAATTTTTCCGGCAAACTGGGCTTTGTCCTGGCTGCCGCCGGTTCCGCCGTCGGCCTTGGAAACATCTGGCGCTTCCCCTATCTGGCGGCCAAGTATGGCGGCGGCATTTTCCTGCTGATTTACCTGATCCTGGTGGCCACCTTCGGATATGCCATGATTGTCTCCGAGTCCGCCATCGGACGCATGACCCAGAAATCCCCCGTCGGCGCCTTCAATATCCTGGGCAAGGGCAAGGGGCATGGCTTCTTCTGCTTCGGCGGCTGGCTCAACGCCATCATCCCGATCATCATTGTTCCCTACTACTCCGTGATCGGCGGCTGGGTCTTCAAATACCTCTGGGAGTATCTGACCGGCGGCGTACACCGCGTCGCAGATGACAGCTTCTTTAGCGATTTCATCTCTAACTCTGCCTCGGCTGAATTCTGGTTCATCCTCTTTACTCTGGTGACGATCGGAATTATCTTTGCCGGCGTAGAAAACGGCATCGAGCGCGTCTCCCGTATTATGATGCCCCTACTGGTGCTTCTGGCTGTAATTGTCTCCATCTACTCCGTCACCAGACCCGGGGCCATGGAAGGCGTGAAATATTTCCTGATCCCTGATTTCGCCCACTTCTCCTGGATGACCATCGTAACTGCCATGGGGCAGATGTTCTACTCCCTCTCCATCGCCATGGGAATCCTGATCACCTTCGGCTCTTATATGAAGAAGGAGGTCTCCATTGAGGGTTCCACCTCCAATGTTGAGATCTTCGATACAGCGATCGCGATCCTGGCAGGCCTGATGATCATCCCTGCTGTTTTCGCCTTCTCCGGCGCGGATGCAGCCGCCAATCTCAAGGCCGGTCCCTCCCTCATGTTCATCATGATTCCCAAGGTCTTTGATTCCATGGGACTGGGCCAGTTCGGCGGCATTGTCTTCTTCCTCCTGGTTCTTCTGGCCGCAATCACTTCATCCATTGCTCTTGCGGAGTCCGCCGCCTCTACCTTCCAGGATGAGCTGGGCTGGGGGCGCCGCAAGGCGACGGTTGTTGTCGCTGTCATCATGCTGGCCCTCGGCAGCCTCTCCTCTCTGGGCTTCGGTGTTCTCGGCAACATCAAGATCATCGGCATGGACTTCCTCGACTTCTTCGACTTCCTGTCCAACTCTGTCATGATGCCCATCGCCGCCTTCGCCATCTGCATCCTGGTTGTCTATAAGGTTGGCGTTGACCGGATTGCGGAGGAGGTTACAGTCTCCGGCAAGTTCCGAAGACGTAAACTCTACAATTTCGTCATCAGATATGCCGCTCCCCTCTTTATCATTATCATCCTGATCTCATCGATCCTGAACGCCTTCGGCATCGTCAAGATGTAAGCGCAGCTACAAGCAGGGTAGACACAACAATAAAAGCACCGCCGACCAAGCTTGCTTGGGGAGGCGGTGTTTTTTGATTGTTGTAAGTTATCCGGCGACAGCCGGATAACGAAAGATTGCGAAGCAATCTTGAGTCTACCCGTAAACGGATTACGTCCTCCTTTTACAAAGCTTCCGCCATTTTACATTTGCGGTATAATATCCCTGTCAAGCGATGGAATACCTGCTTTGCAAGTATTCCATTGTCATAAACAAGGAGGCAATTCATGCAGGAAACAAGACCCTTGCGCAGCGTGGCCTACTCCCAGGTGGAGAACATGCACGTGCTGCGCCATGAAAATATCAATGGCACCGGCAGGCTCTATGGGGGGCAGCTGCTCTCCTGGATTGATGAGACCTCCGCCACAGTGGCCCAGCGCCATTCCGGCAGAATTATCACGACAGCCTCCATTGACCATCTGGAGTTTAAGCGGGGCGCCTATCTCAATGACCTGGTCGTCCTGGTAGCACGCCTGACCTATGTGGGCAACGCCTCCATGGAAGTAGAGGTCGACTCCTATGTCGAGGACCATCAGGGCTTTCGCCACATGATTAACCGTGCCTTTCTCACCTATGTCTCTATTGACGAGAAGGGAAAACCTGTTCCCATCCCCTACGGACTTGAAATTAAGACAGAGGCCGAACGGGCTCGCTATCAGGCCGCTCTGGCCCGCAAAGAGCACCGAATTCTCCGCAGGAGTCAGGGCTTCTGATCCGTCCGCAACGATAGATGGAAGGCTGCAAACATTGGCCTCAAAAAGAGCATCCGCAGGAATTTGCAAATGCTTTGCAAGGATATCTTGACAGAAAGCTTATCTTTCAGCGTGAAATACCTGTGGGATAACGGTTGCCTTTCAGCTCGCAGCCTTTCCCGTCGTGTATATCGCTCTAAAAATCCTGCCGTGTGCAGCGAAATCACATAGAGAAGAATCCAAAGCTCTTAAACTTAAGTTCACCATCTCCGTTAAAGTGAAGATAAAGAGCTGACTTCCCCGGCTGAACCGCAATCGGGATCAGATAATTCTGCCAGTCCGGATTCCTGACCTCAAGATCAATCTCCCCCAAAACCTTCTTCCCGCTTTCATCCGCTGTAACCAGAATGTCTCCCGCGTACTTACCTGACAGTTCCAGATAAAGCAGATCCTGGTCTGTAAATTCAAAGGAAGGGTAGCCAAGGACGCTACCTTTCCTGACATGCGCAAGCCAATTCTGTGTCGGCTCCTCTTCCAGGATCGCCGCCGGATATGTTCCGTCTCCGGCAAGGGTCTCCTTCTTTGCCACACGCTCCCTGAGCGCCCCATAAATATTGTAAAATTCTCCCATCATTTTCTCCTTGTTATGTCACGAAAAGACTTACCCGCCAACCTGACTCGGATCCATCCCGTGAAGTCCCCATTCCAGTTATAACCGATAGATAACCGGATACGTTAATTATGCCATATCCTATTTCCTTGTACACGTCTCTTACGGCAGCTTTCAAAGAACACGTAAGTCGTCCCTTCGATCAGCAACCAACATTCCAATTCCAAATCCACGGATCAAAGTCGCATGTCATCGGGAGTGTCACACAAAAAGAGACCATGCCCTGGCACAGCCTCTCATCGCAAACCTATAAATTTACCAACAGGGTGAATTACCTTCACAATCAATTCTTACAGTGCCGAAATCATACTTGCGGCATTTACATCAAGCTGCAAAGAGCTCGCTTACTCCTTCTCAATAACCAGGGCCATGATAAAGCGACTGTCTCCGGTGGAGAGTAAGTGCTTGCCGCCCTTATCGAATTTAAACTGATCGCCGGCCTTCAGCACATAGTCCCTGCCCTCGTAGCTAAGATTGGCCTGCCCTTCCAGGGCGAAAATCATAGCATCGCCCGGCGCCGGATGCTCAGGCAGTACAGAATTCTTATCAAATGCCAGAAGCGCGAATCTCATGTGATCGCTCTCGACGATCTTTAAGAAATTAACCTCTCCCTCTTTAAATGAAACCAACTTTGCCAGCTGAAGGACCTGACCTGCGTCAACACCATGCATCATATAGATCTCCTTTCCGGGCGAATCGACGCCCAAAAACAGAATCTGTGTTCCGCGCAGATTCTGTTGTAAATCAAATCTGTAAAGGATCTTTTCTCTCCCTTACAGCTACAATCATAGTTCATCAGAAAATCAATTCTGTTGGAATTCAAACATTTTTGGATATTTTCCATTTCTCTCTTGCTTTCTTTTGTTTACGGCGTTAACATTATAGCGCCGGTGATGTTAACGACGTAAACTTGTTAGTGAAAGAAGGAATCATGAATGAAATGGTCATGCGATTGCTGCTCTGCTGGCAGCCCCGGCAGTGCACGGCCTCACTGTAGACGACATTCGCATAGAGCAAGCAGATCTGCAGAGCGCCTATCTGTCCATCATCGAGAATAAGGAGAATCATCATGCAGCTTAGATATTTCACCGCAGTCACTCGACTCAACCTTCTTCAGCAGCTGAGAAATCCAGCCTCTATTTTGATTCTGACCATTGTCCCGCTGGTCATCATTCCTTTCATGGAACCCGCATTCAAGGCTATGCTGCTGCAGGATGGCTATACCAATGTCACAGGGTCCGAACAGGCGGTTCCCGCCATGGCTGTCCTCTTTGCCTTTCTGACGGTACAAACCATCATTCAATCCTTCTTTCATGAGAAGACCTGGGGAATGTGGCCAAGACTAAAGATGTCCGCGGCATCAAAAGGAGCTCTTCTGGGCGGTAAGACCTTCGTTGCCTATCTCGCGTTTCTCGCCGGCCTATTGGGCTCTTGACACCGTACATGCGGTAAGCCTGGACGGCGCCTCGATCGCGGACATCCTTCCGCAGGTCGGCATGCTTGCCGTCTTTCTTATCGTCATCATTGGTGCTATCATAATAAACTTATATGGTAAGAAGCTTTATGTCAGCACAAAAGTAGGAGCTACTATGTCAAAAGGCGAAAGGGCGGGTACTCGTATGCATATGCTCACGCG
>ERZ773197.309-NODE-309-length-40248-cov-9.808623_pt1 | contig 40248 bp, 55 predicted proteins | sample MGYA00580999_ERZ773197 | MGnify/ENA primary metagenome ERZ773197 (study PRJEB29015, sample SAMEA2738166) | human oral metagenome | biome: human oral; feature: human-associated habitat; material: saliva | place: China | collected 2185 ...
CCAGGTTCTCAGCGATCCAGTCAACGTCACGCAGACTGTATCCGACGTACGGATGATTGGGGAAAATGTAACGAACGGACATGCTTCTTCAGATCCTTTACTTCCTGTTGTAGTGTTCCTTGAGTTGGGGTTCGGTGGTGATGTAGAAGGATTCGCCATCCTTCACGATAAGATGCCCCACCGAGGCAGTCTCACCGTTGACGTAGACCTCGACGAGTGTCTGGCCCGACTTCTGGATCGTGAGTCGGCCACCCTGACCAACCCACCCCACGATATCGGTGAAGTCCTCCAGAGAGACCTCCACGACATCGATGCCGGTAGACTTCTTGATCCAGGTTTGCAGATGCAGAGCCATTCAGATCACATCGGTCCGAGGGGCGAAGCGGAGAGGGAATCCGCCTTATAGCCCTTCATGAGCTCGTTGTAAGCCGGAGTACCCTCCTTCGCGGTCTGAAGGTAATCGGGGTTGCCGAGAATCTTGAGAACCGACTCGGAATCGTTCGGCGGGGTCTTGAGCGCCTCCGTCCAACCCTTACCACCACGCGGATACCAGGTTGCGAAGACGACATCGTTCGGCTCAGTCGTCTCGACTCGACGGTCACCGACCATAATCGTCAGGCGGTAGTCGCCACCCATGGACTCGCCAGCTTCACGACGGTACGAGACCTCGAAGCCAACCTTGTCGGGAGCTTGGAGAGTGGGACGGAACAGGTTGTCGACGGTAGACGGACCGAAGACCGGAACGGTAACACTACCGTCCTCGAGTTCCTGGATCTGATTCATGATTGCCATTTGATGAACCTCCTACAGTTCGATGAGTTGGCTTGCGGCGCTACTCCAGACTCGAATAACGCCATTGTTGGCCGCCTGCGTTTCACAAGCGACGTCCAGTTCCTCGAGATAATCCTCAACGAACTGGAGGGCTTCGTCGCGCGTGTCGAATGTGACAGCGCTCTCGGTATATCCATCGTCGTCATTGCCATGACAGACCTGGACATTCCAGATGACATCCTCCATAGTTACTCCTGTGGGGAAATAGTAATTGAGATGGTGCGACCATCGAGAAATGCACGATTAGCGAGCCGTGCGACGTGTTGCTGGGCTTCCTTCGCGGTATCGAAAGTAGTCCAGACCGTTGGGCGAGAAGGAAGACTTGTGTCCTTCTCCTCGCCCTTCAGCCAGACGTCGTACCAGACGACATACTTCATCGGGTCTCCATGTCAGCGTAACGAGATGCGAACTCGTCAGCTTCGATGGTGATGTAGCCGGTCTTGAGGTAATTACTGAAGCCGGTGTTGCCGTTCACGTCGTAGAAGACAGGTGTGATCACCAGATCTGCACGGACAATATCCGCGGAATCCAGGACACCGACGGTCTCCTCAGACAGCAGGGTCTTGACGCCATCCTCGACCATGTAGATCTTAGGCGGCTTGACGTCGAAGCGAACCTTAACAGCGATGTAAGGACGCTCCGGGTCCGGGTTACCGTCGACGTCCTTGGAGTACTTGACGTTGATACCGTCAGCCTCCATCTGTGCTGCGAACTCCGCAGGGACCTCACAAGCGAAGGTGCGAGCACCCGTGCGGTTGTACTTGTCGGGCTGGCCCGAAAAGTTGCGGAAGAAAATGCGAGTGTCGGACAGGACAATGTTTTCGAGTCGGGGGTTTGCCATGATAGGCCTCTTTCCGTGAATTGGTTTCAGTTGATGAATGTGAATTGAAATGCGGTGTCCAGAAACCGCGTGAGGGTGTCGTCCTCGGTTATGGGCGCCGAAATACAGCGCTCGACGGATTCTTGCTCATCGCGCCGGCCCTGCACATAGTAGGACTTACGGCGATGGATGAGAGTGGGGTAGGTGTTACCCTTGCGAGAGCGGACCGTGGAAAGCTCATACGACTCCTTGACGTAGCGCATGTGCTTACAGGTCTTCTTCTCGGCGACAACTTGACGCCTGACACCAATGAGGTCGACGTCAATTGGGAAGATATGCCACCCGGAGTTCAACCAAATACTTCCGTCACTCAACTGTTGGGTGTGCGTAGTTCCCATTGTTCTCGCCCTTGTTTTTGTGAATCTCGCTCAGCTTGCCGAACGCCTTCGCAAAGTCCATGCGCAGGGCATAGACCGTACCATCGGAAATATGGTACTCATTTGCGAATTCGTCTAACATATCGAGAGCCTGGTCGTTCAGACGTCGAAGGTCTTCCTTCTGCCGCGTGTAGTGACTCAACTCGGGTCCTTTCTTTCGTGCGGACTTGCTGCATCTCCTTGTAAAATGCAGTCCAGAGATCGGTGATCTCTGTTTGGTTCCTATCAGCCCAATAGGCATTCGTCAAAGCCCACGTGATGGCGGCTGTCATGCCCATTAGAATAAATGAGGTCATGCTACGAACTCCTCATAAGAGCCGAACTGTTCGATCTGTTCTCGAGCCTTCTCCACGAGATCCTCGGAGTACCGAGTGTCGATCTCAGAAATATGGTCGAGACCTAGAACGACTGATGCCTCTTTCCAACGATATCCCTTCGTACCGTTGACTGCGTCCTTGATATCGCCATTAGCACTCTTGCGCAAAGCGATACCTCCTCCACAGCCAGGCTTGACGGGAACGAACTTTCCAACCCTACCCACGAAATGCAGATAGTGGTTATCGGGTTCGTGCTCGTTGAAATCGAGGTAGATAGCAGTCTGGACTGCCCGGACCTCAGCGTAGTCCTCCGGGTTGATCTCCTCCTTGCTGAACAAGGATTTGAACACCACCGGATGGGCGAACTGAGCGCCAGTAGCTGTCCAGCTACCGCCGTGCTCGTCATCATACTTGGCAATATAGACTGCGTCATTCACGAGCGCCATACGATCGTATGTAGCTTCGTGTTCGAAGTCGTAGCCATACTTCTTACCGAAGTCGACGACTGCCTGAATAACCTCGGGCGTAGCATCCGGGATCTTGATCGAGTCTGTCTTAATATGGGCGACAGTACAACCAAGCTCCTCCTGCACGTAATGCTTGAGGTCAATCATGAACAAGGCTCCACGCTTAGCGACAATATTGTCGACGTTACGCGGGTCCTTGCAAGGGTTCTCGAATTTGGCACTGGTGAGACCGTACACCGAGTTGATAACGATCTTCAGAGCATTGGCAAGAGCCTTCGTATCCACACCGTCCTGAATAAGAGGGACCAGCTCGCCGTTAAACAACGTGCCAATCTTGTCCAGTTCGTTGTGCTTCACGTAGATTCGTGCCTTCTTGATATCGCTAAACCGCTCGGTGTAAGGACCAAATAGGTTCAACTGCTCAAGAGATGTGGGGTGCATGGAAGCGACGTCCAGTAGAGCCACGTTGTGGTAAATACCAGGCTCTGCGTAGACGTACCCACCTTCACCCGTGACTTCACCACGATATGTCGACTTGAACCCATCGAAGTGATACCCCGGGAACATCTCAGACAGATTCGTGTATACGAAATCCTTCTGAGGATGCTTCTCCTTGCCGAAAATGATTCGGCAAGTATGGGAGTTCGTGGAGTAGTTCTCCGACAGTCCGGAAATACGCGCCAGCATCTGACGCGCAGTCCAGTCGTCCTGGAGATGCTCGAATACTGCCTCCGTGGCATCCACGTCGTTGTCACAGTAATCTGCCACCGTGTCCCACAACTCTTCGGGGACCGGCTGATCCCAGTCAAGGTCGAGTTCCTGGTGCTTCAGACCAAGCTCGATCTCCCACTTCTTCAGACTCTGCTTCTTCGAGGAGAAGTCGTAGATGTCCGTGTACGAGACGTTGTACGCCTCGGAGAAATAAGAGTTCGGGCTCTTCTCGATAATCCTCTTCGAGACCATGTAGAGTTCCTTGTTGTTGTACCCCAATGTCGCCGCGTAGACAATATGATTGTCATAGCGACGGTTATTGAAGCCCACCAACTTGGCACCTAGCAGAGTCTTGACCTGTTCCGCAGTAGGGTTGATAAGACGCATCTTGTTCTTATAGCCACGCTTCTTGTAACAAATCACGAAGAGGTTCGGGAACACCTCGATGTCGAAGAAATAGATGTCCCCGTCTGCGACGGGCGCCACCGGATCTTCCGAGTCATTCTTAAACCTCATCTGCTGGACCAGCTTCAGACAATACTGGGCGTGGTGCGTCGATCGCATCGCGAATGCAATGACGGAATTCCTCGCATCCGTGACGTCATAGACCAGACCACTCTCCGCAGCGTCATCAAGAATCTTCTTAATGAACTCCACAGACGGCTTGGTCCCAGGATGGATCTCCTTACGGAGGTTCCTAGCGATGAGGTTGCGAAGAGCTTGCTCCGATTTGACTACCTCTTGTCGGATCACTTTCGGAGGCTTTCTTGGTAGATCTTCTGGCGCATTCGAATTGACCGGTAGCCCGTTCGAGACGGTGTACTTTCGTCGAAGCGCGGTCTTCCCGGTAAATCGTTTGATCTCGATTCCCGGAGCGAATTCCTTAGTGTACTCGGCAGCTGGATCGCCCAGGCGGTAGTGGAGGTGAATTCCTCCACCAGAACGGGACGTTTCTGCATATGTCGGAGGCCACTTGGACGCTTCTTCCAAGTTTCGCTCACGAGATTTGTTACCGCTTGAATCTTTAAGATCGAAGTCAATAACAACCATGTTCTCAGGTATCTGAACATAGTGCTCCCTTGTAGTATTAAGGTCCTTCAGAGTTGTTGTGACGTCATCCCATCGCTTTTCAGGCTTTCCGTCCTTCGCGTACTGCGCAGGACAATCCGAATATAGCTCGTCGATGACGCTAGGGCATTCCTTCAGCTCGATGGTGTACTTCTGTTCCGGACTCTCGATCAGATTCGCCTGAGCGAACTTGTCTTTCTTGAATCCGGAATATACGCTTCGATACTGCTTACCGTCGATTCGAGTACGATCCTCGAAATGCTGGAAGTAGTTCTTCAGTTCCTCACGGAACCTGTGAAGCGGAAGTACATACTGAACGGACGCCTGCTCACAATATCGTTTGTAGGTCTCATACGCCGACTTAAGAGTGACGAACTCCGCACTCTCGAATTCGAAATATGAGTCCTCGACGAAGTTGTAGAACACATCAGTCTTGTACATCATCTGCAGAGGACGGTAGTCCTTGTAATACGTCTTACCGAGGCTCTCGAAGACTTCCGCACAGTGATATGCGATGGCTCCTAGCTCCCTGGAGATTCCGTCCATGAGCTCTCGATACTCCATAGGAGGTATCTTGTTGCCCGTGGGCGAAATATCGATCAGACGACGGATGATGCCCGACTGGGCGTCCGTGATCTGTACCGGCTTGTTCGTAGCCATGTACAGAAATGAGTCGATCTTTGTCGTATAGACGGGCTTGAACTTCTCGTTAACCTGCATCTCTTCGTGAGAAATAATGCTATTAAGCTGAGTGTTGTCGTCGATACGACTCAGATCGCCATCGTGCTGGAATGCGACGATCGGGTTCGTCTTAAATGCCGACGCGGCAAACGCGTTGTTGGACTTGGCAAGGGACGCCGCATCAAATGCTGTGTAGTAGCCCTCGAAGAGCTGCATCAGAATATTGATGAGCGTCGACTTACCCGATCCAGGCTTGCCGTACAGTACGACGAATTTGTCAAGGGTCCTCGAAGCACCCGTGACGATAGCGCCAATAGACCATTCGATCTTACGGCGCTCCTCTTCGTCGTACAGTGTGGAAATAAGACGATCCCAATTGTCATGAGATCCTTCCGCGAGCGCATAAGGCAGCCGACGAGTCGCGTAGGACTCTTTCCGTACCTCAGTGTTCGCGAATGTGAGTTTCCTGTCCAAGGGACGAGTAGTGTCCGGCATGGACGAAATCCAGTTACGATAAGCGGTCCAGCTCTTAGAGGCGTAATCCCCTAGGAACTGGAACCGCGTACCGCCTTGGTAGGAACCTTCAAGTTCCTTCGCAAAATCACGAAGTTCCTTGTCGATGAGTTCAACTACTCGGAACTCATCCGTGTTCCATAGACCTTTCTCCTCGTCCCACACAGCCACAAATGAGCCTCCCTGAACGAGGATATCGGTAGATCTTGCGACTCGGAAGTCGGGGTAGATCTCCACAACCCCATTCTTCGAAGCCCGCTGGCGCGGGGTTACGAAATCCACTGCTTCTCCTAGATAATATACTTCTCCTGATTGCACCACAACGAGAGTTGATCAAGAAGGGACGTCTCCGACGGGTCGATGAGACCTCGACGGTTCGGGAATATACCTCGGTGGCCAAACCGATCGTAATTCCGCTCTACAATATCGCGAACTTTAGCGCTAATAGTTTCGCTGTCAGTATTGTAGTCGATGTCGAGGTTCCTCATCAGAACCCTAAATGCGGTAGCGGGGCTATCATCCCTACCACCAATAGTGGCGTCCATTCGATGAGCAAGTACTACGAGCACTTCGAGCATGGTTGCGTAAATCGGGTCGTCACCGTCATACACGTAACCAGTCTCATACTCGTAGTAGCCGCGGAGTGCTTTTCCGTCGGACTCGAGATTACCGTCCAACTCGATCCACCATTCAAATGGTAGTTCGTGAAGGACCTCGCATTGATCGCGGAGGTAATCTGAGCCGACCAGTCGGAGAAGGTATTCGAAATATCCCTCTCCGCTAATCACTCGATATCAACATCCTCTACGTAGTCGATGTCGAGGAGGTGGACGTGAAGGTCCATGCGGTACTTGTGGTTCCGCACATACACATCATGAGGATCGGCACCATAGGCGCCACCGCTCTCCATGGCTTCCTTACCGATCAGTTCTTCGGCAGACTGGGGGAACTTGTTCCCATCATCGTCAGCGATCACACCACTGTTGACGTAGCAGTCGACTTCGAAGAACTCGTAGCCGAGAGCTCCCGTGTGGAAGGTGTCAGGATCGAGGATCTCAATGTCTGTCATACCCTTGTTAGGGGTATATTCGACAGGCTTCTTCTCTTCCTTCTTCTCGTGCATCTTGGTGATGTACTCGATGTTCTCGCGGTACTCTTCGAAAGCGCTCTTCTCGACTTCGTCGACGCGCTCTTCGATCTCCTGATCCATCTTCCGCTGAAGGCGATCGGTGATCAGAAGATATGCAACAGCCGTGCCGGCAATGAACCCGGCAGCGAACGACAGAAAGATATCAGATTTCATTGACGATCTCTCCATCCACGTTGAAGTCCAGCAGGAAGTTGGCAACCTCACGACGGCGCGAGTCGTCCCAGAAGCGGATGCGGTGACCCTCGATGTCGCCGAAGGAAATGTAGTGGTCTCCGTCGCCCTTCTTCCAGAGCCAACCCACAACCTGAGAAGCAGGCGTGCGAGGAATGCCGAGAGCGTCGTAGACGTCAGACAGGAAGACGTAGCCGCGAGTACGGAGAAGGTCGTTCATGTAGTGGAGCTGAGCGTGGATGTTCATCTCGGTAATATCGTCCGAGGGATCCCAGACGCTTGAGGTCTCGTCGATGATACGAGCGTAAGGCGAGTACTCCGGAATAACCGACTCAGCCATCTTGTCGTACTCGAACGGTTCATCCGTGAAGACAACGTCGTTGAGCACCTTCTCCTCAACCTTCTTCATCGACTCTTCGCCGATGACGGATGCGACATGCTTCTTGTACTTGCGGTAGGAAGTGTCCAGAGCGGTGTACGCAGCAGCAAGGCCGGCGATACGCTTGGACTGGATGGAGTGGCTCCACCAGAAGCTCGCGACGGAAGCAACGCCGAGTGCGATAGTGGGACCGTAGTGCTTGATGGTCTTCGTCACAATACGGCTGTAGCAGACGATGCGATCCTTGCGGTAGTCTTCCTCAGTGTAGTGCTCATTACGCTTCATGAGCTCAGGACCATCGGTGATGACCATGATCTCGTCTTCGATGAGCTCCTTGTAGGTAAGCGTGGCTCGACTCGCCAGAACGGCGGTACCAACAAGACCAACCGTGCCGACACCCGTGAGAATGGTGGGTGCATGCTTGACAACGACTCGTGCAACATTGTGGAAAATAGACATGATGTCCTCTCAGAGTTGAGTGTGAATATTAGCGCTGTTTGAGAGACTGAGGTTCGTCATGCGTCAGCATGAACCCGTCTCGGACCTGACGAACATTGAAGGAACCCATGTCGGTCCACCCCCAATTATCGTCAATGAAGTTGGAAGACGCTCCGATAAGAGCGTTGAGGTCAGCCAGAGAGACCTGGCCGTACTGATCAATGAGATCGCTCATACGATCGATGACGTCGTTTGCATCTGAGCGAGTGTCGAAAATGATCTCGTTACGCTCGGGCTCTGCATGACGTGCTGACCGGTTAGGGCGCCTTTCAGAAGGGCGCTCACGGTTGTTCTTAGGGCGAGAATATCCCGAGTAGTCGGAATACGAAGTCCTCGATCGTGACGGTCGAGTGTCGCCTCCATACAACATGGATTCGATTCCTCGTGTCACGGTGTCGGAAATAAGGTTCTTGACCGTGGGGATGACGACATCCCAGAGAACAGTCTCACCGACGCTACGAGCATCCTCACGGATAATCTCGCCAACAACCTTCCGTGCTGTTGATTCCCGCTTGACACGGGCCTTCGCCACGGGCTTGATCTCTTGTCGTTCCTTGGAACGGTCTGAGTTACCCGGATATGAACCCTCGGGTCTCGTGGGTACGTTCATGATACTCCTTCAAAAGAAAAACCCTAAGCCCCCTGTAATATAACAGAGGGCCTAGGGCTTGAGATCAGGCTTCTTCTTGTTCAGAAACCTTCTTGGACGCTTCCTTGTAGTCGTCGATGGTCTGCTGCACCAGCTTGGACACGGTTCGACTCACGCGGTCTTCGACAGCCAGCGAAAGCGCGGTGATACCGATAAAACTCACTACGGGGTTAATCGGAGCCGCGGTAACGAGAACTGTCTTCAGAGCCGTGCGAAATACGACACCGGAACAAAATGATGCGCCGATTCCGGCGACACTAGCAGGGGTGAACGTGGCCATATGAATTCCTTTCAGAGTTGCTTAGGTCTCATTATGACCCAAGTTACTCCTGCGAGTCACCAATCTTCTGGAACTGCTCGCTGGCCTTAGCGGCGAACTCCGGATCGACGTTGTGCTCGACCAGGTAGTTCTCGAGGTCCTTCTTCTCGTTCTCGCTCGAGTTCTTAGCCAGCGCAAGGATCTTCGTCGGGAGGAGACCCTTGATGAACTTGTCCATGTCGATGGAGCCATCGATGAGACCGACAATAAGCTCGTCGTAGGCGAGACCCTGCGTGAGGTTTTCCTTGATCTGCTGGTTCTTGACGAACCTCTTGCCGTCTTCCGATCGCTCACCGTAGGCAGCCTCGATGACGTCACGAATAAGGTTGAAGACAGCCTGACCGTCGGAGGTCTTGGAGATCTGAGCGATGCGCTCCGTCAGAGAAGGAGACCAGTTTTCCATCTCCTGGATTTCCTTGACGTTGAGGTGGAAGTAGAGGTCTTCGCTGACGGTCTCTCCGTCGAAGTTTTCGTACTGGATGGTGATCTTCTGCATGGGTTGATTCCTTTCTAGAATTGAAAAACCTTAACCCCTGTTTAGGGGTTAAGGCGCTGAGAGTACTCAGTCTTCAGTCGTCTCTTCAACGACCGGGGTTTCCGTGATTTCGAAGTCGATGAACTCGGGGAGAGCCTCCTCAGAGCTTTCGGCGGCCTCAGAATCGTCGGGGCTCAGCATCATGGCAACCGCGGCGGTGGCAAGCGTAACGACGCCTGCAACTGCGTAGGGGAGTGCCTTCTTAGCGAGTCGCTTGATCTTGGGGACGTTGAAAGAAATGATGGGGGCATCATCCTCGATAACGGTTTCGAGTTCGATGACGTTTTCCTGGTTGTTGGACATGAGAGTTCCTTTCAGAGTTGGTGAATATGTCTCATTATAGGACGTGTTTTTCTTGCGGCTCAGTACTGGTGACGGAACCAGTCAGTAACCGGAGCAGGCTTGAACGCCATGAGAAGTGCCGGAGACTCGTCAGTAAGCATCGTAGGTGTGAATTCTGCCTCGATAGTGGTCCCGTTAGACCATCCGAGCTCATCACCCATCGAGATCTGCTCGAGACCCAGGCACTGGTAGACCTCGTTCAGAGAGACCGAGGAAATACCGTTGATCAGATCCGAGTTGATCTGGTTCAGGACCTTCTGGACCTTCGTGATGGTGGAGGGGAAGACCCTACCGGAATATGAATCCGAGATCAGGACGTTCTCACCCGTGATGATCACGCTCTTGTTCTCCGGACGCTCGAGGTTCTCCTCGATAATATCCCTGGCGATGTTCGACCTGGTGTCCGAACCCTTCTTACCAGCGAGCTCCTTGACGCGGTCTTCGTACTTCTCGAGGACGTCCTGAGAGACCGTGTACGCAGCAGCCATGGCAGCGTAGCGACGCTCACTAAGGACCGTACCACCGATGATGGCTGCAGACGTTGCCGTGATGGAAATGGCTGCAGGCAGGTAGCAGGTCCACGTCAGACGCAGAGCATCCGTGAACTTATACCCTCCTTCAGGGAACTCCTCACGGAGAATATCCATCGCCTTTACGTGAGCTTTACCGGAGGTGACAGCCGTGCTGATAACTCCCGCGAGCGCAGACGCTGCGAGAATGACCTGAGAGTTGTTGCGGATGAATGCCTTGGCGAGATTACCGTAGGTCTTGAAATCGATGATCATGTGCTTCTCCTTGGTAGTTATCGATTCAGAAGGTAAAAGATGGTTGCAACTGGGATTAGACAATATAACCCCAGTGCAACCCACAGTAGAGTATCGCTACTCACTTGTTGTCCTCACGGTCCTTGAGGTGCTTCCCGAGAAGGAAGCCAAGAATACCGCCGGTGAGGAACTTGCCGCTGACGATTGAGGTGATCCCGTCCCAGATCACAATGAAGACGAGAAAAGCCATCACGACGAGGAAGAGGAAAATGAGAGTAAGCATGAGAGATCCTTTCAGAGTCCTTTGACCCGGCAGACGAAAATAGGCGCCGTCATGGCCTGAGTCTCGAGGTCGAACAGTGGTTCATCCGTGTCGACGAACAACACATTAGCGTCGAACGCCTCGGGTGCATGTCCCGCCAGAATATGACGAGGTAGGTAGACGTGAGTGGATGCAGTCGGCGCTAGAGGGCCTCCCGCAGGATGGTCCCAGTCAGTCCATCGAAGAACTCGCTTGACCCCCTTCTCATCGTGGAATACCAGATCCGGATCGACGATCTCGTCTTCAGGTACGATCCATTCGTACTTGAAGGTGTACTCGTATTCGCCGACGGGGATGACATACTCCGTAGTCGCTCGATCGTCTACGTAGTACGGCGCGTTAATATGTCCGATGGGTACCTGTTCGACCACCCGTGATGTATGGATCTGGTAGCTTCCTTCCTGGCTACCGAACCATCGCCCGATGTAGTCCACGAGCGGACTCACGGTTTCCTTAGAAACCTTCTCCGTGTAGACAGCCCAGCCAGTAGGCTGTAGCTGCTCGAAGATATCGCGAAGTTCGAACGGGCGGAATGTCTTGCAGAGTCTGCGCATTGTAGTGCTCCTTCTATGTGAAAGCCTATAACCCTTGTTAAGGGTTATAGGGGTGAGTTGTTTGGGTCTGGATGGGTCAGTGGACCTTGGGCGGGTTCTTGATCATCTCGCACGCCTCTTTGAATTCAGGACCGTAGTAGGCCTCCATCCCCTTCACGATGGCGAAGGAGAGGACGACCGAAGTGGCCATGGAACCGAGGGCGATGCAAGCGAGGGTAGAGGGCTTGAGGTTCATGAGAGTTCCTTTCAGAGTTGTATGTCTTCTCATTATAGCCCTTGTAAATTGTGCGAAAAACTCATAACCCTTGCGGGTTATGAGCTGTGAGCTAGTCGTACATGGCGTGCCAAATATCCGTGATGAGCTCATCTAGAGTATCGTGGTTCAGATCTGGATCTGCGTTGTCGCAAGCTTTGTTGACCGCTTCTCGAATCAGATAGAAACGATGTTCGGCCTTGTAGTCGCGGTACATCAGAAAGCAAATCAGGGCGATAAACAGCATGATTACAATGGACATGATGGACCTTTCTGTTGGTAGTAGTCTCATTATAGTCCATGTCAAATTTGCGAAAACTCATAGCCCTTGCGAGCTATGAGAATTCAGATCACATCACAAGTAGTCGCATGAGCATCCATTTGAACAGATTATTCATCGGCCACAGGGCAATGAAGACGATGAATATGAGGGCCATGATTTCGAACATGAGAGTTCCTTTCAGAGTTGTGTCTTCTCATTATAGGGCCCGTTTTTCGTGCGAAACCTATAACCCTTGTTAGGGGTTATAGGCTTGAGATATAGGTATGGCGGTGTCTCAGAACAACTTCCAGTAGTGCTTGTGCTTGTACGCAGACATCGGGTCAACCTTTTCGTCTACCTGTAGATTGTACATATCGGAATATGTCTTAGCTGCAGATACGGCGGCGAGAGTGGTGCCCGTCAAGAATGCGATGATGGTCACATAAGTAAAGCTGGTGAGATTGATGGTCATGAGAGTTCCTTTCAGAGTTGTGTCTTCTCATTATAGGGCCCGTTTTTCATGCGAAAAACTTAAGAACCCCTGTTTTTTAGGAGTCCTTAAGTTTTGGGTCTAGAGGCGGATCTTAGTGATGAATCCGACAGCCTTAGACGCAAGCGGGTGCAGTTGCTCATAATTAAGCACTGCTAGGATACCTGCGATCGAAGCGACAGCGCCAATGATCGAATCTCCAGACGGGACCAGTCGACGAGAAACCGGGTCTGGCTTTTCGTTGATCTGGTGGATAGTCTTGAGGTTCTCGATGGCGATGGTCGTCTTGGGATCGTCAGCATCCAAGCTGTAAACTTGATTGATGATGTCCTGCTCGATGTCGTCAAGGGTGATCTTTTCATCGGTCATGAGATATCCTTTCTGTAGATCTCACTATACCCCTAGATTTTTCTGCGCGTCACATGTCCGGGCTTTCCTGAACCTTCAGAAGCATCGTGCCCTTGTCGACGACGGACTCGGTGGGTGTGGTAAGCGCAGCGTACGTCTCCTTGGTGTTGGGGTTCACGTGAAGAACCCCATCCATCTCCGGCTGATACCGGGCCGAAGAGACACCGACGAATGCACCCAGCAGAGTGTCGATCGCCAGGATGGTTCCACTGGTCTCCGTGATGTAAGACCACCCCCACAGCGAAGCCACCGTGGTGTAGAACGTACCGATCGCCGGAATTGCCACCAACGCACAGTACTTGAGAATGTTGTATACCTTGTCAGTCATCGTCTTCCTTTCGACGAATCGGGAGGTTTGTGACCTCCTTGAAAATCTTCTCCGCGAGACCATTGCCCCCGAAGACTGCGTAGGGCGAATACAAGTACTTGACAAAGTCCTCATACTCGTCCTTAGTAACATACCCCCGGTCGATGTACAACATACCCTGCTCAATTATCTGATTATGAGCAAGACCCAACATCAGTTTGGTGGTAGCATCGTTCTTATCTGACCTCTTGCTGAAGTAGACCCAGATTCCGTTTGAGGAAATGAGAGCCACACTGACGGATATCAAGACTTGCATCCATGGATCCATATATAGCCCCTTCCGTTAGTCGGATCACCGCACGAAGACGTACGGGCACACTCCATGCTGAACACTGTAGGTCGACATGATCATGCCCTCGTTCTTGCGAACGCAACCGTAGTACCTCTGTGATGCTCGGGCATGGAGCCAGATACCCACCGTATCCGGAAGCTTGGGCGTCCATCCGTACTTGAAGGCGGCGAACTGCTTGGTAGATGTCGTCTGAGTGGACCACTGCTCGTTCGCCAGGGTGCTTACGATGCGCGTTCCGAACCAGTCGATCTCGGTAGGCAGGACGATCTTCTTCCTGATGCGCTGGTACCCGGTAGGACCTCCGATACGCATAGCTTCCCAGCTACCGTTTTCCCAAGCACCCTCGAACGAGACGGTGTGCTCGAGAATATGCGATGCGCCGAACACGCCTTCGAACTTGTACAGCTGCCAATTATCCAGGTGCTTGTAGATATGCGTGTCTTGCATTGCGACGTTGACGTCGCCTGTAAGCATCTCAGACCGACCAATCGACTGGTCAGGCATGACGGTCAGGTAGGTCGAAGGAAGATCCTGCATGGTCTGATTGGCGGCTTCAAAGTCGACAATCGTCCATTTGATGCCGTCCTTCTCCCAGTAGTCACCCAGCCAAATATCGGTAAGCGTACCGTTGGCCACAGCAGCCTGCTGCTCCGAAGTGTAGCGACTACCGAGGTTCTTACCACGCCAGATGACCTTATGCATCTGCGGGATCGGCTCCAGGAACTTGTAGATGGCCTCGCCGGTCTTAACAGTCTTGGTCCCGCGAGTGCCATCCGTGATCAGGAGGTCGTCAGGCAGAACGGTGTCCGCCTTAGGATATGCGTCAAACTTTGCCATAATATCATCCTGTGATAATGCCAGTGATCACCGGCTGAAGAGTTGTAGTGTTCAGAGTCCGATCCGGACCAATGGAGACCAGCTTCGATCCGATGACCGACGCAGTCGTCACGCTCGAAGGGGTGTGACACGGTACTCCAGGAAGAGGAATATACGTGACATTCTCCTCCAGAGGACTCGGGTATCCGATCTCAGCGAGCGTTAGCGGGAAGAACGGAGCGTTTCGACACACCACACCGCCGGGACGGTTGATAGTCGACTGCTTCGTCTTCAGGTCACGGAAGCTCGGGTTGTTTGTGATCATCTGTCCGACTCGAACCGCCTCGCTGGCCGCCTGTTGTGTGGTAGCCGTGAGGTTCGAATACGGAATGACCGCAAGGATAACGTGATCCGAAGAAACCCCCGGAGCCAAATTGAACCCTGCAACGACGATCTTACCCACGCCGGGGAGATCCCAATAATCCCCCAGGAAGAGCACGGAATATGAGTGGTCGTTCAGAACCTGCACGGCTCGAGAGTCGAACGTACCCTTATTCTCCATGCGGACAATATTGTTGCGCTGGGTGAGTCCACCCGGACGAATAAGATCCGTCCATGAGAACTGTCGACCCACTGCAGCGTTAGGTGCGCCACCGATCTTATTGGCCAGGATGGCACGGGTGCCCGAAGGACCGTCAATAAGCAGGTAGTCTCCAGCTGACGCTGTCGTAACCTTAGGTAGGTCTCGTACTCGTGACATTAAGCCCTCCTGTACACGATCTTGCCGAGAATCGGCTGGTTGTTAGAATCCGTAATCGACGATCCCGTGTGATCTTCGATCGTGTCGAATCGGACAGACCCGCTCGAGTCGTCGCCGAATCGCTGCTTCAGTTCGATGATCTGAGCGGCCATAGCTCCGAGAGCGTCACCGCCGATCATACCCTGAATATCGTTGAGCAGAGCGTAAGCCTCGTTACGCATGTTGGTGGTGGCCTCGTTGTAGGCCGCCTGAGCCTCCGCCTTCTGCTCGTTCATGGTCCGATCCCAGCGAGCGAAGATTTCCGTGGCGTTGATCGTCTGTAGCGGACCGGTCACCCACGGCGTATCACCCGTGCCGACAAGGTACGTAATGTTTCTCGCCTGGATCTGACGGTCGCCCGAGTTACGGAAGACGTCTGCGATCGGATACTGGTATACGCCACCGTCTCGGATCATGTCCTTACGGCGAGGCGTAGACGCACGATCGCCTTCGACCACCTTGATGGTCGCTCGACGGTTCTGGGTTCGGGTATCGATCTCGATGACGATCGTGTCGATACGGTTTGTGAGAACATCTGCCGGGGTGAGGTCCAGACGAATCGGTGCGTCGTTCCAGATCCACACGTGTCGGAACCAAGCTCGTCCAGAGCCGATCTCAACCGTGTTTCCACCGGCAGGAACGACCTTGAACTTCTCACCGACAGATGCGAAGACTCCATCCACGATAACACCGTCGAAGATAGCGCCAAACTGTTCGGCACTGTACTTCCGGTCACCATTGATAGAATTAAAGAATCCCGAAGTTACTGCCATTTTGACTCCTACGACCTCGTACTATCTTGTTTGAATGTTGGGTAGAACTTGACCTCTGAATTGTCCTGAGATTGGATAAATTCGATGAGGCGTGTGGGTACGTTGAAGCCGTTGGCGTCCTGAATCTGCACAAGATCGCCGATGTTGTAGTCCGTACCATACACATACATGGTATGTTCAGACGTCTCACCATCGAATTCGATCAGATGCTGATTCTCAGACTTGTTGAGCTTCGAGGTACCTTCTTCACGGAGGTTAGCCCTGACGGTTGCCTCCGGAATTGCGTTGTTATCCTCATCCTTATCACGCACTGACGAGGCGTTGATGAACACCTCTCGCCGATTCCATCCCGAGGTTACTCCACTAGATACGGTTTCGTACTTTCGATCTGCTCCCTCGCCAGGACCACCGACGAGAGCGACGGTCTTTAGCGAAGTGATGTCTGAAGCGTAGCGTCCAGAGATGAGGTTGTCGAACTTCGGGGAGAATACGACGAACGGGTTAGTGTTCTGGTTGTAGGATCGATCTACGCCCTCTTCGAGGCGCACTCGAATCTTACCAGGACCATCGTACAGGAACGCGATTCCGACGTGATGCTTGGAAATAAGCTCAGTCACCGCGGTGTAGAGGTTATCACCCGTGTATTGAACGTCCACCCAAGTCTTAGCCATCTTACCGACGTTGTTGGATTCCCAGGTGAGCCAGCTCATGGCCCTATTTGGGTCTGACGGATTGATCATGTTCTCGTCCAATAGGACACGGATGGCTTCGTGGAGACTCGTACGAAGTCTACGCATACCCCAAACGATCCGTCGAGCCATGAGGTATTCCAGACTGCGTCCGGAAATAGTCATGATCGAGCCATCGTCTGCCGAGGATTCGATGACGATCTTCTCGATCATCATGATTCGGTTCGACAACGAGCTCCACACATACCTACCGATATGAATCTCGAATTGGTTTCGACCTGTGAGAGGCAGCTTGATTGTGAAGTCCCCCGCTTCGAAGAAACGGTCCGTCCAAATAGCGCTCTTGAAATCGTCCAGAATATGCACCTGATTGAAGTTTTCGTCTAGAACACGGAATTCCATATCAGATGCTTTCGTAGAGGTTTTCGAAGGAAATGATGGCCGACACGTTGTCGATGCCGGTATCAGCTCGGACCGTGATCAGATTATCCCCAGGAGTGAGGAAAATCCAGTCGGAGTCCCTATCCAGAGCACTCAGAGCGTTGTACACCTTACCGTCACGATATGCCCTGACGTACTTGTCACCGACACCGGAAGAAATACTCAGACGGTCTCCGGCCTTGATAGTGGAGCCGAGGAGTCGAGAAATCTCGTTGGTGTCGATGTTGATACGAGTCTGGGTTGTCGTATTGTAAAGCTTTACACCCGAAGCAGGGCCTAGGAACTGAATATCCACGATTGTGGATGCATCAGCGTCGCCTTCGTAGACCACGATAGTTTCTCCAGTCGACGTCATCTCACCGAAGATAAGCGTGGGGGTGTTAGCTTCGGGGTCTTGGAATTCGAATTCGAATGACGGAGTAGAGGTCGTGAATCGTACGGAGTTCTTACCCTTGGCCGGGTCTCGAAGTTTGAAGAACGGATAGGGACACACGATTGTGATGTCCGCACCTTCGCTATTAGAGAAGATATCAATCTCGTTCTTCTCGACATACCCTGTAATGTAGGTGTGTCGATAGTCAGTGATGAAGTCAAGCGTGATTGGATGCTTAACTCGGAAATAACGAAGAAGACGATGACGAACTTCTTCGATGTCGGAGCCTAGGAACTTGAGGTGTAGCTCGATGTCTCGAGACTTGATCCTCGATGAATTGAAGAGGGCTCCGTCTGAAGTTGCGAAGTTGACCGTATTGATCGTACCATCGGCCGGCCCCAAGCCGGAAGCACCAACAACTGCGATGCCTCCGGCCCAGGGATTGGCCAGGTCCAGCTCAACTGAGTCACCCTTCGCGTTTGTCGCGACAATGGTGTAGATCATACTCTTGCAATCCTAGAGATTGAAGACTTCGTCTGCCGATAGATCTCGGCTTCAGAAAGAGCCTTCGGGGATGTGTTGTACTGGTTGAACACGACAGTCTTTTGACTGCCATTTTGACTACTCTGATCAGAAGGTCGAGTACCGATTCCAGAAGCAGCGTTCTGAACGCCACCGAAGGACTCTTTACCGAACATCGATCGGAGATCGTCAGCCCCTGCCTTCGCCTTAGAGAGGTCTAGGACAGGTGTGATGACGGGGTTGATGTCATCAGAGATCTCGTCCATGTCAATGGCTGAGATGATGTCGCGGAACGCGTCGTCGAACTCCTCGGCCGTACGAGAGACGGCATCCACGGCCTTAACCGCGGTGTCAGTCCAACCGATCCTAAGACCTTCTGCCGCCCAGTGACCTGTGCGCATGAAAGCCTTAGAAGGTGAGTTGACTTGGAGCTCAGCGTTGGCGGCTGCCAGCATTGCTGCTGCGGTCGAACGAGCCATTTCAACCAAGGCGCCTCGCTGGTTTGTGAAACCTACGCGAAGACCTTCAGCCATCCAGTAACCCGTCTGCATTGCAGAGGCATAGACCGAATTGCTGAGGTTGGAAAGTCCGCTCGACAAAGCACTCATCATGTCGGAGACCAAATTGTTGATGGCCATACGGACCATACCCGTGATACGAGCAAGGGCCAACGAAATATGACCCGCGAGCGCGAGCATACCCGAGTAGACCATCGGCTGTCCCAGGGCCATGCGGCTGATGAACGTCGTGAACAGAGTCATGACGAGTGTCGTAACCGCTATGGTGATCTGAGGAGTTGCCATCTGTAGACCAGTAACAATATTGGTCACCACCGTGGTTCCAAGAGTTTGGAACATCACGCACGATGCCAGGATCATCGGGATGCAGGATGCAATCGCCGAAGTGATGCTGTTGAACGCAGTGCTGACACTCGTTCCGAGAGTCGTAGCGATCGTAGACAGCATAGATGCCGCAGTAGAGAAATTCGCTATTGCCGGAGTCATGCGTCCCAGAGCTGCGTTCAGCTGATCGATGCCGGAAGAGAACGCCATTCCGAGGAGTGGTGCAACCGCCATTGCAGCGAGACCGCCTGCAGCAAATGCTAGTAGACCGACGCCTGCCATGACCAATCCAGTACCGAACAGCATCATGCCTGGTGCAGCCACGGTAGCAGCGCCACCGATTGCAGTAATCGCCCCTGCGAGTTTCGTAGTTGCAATTACGCCGATCTGATCTGCTTGGTTGATCGCCTGAATAAACGGTTTGATGGCTGCGGTCATAATCCGCATACCAATGCCGCCTAGCATCAGACCCATACCCATCATCAACAGACCGGCACCCAGAGCCAGCGCAGCCGGAGCAGCTAGCAGGCCTGCTGCGGCGAATGCTACTAGTCCAGCTGTCATTTTGACGATGGTAGAACCGCTCACAGCTCCCGCAGCGATGAGTGCTGTGACTAGCATACCCATACCGACACCAAGCATCAGAACTCCAACACCGGCGATCAAACATGCGACACCGATTGCCAGAATAGCTGCCGCCAAGATCGCAAGACCAGGGGCCACCATCTGTGCGAGGAAACCTGCAAGGAGCAGGACTCCCAGTGCGACTGCCAGGGCGACGATGGCAATAGCCAGTCCTTCTAGACCGATACCGGCCAGAATAGACAGACCAAATGCCAGAGCAACCACGGCAACCGACAATATGAGCATTGCTGCAGCTCCGCCGACGCTACCTTGAGCGAGCATTGAAATCAATGCCAGACCAAGCATCGCCCCGAGAAGAGCGACCACCGCGACAGCGATGGATTCCCACGGATATGCGGCGAGCATAGCGATAGACGACGCGATAATGTACATCGTGGCCGCCAGCGCGATCCACATGACTGCTTGAGCTAGCAGTTCCGCAGGGTTTGTCAGGTTCGCCATCAGCATTACAATCGCTGCCAGTACGCCTAGAATAAGCGCGGTAGCGACTCCACCCTGAATCAGCGAAGACTGGTCCAGAGCGCCGAGCTGCATGATGGCTTCGCCGATGGTCTTGACAGCATATGCGATCGCGAGGAAGACTCCAGATGCGAACGCCGTCGTCAGGTCTCCGGCAGAGGCCGTGAGCTTAGCCATGACCATCATAGCGGCCATGATAAGCATCGTGGCGATGACGCCGTTCTGTAGCTGACTCTGTTCGAGGCTACCCAATTCCGAGACGGTCTTTCCGATGAGGTAGACCGATCCGGCAATGGCAATAAATGTCAATGCCTGACCGAATCCACCTTTGATCTTAGAGAACCTAGAGAATAGGGTGAGAGCTCCGATGATCACGGCTGTTGCGACAGTACCCTTGATGAGGGCGTTAGTCTCTAGGGACCCCAACTCAGCCACAGACTTACCTAGAATATACACTGCGACTGCTACACCGACCATCTTCAACAGCGAACCTGTCTTGGCGCCCTTACCCTTTCCGGCGAGTCTGGTCATGGCCGTCATAGCACCGATTAGTGCCACGATAACCAGGGTGCCATACCCCATCTGGGCAGGTGATAGCTCTGCAATAGATGCAACAGCCTTCGCCAGGATCTTCACCGCGATCGCCATACCCAACATGAGCATGACGTTCTTGGTTGCCTTCTTACCCGCACCATTCATGACTCGAGTCATGCCGACCATTGCGCCCAGGAGCGTAATAACCGCGGCGCTGGATGCTATCAGGGAATTGGTGTCAACGCCTGCAAGGTACTTCGCAGCGACCGACATTACGAATACTGCTCCGGCCATGATGAGAAGCGCGCTGGCCATCATCATAACCTTCTTGGGGTCATGGGAGTACTTATCCAGGACCGTAAGGCCCCCGACAAGCGCTGCCATAGAGGCGCCCATAGCTCCGACAGAACCCGCAAGTGCTGTCAGCGGAATAAGCGACATGACCAGGAGCGAGAGTGCAAGAATACCGATTGCGCCGGCGATCTTGATAAGGGCCTTGGCCTTCAGGTCGTTCTCGAAGCCCTTAAGAGCTCCTTGAACAGACCCGAGAGCATTACCAAGACCTTGACCGATCGATCCGAAGGAATTGAACATGCCCTGAACAGACTTAAAGACGCCCTCGGTGGACTTCCCGACGTTCTCGAAAGACTTGAGAACCTTGACTAGTCCGACAAACACGGCAGAAAGACCGCCGATCTGTACCGCGTCCTTCAGTAGGTCTCCGATGTTGATATTCGACAGCCAGTCGATAAACTTAGCTGTTGCATTCTTTATCGAGTCCCAGATAGCGGTTCCGGTTCCGGCCTTGTTGAGATCCCGCTTGAAGAAGTTGGAAATCGCCTGGGACATCTTGGATATCGCGTCGGTAACCGTAGTCACCGCAGACTTCCACTTCTCTGCAAACTTCGAGATCCAGGATCCTTCTTCGCTGGAAGACTCCGACTTCTTGAAGAAGTTGGAAATAGCAGTCCCGAACGATTCGATGCTCGGTCGTGCGTTATCCAGCTTAGCCTTCATGTTGTCGAAGAATTTGTTGATAGCTTCGACAGCGGACTTGGCCGCGTCAGCGGCACCCTTCCACTTGGAGAGCTTGTCAGCAAATGATCCGAGACTCTCACCGATCTCATCGGTTTTCATCATCCCGAATGCCTTGCCAATATATGACAAGACGCCGCCAATAGCTGCTCCAGCGATCTTGAACGCAGCTCCGACGATCTGCATTCCAGCCTTAAGCGCTGCAAAGACAGTCTTTGCGACTTCACCGATTCGCTTAAGAGTTTCCTCGCTGGGCTTGAGAGACTCCATCAGGTTCTTGAAACCCTCAGAAATACTCTTGAGGTTTTCAGCAGTGACCGGCGGGAAGATCTCATTGAAGGCATTGCCGATTGTGGAAATGATGCTTGAGAAAGTGTTGAACGCCGAGGATAGACCGTCGATGATGTCCTTACGACCACCAAGATCGACCCATCCCTGCAGGAGGTTGTTTCGAGCATCGGACATCGCATCCACCATTGGTGAAATAACGTTGTTGATGTTCGTAAACAGCTCGGACGCCTCGTCGAAATTACCCAGAAGGATTTCGAACGTCTTAGCCCATCCCGAACCGACAGTTTCCTGAATCGTACCAACGAGCTGAGAGAAGGTTCGAACCTTCGTTGCAGCTTCTTCAGCATTCTTCTGCTGGACTTGGAACTGCTCGATCTGAGCTTCGGTGAGGCCCATTTCAGCCATGGTAGCCGCATCAATATCGCCTGCCATGATCTGAAGGTACTTCGACATGACATCGGCGGTGAGCCAGCCCTTGGACAGGCTCTCGTTAAAGTCCTCCTGGACCTTAGAGGCTGAGACCCCGGCCTTACCGAGCGTACCCATAGCCTCTGCAATCTGGATAAGACCTTCCTGCATGTTCTTGTTACCCATGCCAGCATTCGTTAGAGAACGCCAGTCCATGAGCTTGATTTCACCAGCAGAGAGCGCCTGCGAAAGCTGATATGCAGCGTTAGCCGCAGCCGAAGAGGTGGTTCCCGAAGCTGCAGCAGCGTTCGAGAAACCCTTAATCATCGACGCCGATTCCTCGACGCCAAGACCCGCGTTCGTGAAGAGACCGATGTTGTGGGTCATCTCCGCGAAGTTGTAGATGGTCTTGTCAGCGTAGGTGTTAAGAGTGTCAAGAGCACTGGTAACCTGTGAGAGGGTCGTACCCTTGGAAGCAGTGTTGGCCAAGATGGTCTGGATAGATCCCATCTTAGTCTCGTACTCGCCGAAGCCGTCCATGATAGGCTGCATCGTAAACGAGTTGAGAAGCGTGGCGCCAGTGGCAATAGCCTGAGAGGCAATATTACCCAGGGCTACTGCTGCGGCACCTGCCATGACGCTGAATCCGCCAGCCACAGCCTTAGGAGCTGCAGCCAGTGTGTCCAGATTAAACCTACTCGCTCGACCTTCGACCTCGTCAAGACCCTTAGTGGCGCCCTTCATTTGAAGGGACCTGTTAAGCTGCTCCAGAGACTTCTGAGAGCTCATAACGCCCTTAGAGAATTGGGCGTTGTCAAACTTAAGGCTTACAACCTTATCCTCGATAGAGGTCGACATTACTTAACCGCCCTTTCTATGGCCTTTTCGATGTCGTCGAATATGGGTTTGATGGCTGGATTGATGTAATCCTGCCCGACTATGTAGCCGCCAGTACCGGTACCATGCCCGTACTGTAGACCGATAGCCACCGGGAAGCCGTTAACGATGTTGGTGTTATACCACTCAATCGTCACGGATTTGGAACTGCGCTTGATTCGGTAGTTCCATGATCGACCGGTCAAACCACTTTCTGCGGGGGTTGCCGAAGCCAGGGCAGCTACGCCTCGACGGCCCAGAGAGTCTAGAGTGCTCGCTAGATCGCCTTTAGCTAGTTTGTTCAACCACCGCTCAGTCTTAGCGTAGCTGCCCCGAACCTCGATTGATGCCATTTTGACATCAGCCCCAGAGAGTGCCCGCCTTGAGGGCATCCTGGAGAGCGATACCCGTGCGGAGACCGAAGTAGCCGTCGCACGTGAGATCGTAACCCAGGCCACGGAGATGCCACTGGAGTGCAGTGACGGTCTCGACGCCTGCGATTCCGTCGACCTCGCACTTCAGCTTCTCCTGGAGAGCTTCGATGACCGCGGAGCCACTCTCGGGCTCATGGACCCACTCCCAACCGGTTCCCGAGGCCGGGAAGTAGTCCTCGTTCTCGATGTCCTGATCGGACACGATACCGTCGGCGGGAGTACCGAGACTTGCCTGGAGAGCGTACGTAACCGCACGACCCCAATAGCCATCGGTCATGGCGTTAGCATCGTTCGCAGGGGTGTCTTCCACAGTACCGCCTTCGGCTCCCCAGTCGGGACGAAGAACGCAGTCGATACCGTAGTAGCGCTGGCGCCTCCAGACGCCGTTACCGGCGCTCTGAGAACCAGCGTTGGAAGACGAGGTGTTACCCTCGATTGTCTGAAGCCAACCACCACCAAGATTGGCTTCAACGATACCGACATGGTCGGTAGCGCCATCTTCGTCCCAATCGTACAGGACGATGTCGCCGCGCCGGGCGTCTTCGATCGGAACCTTGCGCATACGACCCTTGGTGACGTCGGTGTTGTAGGAGAAACCTCCGATTGCACCGACCATACCTGCCATGTCGAAGACCATCGACACGAAGCACATACACCAGTAGATGGCCGTGGACGGACCAGCCAGCCAAGGCTGATTCATCTTGTTGGCGCAGTAGCGACCAGCCTCCGAACCGGGCTCCGGATCGTCCGGGGCGTAGTATCCGATTCGGTACGCGGCATGATTGAGAACCTCATCGATCTTCGACATCAGGAAACCTTCCCTTCGAAGATCTCGCGATCGTGGTCCTCGTGAGGATCCGGGCCGGGCGCAATCTGCGCATCGGCGGGAATCTGGGGATCATTCTTACCCATTATCCACTACTTCCTGCCCGAGCTCGTCGGGCTCTATTCAGTGCGGCACGCTGCGATGCAGCGCTCTTAGCGTTTGTCTTCTGACCTGCGTTCTGCTTTGCGTTGCAGATTCGGATCAGCATTAACAAACGATTCAGGTGCCATTCCTCAGCCTCGAATGGGATCTGGAATGCCACCATGTAGTAATAGATCAGGTCGGAGGTCATCTTCTCAGATGTCTTCGCCTGACCCGGTCGTGAAAGCATGTTCGAAGCAGTCATCGGGTCCGAGATATAAGCCTTAATAGACTCAACCTGCGGACGAGTAAGGCGTTCCAACATAGCGGGGACGTCTTGCTGACCTTCGGCCATGCAATTCACGTAGTCCAGTACCTCTTCGACCGAGGACGGAGGACGATCAACGAAAGATCTCTTCCATTTTGACTCCCAGCGTACAACCGATAGTAGGTTGTGAGTGAGCGTGAGCTGGGCTGCAGGAAGAGTCGTGAACTCCTCCGTATCTCGGTCGAACAGATCGTGCTCGGGGAAGTCGAGCACTAGGGTGAGGTTACTCACGCGAGCAGCGCGATAACCTCGTCCGGCGTGAGCAGCGTGGGCTCACCGGACTCATCGCCGTAGAGCTTCGCCTCGACCTTCTTCAGCTTCTCAGCCGGAACCTTAGTCGAATTGATGATGAGCTCTGCGGAGGGCTTGCGGCCCTTGACCGGGACGGGAGTGGTCGAGCACTCCCACGAGAACGTGATCGCCTCGGGGGAGTCAGAGACCGTCGCGTAGGCACGCTCGGAAGGCGCTGCAGTCGCGTTGTACACGATATGCAGCTTGTAACCGGCCTCGGAGTCCTGATCGTTGCCGACCTTGGTCGAGTAGCAGAACGCGAACTTGGCGCGCTCCTGCTGACCGATGTAGACGCCGGTGGAGATCTCGGCGGTGCCATCACACTCGGCGAACTCGTCCGGGTAGGTCACAGCTTCGATCGTGAACTTCAGCTCCTCGGCGGAGATGAGGTCCAGGTACTTGATGTCATCCGCGTAGACCGCGTTCGACTCAGCACCCTCAGGCGACATGGTCACGGTCGTCAGACCGTTCCATGCGACGCCATTCTTGTAGTTCTTGGTGGTCTTGTCGTACTTGTAGAGTACGCCGTGGCGAACACCAGTCTCGTAGACGTGTTCACCGGTCTTGTCCCAAACGATTGCCGTCATGGTCACTCCTTAATGTCGTAGATGGTGAACACGAAATGGTTCAATCCATCGGAAGTATAATATCGTTCGAACTCAGAGTGCACCATCGACGCAAGTGCATCGACCATCGGATCATCTGGGTTCTTGGTGATGAGCTTCACCTGGTAGCGCCGAGTCTTCAGATATACGCCATTATCAGCGCGTTTCTTCACAATCCGATCGAGCTCATAAACGATACATGGGTATCCCATAGAGACATTCGACGGAGGTTGGAAGTAGGCTCGGCAGCCTAACCTTTCGAGTCGATTGTGAAAGTCGCTACGCATTGTAGGGTCCTCCGACAGTGACTAGAATCCTTGGAGGCTGAAGTTCAACCGAGGTGGCGGCCCACTTGACGTTTCGCCATTGGATATAGCGAATGTTGAAGAAGTTGTCAAGAGTATATGGGTCCGCGATGAATGAGAACGTGTTACCCATAGAGAGCCCAGGAACCACGGGAGTGGTATTCATGCGCCTATTAAGGCGGATGAGATCTCCACGACAGTTCCTGGGCTCAATGGACTCTACGAAGACTCCGGGTGACATCTCCCATTCCGTAGCGATGCCGACTTGCCCGGAGAACTTCATCAGGCAGCCTGAACCTGCTTGGCGGTGACGACCATGGCCGACTTAACCTTGGTGAGGGCGCCCGACACTCGAGTCTCCAGCAGATACTTCTGCTGGTTGAAATCGATGTCGAAGTCGTCGAACATGGTGACCTCGCCACCCTTGTCCGTGCCGACATTGTAGTCAGACAGGTTGACGATGATCGCCAGAACGTCCTTGTCACCCTGCTTGAGACCCTTCATCTGCGGGACGTCCACGATGGCGGTAACGCCGAGGCGGTCGGCCAGAGCCTGCTTGGTCGGGTACAGGTAGTGACCGGTGGTGTCCTTGAGGAGCAGCATATCGGTGATGAAGGACTTGGCGCAGAACATGGTCGGCGTGCCGGTGCCCTCGAGCTCGTCCTGAGCACGGATAAGACCGTCGATGATCTCCGAAGTCGACTTACCGGTGCCGAGATCCTTCTTGATGCAGTAGAGGTCGTCCTCATTCAGGATCGGGCGGATGTTCTCCTCGTTGATCTTGTCCGGGTCGGAGTTCGAACGGCCGTCACCGATCAGGATCGCACGAGCGAGTTCCTCATCCAGCTTGGAGCGCATCTCAGCCTTGACCCAGGCGATGACGTCGAAGTCCGTGATGTCCAGAAGATCATCGCGGTCGAACTTCTGCTTCTTATAAATGGTCGTAGGACCAGTGGTGCGCTTCAGAAGCTTGAAGACCTCTTCCTTCTTGCGCGAACCGGTGATGTAACCCTTGGCTCGGGCCTCATCCGCCGTGATATCAGCCTGCATCGACTTGATGCGGGTGAAGGGCGTGTGGTGGGTGCCGTTCAGGACGGGCTTGACCCAGGACTGGTCGCGGTCAATGAAGGCCGGCGGGACGTCGAGGTTCTTGGCGTCGGGGAACAGCAGATCGATGTTCGAAATACCGTAGGTCTTCTCGGCGTGGGCGATGTCGGCGTGCGAGAGGCCGTTAGACTCTGCGATGTCCATGAAGACGTCGCGAAGCGAGCTGGCGTTACGACGAGAAGCATCAGTGAACGCGTCAACGATCGCGGAGTGGAACAGGGTGTCGCCATCGTTGGGCTCGTCGGCATTTTCGAAGATGTTGCTGTGTCCCATGTCGGGTCCTTCCTGGTCGGAGTCAGTTGCGCCCTCAGCGGCCTTTCCGATGAGGAACATAAGAACGTCCTTCTGTTCGTCGGTCATGGAATCGACGATGTCCTGGACGGTCTTCTCGCCCGAAGACGAGTTGGTGGATTCAGATGCGTGGGAAATGTGTTCGCCGGTCATAATATATGCCTCATCTGTAGTTTCGTAGGTGCCATCGCCGTGTGCGAGGGCAATGTTTTCGATCTTGGCTCCGGGATTGGCCCCGGACAGAACAAGGGACACCTCGACGATGTTGCCGTGCTTGACATCTCCGCCACTCTGGGTGATCTTGTTTGCGAAAATAGACATGGAGTCTACGTCGCCATGCTTCAGAAGCTCCTTTGCATGGGCTGCTGCCGGGGTTTCGTTGAAGAAACCGTAGGCGTAGACTCCTTCGGATCGATTCTCGAGCTGAACGTGACCGAGAACGTTTTCGAGATTCGCGTGGCCATGCTGCCAGACGAGCGGCACTACATCGCCGTCATTGTCCGCAAAGGCGTTGTGGCGGATAGTCCTACCGTCACTGCAGCGAATATCGTTCTTGGTGGCCCAACCAGAGAAATCAAACGAGTTCGTCATTATCTTCCTCTTCCATTGGTTCGTCGGGTGGGGGTTCGGGACCTTCACCCATTGGGTTGATGTTGGGGTTGCTGAGTGAATCGCCAACGGGCTCTTCACTTCGAGGAAGTCCAAGATATGAACGAACCTCGTTTGGAGTCATGATCTGAGTGGTGACCATGCCCTGGGCGATTTCGGAAACCTTGGCGATCGATACGTTCTGGAACGGGTCCCGGAAGTATTTAATCGTCTGCCCCTGGGATCGCGCAGTCTTTGTGATGAACGTTTTGGCCATACTCAACGTCATCTCCGAAATGATCGGTTCGATCGTTCGGTTATAGTAGTTCAGCATGGTTTGTTCATCGGCAGTACCGTTAAACACTGCTTCCGGCATACCCAACGTGTTGTATAGCTGCTGCGTCAGGTATTTGATCTGCTCGAGAAGGTTATTCTCTGCTGGGCGATTCAACTGAGTAAACTTCTCAGCTGCGTCCATGTAAGCGATCCCGAACTGACCGTTGGAAAGCTGTCTCTCGACATCCTTCATTCGCTTTTCAGCTTCTTCCTTACGGCGTTCGGTGCGAACGGTATAAGGAAGCTGAACGATCAGATCCAACTTCTTACCAGCGGCGGCGTTGTCGATCGTATCCAGAATACGAAGCTTCGAGCTCAGCCTGGAGGCCAGTGACCCCTTGTTGGAGGTGATGGCACCCAGCGGATTCTGAACGATCGATACAAGTCTCTTGGGTAGTTCGACCTGTTCGCGATTGCCCGTAAGTTCGTTATAGACATCGACCACTACGGACGTTGTCTTGAACTGGGCCACCCGTCCAACTCTTAGCGTATATACGTCATACGCGTTCGATCCCACTGGCGATGAGGAGTACTCCGTCGGTACGACGGCCGCAACCCCTTCTTCAAGAACGGTAAGGCATAGATCTTGGATGAATGCCCTCGGGGTCTGATCCACGTTTGGCGATACCGTGAGACAATCGTTTAGACCTGTGGTTAGGTCTTCCATATACGTATTGTCATAGTCACACCGAACATGCCTGATACCGATCTTAGAAACATCGACTGCAATCTGATTGAAAATCGTGTCGATGATGTTGGATTGCGGAATATACCTGAGAGGTGTCCTCGTCATTGGTGCACTGGAACGAAGTTCGACGCTGAAAGGAGACTCTGTAGTCTCGGGATTCATGAACGCGTTCCATGCGTGTGCGAGACGACCCATGTCACCTCCTTTCTATTCGTACTCATCGCGGTTCAGCTTGTATGCGACTAGCGCATCCATCATTGCCGCGACCGCGTCAATCTTCTGATCGGCGCGCTTCTTATAGAGTTTTCTGTTCCCGTTGGTATCCGTCATCACGATACAGTTACCCATGGCATACGACATGAGTTCCTGATCGAAATGAAGGTGTCGATCTTGAGCGAGTGCTTTCAGCTCGCCAAGAGGGACGGACTCTGTTTTGGCGCCCTGAATGACCTTCACGATTCCGTATTCGCCGTGTTCGGTACCCCATCGCATGATGAAGTCCTTAGCGTTATACGGGTCGAAACCCACCGATCGGACATCGTACTCATTCTCTTCAATGAACGCTACGACATCGTCGTAGACCTCCATCATGTCGAGGATGGTACCGTCCAACACTCTGAGAGAGCCTTCACGAATGAAGTGCTCGTACTTCTCTCGAGCAGCACCCGGTAGCTTGAGATGTGTTCTCGACGAGATGTAACATCTAGTCTTCACGCCAAAGCTATCCGCAGTTAACGGAAACAAGAACGTGAAGGCGCAGAAGTCATCGCCTTGAGAAAGGTCTAGACCCATTGAGCAAGGCATTCCCCAGAACTCCCTCTGTCGCTGGGGGAGCGTCTCCTGGTATGTGAAGAAGTACGTGTATCCTTCCATCGGAATACCGAATCGCTTAGCAAGGATGTCATTCCTAGCTTCGGGTACATTCTCAGCTCGGTTGACGTCTCGCTGATAGGTCTCGTATGAAACGGTGCGTCCGATGTTAGGCTGAGCCTTCATCCACATGTCTGGATTACCCACTTCGCTGACATCATCGAGACGATAGTGCCAGATGGAAGTGTGTGGATCGTAGTACTCGCCCTTGAGGATCTTCGCAAGTTCCATTTTGATGCTATCGCCAACGGAGTTACGAACGGTACCTTCAGACGAGATCGCCACGATCATCCAGTCGTCGACCTTAGACGCGCCCTGCTCTAGAGCACCGACAACATCCTCGCGGACGTCGCCAGAGAGCCACTCGTCGATGGTGTTGATCTTCGTACGGAGACCCTGTAGCTTGTCGATCCTCATAGGACGGACTTCTACAAGAGAACCGTTCAAGAAGTTCTCAACGCCCTTCTTGGTAGATGCCAACTGCTGACGCATAGCTCGGTTTCCAGTAGTGTTCTGTAAAGAACCTACTGTGAGGAACTGGAACAGGGGGCCGGGAGCTCGTGCAACGGCGGTTCGCATCGGAGAGAGGGTCTCTTCTGCCTGAGCCATTGTAGGAGCTGTGGCGACCTGGTGAGTTGAGGATGGGTCGATGTTCAGGAAGTACGCGTGTAGGAACGCCGCGTACATTGACTTAGCAGCACCTCGAGCGACGATGAGGTACTGCTTGTTCACGAGTCGCTTCTTGATACGCTTAGTGACATAGCGTCCACCATGTCCGTCTTCGTAAGGCTCGTATACACTTAGTTCTTCGAAGTAGAACCATGACAGAAGCGACTCCGCCCACAGTTTAAATGACGGGAGCATTTGAACTGGGGATCCATCCGTCAGAGTGAGTTCCGATTCGCAGTAAGCGATGAAGCCGTCAATAGCTGTACTATCGTAATAGTACCTAGGGTTCTCGATCAGCTGATCGATCCTATTCATCTCCTTAGAGATTTCCTGACACACAGGAATGTCTCCTCGGATTACTGCGTCACGGAACTCCGCATAGTATTTCGGAGTTTCTGTGTTGGACAACATGTCAGATCTTGATTCCAGCGTCTCTAAGTGCGTCATAGAAATCCCGGTATTGCGGACTAAAATTAGCCCGTCCCGCTGAGGATTGGGAATTCTTCTTACGCTCTCGTTCAGCACCCCACCTAGCGGCGGAGCGAATACCGTCGATACTGGTCTTTCGGACCTTGTTGTAAACCGATCGTCCAGTAGCGGTTGCTCGGTCTTTAATGACCGAATTTGCTGGAATTACACCTAGAGCCTGACCACCCTTAAACAGAGCTGCAGTAGCCAGGATTCCAACACCGACGTTCCGGTAATTCCCGAGAGCTACGTTCTTAGCTCCACGGGCAGCTTTACCGGTACCCTTCGCGACGTTGGCTCGAGCACGCTTAGATCTTGCTTCCTTGCCACGCTTCTCCCAATCGGTATTGGCCACGTGGTGGTCGAAGGCCTTCTTGTACGATGGATCTTTAGAGCGCTGGTTGACTTTGGCTTTGATCAGCTTCCGTCGATTTCCAGCACCCTCGCCATAGTACATTTTGGCTCGAGTGAATTCCTTGGCGTCCTTCTTAGCGGCACGGTTGGTGGATCGGGAAACACCTTCGGGTCGACTGTTACGAACGCCCCAACGCATACCCTTGACGCCGTAATGGACCAACTCGTCGTTAAACGTTATTCTTGTAGCCATAATCCCCTGGTTTCGGTTTATAGGTTCCGGCATTGATTTGCTCGATGTCTCGCATTCGTTGCTTGAAGTCTTTTTCATAATATCGAACTGATCTTTCGAGCATCTTCTGAACGCGCTTTCGTTCCTCGGGCGTTTTTGCGCGTATGAACGAAGCCTTGGTATTACTGTATGGTCTAATTACCTTAGCCGCGTAATCCCGGTATCCCCTCCATAAAGGTTGCGTTTCCCTTATGACTATCGATCAGACTTTTAGCGGAATCGTGGTACTCCATCCTTTTATAGACGGATCTAATGCTATACGGGCTGATCATTTTGTAATGAAGCTTACCCGCTTTTCGTCCCGCTTTACGGTCTCGCCTGTCCGCCAGTTTCTTGCGAACACCCCACTTCATTCCTTTTACGCCATAGTGGGCGAATTCAAGTTCGATACCCAAAACACACCTACTACAGCTTGATGTCGTAGATGCCGGTCTTCGCGTACTTGTTGTACATGTTGCGGATCTTCAGGTTGTCGCTGGTGGCGAGCTTACGCTTAACCTGTCCGTAGCCGACAGCGGCCGCAACGCCGATAACGCCGACAGCCACATTTCCAGCGACTCGACGAGTCTTCCAGCGGTTGGGATGCTTTTCTTCCCTGCGGGCCATGGCCTTGGTCTTGGCGTCTCCTGCTCGCTTGGCGGTTTCGACGCCCTTACCCTCCCACCGCATCTGCTTGCGGAATTCCTTCTGGCGGGCCTTTTCGTACGCGGCCTCGTGTTCGGTACCCTTCCACTTCTTGTTGCGCTTACGAGTACCCTTCGTGGCATGGTTTGCCCGGGCGATGAACATAGTGTCGTGCGCACGAATCTGACTACGCGCAGTAGCCCTGCCAGCCATCTTGGCCTGCATTCGGCGGACTCCCCACTTCATACCCTTAACGCCGTAATGGGCGAGTTCGTCATCGACGAATGTGATTCTTGTAGACATTGTAGATCTTCTCTCCATGTTTGGTGTAGACGCGTGATTCAGGAGTCTTCAACCGACTCATGCCATAGTCGCTGGCAGCCATCACAGCGTTAAGCGACATTTGAGCAGCAGCGCTGGTAACCTTTTCTTCGAACTTCTCTCGATACTTGGTAACCATGCGCGAGGGCATACTCTTAGGCTGGTAAAGACTCTTGTACTGCTTCTCGAGGTTTCCACGAGTGATGTGATCTTGGAGTTCCTGATTAGACATCTCCGAGATACTCTTGCGAGGTTTGCTCTTGGACTTCTTACGAACGCCCCATCGCATACCCTTGACGCCGAAATGCGCCAACTCATTCGATGTAAGGGGTAACAACGCTCAACCTCCATTCGAGTTCGTTCTTGGCCTTAGTGAGCGCGTCCTGAACCGTGGCAGAAGCCGAGGGATCGAAGAGTAGCTTCGTACTAAGCTTGATATACGTGAGGATTTGACTCGGAATCTCAGTCACCTCGGTGTCATGAGTATACTCCGGATTCGTGGTCATGATCTGACCAAGTGTGAATACCGAGACGTCGATATGGCTGATGATAGCGTTGTCAAACGAAGCATCATCTTCCTCGATACCGAGATAGTCCTTCACGCTCTGGAGTAGGGTCGCCATAGAATGGTATCTCCTTCCGTTCGGACGTGTCCGACGAACCTTGACGTCTCCAATGTTCCATAGTGAATCGCATTATGGGTGTCAAGGGATACCGTGATGAGATTCTCTGGATCTAGGAGCGCCCTACTTCGGTGAAGTACGTCGTCGGGGGTGATTGGGTTGATGTGATGAATGTACACCGCATCGAAAATCTCGTAACCTTCACACGCAAGATCTCTTCCGAGGTCTCTAGTGATGATATGGTTACGCAAGTCGCGCCACTCCCTAGACGTGTAGAACGTTTGGTTCAGATGTCTCTGGTGCGCAAACGTCTGTTCACCGACAATACCCGTCAGGTGTAAGTATCGGTATCGTTCCTCGAAGGATGGTAGCTCAATGCATTCAGAATACGTCTTCAGATCCACCGGAGTACCTCCTCATGGCTTCGACGGCTTCCTTAACGAGCGCCTCAGTGCGTGCGGCGGAAGCAATGCTATCCGCCTTGGCCTTGACGAGCTCTGTCTCCTGGCGAAGCTTCTCTCTTTCGAGTTTATCACGTTCGCCAGCAAGCTTGAGGTAGTGATTGATCGTGGAAGGTGACGCCGTTCCGTCTCGCAGCTGCTTCTCGGCCAATGCCACTGCGAGATTGATCAGTCTATTCTCCGATTCTTCGGGAGTGCGCGGGGCTTTACTGTTCCGCGCCACGAGTTCTTGTTCCTTTCGACAGAGTTACCCTGAGTTCTGGGACGTCCTAGAGCGCGGACCAACTCTGAAAAATCCTACTGGGAAGAAGCAACCAGTTCTCTAGGACATCTCAGAACCCAGGGTTCGAATCCAAAATATCCCCGCGGGGAAAAATGAAAGAGGCCGGCGATGCATGGGGGGAGGGTAATTTGCGAGACCCCTCCCCCCGGTGTCGCTATTCTTCGATAATTGAGTAGTTTCCTGTCGGATTCCACTCAGCAAGCCATCGAATAGCGTCATCAAATGCATCGTCAACCACAGAATCAGGTAGGTCGAAGTCAATTGGACCAACGATTCTTGCTACTAACGCATCAGTGTAGTAGCCATGATCACGATCGAACTTCGACCACTGATCGTAGTCATCAACAGGACTGAACGGATTGTCAGTCGTTGTCAAGTGTAGAGCCATGACACCTCACCTCACTAGCTCTAGTACAGTACTAGTACTGATGCCTAGAGCATCTGCTACCTCACTAGTAGTAGCACCATTACGGGCCATGGCTTTGGCCCTATTGGCTACACTAGCAGAGACCGTAGTCTTGGCCTTAGGAATAGCCCTTTCTGAGAGCTTCTCCATGTCACTGTACCTAACTACGGCCTCCATAGCAGAGGCTGATAGAGCGCCTGCCTGGATGGCTTCCCACTGCCTGTCTGTGAGCTCTATGAGGGACTCTTTCCTAGAGGCACCTGTTCTGAGGCGGGCTGCTGAGATGGCCTGTCTGGAGATCTTTTTATATTCTTCAGGAGACACTTCTCTGTCAGCAGTCTTAGCCTTGATCACAGCATTAGCGATGATCTGGGCTTGCCTTTCACGGGGTGCGTTCATAGAAGCCAGTTTAATAGCTGACTTAAGTTCCTCAACCTCAGTGGCGTACTTCTTAGCAGCCTCTGGGTTCTTGCGGGGGATCTTGGTAGAAATAAGTTCCCGTCGAGCTCGGTTACCCAGGGCTTTCATGTCATTGGAATAAGATGCATAAATCTGTTCCATGGGGCGGTTGCCTGAGGAAATAAGATCTCGTGCATCTTCAGTGACTTTAAGTTTCTGGGTCTTGGTCTGTGCCTTGACAATTTTACCAGTCTTCTTATCAAGATACTGGCGGCCTGTCTTGACATATACCTTTTTGCCGGTAGTGGGATCAATGGAGCCACCTTCCGAAGCCTTGCGTAGGCGGATCTCATCCACATACACAGGACCACGGGCTCTAGAAATAAGAGTGGCAGCGCCCTTTCCGCCCTGGTACTTCTTCTTAAGACCACGAATATCGTTGTCTGCTTCAGAAGTCTTCCAATCCAGTCCGTGCTTGGGGGCATCGATAACCACCATGGAGTGTCGAACTGCACGAGCAAGTTCCTCAGCGCTCGCACCGCCGAGATGCATGTCCGTAATAAGATTCGACACCACTCCCATATGGCGTCCCTTCTCCTTCTCACCCATCTGCTTCATACCTGGGTAACCAGGATACGCAGCTTTAGGATCGAAGCCTTGAAGGCCCTTGAGAGGAGGAGATGTCTTTACCTTGACTTGACTGTTGACAGGAATAACGGTAACGCTATCACCATCGAAGTCAGCCCCAGAAAGACGTTCCGCGACCTTGGGGTGGATACCAATTGCATCCTTTGGGTTCTTACCCAAAATAGCTTGAGCTCCCTTGTGCTTGTTGTTCACAGTCACTGTAGGGATCTCGAAGGTACCGCCATGAGGATAACGGACGAGACACACGGTCTCACCGTCACGGTAGTTGGGAGCGTAGATCTCGTTGGGCTTCAACGAGGGGACTGGCAGAATAACACTGGACGACTGACGGGGGAGCGACGCAGCCTTCAGATTAACCGAGTCTGCATCACAGCCATCAGCAAAATCAGCGAGGAGACGCTTACGCACCGCGGGGTTTGTAAGTCGCATGATCTCTTCGAACTCGTCGTGTCGCTTCTGGGCGGCCTTACCGAGCTGTTGCTTGGCCAGGTGAGTAGACTGCTTGGACAAGAACTGAGAAGACAGAGTCTTGCTCCATTCCTTCCAATCGCCTTCCTCATTCACAATGTTGATCGGAGAGAGTTTATCCTTTCCGCCATCATTGTAGAATATCTGACGCTTGATGACGGCACCGAATGGATTATCCGGGTCATCCTTCAGCTTCTTGAGCGTATCCATCTTCGGAGTGTCTCGAGTCTTGTTGGTGTTGAATATGACATCAACCCCAGGAGGCATGGAATCGCTGTAGATTGCCATACCCTTCAAGTAATGAGTTCCGTCGACAGGAATACGCACCTGACCGTAGTTGGCCTCGCCGAGGTTCAGGTCTTTGAGTCCTCGCCGAATTTGGATAGTTCCGTCCATTGCGGTGCCACCGTCTTCAGCATATCGAACCTTGAGACGAGAAGAGTCCAGCGAAACGACCTTCTGCAAGCCGAGCTTGGTACCGTCGGGCTTGACCGCAACACCGAGGGTGTGAATATCCCCGAGATGCTCCATAAGCTCTCGTCGAGTGACGTCCGGAGCCACCAACACCTTGATGTTGGTAAATTCCTTGGTACCGACTTGCTTGATATGAGCGTGTTCCACACGGTAGCCTTCAGACTGCAGCATGGACACCGAAGTTCCAAGCTGAGTGGAGCTGACTCCAAGAATAGACTCAACGCCAGAGCCGAACTCAACATATCGATGTTTGTCGACAGCATCCTTTACCAGTTTTGCCGTTTTCTGAGCAGCGTCCTGACGAGCATCTGCATTCGGCTTCAGGTAATTGCGGACGGTAGACTCGGGGAGACCGAGCTTCTTAGCGATCGCAACGTTGGAAAGATTCTTCTCCTTCAGCTTGAGGCAGCGAGCCACCTCTTCAGCCTTACGCTCGTTTGCAGCCATGGATTTGGTTGCTCGGAGCTGGGTTGTGGTCATCCCGAAGGCTTTGGCAATATCCGTTTCGGATAAGCCTTGCTTCTTGAGATCGGCGACCATGCCCTGGAAGGATACGGAGCGCTGATACTTGTCCTTACCGGATCCCCAAGGATAACGGCCGGACCGACGAAGAATACCGTAGTGGGCGAGTTCGTCAACCAATGCTTTCCTCCTTGAGCGATTCGATGAGTTGGTCGAATTCCACAACTCGATCCATGATGGAACGAATATCGCTCGCTTCGGGTGAGTGGATCATCACATCATCATTCTGGTAAATGCGAAGTTCACTCTCGATGTCGAACGGCGAGATATGGTATTCGAGACAGAAGAACGCTTGATAGATCATGAGCTGATCCATCTTCACGCGCCCAGCGCCAGTCTTCAGGTCGTGGATCCTGAGGAAGTTCTTCTTGTCGTCGAAATGAATTGCGTCGGCAGTACCGTATGCATTCATCGAGTAGAAGAGAACTTGCTCGGGGGTCATGCGATAACCTATGGCGTCGTTGACGTAACGGTTGAAGGTCGCATTGTTTCGAGGCATACGAATGCCAAGACGAATATGCTCTGCAGCGAGCTCGTGAAGACGAGTCCCTAGAGCTGCTGCCTGAGCGGTACGAAACGTGGCTGCCATCTTTTCAGAGTCGTAGTTGAGCCAGCTGTACTTGCTAGCCGACAAGATGGCGTGCGTTCCGTTAAGAGAAGAATAGTCGTGAAAGTGCACGGAGAACCTCTTCCTCATTCTCAGGATATATGACTGCACCGAAAGACATGCGTTGCGCATGTGAGACGTAGTGCTCCTGATTCGGGCGGAGCGGTGCGCTCGCGGCACGCTTGACTTCCAGGACAGCCCAGTGAGTTTCGAACATTACCGTTAGGTCTGGAAAACCTTGGATGTAGTTCGAGTCATTCTTGAGAACGATACATCCCGGGAACATTCGCTTGAGCTTCTTGATGAGCTCAGCCTGATACTGAGATTCCAAAATCAATGACACCTGTTTGCTCCTTCTGGTGTCTGGGGTGTTGTGTGTGAAAAAGGCGTATTTTGCCTTTCTCTCCTATTATAGCCCAAGTTTGCGAGCGTCCGGAACATACTACACCCCAGAAGAACCTTTGAGATGGTTTGGTCGGGATAATATGACAATCTGTTACGAACTGAACAGAACCTATACAGTCTCCTCCCGACCACGGAGATTTGCATAGGAGTGATACTCGAGTAGTATGTGTGCCACTTTTGTGTGCCACTAGGGGGTCACAAGCTTTTACAAAACGTAAATTTTTTCTTATACTTAATTGTAAAAAAAGTGTCACAAATGGCACAGACATCGACTTTTCCTTGCAATTGCAACGAAAAACCCTGTGACACTTTTCAAAAAAAAGTGTCACACTGTGCCACAAAAGTGTCACAAAATGGCCGAAAAGTCACACACAACACCCCTCGAAAGGTAAAGAAATGGTAAAGAAATCCCTTCTGTGCCACTTTTGTGACAGAAAAGTGTCACAAGTAGTACGTTCAAGTAGTACGTTCAAATCAGCCCCAAAAGCTGTCTGCGAACACCTTTTCGTTGAATTTCTTCTTCCGTGCAAGGCTAGATTTGATGCTCTGATCGATCGCAGACTCGCTCTCGAGGAAGTAATACCACAGATTTGTATAGGGAGTATTCATCCGATCGATGCGTCCCTCACTCTGCTCCATCACCTTCCATGAGTAGTTCAGAGAATAAAACACAACCGTGTCTGTTGCAGTACAGTTCCATGCCTCCGCCCCACTCGCATACTGCACCAAGTACACCCACCGCTCCCCATCCGGCACCGGCTCGTGCTTGTGTCCATTCCACTCCTTCACCGTACAAGTATCAGCCAGCTCACGCAAAGCCTCCAACTCATAGTCGAAGTTGTAGAACACGATAATCCGCGAGCGCTTCTTAAGAATACTACGGACCGCCTCCAGACGATCTCGATCCTGATTCACACACTTCCGTAAAACATAGCAGAGCTCTCCCGCACTAGCGATAGGCTCGCCCTTATACGGATCGAAGCGCTTCTTCATGATCTCGTTGTACTCAGTCAAGCGATACCTGACAGGAACATAAATACGATTCCTCACGGTATGTCTTGCCACCGGCATGTCCACCAGTATTCTCCTTCGCAACTTCTCGAGTCGGTGAACTGCCACAAAGCGCTTGACACGGGGATACCTGGCAAAGCGATCCCACACAACGTGCTCTTCGTAGAATTCAGTCTTGTTCTTGTAGAACCCATTCGCGAGAAATAAGGGAACATAATCCAACCATGTATCTCCGGGCGTAGCACTCAGCAAGATCCACGGGTTGTGTTTCGTGATCTTGAGAAATGCTTTCACCCACTTTCCGCTTCCAACTACTCGTTGCTCGTCGAAGATAAAAACAGTATCGCGAGCGTCAGAGTACTTAGCAATATTATTCCAGCTATCAACCGTGATTCCTTCCATTGTGGAGCCTGCCATCGCAAACTCCCCCACCCATTCAAGGCTGTCCCTCTTCCGTGCTGTTGTGATCACCACAATACCCCCGGAATTAGGCTGTTTAAGGGCCCAGGAAGCGCCTACAAGCGACTTTCCCGATCCCACACCACCAACAAGTACCTTGCCACTTTTCAGGCGCTTGAGGGCTTCTTCCTGGTGCGGATGTAACTTAGCCATTAGTCAACCAATCTGTCGAAAAATACGTCGAATTCCTTCTCGTTGTCGATGAGGATCTTCTCGTCCCTCCGTGCATATGACTTCCTCGAATACGCACGATCCCCAGGTACGAGGTTGTGAAATGAGTTGTCCGCACAGTCCCCATTCTTATGGCAGACATACAGACCGTCTCCTACAGGACGCTTGCGGAACGTCTCGAATACGATCGATGCCACCGTCTTAGTCTTCACCCGACCATTATGACGGAATTTGACATACCGCGTTCCGTTAATATCCTGGTACGGCACCTCTCGCAGAGAATCGGTCAGGCGAACCCGACCATCCGGATGCGCCTGGAGGTTTTGGTATTTGTAATGAGTTGTCCAACCCATCGTTACTCCTTCGAAAAAATAGAACCCATGTGCCCCTGAAGATCCCGAAGGACCTCCAGGGGCTAGGAACATCACAACGTATTGCGGTCGATCTTCAGAAGCGTGTCCGAACGAAAGTTGGCGAGCTCCATGGCTGCCATCTCCATGTCAGTCCGCGATTCAAAGAAATCGAACGGGACTCCATCCTCCGTGAGAATAAGCCACTGTTCTTCCGGATTGTGGAAGAAATGCCAGCACTCATCCTCATTGTAGATCTTGACGAGCTCGACAACGGACTCGCCGTTAACGTTGGTCCACAGGGCAGAGATATGCCACCCTTCGGCCAGGTTCTCAGCGATCCAGTCAACGTCACGCAGACTGTATCCGACGTACGGATG
>ERZ773197.314-NODE-314-length-39943-cov-13.057812_pt1 | contig 39943 bp, 35 predicted proteins | sample MGYA00580999_ERZ773197 | MGnify/ENA primary metagenome ERZ773197 (study PRJEB29015, sample SAMEA2738166) | human oral metagenome | biome: human oral; feature: human-associated habitat; material: saliva | place: China | collected 2185 ...
TCCACTTTGCGTGCAGCTGCGTCGGGTTCGTATCGCCCTGCGTCGTGTCGAGGGTAGCCGGGGCCGGTGTCGTATAGCCTGCATCCGTATACCAGCCAAGGAAGGTGTAACCCGGGCGGGTCGGGTTGCCGAAGGTGTGATTCGGGGTCTCCACGGTATAGGTCGTGAAGCCAGAATCCGGGTTCGAAGCCGGGTGTCCTGCCGGGGTGCTGTCGTGCAGATCATAGCTAATCGAATAGGTCTTCCGCGTCCACTTTGCATAGTAGTCGCGGTTTCTTGCCGGATTCTCGCTCGTTGTGAGCTGGGTCTGCGCTGTGCCCGTGAAAGCAGGGTTATCATACCAGCCGCCAAAGGTGTAGCCCGGCCAGGTCGGCGCCGCAAGGGTGATATTCGGATCTGTGACCTTGTAGTGCGCAGCCGTGTTCGGATTCACTGCAAGGCTCGCCGTGCGGGAACCCGCCGTGACGTTCATGTGGTAGTGGATGTCATACTGGTTTTCCGTCCAGTTTGCGGTCATCGTAATCACGCCGTTATTCGTGGCCACGAGGTTTGCCGGGGTCGCGCCGTCCGCATAAGTTTGGCCGTTCGAACCGGTCCAGCCGTTAAAGGTGTAACCGTTCACGGCAAAGTGGTTCGTGAGGTTTGCGGTTCCCGTGCTGCCGGTAATCGTCTGATCCGGCATGGTGCCCGTCGCGGTCTGGCCTGCCGGCGCATTCGCGACAAACTTGACCGTATAGTGGTGCGGATTTCTTGTCACCGGGCCCGGCACATAGGTAATCGTATAAGTACCGATTGCCGTGCTGCCCGGCGTGCCGTTGTCAAAGATCGTCGGCGCGAGCGGTGTCGCAGGGCTCGTCGTCGTCACCGCGACCGGCTGCGTGTTGTCAAAGTTCACAGTGACACCCGTCACGCGGTCATTGCCGATAAGACCGGTCACCGTCACATCGGACGGATTCCAGGTCAGGGGCTCGGTCGCCGTCACGGTGCGCGGATTCACAGTAATCGTGAGCGGCACATTGACCGCGCCGCTGCCCGCATTGCTGAACGCGCCGTTTGTCCCCTGTGCCACAAACGAGCCGCCTGTTCCCACATTGATTGTGCCGCTGTTCGTGACACTCTTGCCAGCCGGAACGCCGAGCGTGTGCGCGCCCGTGTTGATCACAACGCCAGCCGGAATATTGGTGGTCACTGTCGTATTGTTGGTCAGTGTGATCGGAGGATTGCCGTTCTGGTTCGACCAGGCAATCGCGTCGTCGAGGTTGCTGAAGTACTGTCGCTGGCCGTTCACAACCACATAGGCGACATCGCTCGTGACGAGCGGAATCGACTGGTTTACCGTCGTGCCGGTCTGCTTATAGGCACTGAACTCGACGAAGAAGCCGTGTACATTGTAAGGCGCATAATTATAGCCGGTTAAGTTATGAAGGTCATTCCAATGTGGCCCTGCATGAACCTGCATGACAGATTCGTAACCATTGACCGTAACTCCGGCGGTACCAGGTGCGGAATCTGCCCAGTTAGAGCCATGGACATACATGCCATTCACCGGCCCTCCGGTCGTCTGATCATAATATTCCACGCCGGACTCAGGACCGTCCTGCCAGCGGAATCTTTTATACGTCGCCGGTGTTCCTGCCGCACTTGCACTGTAACCCTGTGCATCATACGGCTGCCCCGGTGCGCGAAGCGCTGCGCTGTTGTCGGGCCAAGCGGGAATGCTATCCGCATCGTTTAGCGGCGCCCAACGGTTACCGCCTGACCACGCACCGACTGTCGTGATGTTATCCAGAACGGTATCCTCAGCTGCGGAGGTGACCGTGACCAGATAACCGACCATGCCGTTCAATCGATAGGACTTTGCGAGGTTGTAGCTGTCCGCCCAGCTGATCAGCTGACCCGGATTCGGCTCCACATACATATAGTAGTGCTCGGCCGTATCGCCCTTGTCCGTCCGCGGATTCGGAATCGTCGCCTTGGTGATGGTCGCACCGCTCGGCAAGTTGTTCGCGCCGTTTCCGAGCGTAATCTTGACCTGCTGCGTCGCACCAGCGCTCGGCAGATGGAACTTAATGTTATTCTCAATAAAAGTCTGCGCATCCGCCGGTGTCAGCGCCGTCGGGAAAATAATCTGGTAGAACTTGTGCGCGCTGAGAATGTCCGTAAAGGTCTGGACACCTGTCGGCGTGCCAAGGAGCTCAATGCTGCCCACATCGACCTGGAAGTTCATCGAGGTGATGCCGCTTCCGGGCGTGTCTGTGACCGTCACGTCCTTTAATTTATAGGCGAGGCGGCTGTCGTTGTCGTAGTCGAGACGCTGAAACGCCACTGAGAGCAACGGCGTGCCGGTCGGCCGGTAATTCACAACTGCAAACGGCGAGAAATGCTCTGCCGCTGCCTGCAGAACCGACAGGTTCTCATCGAGCCCCTCGCGGAGGGTATCGACCTTATCGCCCGCCTCGTCAATGTGGAGGACAGAGACGCCTCGCTTCTCGCCCTCTGCCTCGCCTGTTCCAGTCTCAGCGCTCGCCGCCGAGACAATCGCAATGTTCCGGAACGAAACCGCGAGAGTACCCTTCGCATTGTCCGGCTGAATCGGCTCACCGGTCGCATTCAGCACCGTGAGGTCGCAGAGGAACTGGGTCGTCGCGGACTTGCCCGCCGCCGCGGCGTGCTCGTTGATCTTTTCGAGCACTTCCTTCTCTTCCTCTTCGGTCAGTTTCCGCGCTTTCAGGCTTGCCCCTTCCGGGAGCACGCCGGCCGGTGCGCTGACTTCAATCTCGACGCCGTCCAGCTGCGTGTGCAGCACTTTCGCCGCATTGGAAGGTGTGCCCCAGCGCACGGAACCGGCAGTCAGATCCTCTGCCTTCTTTTCCTTCGCCGCCGCATCGGAAGGGCTTGCGCTGCCCTTCTGCTGAAGCTGCCGCTGTACATCCTTCGGAAGCGCGAGGTCATTGATGAGCTCGGCATCCTCCCGGTACTCTTCGGCAGACGGCGCTGCGAAAGCGGGCGCCGCCGTCGAAATGTTCAGGGCGACCATTGCCGCACTGAGCACTCCGGTCAGCAGACGCTTTGACCAGTTTCTTCGTTTCCTCATATGGTTTCCTCCTTGTTACACTAGCCTGTCCTAGGCTTTTTTTAGTTTAAATTGCCTCACAGACATTTTCAAGATAATATGAATAAAATTTTAAGTTCATTGCTAATTGCTTAATATGCGCCTGCGTTTTAATGAACATTTTATAGAAATAGTGTTGATTAACTCGATCCCGAATGACAGCGTTTTGAGCTGCCTTGTGTAGCCCGGCCGGGCAGGGATGATTGGCACAAAAAATACGCCGTGCTCCCGCACAGCGCATTTTTGTACTTTTCTTCCGACTGTCTTACCGCTCTTTAGCGCAGTTCTTCGGCGAGTGCTTCCGCTGCCTTGGCGAGTGCCGCCTGCACGCCCTCAGGGTTCTTGCCGCCCGCCTGCGCAATATTCGGTCTGCCGCCGCCGCCGCCGCCGATCAACGGCGCAATCGCCTTGATGAGCTTGCCTGCATTGGCGCCCTTCTCTTCCGCCGCCTTGCCGACCATGACAAGAAGGTTTACCTGCGCCTCATCCGCGCTTGCGAGCACGGCCACGCCGCCCTCGGTCTTCTTGAGCAGGCTGTCGCCGAGGTTCCTGAGCTCGTTCATCTCAATCTTTGCGAGCGCGGTCGTGAGGAGCTTCACGCCCTTCACGTCCTGTACTTCTTCACCCGCATTCGCTGCGGCATTCCGCGCGAGCTCGGCGCGAAGCTTCTCGTTCTGCTTCTCGCTCTCGCGGAGCTCCTGCTGCAGCTGCTGAACGCGCTGCGGCAGTTCCGCGCGGTTCGTCTTCAACTGCGCCGCGAGCGCTTCGAGTTCCTGCACCGCTGCCTCGTAGTAGGCGGTCAGCGCGTCGCCGGTCAGTGCCTCGATGCGGCGCACGCCCGCCGAAATGCCGGTCTCGGAGATAATCTTCATCGCGCCGATATTCTCGGTATTCTTCACATGGGTGCCGCCGCAGAGCTCGGTCGAGAAATCGCCCATCCGCACCACGCGGACCTCGTCGCCGTACTTCTCGCCAAAGAGCGCCTTTGCGCCTTCCTTCTTTGCCTCTTCGATGCCCATGACCTTGGTCTCGACCGGATGTGCCGCCCGAATCTCGCGGTTCACCAGCGTCTCGACCTGCTTCATCTCTTCCTGGGTGAGCGCCGCAAAGTGCGTGAAGTCAAAGCGCAGTCTGTCTGCACTCACAAAGCTGCCCGCCTGGTTCACATGATTGCCGAGCACCTCGCGGAGTGCCTCGTGCAAGAGATGCGTGCCGGAGTGGTTCTTCGCCGTATTCTCGCGGTTTGCCGCATCGACCGCAAGCGTCACAGTCTCGCCGATCCGGAACATGCCGGAGAGTACCTTACCGGTATGACCGACCTTGCCGCCCTTTAAGTGAATCGTGTCGCGCACCGCAAAGCGGTTGTTGCCGGCTTCAATCACGCCGACATCGCCCTGCTGGCCGCCCATCGTCGCATAGAACGGTGTCTTGTCGGTCACAATCGTGCCCTCATCGCCCTCTGCAAGTGCCTCGGTAAGCGAAGTTGCGTCCTCCTCGCTCTCGTCGGGGAGAATGCGAACCATCGCCGTAATCTTGCCCTCGTCCGTCAGCCTGTCATAGCCGGTGAACTCGGTCGTGAGAGTCGGATCGATCTGCTGGTAAGCGGTCTGTGCCTCACCCATATAGTTCGTGGTCTTTCTCGCCTTCCGCGCAGTCTCCCGCTGCACCTGCATCGCCTTCTGGAAGCCTGCCTCATCGACCGTGAAGCCGCGCTCGGCAAGAATCTCCCGCGTCAGATCGAGCGGAAAACCGTAAGTGTCGTAGAGTTTGAACGCGTCCTCGCCGGAGAGCTCGGTCTTTTTCTCCGCGGAGAGCATCTCCTCGAGTTCCGCGAGAATCGAAAGCCCCTGGTCAATCGTCCGGTTAAACTTCGCCTCTTCCTCGGTCAGGACCTTTAAAATCATTTCGCGCTTCTCTTCGAGCTCCGGATAGCCGTCCTTCGAGGAGGCAATCACGGTCTCGGCGAGTTTACCGAGGAAGGCTCCCTCAATGCCGAGGAGTCTGCCGTGGCGCGCCGCGCGGCGTAAAAGTCTCCGGAGCACATAACCTCTGCCCTCATTGCTCGGCATGATGCCGTCCGAAATCATAAAGGTGCAGGAGCGCACATGGTCGGTAATCACGCGGAGCGAGACATCCTTCTTCTCGTCCTCTTTGTACTGTGTCCCGGCGAGCTTTGCCGCCTCGTCGAGCAGGGCGCGTATCGTATCGACCTCGAAAATCGACTCGACATCCTGCACGACAACCGCAAGGCGTTCAAGGCCCATGCCGGTATCGATGTTCTTCTGCTTGAGCTCGGTGTAGTGTCCGTGGCCGTCGTTGTTGAACTGGCTGAAGACATTGTTCCAGACTTCCATGAAGCGGTCACCCTCGCCGCCCATTACATCCTCGGGGCCGGTGCCGTAGGCTTCGCCGCGGTCATAGTAAATCTCGGAGCAGGGACCGCAGGGGCCGGAGCCGTGCTCCCAGAAGTTATCCGCCTTACCGAAGCGGTAGATGCGCTCCGGCGCGATGCCGATTTCATCCCGCCAGATTGCGAAGGCCTCGTCATCCTCCTCATAGACCGAAGGATAGAGGCGATCCGGCTCGAGTCCCACCGTCTTCGTCAGGAACTCCCAGCTCCAGTGAATCGCCTCGCGCTTAAAGTAGTCGCCGAACGAGAAGTTTCCGAGCATCTCGAAGAAAGTGCCGTGGCGCGCGGTCTTGCCGACATTGTCAATGTCGCCCGTGCGGATACACTTCTGACAGGTCGTCACGCGGCGGCACGGCGGAATCTCCTGGCCGGTAAAGTACGGCTTTAACGGCGCCATGCCGGAGTTGATGAGCAACAGACTGTTGTCGTTGTGCGGCACCAGACTGAAGCTCTTCATGATCAAATGTCCTTTGCTCTGAAAGAACTCCAGATACATCTTGCGGAGTTCGTTGACTCCGTATTTCTTTGCAATCATTGCACTGCCCCTCTGTGTTTAAATTTTCGAATTTCCTAACTTTCTATTTTAGTCGTAAACTGCCGTTCTGTAAATCCGCTTTGTGCGGTCCTTACGGCAGTCTGTCCTTGTACTGCTCTAGGAGCTGATAAGCGCGGGCGCGCGTGTTTTCCGCCTGTTCCCGCACCGAGAGCACAGCGCCGCCCTCCGCCGGGACATCGCGCTTTCTGCGCCACTCCTGCTGATCCTTCGTAAAAGCCGCCGCCTCCTGCTCGCTCAGCACAGCCGGGAGCACCTGACAGAGCGCATTGAGCTGCGTCTCCCAGTAGCGGAACTCCGCCGTCGCAAAGCGTGTCTCGCTGTCAGCGCGGCTGTCCTTCTTCGCCTTTTCCCGGAGTATCGCTATGGTTCTGTCCGTGTCCTCAAACTTCTCCCGGAAATCCCGGTAACTTCGCCCGGTGCCGCCCGTTTCCGCAAGTGTCCCGGTGACGCTCGTCTCGGCAGCCCGCGCCGCCGCAATGTGCCGCTTTTCGCGGAGCACTGACTCCACGAACAGCGTAAACGCGATTCCCGCAAAAAGGACAAAGCAAAGGAGACGCCATCTCTCATGCCGTCTCATTGACTTTGTCCTCCAATACAGCGCGGTGATCCGCCGCGTCGGTCGCGAGGGCATCGCATCTCTCATTCTCCGGATGCCCCGCATGTCCTTTGACCCAGCAAAATGTCACCCTGTGCGGCGCCATTGCCGCAAGGAGACGCTTCCAGAGGTCTATGTTCTTCACAGGCTCATTCTTTCCCCGGGTCCAGTTTTTCTTCTGCCAGCTGTCGATCCAGTGCTGGTTGAACGCATCGACCAGATAGCGCGAGTCCGAATACACTGTGACCTCACAGGGACGCGTCAATGCCTCGAAGCCCGCGATACAGCCGAGGAGCTCCATGCGGTTGTTGGTGCTCTTTTTGAATCCCGCCGAGAGCTCTTTTTCATGTTTCTGCCCGCTGCCGTCTATGACCTGCAGGATGGTGCCGTAGCCCGCAGGTCCCTCGGGATTGCCGCGCGCCGCGCCGTCCGAAAATAGATTTACGCTCGTCACTGCCTTTTCCCCGCTGTCGTTTATTCGCTGAGGTAAGCGCTCTTCACCTCTGCATTGTTTAAGAGTTCCTCTGCAGTCCCGGAAAGGCGGATGGTGCCCGTCTCGAGCACGTAGGCGCGATTTGCGATCGAGAGCGCCTTTTTTGCGTTCTGCTCGACCAGGAGGACTGTGGTGCCGCTCTCGTGAATGGATTTGATGATGTCAAAAATCTCATTCACATAAATCGGCGAGAGTCCCATGGAGGGCTCGTCGAGCACCAGCATCTCGGGCTTACTCATGAGCGCGCGTCCCATCGCGAGCATCTGCTGCTCGCCGCCGGAGAGTGTTCCGGCGAGCTGGTTTTTCCGCTCCGCAAGGCGCGGAAAACGACGGTATATTTCTTTGAGGCTTTCCGCCTTCTCCTCTTTGCTGCGCCGTGTATACGCGCCGAGCTCCAGATTCTGTAAGACCGAGAGCTGGGAAAAGACTCTTCTGCCCTCCGGCACATGTGCGAGGCCTCGCCGCACAAGCTGATAGCCCGGCACATGGGTGATGTTCTGTCCGTTGTAGACAACCTCGCCGCCCGAAGACGGCAGGAGGCCGGTAATCGTGTGGAGCGTTGTAGTCTTGCCGGCGCCGTTTGCGCCGATCAGAGTCACAATCTCGCCGCGCTTCACCTCAAACGAGATGCCGCGGATTGCGTGTATCATGCCGTAATAGACATGTAAATCTGTCACTTTGAGCAATTCGTCCATATGCCCTCCTCACTCGCCGAGGTAAGCTTTCACGACCTCCGGGTCGTGCAGCACTTCCTGTGTTTCGCCTTGTTTCAGCACCTTGCCGAAGTTCAGAACCGTGAGGCGCTCGCAAATGCCGGAGACCAGCTTCATGTCGTGCTCAATCAGGAGTATCGTCATGTGGAAGCGCTTCTGCACCAGCTGAATGGTTTCCATGAGCTCTGCCGTCTCATTCGGATTCATGCCGGCCGCCGGCTCATCGAGCAGTAAGAGCTTCGGCTCGGTCGCCAGTGCGCGCGCAATCTCCAGTTTCCGCTGAGAACCGTAGGGCAGGTTTTTGGCCCTCGTGTCCGCGAACTGTTCCAGATGAAATACTTCCAGCAACTCTGTCGCGCGGCGGTTCATCTCCCGCTCCTGTGCGCGAAACCGCGGCAAGCGAAGAATGCCCTCCAGGGTCGAGTACGGGTAGTGGTTGTGGAGACCCGCCTTTACATTGTCAAGCACCGAGAGATTTGAGAAGAGCCGGATATTCTGGAAGGTTCTCGCGATACCCGCCTGGTTGATTTCAATAATCGACTTGCCCGTCAGCTCCTTGCCGTCGAGGCGGATGCTGCCCTTGTCGGGGCGGTACACGCCGGTCAGGAGATTGAAGATGGTCGTCTTGCCTGCGCCGTTCGGGCCGATCAGACCCGAGAGTTCATTCTCCTCCAGGGTAAGCGAGAAATTGTCGACCGCCTTCAGACCGCCGAAGGAGATGCCGATATTTTTTACTTCTAACATTGCCATGGTATCGCCTCCTTAAGCCTGCTTGCCGGGTTTCCGGAAACCGGAGAAAAGCCGCTCCCGGTACTGAATGAACGAAGGTGCCGAAGTAAAGAGCATCATAAGAATCAGGACAACTGCATAAATCAGCATACGGAAGTCGCTGAGGCCGCGGAGCAGCTCGGGCAGCGCCGTCAGAACCACTGCGGCAATCACCGAACCGCGCATATTGCCGATACCGCCCATCACGACAAAGACCAGAATCGCAATGGACATGTTGTAGCCGAAGTTCTTCGGCAGAGCCTGCAAGGTGCTCAGATTGTGCGCATAGAGCACACCGCCCACGCCCGCAAGCGCCGCCGAAATCGTGAAGGCGAGGAGCTTATAGCGGGTCACATGGAGGCCGACCGACTCCGCCGCAATCTCGTTGTCGCGAATCGCCATGATGGCGCGCCCCGTACGGGAGCGAATCAGATTCTGAACAATGAAGAGCGAGAGCAGCAGGAGGACGATGCCGGCAAAGAAGGTCGAGAGCCGCGGCGTGCCGGTGATGCCCTGCGCACCCTTAATTAAAATCTTGCCGCCGGCTTCGAGTTTCAGCGCCGCCGTGTCTTTCAGCGAGACATGCATGCCCTTCGCGTCCACGCCGAGGTAGAGCGCATTGATGATATTCTTCACAATTTCACCGAACGCGAGCGTCACAATCGCGAGATAGTCGCCCTGCAGCCGGAGCACCGGGATGCCGATCAGGAAGCCGAAGAAGGCCGCCACTGCCGCGCCGATCAGTACGGCGAGCACAAAGTCGAGACCGCCCGGGAGCTTACCCGCCATCAGATTCGTAAAGAGCGCGGAGCTGAAGGCACCGACACACATGAAACCGGCGTGTCCGAGGGACAGTTCGCCCGAAATGCCGACCACCAAATTCAGACTGACCGCGAGAATCGCATAGGTGCAGAGCGGCACCAAAAGACCCTTGAACAGGGAGCTCACCGCGCCGCCGTTTACCAGCACCTGTACAATCGCAAAGGCGAGAATCACAAGGCCGTAGGTGAGACAATCGTTTAAAAATGCTTTCTTTTCCGATGTTCTGTTCATATTACACCTTCTCTCTCATCTGTTTCCCGAGTATGCCGGTGGGCCGCACCACCAGAACCAGAATGAGCACCGAGAAAACAATGGCATCCGAGAGTTTGGAGGAGAGATATGCCTTCGAGAGGTTCTCGAGCACACCGAGCAGGAGGCCGCCGATTAACGCACCGGGAATCGAACCGATACCGCCGAGGACCGCCGCGACAAAGGCCTTGATACCGGGCATGGCGCCTGTGGTCGGCGTGAGGGTCGGATACGCCGAGCAGAGCAGCACGCCCGCAATCGCCGCGAGCGCCGAGCCGATTGCAAAGGTCAGGGCGACCGTCGCATTGACATTGATGCCCATTAGTGTCGCGGCCCCTCTGTCCTCCGCGACCGCGAGCATCGCCTGGCCCGCGCGGGTCCTGTTGATGAAACCGGTCAGCGCCACCATGATGATAAAGCAGACCGCAATCGCCGCAACCGTCTCGCCGGAGATGACCAGCTGTCCGTTCGCAAAGCTCATCGACTGAATCGGCACCACCGAGCGGAAGCTCTTCGGGTTTGCGCCGAAGATGAGCAGCGCGAGGTTCTGCAACAAGTAGGAGACGCCGATTGCCGTAATCAATACGGCGAGACTGTTCGCGCCGCGGAGCGGCTTATAGGCAACGGCCTCAATGATGACGCCGAGTGCCGTGCAGAACAGGACGGAGAGCAGCACGGCCGCGGATGCCGGCAGGTTCAGGGCTGTCATTGCCGTGAACGCGACATAGCCGCCGACCATGATAATATCGCCGTGTGCAAAGTTCAGCATCTTAGCGATGCCGTAGACCATCGTATATCCCAGCGCGATAATCGCATAGATGGAACCTAAGCTGATTCCGCTGAGCAAATAGGACAAAAATTTCATGACTGCTCTCCTTTATGATAAAGAAAGGGCTGCAAATTACGCAGCCCTTTCGCTCTTCTCTTCCGTGTGCGCTCAGTTCTCAATCGACTGGTAAGCGCCGTCCTTGATCACGACTGCCTTCGGCTCCTTGGACGGCGAGCCGTCTGCATTCCAGGTGATGGTACCGGTGAGGCCTTCAAGCTTAATCTCCGTCATCGCCTTCTCCATTGCCGTGCCGAGTTCTTCTACCGACATCGACGGGTTCAGGTTTGCCTTCTCCGCCGCTGCCTTAATTGCATACATACCGTCATAGGTATCCGCCGCGAACTGAATCGGAACCTCCTTGTAGCGCTCCTTGTACGCTGCGACAAACTTCTGGGTCTTCTCATCCTTCGCATCCGCGGAGAACGGTGTCAGAAGCATAAGGCCTTCTGCGAGCGACTTGTCAAAGCCCTCGAGGTTCAGGATACCGTCCATGCCGTCACAACCGAAGAAGATCGGGCTGTAACCCATATCCTTGCTCTGCTTCAGAACAAGTGCCGCCTCGGTGTAGTAGAACGGCAGGAAGACAAGCTCTGCACCTGCGTTGCGGATGTTCTGGAGCTGAATGTTGAAGTCGGTCTTGTTGTCCGCCGTGAACTGCTCGTCCGCGACAATCTGAAGACCGTTCTTCTCGGCATTTGCGACAAAGCTGTCGTGAATACCGCTCGAGTAAACGTCGGAGGAATCGTAGAGAATACCGATCTTCGTCGCAAGCTTGTGGCTGCCGATGTACTCAGCAGACTTCTCACCCTGCTGCGGATCCGAGAAGCAGACCGCAAAGGTGTTGGAGTTTGCGATGCAGTCCGGCGCGGAACCCGACGGGGTCAGCTGGAACATGTTGTCCTTCACGGACTCGTTCGAAACCTGAATGCAGGGGGCGCTCGTCACCGTGCCGAGCAGCATCTGCATGCCCCAGTCCTTCAGGTGGTTATATGCGTTGACCGACTTCTCTGCGTCGTGCTCGTCGTCGTCGAACTCAATCTCGACCTTGTAGCCGTTGATGCCGCCGGCAGCATTGATCTCATCGACCGCAATCTGCTGCGCGTTCTTGCAGGCAAGACCGTAAACTGCCGCGCCGCCGGTCACCGGACCGATGCCGCCGATCTTCCAGACCGCGCCGTCCTTGCCGGCTTTGCTCTGTCCCTCTGCCTTGCTCTCACCGGCTGCCGTGGTCTCACCCGCCGCCTTGGTCTCGCTGCTCTTCTGCTGACCGCAGGCCGCAAGTCCGAAGACCATGGAAGCTGCTAATAATACAGATACTGCTTTTTTCATAACCTTTTCCCTCCCAAACAACATACCAAACAGATATGTCGAAGATTATAAAGAGCATATTTAGAGATGTCAACCGGAAGGGCTCAAAATATAGCGATTCAGCAGATTTGATATACACCGTTCCGGATGATAACGACTTTCGGTTCCTTTGACGGCGCGCCGTCCGCGCTCCAGGTAATCGTTCCGGTCACACCCTGTAACTGAATTTCGGTCATTGCCTGTTCCATTGCGTTGCCGATTTCCGAGACCGACATCGCAGGGGTGATATTTGCCTTCTCCGCCGCCGCTTTGATTGCATACATACCATAGCAGTCGCAACCAGTCGTTTCATAGAGGCTCCTCCTTTTCAACTCATTGATGCGAATAATTTTGCACAGTATAGTCACATCGAATCGAGCTGTCAAGAAAAACCTCTCAATTACTTTGAATATTTATAAATGGTTCCACTCTGCAATCGGATCCCGCTCCATCAGCATGCGCACGGCTTCCGCCGCCGGCAGTTCCGAAAAGAGCACGCGGTTTACAACATCCACAATCGGCATTTCGACCTGCTCCCGCTCGGCGAGCGCAAGCGCCGCCTTTGCGGAGTACACGCCCTCCACGACCTGTCCCACTTCCCGCATGGCCTCTTCGACCGGCTTTCCCTGCCCGATCAGGATACCGGCTCTCCGGTTTCTCGAGTGCATGCTCGCGCAGGTTACAATCAAATCGCCGATGCCGGTGAGACCCGCAAAGGTCTCCCAGTGCGCGCCGAGTTTCACGCCGAGACGCGCGGTCTCCGCGATGCCGCGCGTTATTAACGCAGCCTTCGTGTTGTCGCCGTAACCGAGGCCGTCGGCAATGCCCGCCGCGAGCGCAATCACATTTTTGACCGCGCCGCCGAGCTCAATGCCCCTCACATCGGTCGAAGTGTACACACGGAACACGCGGTTCATAAAAAGCTCTTGTACCTGCTCCGCGACCGCGCTGTCAGCCGCTCCCGCGACGCAGGTCGTCGGGAGGCGTCTCGCGACCTCTTCCGCGTGGCTCGGCCCCGAGAGGCAGGCAACGACCGCATCCGGAATTTCTTCCTGTACCTCGTCGGTCTGAAAGAGAAGACTCTTCTCCTCAATGCCCTTTGCGACACAGACGAGAAGCTGCCCTTTCTTCACATAGGGGTGCAGCTCTCGCGCGACACCGCGCGTATAGACCGAAGCGGTCGCAAGGACAATCGCGTCCTGCTTTTCGCCCGCCTTTTTCATGTCAGAGGTAAACTGCATCCCTGCCGGCAGCTCGAGGCCGCCGAGCGCGGACGATTTCCGCGTGCGGCGCAGTTCCTCCGTGTGCTCCGCAAAGGGAGACCAGAGCAGTACCTCGTGGCCGTTGTCCGAAAGCAACATGGCAAGCGCCGTACCCCAGGCGCCGGAACCCAGAACCGAAATCTTAGCCATTATTTTTTCACCTCCATGCCGCGCGTAAACAGATGTAACCGGCTCTCTTCGCCGCGAAGCAGCCGCCCGATGTTCGCGCGGTGGCGGAAGACAGAGAGCAGGGGATTAAACAGGGCAAGAAGCAGAAACTCTGTCTGATATGCCGCGCCGACCGGCAATGCGTGCCGGAAAAAGAAAACCAGTGCGAGCACCAGTAACAAGAGCATCGACAAAATCGACGAGAGCGAGACATAGCGGAACAGACAGCAAGTCACGATGAAGAGGAGGCACCAGGCGAGCGCCAGTCTCCAGTCAAGTGCAATCAACACGCCGACTGTGCTCGCGACGCCCTTGCCGCCGCGAAAGCCGAGATAAAACGGATAGTCGTGTCCGAGCATCACGCCGGTCGCGGTCCAGAGCACCATGAGAAGCTGAAGTTCTGCCTGCCCCCGGAAAAAGTGGCGCGCGAGCACACAGGGAATAATCGCCTTGGCCGCATCGAGGAGCAGCACCAGAATCCCGGCTCCCGTGCCCATAACACGGAGCGAATTGGTCGCGCCGGTCGAATGGCTGCCGTAGTTCCGGACATCCAGTCCCTTCGCTTTGCCGAGAAAGTAGCCGCTCTGAAAACTACCGCAAAGATAGCCGATCAAAAGCCAGAGAAGTCTCTCCATCGATTACTCCTTGTCCTTTCCCTGTCGCTCCCGGATGAAGAAGCGCAGCATGGTTCCGCGGAACCCGAAGGCCTCACGGATACGGTTCTCGAGATAGCGCTGGTAGGAGAAATGCATGAGTTCCTTGCTGTTGACGAAGAACACAAAGGTCGGCGGCTTCACCGCAACCTGGGACGCGTAGAAAATCTTCAGGCGGTGTCCCTTGTCGGACGGCGGCTGCTTTAAGACGGTCGCCTCGGTGATAATCTCGTTCAGCACGCCCGTCCGAATGCGAAGCGTCTGCGAAGAGCGTATCATGTCGATCATCTCGAAAAGCTTATTCATGCGCTGGCCGGTCTCCGCGGAGACAAAGAGGAACTCGGCATAACTCATAAACGAAAGCGTGCTCTTGATTTTGTCGGTGAACTCCTTCATGGTCTTATCCGTCTTTTCGACCAGATCCCACTTGTTCACGACCACCAGGATGCCCTTGCCCTTCTCATGCGCGACACCGGCAATCTTGGCATCCTGCTCGGTCACGCCCTCGCTCGCATCAATCACGAGCAGCACGACATCGGCCCGCTCCACTGCCGTCACCGTGCGGATAATCGAGTATCTCTCGATGTCCTCATGAATTTTGGACTTTCGCCGTATGCCGGCCGTGTCGATGAAGACATATTCCTGTCCGTCGTGCACCACGACCGTATCGATCGCGTCACGCGTGGTGCCCGCGATGTCGGAGACAATCACGCGGTTCTCGCCGAGCAGGCGGTTGATAATTGAGCTCTTGCCCACATTCGGCTTGCCGATCAGCGCAACCTTCGGGCGCTCATCCTCTTCCGCTTCGCTCGCTTCGACCTGCGGGAAGTAGGCCTCGACTGCCTCTAAGAGATCGCCGATGCCGAGGCGGCTCGCCGCCGAAACCGGAATCGGGTCGCCGCAGGCGAGATTGTAGAATTCATAGATATCATTCTGAAATTTGGTGAAGCTGTCCACCTTGTTGACCGCAAGCACGACCGGCTTTTTTGCGCGGCGCAGCATATCGGCGACGCGGTCGTCGGCGTCGGTGACACCGGTGCGGACATCGGTGAGGAAGATGATCACATCCGCTGTCTCGATGGCAATCTCCGCCTGTTCCCGCATCGACACCAGCAATTTATCTCGGGATTCCGGCTCGATACCGCCGGTGTCGATCAGCGTGAAGTCGCGGTTTAACCAGGTGCAGTCCGCATAGATTCTGTCTCGGGTCACACCCGGAATGTCTTTGACAATCGAAATCGGCTCTCCCGCAATGGCGTTGAAGAGCGAGGATTTGCCGGTGTTGGGCCGCCCGACAATGGCGACAATCGGTTTACTCATAGCTTTCTCCTTTTTTAAAGCGCAGCGGCTTTATCCTTTGTGGAATTTCTCGGTCGCGAGCTCGTAGGCGCTGCCGCCGCCGGTATAGCGGTAAGTTTTGTCGTTCACGGCCTCCACGAGGTCATCTCCGCCCATGCCGATGATTACACAGGGCACGCCGAGTTCCCGCTCGAGGTCGGCGCGCGTCATGTCGTCGAGCAACACTTCCTCGCCGCTACGGAACACACACTGCGGCAGCAACAGGCGGTCGCCGAGCGGCTTTCCCTTGAGACCGTCCAGAATGTCGCGTCCGGTCAGAAGCCCTGTCACCGTGATTTTCTCGCCGAAGAAATGATTCTCCAGCGGGTAGAACAAAATCTTTTTGGCGGGGAGCTTCTCCCCGATTCGCGCAAGTTCCCGCGAGAGACTCGGCGCGGCGAGGAGACCGCTGAAGGTACTCACGGTTTCCGTTTGGTCGGATGGCACCACAGCCGACAGCGCCTCTTCGACCTCCTCGTGTAAGAGGGTCAGCATACCGACACCGTTTTCCAGCTGCGGGTAGCCGTCGTAGCGCGAGGGCTCGGGTAGCGGCCTGCCCGCCGTCAGATAAAATTCATCCGACGCCTGGACAAAGTGAATCCCGCATTTTTCCATGGCGCGGCGCTGGATGTCTTCAATGATATCGATTGCATTCGCGCAGTCCTCGGGTCCGAGGAGTTCAAGCTTCTCTAACTTGTCGCGATAGTTGGTGAGCCCGACCGGCACCACGGAGACCGACTGCATGAGCGGCGCATAGCGGAGCAAATCCGTCAGCGTGCGCTTTAACTCTTCACCGTCGTTATAACCCTTGCAGAGCACAATCTGTCCGTTCATCTGAATGCCCGCCTCGAAAAGCTTATCGAGATAGCGCAATTTTTCGCCCGCAAAGCGATTTTTCAGCATGCGGACGCGGAGCGAGGGGTTTGTCGTATGCACGGAGATATTAATCGGTTCCAGGCGATATTGAATGATGTGTTGAATATCCGCCTCTTTCATATTGGTGAGCGTCACATAATTGCCCTGCAGGAAACTGAGGCGCGAATCATCATCCTTAAAATAAAGAGTATCCCGCATTCCGCCCGGCATCTGGTCGATAAAGCAGAAAATGCAGCCGTTTGAGCAGGAGCGATATTCACTCATCAGACCGTTCTCAAAGACCAGCCCCGGGTCCTCGCCGCCGTTCTCGATCTCGTACTCCCACTCCTCGCCGTCCGGCTTCAGAACGAGCAGGGTGATGACTTCCGCGCTCACCTGATAGCGGTAGTCAAAGACATCGGCGACCGTTTTTCCGTTTACTTCCAAGAGGCGGTCTCCCGCCGCGATTTCCAATTCCGCCGCCGCACTTCCCGGCTCCACGGCAGCAATGAAATGTCCCTTGTTTTCCGCCACAATCAACTCCTTTACTTTCTCGCATTTTACATGAATTATGAACGCTTTGCAACGCAGCCTTGCGGCAGGGAAACGAAAATGCTATGATTTAAAAAATATGCCATGTCTCTGACAGACCCAGCTGTTTTTTAGAAGGAGAACGAAGAAAGATGTCCAATCAGTCCACTGAAAACAATCGTCTTCCCGTTGCGCCGCTCAAAATCGCAGCGCTCGAGAGCTGCCGCGATCTCGCGGAAAAAGTCAACGCTCACCTCGTGCGGATGCGCACTTCGGGCGCGGAAGCGACCGATGAGCGCCGCCGCTCCCTGCACTACCGCGGCTATGACGCCGATTCCTATCTCCTCTCCATCAACTGCCCGCGTTTCGGCACCGGTGAGGGCAAGGGCGTCATCAATGAGTCCGTGCGCGGCGCCGATCTCTTTGTGATGGTCGATGTCACCAACTACTCTCTGACCTATAAGGTGGACGGCAACGAGAACCACATGTCGCCGGACGACCACTTCCAGGATTTAAAGCGCATCATCGCGGCGGGCGGCGCGGCGGCGCATCGCGTGAATGTGATTATGCCTTTCCTCTACGAGGGCAGACAGCACAGAAGAACCAAGCGGGAATCTTTAGACTGCGCCTATATGCTGACCGAACTCGCGAACATGGGCATCGAGAACTTCATCACCTTCGACGCACACGACCCGCGCGTCCAGAACGCGACGCCGCTCTCCGGCTTTGACAACTTCATGCCGACCTACCAGTTCATCAAGACCTGCTTCCTGAACATTCCGGATATGAAAGCGGACAAGGATCACCTGATGATTATCAGCCCGGACGAAGGCGCAATGGACCGCGCAATTTATATTTCGAACATTCTCGGGGTCGACATCGGCATGTTCTACAAGCGCCGCGACTACTCGAAGGTCGTCGACGGCCGCAACCCGATTGTGGCCCACGAGTTCCTCGGCGCAAGTGTGAAGGACAAGGATGTGCTGATTATCGACGATATGATTTCCTCCGGCGAGAGCATGATGGACACCGCGAAGAATCTGAAAGACCGCGGCTGTAAGCGCGTCATCGTCTGCGCGACCTTCGGTCTCTTCACCAACGGTGTGAAGAGCTTCCGCGAGAAGTACGACGCCGGAATCATCGACTATGTCTGCACGACAAACTTAAACTACCGGAGACCGGAGCTCCTCGAAGAGCCCTGGTACCTCGAGGCGGATATGAGTCCCTATCTCGCCTACATCATTGACAGTCTAAACGCCGACGCCCCCTCGGGCGACAAGCTCTCTTCGACGCGGAAGATTCAGGACTTCTTAAAGAACCTGCAGAACGAGGAATACCAGTACTTCGGTTCGGTTATTGAATAAAGCAACAATGAAGGAGCTTATCCGGATTGTTTTCCGGATAAGCTCCTTTGTTATGATTATTTATCGCTCGGTTCTCAAATTTGCTCCTGACTCATACCTTCCAGCACAATATGACCTTCCTTAAGTAATGCGCCGCCGCAACCATCAACTCGCTTTGTTCCAGCAGCATAAAATTCTCCATCCAGGTTCATCACACTGTTTAGCATGGTACTCATTGCCTGATCTACCGGAACCGGCACAATCTTATGACCTTTGCTTTCCAGAATTCGTCGCGTATCTCCGGAAACCCCGTACTCCAGCTCCAGTCCCTGCGACTTTGTCAAACAGTTGACATAGGGAGCATTTACCAACTGCTCCGGCGTCATGTGAAAATCAATCGCATTGACGATACCTTGCAGTGTGCCCGTAATGATTCTTGGACCGCCCGCAGCACCGATGGCAAGAAATGGCTTTCCATCCTTAAATACGATGCTCGGCGACATACTGGAAAGCGGTGTCTTGCCGCCTTGAATCGCATTGGCACTGCCGTAAGCCAGCCCCTGACTCGTCATGGCGCCTACCGCAGCTGAAAAATCGGACATCGCATTATTCAATACGAATCCCAGCCCTTCAACTACAATTCCACAGCCAAACCAGTCGCGAACTGTCTGCGTCTGTGAGACCGCATTGCCCTCTTTATCCATGACGGAAAAATGCGAGGTGTTTCCCGGATACTGCTTTGCCTCAATCCCCGTGGCGGCAGCAAACTCTCCGGCATGTTCCCCGGCAAGCTCGAAGCGCTCATAAGCAAATTTTTTACTTGTCAATCGTTCAAAATCTACATCAACGAACTCCGGGTCTCCCAACGCTACACTGCGATCGGCAAATCCGAGCTTCATCGCTTCTGCCAGGGCATGAATAGCGTCGGCAGTGTTGTGTCCCATGGATTGAAGGTCATAGTTTTCCAGAATATTCAACATCTCCACCAGTGCGCCTCCGCCGCTGGGCGGTGCAAAAGCAGCGATCTCATATCCTCGGTATGTTGTTTTGATCGGATCACGAACTTTCGGTTCGTAAGATTCCATATCAGAAAGATCAAAACAGCCGCCTCGATCATTAATCAGATTGACAATCTTCTTTGCAATTCTTCCTTTATAAAAATAGTCCACACCATATTTTGCAATACTCTGTAGCAGCTCCGCTATTTCAGGGTTCTTCTGAATCTCTCCGAATTCATAGAAAGCGCCTCCTTCCTTTCGATATAGCTTTCTGAACGCTTCGGAGAGCCGCATTTTTCGCTCTACAGAATTATCAAACATAGTAAGTGCTCCTGTGTAGCTTGTGCCGAATCCATCTTTTGCACATCGAATTGCCGGAGCACTAATCTCTTCCCATGACAGAGTTCCATACTTATTTAGGATCATATCCATCGTCTTCAGGAGACCCGGAAGCGCAACCGACTGACCCCCAAGATCCTTCCATTCATCCTGCACTTCCCCGTCTTTCATGAAGAGATCTGCAGTCGCCCGAGCGGGAGCGATTCCCCTTCCGTCAATTCCCACACTCTCACCGCTTCTTGCATCATACAGCAAGGAAAAGCAGCCGCCACCGATGCCGGAGTGATGTGGTTCTACTACAGACAACGTCAGAGATATCGCAACAGCGGCATCAAAAGCATTTCCACCCTGATTCAATATCTCAAGTCCTGCTCTTGTCGCATAAACGCTGTTACTGCTAACTGCACCGTTAGAACCATGCGCCACCGGTCTTCCCCAATAGGACGGCCACATATAAATCTGTTTCTGCTTGTCCTGTCCCATATTTATTTTGCTCCTTTTATCAATTCCTTTTCCCGATAAGTCAGAAGCGAAACAATAATGCCAACACTATATGTAACAATGAAAACCGGATATACCGCCTCTACCCTATCGGTTAGACCCAATAACATCCATGCCACGCCTGTAATCATACCGGTCAACATACTCCAGAACGCTCCTTGTTTTGTAGTTTTCTTCCACATTAGCCCTGCCAAAATAGAAAAGCTGACCGGAGCTGCCGCCACGTGCTGCAAGGTCAAAAACATATTTGTCAAGGATTTACTCGGAATCACAACCGCAGGAATCAAGGTCATATAGGCAAATACAAATGTAATTGCCTTGGAGAGCTTCAGAATCTTCGCGTCATCCACGTTCGGATTAATTTCCGTTCTGTAAACGTTTGTAATGATCGTTCCTGTCGCCAACATCATCGTCGCCATCGTTGCCGCTATAATCATGGTCGCAAATGCAAAGATGATACCTGCAAATAGAGGATTGCTAAAAGTCTTGATTGCATATGCAAAAGCGGTAGAACCGTCACCGAGATCCGCACCGCTTGCCTTAGACAGCATTCCGCAAGTTGCGGTAAAGAAACAAATGGGTGCTGCAATCAAGTAACCGAGAATAGAACCGGCTCTTGCAGCCTCCGGGCTTTTTGCCGAAAGGAGCGGTTGAAGAACCGCTTGCATAACCGCAGTGCTGATACAACCACCGACAATCCATGCAATGATACGCTGCGTCGGCATGTTTCCCATAGAATCATATTTTTCCGGAAGTGTCTTTAGAAGTCCGCCAAACCCTCCGAATTTCGGAAGTGTCTTGAATACGAAACCGATTAAAAGAACATAAATGCCGATACACACGATTCGACCGACTGCGGATGCGCCCTTCATACCTGAAAAACTTGTATAAATAACCGCTATGGTGACACCTATGAACATAGCGACCATAAGGTTCAGCCCGGGCAACACAATTTGGATAATACTGGATACTGTCTTCAACTGAATCGGAATGTAGAGGAATCCATAAATAATCCACGCATAGGAATACAGCCTTGTTGTTCTAATGTCATATTTGGACTGCAGATAGGCCGGTACCGATTCCCCCGGCATTCTCTCTCGGATAATCTTTGCAAATACAGCAAGTGCAATGAAGTAGAAGGAACCGGCAATCGAATACCATGCTCCTGAGATGCCGAGCTTATATCCGTTCTGTGCCGCTCCTACAACCGCCATACCCCCGATCTGCCACGCCGCAAAGACACAACCGAGGGTCAACGCTCCCATGGTCTTATCACCTCCGGACCACTGGTTTGCAGACTTTATCTTCGTTCCCGCATATACGCCTACGCCGATGATTAAACAAAATGTAATAATCCAAACCGCTACTAACATACATATCCCTCCTGTTAAAAAGCTAATATGAAACATTTCCGGAACTTTCAGTCCCAAGTACAGTCAGCTTCTTGAAGCTCCTTGCGGAGTTCCTTACACGAAGAACATCTGTGCATACGATGTTGTCAACAGCTTCCCAGGCACGCAAGATTCAAATTACCTCTAAACCCTTTATCTACCTCCTTTCTGTTAACTTGCCCTACTTTCTTTCAACACCTTGCCCCTACACCTCCTCTCTACCGCCTCTTTTTCTCATACTTGACAGTAATATATTACACATTACATATCTTTATCAAAAGAGTACATTTTTTCTCTTTTGATGTCAATAGAAAGTACATATCAGTTGATTTCTCCGTTTTTCCCCTATATACTTAAATTCATTAGTCGTTTTGCACAAAACATAAATTAGCTGCGCAATTTGTCTAATGCTCTTCCGCTCTTTGAAAGCGGTTCGATTCCTATTTTCTACCCATTCGGAAGGCAAGCTTTATGAGTGAATGTCAGTCAGATCTTTTAGGCACAGGAAAAGTACATACAGCAAGTTATAAAAGCCAAGCATACGAACTGATCAAAGACGCAATCCTTTACAATCGTTTTCGCGTTGACGCTATTTATTCTCAAGAAGCCATTTGCAATGAGCTCGGAATCAGCCGTACGCCTGTGCGCGAAGCGTTGCTGGAGCTTCAGAAAGAAGGCTATGTCAGCTTTGCTCGAGGGAAAGGCGTGAAAGTGGTTCCCGTGACAAAGCAAGATGCCATGGATATTCTCGAATCCAGGATTTTTCTGGAATCACACAATGCAAGGCTTGCTGCTGAGCGTGGAACAGCATCGGAAAAGCAGGCAATTATGCACTGTTTAATGGAGCTAAAGGAGAATTTGTCCACTCTTGACAGCCGTCTTCTATACCGCATAGATCATCAGTTTCACCGCCTGGTCGCTGATGCTTCCCATAACAGATGGTTTGCTCGCCAGACAAGTCTGATTCTGGACCATTACCTGCGCTTTGAAGTCAAATCCGTATACAATAATTCCATTGACGGCAAGCTTGTATACAAAGAGCATCTTACCATAGGTGAGGAGATACTTCACAGTCAGCCGGAAAAGGCAGCCCAAGCCATGCTACTTCATCTCTCAAACTCCTACACCCGCACGCTGGGAGAAATTTGGAGGCGCTCTCCGGAGCAATAACACTTACACTTTGGATTTTGACTCCTACATTCAAAACGATGCCTGTCAGTAAATACAATCTGTTTTATGTTCATAGATCAGACATCAATCCCCAATTACCGTCCAAACCATGTAAAGGCTATCCCTACTCCCATCTGCCCGTTTCAGACAAAACTAAATCCCGGAAGCGCTTAATTTTAGGCTAAGCGGACAAAAAGCGTTGATGCTGGCTCCATACGATTGCATCACCCCACATCAGGATTGACTCTGCAATACTTCCATCCGTCAGCATTACCTTTAACAGTTCCTTTGCAGAAAGCGGCTCCGGTGAGTGCATGTAGCACCACCAGAAAGCCGCTTTTATTCGTCTCTCTATATTTAGACCTCTAGGATCTCTAAGCATGGCTCTGAGTCTTGCATTTACACCTCCTTCAATCTGATTGTTTGTTGAAGAGATCTTCTCCCTGCTCTTTGCAGAAACGCCTTCATTTTACGGTGCCCTATGACACCATGAGAATCATGATAAAGTGCTTGCATCCATTGACAACAATGAGAGTTTTGAGCGAGATAACCCTCTTTCGCATTTCTGAGGTAGTTGTAATAAGCGTTTGGATGAAGATGCAGCATTTTAAAAAGCCATCTCAGTCCGAACTCCTGCTGTTCTCCTTTTCTAATTCGGCTTTTTCACGCCGAAGACGACGAAGTTCTTCCATCATCTCGAACTGAGACTTCTCCTCACCATTGTTTTGGCATTCTTCGCGATACGAGCCTACTCAGCTGAAAACAGTGGCTCTGAATATGCCGTACTCAGCTCCAAGGCTGGCAATCGTGCATCCATCCTGAATGTGCGCGCGAACAACTTTTCGTCTGGTCTCGTCTGATATTCGAGTCATGTATTTTCTCCTCTGCTGACATTATAATCTATCAGGCAGAGGTGTTACAAATTCCCTGTCCCACTACCTCCCGTATTACAACAATCCAGCTTTCTCAAAATGCTTTTTCAAAATCCGGGTGGAAATAAACGCACCGAGGAAGCTGGTCACAATCGTCAATGCCACCATGCTGAAAAACATGGGCCATGTAAACATCTTTAAGTACACAGCAAGTGCTTCATCTGTCAAATGAAGGATATCCTGTCTGTCGATCAGATATTGAGCATTAGACAAATACATAGGGAGTGTATATCCGGCAGAATGAAGCGTACAGCCGAGAACATAGGCAAAAATCAATCCCCCTTTGCTTTTGTAATGATTGGCGCTCGCAACAACCTCCGCTATGATCCAGCCGAAAATGGACGCTATAACACCGATCACATTTGCGGCCATAAGCCCCGGAAGCACGCTGATTGTTCCCATAATCAGGAATGTCCCTTTTTTTCTGACCTTTGAAACAAGAAGCATATAGGCAATGGATGTAAAGAAAACGGTTATTGGGATATTGGCTACCGTTCCGACGAGGGTCATTCCGGCAGCTCCGCCGATTACAAAGAAAATCACAAGACTGATGGCTGCAAAGATGCCTATGGTGATAAAATCACGGACATCCAGCTTTTCTGTTTTGATGGTGTTCATTTTAAAATCTTCCTTATTTGAACTGTAAGTAAAATAGTGCGGCAACGATCAAGGTAGATAATGCTCCAACAAGGTAGTCAGGTGTTTTCAACTTCAGCGGATACAGGATTGTCTGTTCGTTCATGTGTTCAAATCCACGTGATAGTGCGGACGCTGCAAGTTCATCGGATGTACGGAGGCTTTTCATCAGGATCGGAACGAAAAGATATTCCACTATCCGCACGGGGTGGATGATATATTGCAGCGGCGACAGGGATACCTTGCGAATCCGCAGGCTGTCTTTCAAGCTGTGATAATCCTCCCGTATGGTGGAGAAGAAGCGCAGCGCCACCATGAGTGGGACTGCGGCAGCATCTGGTATCTTCATGTGCTGCATGGCGGACAGCACATAAGAAATCGTCGTCATACGGACAAAGAAACTTCCCATCATTAGCAGGACGACCAGCTTTTGAACGAAGTAGTTGAGCGACACGATCAAGAGCACTGCGCTTGTGTTATGAATCTTGTCCACGTTCGCCATAAGGAAAGCAACGACAATGTAGATGGTGAGATATACGGAAAAAGGCCTATACGCCTTTGCAGCAAGTAGATAAACTGCTGCTACCGCGAAGATGATATGCGCGGTCATGGCCTTGTTCATAAACATAGCCGTTGTTCCGAGAAGAATTACTACAAATCCAACAATCCGCGGGTCTAATGCGGGTCTAGTCTTGTCCAGAAGAAGCACCCCCTTTCCGAAGTAGCCGAAGCACCGTGTCTTTACTGTTTTCTGTCAAAGCGAAGTCCTGCTCTATTCTCCCCTCGTTCAGATAAAGAACGCGATGGCAGGCAGACAGGATAAACTCATAGTCGTGGGTAATGACAAAGACCACACATCCATCCTGTGCAAGAGCTTCCATTTCCGCAGAAACGCGAAGCATACTTCCACGATCCAAACCGCTGGTGGGCTCGTCGAAGAACAACACGCGGCTGTCTGCTTTCAGAGCTCCGGCTATCGTAAGCCGCTGCTTTTGCCCTCTGGAAAGAGCGGCGGGGTGACTTTCACGTTTTTCCCAAAGAAAGAGCTTTTCCAAAATCGCCTGATTATCTGCGTCATCCAAGGCTTTCTTTCCTACTCCGATTCGCAACTCGTTTAGTACGCTGTCGCCAAAGAGCTGATAATCGGAATCCTGCATTACAAAATAGATTTGACCGAGGCGCTTCTTCTGCGGAAACTGTGCTCCGTGAATTGAAATTGTCCCAGCACTTTCTTTCAGCAGTCCGCAACACAGCTTCGCAAGGGTCGTTTTGCCCGCCCCGTTCTCTCCGATAATCCCGATGATTTCTCCGCTGTATGCTTCAAAAGAAACATCGTGTAAAAGCGCAGCCCCCACCTGTGAGCGCCTCTTGCGCCGCCCATAGGCAAAGGATACATGGGAGAGAGACAGGATCGGCACCGCCGCCTCCTGTAAAGCTGCCGGGTGCTGACAAGGCATGAGTGTGTCAAGGCTGAAATCCCTCAATTCGAGCTGTCTCAAATCGCCGTCGCTTAACGAAAGCGTTTCCTGCCTGCTGAAATCGTTTTTTATGGCACCATCCTCCAGAAACACCATGCGATCCAGCAAATCGGCCAGATAGAAAACCCGGTGTTCCAGCACAATCAAGGTTTTCCCTTCGCCTTTCAGTTCCGAGAGAACGTCGTGCAGCTCCATAATTGCCCGAAAATCCAGATTCGCGGAGGGCTCGTCGAACACATAAATATCGGGTGTCATGGCATAGCAGGAGGCAATAGATACCTTTTGCATTTCTCCGCTGGATAACTGAAACAGGCTTTTGTCTGTCAGCTTGGAGATATTGAGCTTTTCAAGACTGTCCTTTGTGCGCTTCCATACTTCTTCACGTGGCAGCTTCATGTTGACGCATCCAAAGGCAATCTCGTTTGTCGTATCCGTCATAAAGAACTGACTGCGCGGGTCTTGAAAAACAGAGCCGACCATCATTCCAAAGTCGCGTAAGGCGAAATCTGCGGTATTTTTGCCGTCCAAATAGACCTCGCCGCTGAAAGTACCTTCATAGAAGTGTGGTACAAGCCCATTAATGCAGCGAGAAAGCGTTGTTTTCCCGCTGCCGCTTACGCCGCTGATAAGCACAAAAGAACCCTTTTCAATCTTGAGGTCAATTCCATGAATGGCAGGCCGGGAATGTCCCTGATATTGATACGATACGTCCCGCAGCTCAACCGCATAATCCTTCATCTGCGCCGACCTCCTTACTGCCGCGGGCGTTCCACAACTTGTGATAGTATCCGTCGGTATCCGACAGCAGGGCTTCGTGCTGCCCTGACTGAACGATCCGCCCGTCTTGAAATACCAAAATCTGATCCGCGCTGCGAATCGTACTCAAATGATGGGCGATTACCAAAACCGTCCTGTCCTTTGCCAGCTCCGAAATAGCTTCCTGAATCAGCGCCTCGTTGACCGGATCGACGTTGCTTGTGATTTCGTCCAAAAGCAGGATCGGAGCGTCTTTCAAAAATGCCCGCGCTATAGAAAGGCGCTGCTTCTGGCCGCCTGACAGCCCTACACCGTTTTCTCCGATCATGGTCTTATATCCGTCGGGAAGCGACATGATAAAGTCGTGGATGCGGGCTTTTTTTGCGGCGGCAATGATTTCATCCTGTGTGGCCGCCGCCTTTCCCAGCCGGATGTTCCCCTCGATGGTATCCGCAAATAGCTGGACGTTCTGCATGACAATACTGACAGAGCCGAGAAGCTCATCGTAGCTCATATCCCGCACGTCCACGTCGCCAATACGGATCGCTCCATCTGTCACATCCCAAAAGCGCAGCAGGAGATTTGTAATCGTCGTTTTGCCGGAGCCGGAGCCGCCGACAAGGGCGGTGAGAGTATGCGCCGGAGTGCGGAAAGAAATGTCTTTCATGATGAAGCCGCCTTTCTCATAGGAGAAAGACACATCCTCAAAGGCAATCGAATATTCAGTGGGGTGGATCGGATCTTTCGGCTCCGGGACGGTTTCAGCTTCGGTGATCTTTTTGATGCGGCGGAAGCTGTCTGCCACCGTCAGATAGTTTACCCAATGACTTTCCAACGCAAGGAAGGGCTTGTAAAACTCGCGGCTGATGATGGCAAAGAGCAAGAAGCCGTAAACGGAGATATTGCCCGCCAGCAGCAGGAGCAGCCCTGCGGTGAGCATGACCCAAAAGGAGACATCAATAATAAAGCCATAGACGGACAAAACCGCCGCCCGATTTCTGGATACGGCCTTGCTGCTCTGCCCAAAGTCGCGGGCCGTCTGTTCCACCTTTTTCTCAAAGCGGCGGCTTTCAGAAAAGGCTTTCAGAAGGGGAATCCCTTTTACATATTCCACAAAGACACTCACCATATCGGCAAGATCATTCCCTGCTTCTTCCTCTAACCGCTTCGCGCGCTTCAAACCTAATATGAGGAACAGGATCGCAATAGGTAGAGCTGAAACCATAAGCAGCGCCATCTTCGGGCTGTAAATGACCAGCGCCGTAAGCAGAACAGCAGACACGATAAAGTCGGAAAGCATCCGTGTCCACACATGACCAACAACCATTTCCATATTATCTACGTCTTTATGAATAATGGTGCTGATCTCGCCCAAACGCTCGTTGGTATAGAAGCCAAGCGAAAACTCTTTCAAACGATAGATGATATTTTTTCGTACCTGATAGACAATATCAAACCCTGCATAGTGCTTTCTTACGTCTGCAAGGATATTACTACCACCTTTTATCAGCAGGCAGGTGGCCAACGCAATCCAATACCATATCAACATGCCGGCGCCGGACATAACGGCCTCCAAAGACTTTAGAAAAATATACATCATAGCAATCCCCGAAAGGGCATACAGAATAAAGCCCATAACAGAGAGCGATAAAGAGCGTTTCCCGCTGGGGGTTAGCGTGTTCCAGATTTCCTTAATCAAAGGGACACCTCCTTAATCTTCCAATTATCGACCTTGTTTTGATCCTCCACCATCTTTCGATACAGGGCGCAACGGTCAAGCAGCGCATTGTGCCTGCCTGTATCTACGATCCTCCCGCTGTCCATGACGACGATTTGATCCGCGTCACGGATGGTATTTAGGTGGTGAGCGATCATAATGACGGTTTTATCTCGGCTCAAATCGTCGATAGCTGCTTGAATATAGGCTTCATTCTCTGTATCTACCGCCGCCGTCGCCTCGTCCAAAATAATGATCGGGGCGTCTTTCAGAATCATGCGGGCAATGGAAAGCCGCTGCTTCTCCCCGCCGGAGAACTTGACGCCGGCTTCTCCTGCCATGGTCTGATAGCCGTTCGGCAGGGACATGATGAAATCATGGATGCGGGCTTTCTTTGCGGCCGCTGTGATTTCTTCCATGCTGGCCTCTGGCTTTCCGATTCGTATATTTTCTTCCATGCTCAGATTAAAGAGAAAGACATCCTGCTGAACGATGGAAAAGAGGCGGTTTAATTGCTTTTCGGAAAAGCCTGCAGCGTCTTTCCCCGCTATGGTAATGCTTCCGTCAGCCGGTTCCCAAAAGCCCATAAGCAAGTTGGCAAGCGTGCTTTTTCCACAGCCGGAAGCTCCGACCAGTGCAGTCTTGCTGCCTTTCGAAAAGCGAAGATTGATGTTCTCCAGCACGTTGCCGTTGTCGTTGTAGGCAAAGTTCAAATCTGAAATGACAATCTCCCCATTCACCGGTGCGTCGCTATGCTCCGGCCTGTTTGACGCAGGTACACCTAGGATCGACCAAATGCCTTTCATGGCCTGCTTAAATACGATTCCGTAATGCTGGAAGGTGGCGACCTTGGCAATAGAGGATGTAAACAGCCCGCCTAAAACAATGGCAAGGATCAGACGAGGGAGCTCGATTTGTGAGGTAGAGAGAAGATAGGTGCCAAGGATCATCACGAGGACAACGCCGGATTCCATGAATAGGATAATCAATCCCATTGGAACAGAAATACCGGCCATGGATTTTTTCACCCAATAATCGTAGTCCTTTGCCGATTGGATCGTCTTTTCCGTCTTGGTTTCCTCTTTTCCAAAGGCTTTGATTACGGAAATATTGGAGACATACTCCATGACGTTTTCCTGCATCCTTGTCACAGAATCAGCATATATTTTGAAATTCTTTGTCCAAAGCGGAGCGGAGATTTTCTTTGTGATCCACATTAACGGCAACCCTACGACCATAACAAGCGCCAGGCGCCAATCCACCCACAGCATGACAAGGAAAACGGCAGCGGGAAGAATGGTAGCGGACATGATTTCCGGCAGGCCGTGAGCGAGATACCCTTCCACCTGTTCTACGTCATGTTGCACGATATTTGTCAGGTCACCCGTCTTTCGCTCCTGAAAGAAACCGAGGGACAGTTTTTTCAGATGACGGATGATTTGCAGCCGCAAATCCGTCAGACAGGTGTACGCTGCTTTATGGGCTGTCCATGTCGCAAAATAAGAGCAGACAGCCTTCCCTATGAAACAGAGTAGCATTGCGCCGCACTCCCAAAAGATTTGTTCCAGCATAAGTGACGCGGTGAAATAAAGACCGATCATGTGGATCAGTAGCATTTGCGGGATCAGGTCAAAAACAATTTTGCAGCACAGCATCATGTTGGACAGCCTGCTTTTGCCCGTTACCTGTCTCACAAGCTCCTGTTGGGTTTTCATGTTAAGCATCCTCCTTTAATACCGAATTAAAATTCGTTATTTTGCCAAAATAATAAGTTAACTACTGTTAACCTAATCTTAAAAGAAAAGGGCTTATGATTATCCGAAACGGGCAAGCATAAGCCCCTTTTATAAAGAGTTTACGCCCTCATAATAACACTTTGTTACCAGCGAAAGCATGGTGTGTGCAAACTCACGATCTTGATAATGCCGTACAACCTCTAAAATGCTCTCTGCAAAGTTGCTGGCAAGAATATGACACAGCATATCATTATAGGAAACGTGCGTTTTTTTACCAAGCTGCCGCTTGATGTGCTGCTCGATGGAGTGGATAAACTGCTCCTTTGCCACTTCATACTTGGTTCCCTGGCTTTTGTCCATGATAATCACAAATATTTTATGGTTTTCAAGCAAATCAAGAATGTAGTCTTCGGCTATGCTCTTATACTTCTCTGACGGGAGCCCATCTGCCTGTTCTTCTTCCATTACGATCTTATCAAAGTTCAGGTGCAACGAAGATGCGATTTTGTCAAACAATTCCTCTTTATTTTTATGGTAATTATAGATTAGGCTGACCGGAATCCCCGCTCTTTTCGCAATCTCCTGCATTTTTGCGCTGCGATAGTCTTTTTCGTAAAACACATCCATCCCGGCTTGAAAAATGCGTTCAAAGATTTCATCCTTCAATACTTGCGGCATAGAAAGCCCCTCTCTTTATAAAACTGAATCTCAATTCACTTTTAGTAATACATTATAATGAAGCTAAAGTCAAGGGGGTAACTCCCATATCATGGTGTAAATTCAAAAATCGAAAAGAGCCAGCGGCTCGTCCTTCAGGTATAATGTAAATTACCACAATCAACATAGTACCGACGGAGGACGAACCAATGGCTCAGCTCAATATTACATTGAAACGAGTCAAAAGACACCTGGCAGAACTTCCTGAAAAGTCTGAAAAAGCGTGGACTCAAAGGTGTAATCATAATTACCTCTGATACACACGAAGGCATTATTCATGCAATCAGCAAGGTCTTTCCCACTGTGCCTTGGCAGAGGTGCCAGTTTCACTTTTCTAGGAATGTCGTAGACAAAACGCCGAAAAAGTATCAGACGGGGATATGTGCTGAATTGCAGGAAATGTTTGCCTGCAATACGCTAAAAGAATCCGGGAAAAAAAGAATCAGATCATTCAGGAGTATCAGGATGTAGCTGAAACAGCTATGTCCTGCCTTGATGAGGGGTTTAAAAGTGCCATGACCGCCATGATACTCCCACTAGGAATGCAACGATTCTTCCATACTTCGAATGCTGTTGAACGACTCAATAAAGAGTTGAAGCGCCGTTCAAACAGTTTCGATCCGGCGGCACGATGAATGCAGCCGTCCACACCCCCACCGCCTAAAAGAGAAGTGTTGGCAACATTAACGATCGCGTCAATGCTCATTTTTGTAATATCGGTTTTGATAACCTGCAATGGTATGAAGCACACCCCATTCGTCCGGTCAATGCCTCTGTCTGTTCAAATATCTATTTAGAATGTCTCATATATTATCTTCAATTCTTCCAGAATCTTCTCCTTTGTTCTGCCAACCAGCCCCAGTTGCTCAATATCCACGTTTTCTTTTTTCATACGATGGACAAACTCTTGAATATCGGCATAAACTCCTTGGGGAGCCGCTATCTTGGCGGTGGGATCAATCAACTCCGTCAGACGGAAAACATCATTCTTATGTTTCTTAATATTCTTGCCATCAATGTGATCTCCTGTGGCCTTACGATCTGTCAAATCCATCCACGCTTTTGCCTTAAATGGAATCAAATATGCCGCATCCAAGACAGTCACTCCATCAACAACGACTTTCCCCTGCTTCAAAAAATCGTAGTAATCATTGTCTAAAAGAATAGCAGACAGACTTGAAATATCATCGTCCATCGGTAACGGTGTTAGCACTGCATCTTCCGGAAGCTGAATGGCATCCGGCTTTCGTGTGAAAAGTTCAATCATCGCCGGATACTGATTTGAGATTGGATGACTAAAACGATAAAACTGCGGCACACCCGAACTTTTCTTGCAATGTTCATATCCGGCCTGTTGTACATATTTCCAAAATTTCTTTCCGAAATTCGCATCAACTGCTTCTATAATCAGAACAAGGTCAATGTCCTTTGTTGCTCGAAAATCCAGTCCTTCTTCTGTCATCAGAATGTCACATGCCGTTCCTCCAATGATGGCATATTGCTCTTCACTGCCCTTAAACCATTCCTTAAAGCTATCAATCCCTGTAACCATCTATCTTTCTCCACAGTTCATTCAGCATTTCTTCCACCGCTTCTTCAACCCGTTCATCTGCATCTTCTCGCAATGCCAATGCCAACGAAAGTTCGTCTACAACATTTCGCACAGACAATTTTCGTGGATTGTATCTCCACATCTCTACGGCCACTTGCACCTGTGAATTCTGCAAGCTATTGGTCATAACATCTTTCCATTGAGAGATTCTTTCTGCCGCATAACATCTGACATTCGGTGCGTTCAGCATGGAATACTCTGCCAATGCCGAATATCCGCTTTCCGGCAAATCTGTTCCCACATATTCTTTCGGAATATAAACCGTTCGTTTTATTGGGTTCAGTAACTTATCGTCTGCTTTTTGGAACAGTGTTTTCGGAGAATCCTCAGATTGCAGGATTCTCTGCACACCGATTTTCCTGATGTGCAGCAATCCCATTTCTTCAAGCTGTCTCGATGCTCTTGATATCGAAGTAGGTGTCAGTTCCAAGTCCTTCGCAGCTTGACTTGTAGATAGGTCCTGTGTGCCTCCATAAATAAAATGCAGTAGAAGCATCTGCGCCGATGGAAGTATTTCTTCCCGTGGTATTTTTTCCGCGCTGCACCGTTCCTGCAAATACACTGCCATAAAGGGCAAATAAATTTGCTTTCCGTCTACAATAAATGGAATCTTCTCACGAATCAAATATTCTTTTCGGCGAAAGCTAAGTTCTTTTAGCACCAGCACAACGGGCATGTTCTCATTTTTCTGTATCCGAGCAATATGCTTTTTCAGCACTTCAATCTGCTCCAACTCTGTCTTAGGATAAAGAAAAATCATCTTCTGTTCATCCATAGACATCATCTGTAAGCAATACCTTGTGGCTATAAAATTGGGCAAATGCTTAAACTCTACATCCTCATTGGTAACCTTGATTCCAAGAACTTTATAGAGATATTCCATTTCATCACCTACATTCTTAACTCTTTTTTGTATTGTAACTCTTTATAAGTTAATATTCAACATTTGAGTTAAGAGCAGTCGGAAATCTAGGCTAAGCGAACAAAAAGCGTTGGTGCTGGCTCCATACGATTGCATCACCCCACATCGAGACTGGACTCTCCACCTTTTTTCTGTGGCGAGAGTCTTTTGTATATCTCTGCAATACTTCCATCCGTCGGCATTACCTTTAACAGTTTCTTTGCAGAAAGCGGCTCTGGTGTTTCAAGGAAGATGTAAGCAGAGAAAAGCCTTGTGTATCAAGGGTTTGAAGCACATTCTACCAACTCTTTTTGTCCACCCTTCATCTTGTTTCAAAGAAGATGAAAACCCCCGCAACGCTTGATTCTACTAGCGTTGCGGGGTTTTCTATCAACTCTTTTTGTCTTATAACTCTGATTTTACAAGTGCTCCCGGGATTTTTTATTATTTCTGGCGCATCTGAGGGTAAGACTCACTACTCCAAATTTGCCGCGCTCCCGCTTTCTGTCTCTGTATTCTTTTCGTCGGACATCGCGCCTTTCGCTACGCGTTTCCGACCTCTTCCGCCTCGCTTCGAATGTGCCCTGCGGCGATATGGCGCTGCAGGATTTCATCCGTAAGCCGAAAGAGCTCAATCGAACCGAGTTCGGTGCGGCGCTGCCTGCCGTAGACCTGAGAGGCCGTGACCGCGTGCTCTTTCCAGTCGCCGCCGTCATTGCTGTCGTTTAAAAGGAGAGGCTGGAGGTTATCCATGGCGCGCGCAAAGCGGGCATCGGCACTCTCTCCGGCGTCAAATTCCGCAAAGAGAGCCCGGAACTCGGCCGCCTGGTCCGCAGGTAAGAGTCCGAAAATACGCTCTGCGGCCGCCGCCTCTCTGACGGCCTGGCTCTCTTTTGCGGCCTCGTCGTAGGCGTAGGTATCACCGGCATCGATCTCGACCACATCGTGCAGGAGGCACATCAGCATGACCCGCGCAATGTCGACCGGTTCATTCGCGTACTCGCGGAGCAGATAGGCCATCAGCGCCATGTGCCAGGCATGCTCAGCGTCGTTCTCGCGCCGCCCGTGCCCTGTCAAATGAGTCTGCCGGAGTATGTTTTTTTCCTTGTCGAGCTCGAGCGCAAAGGCGAGCTGACGCCCGAGGCGCTTGTTCATCGCGCTTCTCCCGGCCGCGGCGATGCGGAATCCGCTATGCCGATGAAGGCAGCGTTTAAGCCGCGCTTCGGCCCCTGGGCGCGGTGCGAAAAGAGGCGCTTCGCATTCCGGTAGGTGCAGACGCCGCTGTCAAAAATTTCCTGTACGCCCGCGTGCTCGAGGAGTAGGCGGTTTGCGAGCGCGAGATCCAGCTGCCAATGCCGCGCGCCGTCCTCTCCGGTGTGCGGTGCCGTAAAAATCTTTTCGATGTCCCGCTCGGGAAAGGTCGCCGCAAACTGAATCCGCACGGCCTCGCTCGTCTCATAGCAGGCCGCCGAGATACCCGGACCTATGCCCGCAATCACATCCGAAGGTCTGGTTCCGTAGGCCTCTTGCATTTTCTCGAGGCCGCAGAACGCAATGCGATCCACCGTGCCGCGCCAGCCCGCGTGCAGCAGGGCAACCGCCTGGTGCGCGGGGTCGTAGAGATAGAGCGGCAGACAGTCCGCGTGGTAGGTCACCAGCGTGATGCCCGGCACATTGGTCATAATCCCATCGACATTGTCATAGGGACGCGGAAAACGTACGCCCGCGCCGCGCTCCGCTGTCGTAATCTCTCTGATATTGGTCGTGTGCGTCTGCTTTGCAACGGTCAGAGAGTCGTAACTCACGCCGATCGCCGCGGCCATGCGGCGGTAATTTTCCCGCACATGCTCTGTGTCGTCGCCGCGGTCAAACGAAAAGTTCATGGTTCCGAGATAGCCTTCGCTCACGCCGCCCTGCCGGGTTGAAAAGCCGTGACGGAGTTTCGGATAGGCCCGAAAGGCCGGAAAATAGAGATAGCTGAGCTCGCCCACTTCGGCTACCTCCATCTGATGCCCTGTCTCAAACTGCCAGGGGGGAAGCTGATAGTCTGCCATGCGATACACTCCTTTCCTTATGCCTCCAATGTACACCCATGCACGCCGGGCGTCCACTGCGAACTATCGTCTTGTCTCCCGAAATGCATCCCGAAGCCAGGTCAGCTCCTCGCCGAGTATCCCGATGGCGTCAAAGCGCACCGGCGTGTTCTCGGGTAAATGCCGCTGATAGAGATACTGCCGCGCCGCGAGAAAGAGCCGCCGCCGCTTCCCGCTGTCGATGGCGGAAAACGGGACGCCGTCTTTTTTGCTGCTGCGATACTTGACCTCGAAGAAAATGAGATACCTGCCGTCGCTGCCGATCAGATCAATCTCGCCGCCCCGGCAGTAAAAGTTCCGGGCGAGAATCTCAATCCCCGCGGCACTGAGGTACTCTGCCGCCTTCTCCTCATACCGCGCGCCGACGGCGCGCGTACTTTGCCGCCTCATGCCTCCTCGCCGCCGAGTTCAAAATGCGTGAGAAAAGTCTTCCGGTGCACCGGCGTCGCGCCGTGTACGCGCAGCGCTTCGATGTGTGCCGCTGTCCCGTAGCCCTTATTCTTCGCAAAGCCGTAGGCCGGATAAAGGGCATCCAGACTGACTAAGAAGCGGTCCCTTGTGACCTTGGCGAGCACCGAGGCCGCCGCAATGCTGAGACTCTTTGCGTCGCCTTTCACAATGGGCAGCTGCGGAATCGCAATGCCGGGAATGGTCACGGCATCGTTCAGACAAAAATCCGGCGGCGGCGACAATTTGCCTATGGCCTCCCGCATTGCCTCATAGGTCGCCTGCAATATGTTGATCTCATCAATTCGCGCCGGAGAGGCGCTCCCGATGCCATAGCTCACGGCTTTCGCGCAAATCTCATCAAAGAGCGCCTCGCGCCGCGCTTCCGAAAGTTTCTTCGAGTCGTTCAGAAATAAAATTTCCGCGCCCGGCGGCAAAATCACGGCTGCCGCGACGACAGGCCCCGCGAGCGGTCCTCTGCCGGCCTCATCGATGCCGCAGATTGCCGCATAGCCTTTTGCGAGATACGCCTCCTCGTAGCGCCGGAGTCCGGCAAGCCGCGCCTTCTCCGCCTCAAGTTTTTCACCCTTCAGCGTTCTGAGTGCCATCTGTCTTCTCCTCTGCCGGTGCCTCGAGAGAAATGCGCCCGAGCGCTCCGCTCCGGAATTCGTTGATTACGATTGCCGCCGCTTTTTCCGTATCCGCCGCGCCGCCGGCCCCTAAACAACCGCGGCGTTCCGCAATCCGGCAGAGCATCTCCGCCGGACTCTCCGCGCCGGTAAGCCCATAGCGCTCCACTGCGCCCGCGAGTTTGCCGTTGGCCTGCAGGAAGCCGAGCAACACCACGGCGAGCTCTGTCGTATCCACAATCATCTCGTTGATCGAGCCGAGGAAGGCTATCTTCTCGCCGATGGCCGGATCCTCAAACTTCGGCCAGAGAATGCCCGGCGTGTCGAGAAGCTCCACCGACTGATGAAAACGGATCCACTGGTTGCCGCGCGTCACGCCGGGCTTATTGCCGGTCTTTGCGGAACTTCTGCCGGACAGCATATTGATTAGCGTCGACTTGCCCACATTCGGGATCCCGGCAACCATTGCCCGGACCGGGCGGTTTAAAATGCCGCGCTTCCGGTCCCGCTCCCGCTTTGCCTCCGCCGCTGCGTCTATGGTGCGCATCAAAAGCTTCCGGTTGCCGCTGCCGCGCGCATCCATCGCGACGCAATGCGCGCCCTCTGCCTGAAAGACGCGCTGCCAGGCCGCTGTTGTCGCGGCATCGGCGAGATCCGCCTTGTTCAGCACAATCACGCGCTCCTTGCCCTGTCCGAGCCGTCGGATCTCCGGATTGCCGCTCGAATACGGCGCTCTCGCGTCCAGGAGCTCAATCACCATATCGACAATGCGCACATCGGTTTCCATCTCGCGGCGCGCCTTGGTCATGTGCCCCGGATACCACTGTATATTCATCTCGTTTCCTCTTCTCAGCGAATGTACCCTAAACTTCGCAGGGGCTGCATTCGGAACCATATTCTGCCGCGTATCATTTTCCGCGTGACATTGCCTATGCTCTCGGAGCGGGAATCCTCGCCCGACTCCAGATTATCACTCAGCACAAAGTATTCATCCCGCCCGAGCGAAATACTCTCGGCGACTCTTCCGGGACTCGTGACTTCTCCGAACTGCAGGTAAGCCGGGGTCTCCAAACGCTTCTCGTTCACATAGAGCTTGCCGTCCCGAATGACAACATTCTCGCCCGGCAACGCGACAATGCGCTTGATGTTGGTCTGTCCGCTGTCACTCTTGAAGAGGACAATGTCAAAGCGCTTCGGCCCGAACAGTTTGAACCCGAAGCGATCTAAGAGCAGGCGGTCGCCGTCCTCCAAAGTCGGGCGCATACTCTGGCCGTTGTTCACAACCTGGGTCCCGAAGGAATAGACAATAAACCACGCAAAGGCTATGACGGTGACAATCTCCACCAGGAGGCGGCATATACGCCGCAATAAGCTATCTTCCACTTCGTACGAAGGACGCATGAAATCTCCGTTCTATTCAAAAACAGGGCTGTGCCTGTTGTTCTTTTCAATGATCCGTTCATTTCGTGTATTGCATACTTTAGTATACCATGAGAAACATACCGCTATACTTACGATTCCATGAAGCTGAAGCCGATTTTTCGCAACAAAAAGGAAGAACCATCATTTTCTCGTGAAAGATGACAGTTCCCCCTTGGTGTTCTATATGAATTTTAGATGACCTCTTTGACCTTTGCAGCCTTGCCGGAGAGCTTTCTCAGATAGTTGAGCTTTGCTCTTCTGACCTTACCGCGGCGGATCACATCCACCTGATCAACGAACGGCGAGCTGAACGGCCAGGTCTTCTCAACGCCGATGCCGTTCGAAATCTTGCGGACTGTGAAGGTCTTTCTGAGTCCGCCGTTCTGGATCTTCATGACGACACCCTCGAACATCTGGACTCTCTCGCGGTTGCCCTCTTTGATCTTGTTGTGGACACGGACGGTGTCGCCAACCTCGAACTGACCCGGCACGCGAATCTGCTCTGCTTCAATCTTCTCTAAAATCGGATTCTGTCTCATTTTCTTTTCCTCCTGCAACATTCGACGTTCTTGCGCGCAATCTTCTGCCGCAGCGGAACATCTCTTCATAAACAGCTTTACCAGTCTAACATAAACCGCTTGATTTCACAAGCGATTTTTTAGGTTTCGTCCGCACTCCGCTCTGCCTGCGCCTGCAAAAATTTACGGTCCACTTTGTCAAACTCTACCTTGGCAAACAGATCCGGGCGGCGCTCCCTAGTTCGAAGCAGGGCCTGCTCCCGTCTCCACTGCGCGACCTTTTTGTGGTCGCCCGAGAGAAGGACGGGCGGCACACGAAGCCCCTCATAGACCTCCGGGCGCGTGTACTGCGGATATTCAAGGAGATTGCCTTCAAAGGACTCAATCTCGCCGCTCTCTTGATTCGAGAGCACACCCGGCACCATGCGGCTGATGGCATCGACCATGACCATGGCCGGGAGTTCCCCGCCGGTCAGCACATAGTCGCCAATTGAATAGGGCTCGGCGCTAAGAAGCTCGAGGGCGCGCTCATCGACCCCCTCGTAGTGTCCGCAGAGAATCAGAAGCGAGTCCTCCGCCGCGAACATCTTGGCATCCGCCTGCGTGAACTGCCTGCCCTGCGGCGTCACATAGATGACCCGCGGTGCCTTCGGCAAATCCGCCGTCACACTGCGGTAACAGCGGAGAATCGGGTCCGCCTGCATGAGCATCCCCGCACCGCCGCCGTAGGGCGCATCGTCCACATGGCCGTGCCGCTCGGTCGTATAGTCGCGAATGTTCCGGATGTCAAACGAGATAAAGCCCCGCTCCTCCGCCCTGCCGAGGATGCTGGTCGAGAGTCCCTGCCGTATCATGTCCGGAAACAGTGTCAGTATGGTAAAGCGCATCAGAGCAGCCCCTCCATGAGATGCACCTTCAAAAAGCCCTCTTCCGGATTCACCTCGAGAATGCAGTCCTTGATATAGGGGAGCAGTAACTCCTCTCCGTTTTTCCGCTGCACCGTCACGACTTCGTTGGCGCCGGTCGGCCATATCGACTTCACCGTGCCGAGTGTCTCGCCGGCGTCGGTGATTACCGGGAGTCCGACCAGATCCGCGACATAAAACTCGCCCTTTCGGAGGCGTATGCCCTCTTCCCGCGGCACCCAGAGCTCCATGCCGATGTATTTCCGGATTTCCTCCGGCGTATCGATTCCCTTAAATTTACAGATGGCCATGCGCTTAAAAAAACGAACCGAGCTGAGTTCCAAGAGAACTCCGTCCCGGTCCGTTTTTTCCCCGGTGCGCGTTGCACCTTTCAGGTGCAGCGCGCTCTCCGGGCTTTGCGCATGCACTTGTTTCAGCCTGCGAAAGCGTTCGGGCTCGTCGGAGGTCACAAAGACCTTCGCCTCACCGCGTATGCCGTGCACAGAGCTGATGACACCGATTCTAAACTTGTCTGTCACGCGCGTTCCTCACTTTTTGTTTCAGTCAATGTCCAACAGGATGTGCTTTGACCGGCGAGCGGAAGCCGCTCTTAAGACAGCGCGAATCGATTTCGCAATCTTGCCGCCCTTGCCGATGACACGCCCCATGTCCGCCTCGGCGACCGAGAGCTTCAGCACAATCGCGTCCTCTCTCTCCTCCTCCGTGACACGGACTTCCTCCGGCCTGTCAACCAGCGCCTTTGCAATGACTTCCACCAACTCTTTCATCGTCTTATTCCGTGATGCCCGCGAGCTTCAGAAGCTTCGCGACGCGCGGTGTCGGCTGCACGCCGTTCTTCAGCCACTTCTTCGCCTCTTCCTCTTCGAACTTAATCACGCTCGGCTCCTTGGTCGGATCGTAGAGGCCGATCTCTGCGATGAAGCGACCGTCACGCGGGCTTCTCTCGTCCGCGATGATAATGCGGTAAAACGGTGCCTTCT
>ERZ773197.325-NODE-325-length-39342-cov-20.261690_pt1 | contig 39342 bp, 31 predicted proteins | sample MGYA00580999_ERZ773197 | MGnify/ENA primary metagenome ERZ773197 (study PRJEB29015, sample SAMEA2738166) | human oral metagenome | biome: human oral; feature: human-associated habitat; material: saliva | place: China | collected 2185 ...
CTGTTAAACAGTCTTGCTCTTGAAAGAAGAGGAAGATTTGCAATCTGTTGTTTTATGATGTCAAAAGTAAAGATATAATTCTATAAAAACAAATTAAAGATGTAAAATAACATAAGTTTAACATTTAAAAGCTAAATGCTTACTTATTATCTTTGCAGCATCTGCAAGGTACATTGTTAAGTTTTTATTTTCGAGTAACTATGAATAAGTCTCTGTCTGTAGCTTAAAGAAACAACCCCCAATGGTCAATCGGTTACAACCATTGATATTTTTGTTCTTTCTGTATGGCTTATACTACTTCGAATGTGAACTTACAAGTTTTTCTTTAAATTATATTATATCTGATATAAAAATACGATTTATTTGTGTTTTTATATGCGTTCGAATATAAAATGAGGTGTAAAACATGGGAAATACAGGTTCAGTAAACAGCTATTCAGACGATGAGGAGGGGATAATGGATGGTGTCGTCTTTGTTGATAATATTCAGGAAGTAGTTTATTGAAGATTTTTCTTCAAATAGAGAAGAAGTATTTCTTTTATGTAAGTAATTTAAGACATGCTGAGAATTATATTGGACATTTAGAATAAAAAGTATCTTTAATTTTGTCATAATACATTTATTTCTTATATTTGTCATCTATAAAAAATACATAATTAGAAAACACTATACATTTAATTTCGAACTTTAATATGCAGAATATGACAGAAGTAGAAAAAGAACTTGCACTATGTGAATATCTTGAAAAGTGGGCACGCAATTATTATGCTCGCTGGGAAGAAGTTTATGAGAGTATTTTTCGTAATAGAAAGAATGAAATTTATCGGTTGGAAGGAGGTACAAGGTTGATGGACCTTCTGTATAATATTATGGGAAATATCGAAAATTTTATACCTAATGATGAGTCACATCTTATACCGCAACGTTTTGCTTCTGTGTCTGACTTGATTGATAGTCTTAAAAGGTTTAAGAATATTGTTTGTCAATACAAGCCTATCATACTCAAAAATTTTTCTAATGATATTTTAGGTGATTACATTGTCAATGATCTTTATAAAATGGTTGAAAATATAGAAAAAGTCACAGACCGTTGCGAAAGAATTTATTGTCATGGTGAGATGCCAAAAGCATATGAACTGTTAAGAGAATCCTTGTTTACAAAAAATATTAACGAATTTAAGGATCAAGTTAATTCTGTACTGAAGAATATACCGTATTTAAGTAGAAAAACAAAATTCAGTGAAGGTCATTTTCAATCGATGCTTCAAATATTATTGATGGTGTTAGGATTTAAACCAGGTACAGAAAAAACTTTGTCAGATGGTCGAATAGACATGGATATTGAATTGGATAAGTTAACCTATGTTTTTGAGTTTAAGTACACTGAAGGAGGTGAGTCGGAGGCGAGTCGTGCATTAGAACAGATAAAGGATAAAGGCTATGCAGAAGGCTACAGACTTACTTCAAATGAAATTATTGCTGTAGGTGTTAGTTTTAGTGGAGAAACTAAAAATATTAATGGTATAAAATATGAAACGCTAAAAAAAGGAAAGGTATAATATTAGAAGAATAAAGCAAAAAAGTTAGTCAGGATTTGCTCAAAATAATGTATTAACAGATTGATGATATAAGTGAGTGTGATATATCTTTTCATAAAATAATGGAAAATTATTGTTCTTTTGGAATTTATGTAGAATTCTATGTCGATACTTTTGAGGGATTCCTTCCCAATTTCTTTTCTAATTTTGAGTGGATAGTTTAATATTACAGATTTGTGAAATCTGTGTTAACAGGTTGCGTTTACTTGCGGAGGGATTAAGTTTGCTGGTCATCTTTTTTTTATTATCTTTGTAGCTGGTATTAACTTTATAATGATGAAGAAGTTATTTTCAACCTTGGTTGTCCTTTTGATGACATCGACGATGCAGGCTCAGTATCAAGAGCCAGTACGTCGTGACACGTCAAAGTTGCAGCCATTAAAAGGCTTAGAATATAAGGTAGAAATGCAGGGGAGCCTTTCAAAGGGCAAGACCCCACTCTGGCTTAATGCCAATAAGTATGGACTCAGTTCGCTGGAGACGGCGAACGGCTATCTGCGTGGGGGCATAGAACGCCCATTGAGCACGGATGAAGGACATAAGTTTGGCTTAGGCTATGGGTTAGATGTTGTCGTTCCTATCAATTATACAAGTAAGGCTGTCATCCAGCAGGCATATGTGGAAGGACGATGGTGGCACGGAACACTGACGATTGGAGCCAAGGAACAGCCAATGCAGATGAAGAACAATGAACTCAGTTCTGGCTCGCAGACATTGGGCATCAATGCTCGTCCTATTCCGCAGGTGCGTTTGGCATTGTCAGACTATTGGACACTACCCTTTGCAAATGGCTGGTTGCACCTCAAAGGACACGTTGTTTACGGAATGATGACCGACCAAAATTGGCAACATGATTTCACTGCTAAGCAATCGAAATATACCGACCGCGCGCTCTTCCACTCTAAGGCAGGCTATCTGAAGGTGGGTAATGATGAGGTGTTCTGTCCGTGGTCGTTAGAGATGGGGTTAGAGATGGTTAGTATCTTTGGCGGTACCTCTTATCTTCCTGATGGTCATGGTGCAATGAAGACCATAGAGAATGGGAAAGGCTTGAGTGCCTATTGGAACGCTTTTCTCCCCGGTGGTGCCGACAATGGTGAGACAACTTATCAGAATGTGCAGGGCGACCAGTTGGGCAGTTGGGTGATGCGTTTCAACTATGATGGCGACTGGCACGGCTTTTCACTCTATGCCGATAAGTTCTTTGAGGACCATTCAGCCATGCTTCAGCTTGACTATGACGGTTATGGTGAGGGCAGCGAGTGGCAAGAGAAGAAGCAACGTCGCTACTTGATTTATGATTTCAAGGACTGGCTCTTAGGTTTTGAATATCGTTATAAGCCTGACAATTGGTTGAACACTCTTGTCATTGAATATCTTTATTCAAAGTATCAGAGCGGTCCGATTTACCATGATCATACCATAACGATAGCCGACCATATCGGAGGCAAGGACAACTACTATAACCATTATATTCTCCCCGGTTTCCAACATTGGGGACAAGGCATTGGTAATCCGCTCTATCGTTCGCCAATTTATAATGAAGATGGGACTATCTACTTTAAAGACAACCGTTTCGTGGGTTTCCATGTAGGTTTGGGTGGTCATCCTTCAGAGTATTTCAAGTGGCGCTTCCTCGGCACATGGCAGGAGGGATTGGGAACCTACGAACAGCCTTACACGAAGAGACGGCACAATGTGAGTCTGATGGGAGAGGCAACTTACACACTGCAAGGGCAGAAACTTCCAATGTGGATGAGAGGTGTTGATGTCCGAATGGGCATCGGTGCCGACTTCGGTTCAATACTCGGTGGCAACAACTATGGTATGCAGTTGACCCTTACGAAGCGTGGTTTGTTAGGAAAGAAATAGCCTTTTTATTGTGTAAAAAGAACGAAATAGAATATGAAAAGAATAAAGATATTATCCTTTGTCTTGCCCCTACTGACACTCCTTTTCACCTCTTGTACGTTGGAAATGGACAATGATGCAGGCAGAATGGAGGGAATGTGGCATCTTGTGAAGATAGAATCAGTGACATCCGCTGCGAATGAAGATTTGAGTGAGCAGGTAATCTTCTGGTCTTTTCAAGCTAAGCTCTTGCAGATGGAGGATAAGACAGGACAGCATTATAGCTATCTCTATCGCTTTCGGATTGATAATGACCAACTGACATTGACTTCTCCTTATCAGTTTGACCGTGAGAATGGCGACCGACCACTAACAGCTTATGAGTCAACATTAGGCTTATATGGTATTAAAAGTCTTACCCCAGTGTTCCGAATTGAGAAGATAGACAGACGAAAGATGATATTGAATGATGGGGCAGTAAGGCTCTACTTTGATAAATTCTAAGCGGTTACAGTCTCTTGAACCCTATTGATATCATGTGAGTTATTAGTATCTTCGGATTCTTATCTCTCTCTTCTTGACACGCTCTATCCCTCTTTAATAGACGTGCGGACGCCTAACACATGACGTGCAGAGGCTTCGCACTATTGGTGCGGACCGTAAGTTCAATATAAAGTGATGCTCGGATAGAGATAAGCAGGTGGGTAGTAATCGTTTAAGAAGATGCTTTTAGTTCTTCCGAGATATAGAATGATAAGCTAAAACCCTTACATGATAAGGCACACAGAGTCACGGAGTGGACGGAGAATATCGCTATGTCAGGGAGGTGCCGATGGCACAGAGAGCGACAGAGATATAGCGTATAGTTCTTTGATAACTAAGGAGATAAACGCTTTGTTCATTAATCTCTAATAAAACTCGCAAACAACCTCCTTTGCTCCATGCACCAACGGTGCCTCCGTGACTACTATTGCTTTGTTTTTATAATCCTCCATTCACTCCGTGACTCTGTGTGATATTTCTTCAAAATCCTAAACTTAGGAGGACGCTTATCATTCTAAATTACTGAAGTCACAGTTTTTTACCTTTTTACTTCCTCTTTATTCGGTGAAAGGAAGTCCACCTTTCCTTCTTATAAAGACATCGAGTGTATATTGGAAGGCGATATAGATAATAATATCAATCGCAATAATCCATGTCACAAGAAGTTGATTGAAGAGAGAAAGGTTGATGATGATAAAGATAAGCGACAGTGCAATGATGCTTATCAAAGCCTGATGCTGTGTCATTCCTGCACGCATTAGCTTATGGTGGACATGGTTCTTATCCGCTCTGAAAATCGGTTTGCGGTGTAGGATTCGAACGATGATAACTCTGAATACATCAAAGGTTGGTACGAGAAGTAAGGTTACGGAAAGGAGGGTTGCACCCTTCTGATAAGGCATGACATGTGGGTTATACATGCAGAACTTAATCAGTAGTACGCCAAGGATGTAACCAAGTGTCAGACTACCAGAGTCGCCCATGAATATCTTTTGGTTCTTTTCCTGTTTTCCCCAGATGTTATGGTAAAGGAAAGGAATCAATACACCCATCAATCCAGCAATAAGGATGCAATAGACCCATATCTTTTCGCGTTGGAAAATAAAGAAAAGACCCGATAACGCGATGAGCGTAAGGCTCGCAGAGAGGCCGTCAATACCATCTATCAAGTTGATAGCATTCATGATAAATACCAGTACACCAACGGTTAACACCGCCCCTACGAGTGGCGGAATCTCATAGATACCTAAGAAACCATAGAGGTTGTTGATGTAAAGATAGGACATCGGAAGCAGACTTGCCACAATGATCTGCATGAGAAGTTTCTTCTTTGCCCGCACGCCAAAGATGTCATCGAGTACGCCTGTTATATAGATAACGGTGATACCCACGCCAAAGAAGATGCTCCATGGGCTGACCCCAATCTTATTGCCTTTGCTTGTATAAATCCACGCCAATAGTGCTACGACCGTAGCAATCAGCATACTGGGCATAAACGATACACCCCCTAAGCGAGGAACAGCATTCTTGTGTATTTTTCTGGCATCTGGTGTGTCATATAATTTTCTCTTTTTACAAAACGAAAGAATCTGTGGAATCATAATGAATCCACAAACAGCACTCATGGCAAATGCAAAAAGACTGATTAAAGTATATATCGACATTTTGTTTGTACTCTTGTGCTTAATAAAACTCAATAATTGTAATTATATTGTATTCGGTTGTCATAAAAAGTATAATTATTATCTGATGATAATCGTTTTTGCGAAATCTTCTCACTATGAATGGTTATTTGTTATTTTCTTTTTGTAAATTTGTAGCTAAAGAATATTAGTTGAGTCGTTGTCTTTTATGGGCATTGGGCGGTTCTATTAAGTATTTTTTGTTAAATAATCCTTGAGCATCAACGTATGGAACGTATTGACATATCAGTTTTAATGGCTGTCTATAAGAAAGATAATCCAGCTTTCCTTCGTGAGAGTTTAGAGAGTATCTTTGCGCAGACTGTGGAGGCTGCTGAGGTCGTTTTGTTAGAGGATGGACCTTTGACGGATGCTTTGTATGACGTTATAAAGTCTTATGAGTCGAGATATTCAACCTTGAAAGTGGTGTCATACCCAGAGAATAGGGGGTTGGGTAAGACCTTAAATGATGGCTTACTACTTTGTAAATATAATCTTGTGGCACGTATGGATGCTGACGATATTTGTAAACCGAATAGGTTAGAGATGGAGTATAATTGGCTAAAGGCACATGAAGACTATGACGTGATAGGCTCTTGGGTAGATGAGTTTACAGATGATAAGACGCAGGTTAGGTCGATAAGGAAAGTACCTGAAAAGTATGATGAGATACAGAAATATGCCCAATATAGATGTCCTATAAACCATCCGACAGCTATGTATAGAAAAGCAGCTGTGTTGGCAGTAGGCGGTTATCTCACAGAATATTTCCCTGAAGACTATTTCCTTTGGTTGAGAATGCTAAAGAATGGGAGTAAGTTTTATAATATTCAGGAGTCTTTGTTATGGTTCCGTTATTCGGAGGAGACGGTGGCAAAGCGAGGTGGCTGGGCTTATGCTTGTGATGAGGTACGTATCTTGGTACGGATGCTAAAGATGGGTTATATTCCTTTCCATGTTTTTTGTCAAAGTGTAGTTATCCGATTTACTACTCGTGTTATGCCTTTGCCTATCCGTCAGCGGTTATACAATTTGATAAGGAAAACATAGCTTTGTAGGCTTGAATAAGCTAAGAAATATCAGACTTATCTACAAAGAGATGATACAATAAAATAGCGAACATTACGTTTCTATTCTTACATCGTAGTTAATTGTTAAAGATAAATACAGAATTAAATATAGTTTCAATGGAAGACAATAAGAAAGAGAGAGTTGCAGTTGGCTCCTTTCTCAAGAAGCTCAAGCATGATTTACTACGTTATGTTATCGTGTTTGTCGTTGCTTTGGTAGGTTCAATCTTAGTGATTCTACCTGTTCCACGCTATTATAAATGCGATATATCACTCGCCCCAGAGATGGATAATACCGAGAACGGAGGTAAGTTGAGCTCTATTGCGTCTTCCTTTGGCGTAGATCTTGGCGATGTCGCTTCTGCTAACGCCTTACAGCCAAGTCTTTATCCGGACTTGATGAAGTCTAATGAGTTTATAAAGAGTCTGCTACAGATTCCTATAGAAACAAAAGATGGTTCAGTAAAGACGAGTTACTATGATTATCTTTACAGTCACCAGAAAGAGTCACCATACGCTAAAGCTATTGGATGGATTGGTAAGAAGTTTGGTGACAAAGAAAGTCTTACGACAGAGAAAGATCCTGTTAACCCCTTTATGCTTAATAAGAAACAAGATGAAATCTTCTCAAAGATAAAGGGGAACATCTCCTGTGACATTGATATTAAGACAGGTTTGATAACGATTTCGGTGGAAGATCAAGACCCACTGGTTAGTGCTACGATTGCCGATTCGGTACGAGCTAAACTGCAGGACTTCATCACCAACTATAAAACAAACAAGATGAAGAATGACGTGAAGTATTATACAAAGTTGGTAGCAGAGGCGAAGGCGAAGTATGAGAACGCACGTCAGAAGTATGCAACCTTCTCTGATGCCAACCAAGATGTTATCTTACAGGAACTTCAATCACAACGTGATGACTTGGAGAATGACATGCAATTGAAGTTTAATGCTTATAGTGCGTTGAGCACACAGCTACAGAATGCACAAGCAAAGTTGCAGGAGCACACCCCTTCTTTTACAATAGTTCAGAGTGCATCTGTACCTGTTAAGCCTGCTGGACCAAAGCGAATGGCATTTGTTTTTATTGTTGTTTTCCTGAGCATGATGGTTACATTTGTTATTTGTAACTTCTCATTGTTGTTTGGTGGAGCAAAGGGCGAATAGTTGATGATTAGAGTTAAGGATATCATAACGCGTATAAGCTCATCTTCTATATCACGAAGAATGGGGCAAGGACTGGTGTGGTCGTTCACTGGAACGGCTTTAGCAAAGTTCCTTACCTTACTCGTTGGTATTATCTGTGCCCATATTTTGCAGAAAGAAGCATACGGAGAGTTCTCTATGGTGCGCTCTACGATTAATATGTTTATTGTGCTTGGCTCTGCAGGATTAGGTGTTACGTCAACTAAGTATATAGCAGAATACAGGGAGAAGCAGGCTGATAAGATTCCTGCTGTCTATGCAGCGACGAACTACTTCGGACTTTTAATGGCTATCATAACGGCAATCCTGATACTGTTAGGCGCACCGTTCATTGCTAATAACATCCTTCACCATCCAAGTATCGTATTACCAGTAAGAGTAGGAGCAGTCTTATTGTTCTTTTCTATCATCAATGGTGTACAGAATGGTGCCTTGATGGGCTTTGAAAACTTCAAGGCAATCGCTATCAATACATTGTTGGGAAGTATTTTAGAATCGGTTTTAACGATTTTGGGAGCATATTATTTTGGTGTCAATGGAGCTATTCTTGGTTTCGGAATGGGATTCATCTTGATATTTGTTACGAATCATCTTTCTATCAATAAGAACTTTTCAGCTATTCATATAAAGAAGTTAAGCATAAAGAAACTTCATTTAAAGGACTTCTCTATCTTATATACTTATAGCCTTCCAGCAGCTTTGTCGGCACTGCTTATCACCCCTTCGTTCTGGTTGATACGCTCAATACTTGTGCGAGCAGAGGGCTTTCAGGAACTTGCAGTCTTCGAAGCAGCTGACCAGTGGAAAGTTATTATCTTGTTTGTTCCCACAGCCTTCAGTCAGATAGTTCTGCCAATCCTATCCAGTTTGCATAAGGAAAAGACCTCCTTCGTCTCTACTTTGAAGTATAATATGCTGATAGTAGGTGTTACGGCACTGTTACTATCTATCGGAGTGATGCTCTTTGGCGGTTTTATCATGAGACTATACGGAGCAACTTATGACAATTCCGTACCTGTACAGATACTTGCAATCTCAACAATATTCTCTGCTTTAGCTAATGTTCTTGAGATGGCAGTATACAGTCTTGGTAAGATGTGGCAATGTTTTGCTATTAATATCGTCTGGGCTTTACTGATGGTAGGATGCTCTTACTATCTTTGTATGAGAGGCGAAGGGGCTAATGGCTTGTCAATGGCTGTATTGATCTCATACGTTGTGTCCTTCCTTATGTTCTTGGTGTACACAATTATCGTTGTTAGAAAGGAGGTAAAGTGATGTCAGAGAAGGTTCGTTATATCTTATTTGCACTCTTTCTTTTCCTTACACAGATACTGGGTACAGGCATTGTTCCAATGGGATTGTTCGCCCTTTCGCTGTTAATGATATTCTCACCTACCACCTTTCTACGTAGTCTGAGATATACCCCAATCTTCTTTTTATTCATCTGTCTCTCCTTGGGAGTCGGCTTTTACTTTGCGTTATGCAATGGTCTGAAACCTTGGAATATAGCTTATTGGGGACAATTCTATTTCCTTTGTATTCTCCTCTTGGGTGTTAAGGATAAGAAGTCGTGCTTGGAAGCGTTGCGTGTCTTCGTTTTTATCATCTTTATTCTTGACTTTGGAACGAATCTCTTGTTCCTTGTCGGTGTGAATGTACCCTGGACAGAGCTGCCACCAGTGCGCCCCGGCGAGGCACTTGCACGTTTCCCAGGCTTTAAGGGTAATGCCTTATATTCAGGAAGTATCACCTTTGTGAGTGCTTGTTATATGCTCAACCAGAAGAAGGTGAATAAACTTGTCTTCTACATAGGACTTGCCTCGATGGTAGGCAACCTTATCTTATCGGGTTCTTATCGCTATCTTATCATCGGTGCGGTCGTTGCAACGATGTATTATCTGCGTCTGTACAGAAGTAAGATTATGATGGTTGGAATGTATGTTTCAAGTATTGTCATTGTGTTTATGGCAACACTTGTCACGATGTTCTCTAATCTAAGTAACTTCTATCGAGCGTTTATTTGGTTCCATTTCTTAAAAGAGATAGCAAAAGACCCATGGATAGGACATGGCTTCTTTAATATCCATTTGGACGAAAACCAAGACTTTAGTACACCTTCTCATTTGATAGCCAATGGCGTTACGGAGTCTTGTATCTTGACACTTGGCTATAGTTTTGGTGTCATCGTCTTGTTATTCTTCCTCGTAAGTATTGTCAAAACATTGTTGAGATATAAAGCATACCGACGTTATTCAGTAGAGTTAGGATTGTTTATCGGTTTAACTTTGGACCTCTTTTGGGGTGGAAGCTTCGATAATACCTATACCTTTGCGTTATTGTTATTAAGTTGGTATCTGATTAATGAGACTGCTTGTAAAAGAGAATTGAATGAAGACATTCACGATAGTAATACCAACGTATAATAATCTCGCCCTTTTTAAGAGCGCGTACAGTTCTGTCTGTAAGCAGGACTTTAAGGACTATGAGATTGTTGTAGTAGATGATTCTGACGATTCGTCTATAGAGGATTACGTGTCTTCGCTTAATAATCCGGTTCTTATTTATCGGCATCATGTTCCCTCAGCAGGCGCAGTGAATAATTGGAATCATGGTTTACAGTTGGCAAGTGGTAAGTATGTTATTGTATTACACCATGACGAGGCTTTCGAAGAAGACAATTATCTGACTTCTCTAAACGTAGAATTCCAAAAGGGATATGAGGTGCTTGTGACACGTGTGAAGGTTTTTAATGGTGGAGTTTTAAAGCCAAATGTCTTTTCACAGGCTGTGATGAAATTCTTCATAGGCTGCCCTTCCCTTCTTTTCCTTTGTAATGTTATTGGACCTTGCTCCTGTATTGCTTTTAAGCGAGCGCATATCACAGACTTTGACAATCGCCTTAACTGGCTTGTTGACGTTGATTGGTATTATCGTCTACTAAAGGGAAGGCGCAGAAAGTTCTTAGATCATCTTCATATCAACTCTTTTAACGACCATGAGGATAAGATTACAAATCAGATAGATGTGAAGCAATCGGAGGTGAAAGACATAGCTATTCTCAACATAAAGTATAAGTATCATCTTCTATTAAGATGTTGCTTATTCATCAATAAAATGGTTATGCTCTATGATTTAAAGGGTATAATAAAGAAACTCATCCGCAAATGAAGATAGTAAAGATATTAGGTGGCTTGGGCAATCAGATGTTCCAGTATGCTTTATACCTCTCTCTGCAGGAGTCTTTCCCCAAGGAGCGTGTGGCACTCGACCTTTCCAGTTTCCACGGCTACCACCTGCATAATGGTTTCGAACTGGAGAACATCTTTTCAGTAACGGCTCAAAAGGCTTCAGCTGCTGACATTATGCGCATAGCCTATTACTATCCTAATTATCTTTTATGGCGTATCGGCAAACGCCTACTTCCACGTCGTAAGGGTATGTGTTTGGAAAGTTCTACACTTCGCTTTGATGAAACGGTGTTGACAAAAGAAGGAAATAGATACTTCGATGGCTATTGGCAGGATGAGAGATACTTTGCCGCATATAGTGAGAAGGTGTTGAAAGCCTTTACTTTTCCAGCTTTTAAGCGTACAGAGAACTTGTCTTTATTAGAGAAATTAGATAAGAACAGCGTTGCTTTACATGTAAGGAGAGGCGACTATATTGGTAATAATCTTTATCAAGGCATCTGCGATCTCGACTATTATCGTACTGCCATTGAGAAGATGTGTTCATATGTTACACCTTCTCTCTTTTGTGTTTTTAGTAACGATATAGAATGGTGTCGTGAGCATCTTGAGCAATATATTAATGCACCAGTGGTTTATGTCACTTGGAATACAGGTACAGAAAGCTATCGTGATATGCAGTTGATGTCATGTTGTGCGCATAATATCATCGCAAATTCTTCCTTTTCGTGGTGGGGCGCATGGCTCAATCAGAATCGTGAAAAGGTGGTTATTGCACCTAAGAAATGGTTGAATATGGAAGAATGTCATTTTACTTTGCCAGCATCATGGATTAAAATCTAATTCCTTTTACTACTGTCTGATACAAATAAAATGGCATACTCTCTTCTGCTAACACTCTTTTAGGGGATAGGTTGTGACAAAATAGCTTTTTTCTAACAACCAATAAAACTCTTTTTAGTATAATATTGCAAAGCTATTAGTACTCCGCACCAATGGTGCGGAGCATGAACACGACATGTGCGGGGCACCAACACGGGTCTAATAGGTGGCATAAAACGACTTTATACAGGTGATATTCACTGTATAGTATTAATAAAAAAGAAGTTAGGTCAGTACAAATTGCATTGACTTAACTTCTTTTTTATTGACTGCAAAACACTGTCTACAGTCTTGTTGATAGAGATAATTCCCTTACTTCAGCAAGTTTGCTATTGTCGCAATGACGGCTGCGATGCTGGCAGCACTTGAACCAACGCTGAGGGTTTCAGCAAGGCTCATCTTGCTTTGTATCTTTGTTGGGACAATGATTTCGCAGCCTGGACGAACCTTGGCATTATGTCCTACCTTCGCTAACATACCATTCATGTAGAGGATATAGGTGTTGCTCTTCTTCGCATCACTGGCGAAACCGCCTGCCTGATCGATATAATAAGCAACACTCTTGCCCTCAACATAACCGACAGAGTTAGGGAACATAACCGCACCATTGATCTTAACGGTTCCATTATATTGTGGGATGACGATGCGGTCGCCCTCACGAAGGACGATGTCGGCATCACTTCCAGGATTAGCTATCGCCTTATCTAACTCGATACCAACTGGGTATACATCAGGAACTTTGAACTTTTCTTCTACTTTCTTGTTGTTCTGCTCTATCGCTTGAAGCACACCAGCATCCTTCGTTCTGATAGCTAAGTCCATCATGTTCTTGCGTTGCTGGTCTAATTGCATCTTATAAGCATTCTCCATTCGTATGCGTTCGGATGGAGTAGGGCGACGCTCTAAGCGTGCACCTTTGATATATCCAAGTTCTGTTGCACCACCTGCTGCCTTGTAAATGTCGCTTAGGCGCATCTTCCTTGATGTTAGTGTGTAGTTTCCTGCAAATACAACCTCACCATCAATACTAACATTCTGCTGATTGGTTGTACCCGGACTCTTACGTACATACACCTCATCGTAAGGCTCAAGAACGAAACCTGGCGCACCATCGATGACAAAGCCGTCACGTAGAGAGAAGGAGTAGGTTCGGGCGATGATAGAGTCTGGTGTCAGTGCTTGTGGGTTTGTGATACGACGAGACACATCTACTCTCACCGTAGAGGCACTCTGTTTCAGACCTCCAGCTTGCAGAATGAAGTCTTCTAACGACTCATTTTCAGCATATTGATAGATACCCGGATAGAGTACTTCACCATGAATGGTTATGGTTCGTTGCTCCTGTGCATCCGTACGTGTAGGAATGAAGAGTACGTCTTCGTTTTGTATAGGGATGTCAGCCACACGACCTGTAAGGATTCCGTCCACATCTACCGAGATAACCTCCAGTGTGCGGTCAGCCTTCTTGCGGTGTAAAACGGCATGTGGAGCAAATGCCACCTCTGTTAATCCGTCTGCTGCTTCAATCAATCCACGTACGCTGTTGATACGTCCACCAACCTCATACATACCCGGACGGAACACGGCTCCCTTGATCTCAACCATGTTTTCGTATCTTGGAATAACCGAGTCAACACTGATTGAGTCCTCGTCAGCCACGCGGAAGTTGCGCATGTCAAACTCATTAACATTGAAGATAGAATATTGGCGACCCGTCTTTCTGCGTACACGTACTGAACGTGTATAGGCATCACCAGCAAATCCACCCGCGTAACCGATGAGTGTTCCAAGACTTTCGCCGCGTTTCATCTCATAGAACATTGGGCGTTTTACCTTACCGCTAATCTGTGCAAGCATCTCGTAAGGACCAACAACGATGACGTCGTTATCAGCCAAGCGCACATTACCACTCAGATGACCTCGACGAAGGAAGTCGTATACGTCAACCGTAGTGATGAGTGTTCCTCCTCTATATACCTTGATATTGCGCAGTGTTCCTAAGTCACCGATACCGCCAGCCATGTAAAGTGCGTTGAAGACAGTGGCAAAAGCCGATAGTGTATAGGTTCCTGGGGTCTTCACTTCACCCACAACATTTACCATGATGGTATGGGTCTGACCCACAGAGAGGCGAATGTTCGAACTACTAAAACGTTTACCAATCTTCTCACGGATGCGGTTGTTTGCTTGATCTACTGTCAAACCACTCACCTGAACAGGACCGAAACCCTCCAAGGTGACGTAACCATCAGGGGCAACCGTTGTCTGGTAAGACTTTTGTGAAGCACCATATACATCGATAAACACGGCATCACCGGGACCAATACGGTAGTTGCGGGGCAGTGCCATATTCATGTTTGGTTCAAAAGAAAGACTCTTATTATTAAAGATGTCACGTCCCCAAACCTTCTTTCGGTTACGACTCAGCTGCTTCAGTAGGTTTTCATACATTGCAGCAGTGTCCTGTGGCATCCAATCATTCATCTCAGCCTGCATCTTCAGGTACTCACCATCGTTCTCATCGTAGGTGTTTGTCCACGAACGATTAGCCGAGATACGTCCCTCTGAGTATCTGTTTATCTCCTGCTCGTTATTGTTGTAATCATCGAGTGTCGCATCAGCGATTTGTCGTTTGCTCTTTCCTGGGGCAGAAGTAGGACTTGTCTGTCCGTTATTTGTACGACTACGATCCGTTGTCGTACCCTCTTTTGCAGCTCCGAAAGCAGCATTTCCCTTCTGCATCTTCTCGTATATGTTTCTCACACGGCGTATCTGCGAGATGTCTACACCACTCTGCATGAGCTTGGTGACAATCTGCGCCTGTGGAGTACCTTTCTTATGCTCCTTCTGCACGAAGTCCATTACCTGCGTATCCGTCATAGACGACTGTGCAAAACCGTTCAAAGAACATAATGCGAGTAATACAAATAGAATATATTTCTTCATCTTTCTGTTTAGAATTTCTTTCCAGTAACAATTTTTAGAACCGTCTTAATGACGATGGTAAAGTCCAACCACAAGGTTCGATGTTCCAAGTAATGGATGTCCATCTCCATTCGTCGAAGCATTTTCTCCATTGTATCGGTATAACCATTGTAGAGTGTTGCCTCTGAAGTAAGCCCCGGTCGCATCTGATAGATGAGCTGATAGCGGTCGGTCTGTTCGATAATCTTGTCGATAAAGAACTTACGTTCAGGGCGCGGACCCACGAACGACATGTCACCTCTGAGCACATTCCATAGTTGTGGTAGTTCGTCTAAGTGATGCCCACGCAGGAACTGTTCCAATCGAGTAGAGTTCGAACTGTCACATTTTGCAACAAGTTGCGGACCCTCTTCCTCCACAACACTACTCATTGTACGAAACTTAAAGATAGCAAACGGACGTCCTTTATATCCGATACGTATCTGTCGGAAGATGATGGGTCCATTGCTTTGATAAGTAATAAGAATACTGATGAAGAGAAATAGAGGAGAGCAGATGATAAGTCCTATGAGCGCACCAACAATGTCAAAAGCACGCTTCAAACAGCGTTGAAGCTTTCCCATGGCATCATGACTCTCGTTTTCTCTCATTTGGTTATTCGTACTTTGGTCCGTATAGTTATTATAACTCTATTTTCGTTATTTTGTTGCAAAGATACGCTTTTTTATTTATTTATTAATCAGAAATCCTTATCTTTCCACTTCTTAGCCGTATCTTTGCATAGAGAACAGGGTACTATCATGCGTAAAATTATTCACATTGACATGGATGCTTTCTTTGCTTCAGTTGAGCAAAGGGACAATCCTGAACTGAAGGGGAAGCCTATCGCTGTCGGTTTCGATGGTCCACGTGGCGTGGTGTCGACTGCCAGCTACGAGGCTCGTCCTTTTGGTGTTCATTCTGCCATGTCAATGGCGCAGGCGAAAAGGCGTTGTCCGCAGCTGATCGTTGTCTCTTCACATTTCGATAGATACAAAGAAGTGTCACGACAGATTCACGCTGTCTTTCATGAATACACCGATTTGGTTGAACCCATCTCATTAGATGAGGCGTTCCTTGATGTTTCGGAGAATAAAAAAGGGATAGAATTAGCTGTCGATATAGCGAAAGAAATCAAGCGAAAGATATTCGAGCGTACCTCGCTAACTGCCTCTGCAGGAATAAGCTACAACAAATTGTTGGCTAAGATAGCCTCTGATATGCGCAAGCCAAATGGAATTTTCACGGTACATCCCGACCGTGCGCTTGATTTTATCGGTAAACTCCCCATTGAGAAGCTATGGGGCGTTGGCCCAAAGACGGCTGAGCGAATGCACAGTATGGGTGTCTTTACGGGAGAACAACTACGAGAAATATCGCGAGAACATCTTGTGCAGGTGTTTGGTAAGATGGGTAATGTCTACTATGATTTCTCACGTGGCATTGACAATCGTCCTGTCATCGTTTCTTATGAGCGTAAGTCAGTGGGCTGTGAGCGCACTTTTCTTGAAGATTTACATATCGAATCGAAGATTATCATCGAACTCTATCACATCACTTTGGAGTTAGTTGAACGAATCAAAGCGAAAGATTTTAAGGGTAGAACCCTCACACTCAAACTGAAGTGGGATGCTACAACGCAGATAACACGTAGTCTTACACAGGATAAAATCCTCCGAACGAAAGATGATATCCTCCCTCTTGCCAAGCAATTATTAAAAGATACGGACTATCACAACCGCCCCATCCGCTTGATGGGACTCTCTGTTTCTTCGCCCGAAACGAATGAAAAAGAAGGACAAATTCGCCCACAATGGATAGAAGGATTGCTCCCTTTTAAAGAAAACGACTTTGTTACGTAATCGTCTTGTGACATCTCCTATTTACGATGACGAACTTAACGCTCCTTCTTCCTTATTTTTAAGTGGGGTAGAGGTACTGCGCACATCGTGTGCTGATGCTCCGCACATCGTGTGCTAAGGCTAAACACACATGGTGCTAAGCCCTAAATGCAGTGTAGATAGCAGTTTCTTGTTGTAGAATCTTATATTAGAAGTTTCTCATTTGTTCGTAAAATTGACCTTATATTATTGCTTAAAACATTTCCAAATATGGAAGAAAATTATTAATTTTGCACAAGATAAACCGTGTTAGACTATTAGGGATGTTGTTAACCCTTTGTCCTCACTAATCATTGTTCTTAAGAAGTGGTAGCATATGCAGTATAATGTAACTTGTAATAAATGTAATCGCACATTTATGATTACGGCTGATGGCAATGACAAAATGCAGTGCAATTGTCCTTATTGCGGACAGTCATTGCTTGTTAACTTGCCCACATTGGCAAGTCCTGTTACCCCTCCTGTACAACAACCTATCATGGGGCAAGGAGAGCAGAAAGGGTCTGGCTCTACACTGAAAGTCTTACTTACTATCTTGATTGTTCTCATCTTAGGAGGCTTGGCAGTCTTTGGTTACATCTATTGGAACAACCAGAAGGAAGCTGCTCAGCAAGAACTTCAAGCACAACGCAAGGCACACGCTGACTCTATGATGCAGGTTCGTGCGCAGATAGAGGCGCAAGAAGCTGAGGCGCAGCGACAGGATGAGAAGCGAAAGGGTATCTGCAGATTCTTAGAGTCATTCTATAAGAAAGCTGTTCTTACAGAGGATGCGGATGCAGACTTCTACAGTCGTTACCTCACAGATTACTGTCATCGAATGGTTTTTGGCACTGAAGGCTCTTATGACTATGATGTTGATGAGGCGACTGTGTGGTGGGGTGCCTTTGGAAATACGGCTACAGAGCCAGACTTTAACCAGCTTCAACGCAACCTAAAGGTTGATGCTATTGATGATAATTGGTATAAAGTGAGACTGTCGCAAGATGGTGAAACGGAATATCGTCAGGTGAAAGTGCTATCGCAAGATGGGCATATTCTCATTGACGACGTAAGATAATAACAGACGAAAGGAGGTTTAAATGCAATTTCAGATAGCCTGTAAACATTGTCATCGTCCCTTTGTAATAGAGTCGGAGGGTGGTAATACGCTAAGATGTAATTGCCCCTATTGTGGTGAGAGTATGACGGTTGCAACCCCGCAGATGGGTGCGCCAAGTGGTAGTGCTGCTGAGACAACTGCCACTGTGAACCATGTACAAGTGGAAAGGGATAACACGCAAAGCCAAGTCAGACCTGCGATGGATAAAAAAACATCGAAGGGCGGACTGGGAAAGAAAGTAACCATCATCTTTGTTGGCTTCTTATTGTTCGTTATTCTCATGTCATCACTCTTATATATTATTTTCTCAGCAATGTCAAATTAAACAATAACACACTCAATTTTATGAAACAGACAAAGATAGTATGTTCTATTAGCGACCGTCGCTGTGATGTTGACTTCCTAAGAAAGCTTTTCTTCTCAGGTATGAATGTCGTTCGTATGAATACGGCACATGCAAGTCCTGAAGGTATTAAGGAGATTATTCGCAATACACGTACTGTGTCTCAGCATGTAGCTTTGCTGATTGATACCAAGGGACCAGAGGTGAGAACCACTGCAGTGGATGAGCCTATTCATTACAAGGTGGGCGATATGGTTAAGATTTTCGGTCGTCCTGATGTTGATTCAACAAAGGATATTGTCAATGTTTCTTACCCTGACTTTGCTCGTGATGTGAAGGTTGGCGACCACGTTCTCTTTGATGACGGTGCATTGGATATGCTGATCGTTGAGAGTGCAGGTCCAATGTTAGTCGCACAGGTGCAGAATGAAGGTGATCTTGGCTCACACAAGAGTGTGAATGTACCTGGTGAACATATTGAACTTCCTGCCTTAACAGAGAAGGATAAGGCTAATATTTTGTTGGCAATCGAGGAGGATATCGACTTTATCGCTCACTCTTTTGTTCGTTCAGCAGCTGATGTTCTTGAGGTTCAGAAGATTCTTGACGAGCATAACTCTGATATTAAGATTATCTCAAAGATTGAGAATCAAGAGGGTGTAGACAATATTGACGAGATTATCGATGCTTCATACGGTATCATGATTGCACGTGGTGACTTGGGTATCGAGGTGCCTATCGAGCAGATTCCTGGTATTCAGCGTAGCATTATCAATAAGTGTATCTTGAAGAAGAAGCCTGTTATCGTGGCTACTCAGATGTTACACACGATGATTAACAATCCTCGTCCTACGCGTGCTGAGGTTACTGACATTGCAAATGCTATCTATAGCCACACCGATGCGTTGATGTTGAGTGGTGAGACAGCAAGCGGTAAGTATCCTGTTGAGGCTGTACAGACAATGGCTCGTATTGCTGAAGCAGCGGAGCAGGATGCACATAAGCGTGGACATGTTAGTGTTCCTATGACAAACCAGAATGATCAGCGTGAGTTCTTGTCAAGAAGTGCCATCGAGGCTACTGAACAGTTGGGTGTAAAGGGTATTATCACCGATAGCGAGACAGGTCAGACTGCTCGTAATCTTGCTGCTTTCCGTGGTCCACATCCAGTGTTGGCTATCTGCTACAAGGATAAGGTACAGCGTTGGTTGAACCTTAGCTACGGTGTTATTGCAGTTTATCAGCATCGTTATAAGTCAAATGAGGAGATGTTTACAGCTGCCTTGCGCATGCTTCGTCAGAAGGGTTACATTGAGTTAGAGGATAAGATTGCTTATCTTTCTGGTACGTTTGGCGTAGGTGGTGGCACTACCTTCCTTGAGATTAACAAGGTGGGTGATGTCTTTGCACGCAAGTATCGCTTCCATCTCCCTGAAGAAGTGAACACGGATGAGGAAGGGGAATAACCCTGTTTCCTCACAGCGTGAATGTCACGTGAAGTAAAATTGAAGGAGTGGGGGCTGTTTAAGCCAAACTAATTAGTAGATTACAATATGCATTATTGCTACTATGTGTGGTATGGTCTCCCAACTTCTATCATCTTCTTATTGGCACTTTATCTCGCTTTTTAGCTTGATATAGTCTACTATATCTTTGTTATTGAGACAAATAAGGTTCCTCCGAGATATGGAGTGATAAGCTAAAGCTATCATATAATACGGTACACAGAGCAATTCTAAGTTTACAGTCAGAAACTTAGAGTTGCTCTGTTTTTTATCTCTTAAACTGAAATCGGTCTATTGTGGTCTAATAAACGAGTGGGCTTAAAGTGCTAAACGTAAAGACAAACGCTATTGATCCAAACTGCGGATGAATCCTATTTTGTCCAAATTTTTCACATGCTGATTTTTAAAAGACCAGCAAATGGCTTGCAAATAACGCCTAATTGGCTTGCAAAAGATGCTCTTTTGAAGTCTTACTAACGCCCTTTTGGAGTCCAATTAAGCACCTTTTGAAACCCTACTTTGCAACTACTTGATAACAAGAGAGTTACAGCGGTGGTGAAAGAACTTGCTTTTAAGCTGTTTCCTTACCTTTCCTTAGAAGGGTTTGTAAATATATTTCTTTGCTTATGAGGGGTAAATTTTACACAGAGGAACGGAGTTGAAGGAGGTTTTATCTACCTTGATATAGACTGATATGCCTGTTGTAAGGGCAAATATCATGTGCAACAATAAAATAAGAGAGGGGTAGGAGCTAATGAATAATATGAATGAAAATGACTTTGGGTTGGTTTCTTTCAGCAGAGTTGGCATTCATGACGATAAAAAAGAGGTTCTTCCGAAATATGGAGTGATAAATTAAAAGTCTTATATAATAGGCACACAGAGTCACGGAGGGACGGAGGTAAAGCCAATATTACAGAGGTGCCGACGGCACAAAGAGCAACGGAGGTGTAACATACAGATTCTTGATAACTATTTTGGGGTAAACGCTTTGTATATATATGGCTAACAAATTTGGCAAACAAGCTCTGTCGCTCTATGCACCGATGGTGCCTCCGTGACTTCCATAGCTTTGTTTTAATAATCCTCCGTCCTCTCCGTACCTCCGTGTGACATTACTTCAAACCCTAAACACAAGTGGTAAACTTTATCACTCCAAAATCCTGAAGACCCAAAAAGAAAGGTGTTCAGAAACCTCTGAACACCTTAACTGTTTATCTTTTGTTTGTCTTATTCAATCAGACAAAGCTATGATTAGCCCTGTTGAACAGGAATCTTCTTAACACGACGCTCGTGTCTGCCACCCTCGAAGCTTGCTTTGAAGAACGCATCGAGAATCTTTTCTGCTGTCTTATTATCGACAAATCTGCCAGGAAGTACAGCAACATTTGCATCATTATGTTGACGAGTCAACTCTGCAACGTCCTTGTTCCATACCAAACCTGCGCGTACACCTTGGTGCTTGTTAAGTGCAATTGCCATACCCTCACCACTACCACAGATAGCGATACCAGGATAAACTTCACCACTCTCAATGGCTTCAGCCAATGGGTGAGCATAGTCAGGATAGTCGCAACTTAAATCGCTATTACAGCCAAAGTCCTTATATGCATACTTGTGCTCTTCCAAATACTGGATAACGAACTGCTTTAATGGATAGCCTGCGTGGTCGCAGGCAACTCCTACTGTCTTAATTTCCATAAGCTGTTTAGGTTTTTATGAGCCTCCGCCTTCGGTGATGAACTTAGAGACTCAGGTTAAACGTTTATGCTAAAAATGCTTTTACTTGCTTATATACATTCTCTGGAGTGAAGCCCAACTTCTCATCCAAGACTGTGTAAGGTGCTGAGAAACCGAAGCTGTTAAGGCCGAATACCTTTCCATTGGCACCAACCAAGCCCTCGATAGTCACTGGCAAACCTGCTGTTAGACCGAAAATCTTAGCGTCTCTTGGCAGAATCTGCTCCTGATACTCCTTACTCTGACGGCGGAAGAGACCCTCTGATGGTGCGCTTACGACACGTACCTTCACTCCGTCCTTACGCAACAACTCAGCTCCAGCAACGCAGGTAGAAACTTCAGAACCGCTTGCAACGAGGATAACATCAAACTGTTCGTCAGAGCCTGTTACGATGTATGCACCCTTACGAGTCTGCTGATAGTCTGTTCCCTCTGGTAGGCTCTTCACATTCTGACGTGAGAAGATGAGTGCTGTTGGCGTATCCATGTTCTCCATAGCCATCTGCCAGCAAACGGTTGCAGCATCACTATCGGCAGGACGAAGCACACGAACAGAGTCTTGTCCAGCGTGGTTTTGCAACTTCTCCATCAATCGAATCTGTGCTTCTTGCTCTACTGGCTCGTGTGTAGGACCATCCTCACCAACGCGGAAAGCGTCATGACTCCATACAAACTTAACTGGAGTCTGCATGAGAGCAGCCATGCGAATAGCCGGTTTCATATAGTCTGAGAACACGAAGAAGGTTCCCATAGCAGTAATGACACCACCATGAAGCATCATACCGATACACATACATGCCATTGCCAACTCGCTAACACCTGCCTGGAAGAAGGCTCCGCTGAAGTCATCACGTGTGAGTGCGTGTGTCTTGTTAAGGAAACCATCTGTCTTATCAGAGTTGCTGAGGTCGGCTGATGACACGATCATGTTAGGAACTTGCTCTGCAATAACACCGAGACAAGCTGCAGAACCATTACGTGTAGGGATGTCGCGCTTCTGTACAAGGCCACTCCAGTCAATCTTTGGAGCCTTGCCAGAGAACCACTCACGCATCTGTGCCGCCTTCTCAGGGTTCTCTTTTTCCCATTGTGCTTCAGCTGCATGACGCTCAGCAACAATCTTTCTGAGCTCTGCTGCACGGTCATCATAAAGCTTCTGAACCTCTGGGAAAATCTTGAATGGGTCTTCTAAGTCACCACCAAGATTCTTTACTGTATTTCTATAGGCATCACCACCCAATGGTGCGCCATGTGTTTTAATGCTGTTTTCGTAGCTACTACCGTCAGCCTGCAATGCTCCTTTTGCCATAATAGTCCTACCGATGATAAGCGTAGGGCGGCTTTCTTCCTTGTTAGCAGCTACAAGTGCTTCACGGATAGCGTCTGGATTATTGCCATCAATCTCCAACACATTCCATCCCCAAGCACGATATTTCATGCCAGTATCTTCGTTCATAACCGCTCCACACTCAGTAGAAAGCTGAATGTTATTAGCGTCATAGAACATAATAAGATTGTTGAGTCCTAAGTTTCCTGCCAATCGTCCTACCTCTGCACTAATACCTTCTTGGACACCACCGTCAGAGATAAAGGCATAAATCTTGTGTTGCATCATGGTATGACCAAGTCGTGCTTCAAGGAATTTCTCAGCAACTGCTGCACCGGCAGCGTAGGCATGGCCTTGTCCAAGTGGACCAGAAGAGTTCTCTATGCCATGTGCGATATCTCTTTCTGGATGACCTGGTGTGATTGAACCCCACTGACGGAATTGCTTTATATCGTCAATTGTGAACTTTCTCTGGAGTGTTAACGCTGCATAGAGCATTGGTGACATGTGACCTGGGTCGAGATAGAATCGGTCACGTCCAGTCCACTCAGGCTGATCTGGGTCAAAGACGAGAAACTCAGAGAAGAGAACGTTGATAAAGTCGGCACCGCCCATAGCGCCACCAGGGTGTCCTGATTTAGCTTTTTCAACCATTGACACTGCGAGAATTCTGATGTTATCCGCTGCTTGGTCCATCAAATGCTTGTCATTCATAAATAGATAGGATTTTTGAAATTATAATGCAAATATAAAGATAAATATGGAGACATCAAAATAATAAACTTACTATTTTCCCCAAAATATTCAAAAATGCCTAAAGCATAGTATTTGCTTTGCTCCGATTGGTTGATGAGTGGTTGTTTTATGACTGTTTTATCGTAATTCATCATCCTTTTGCAGTAGCTTGTTTCAGCGTTGAATGATGTCGTTATCGTCACCTTTTATAGTTGTGCTAAGGCTTCGCACATAGTGTGCGGAGGCTTCGCACAACTGGTGCGGGGCGTTAATACGAGTCATCTTGTGGGTAATCAGGTATACGGTCAGGCGTAAGAGAGGCAGCAAAGGATGGATAGGAACACGATAAAAGGGTATATCAGAATGTTTGTCAGTGACCTTTTAACATTTGATATACCCTTTTTATGTGTTATCTTAGCTAAACGCTTCTATCGTTAGCCTTCCTATGAAGGATTATAGTGAGGCATCTGAATAGGCTTGTTTGTTGATGCGATACAATGCGGCACCACGCTTGCTGGTTATCTTATCAATATACTTTGTCTTCTCAATGAAGTCGATTTGCTTGATACGCTTGCGGAAGTTACGCTTGTCGATTTCAACACCCATAATTGCTTCGTGGACATTCTGAAGCTGTGTGAGCGTGAAGAGTTCTGGGAGAAGATTGAAACCGAGTGGGTCTTTATTGATGAGTTTGCGGAGTTGACTCAATGCTATCTGTACCATTTCGATGTGGTCACCAAATAGCTCTGGTAATTTGTTGATGTCAACCCACTGTAGGTCGTTCTCTTCCAACAATTTATTATCGTAGTCAGATACATTGATGAGGGCACAATAAGCGATTGAAATAACGCGATCACCAGGGTCACGGTCGGTTTCACCGAAGGCTCCTACCTGACGCATATAGATGTCATTGATTCCTGTGCATTGGAAAAGAACTCTGTTGGCAGCCTCTTTCAAGCTCTCGTCTTCTCTAACGAATCCGCCGTAGAGAGATAGTTTTCCGCTGTACGGTTCAACCTTACGCTTACCAACGAGTAACTGTAGCTTCTTGTTTTCGAACCCGAGTACGATGCAGTCGACCGAAACTAATAGTTTGGGTTCACCTTTGTAGTATTTATTCATGTTGTAGGTTTTGATATGAGATGTAAACTTGTAAATATCTCTTGGTTAGGTAGTAATATCTTTTTTGTTGTGTATTGGGATTTAAAGGTCTTCATCTGTTGGATTACTCCATGTGTTAATGGCGCTTATTTTTAGCTAAGGGCTGAACTTCTTATGTTGAATCCAGCCCTTATACTAATTAAATATCGATGAAAATGACACCTCGTTAGATGCCATTATGCTCTTAGCAAACCTTGTGAGAACCTTCACTGATAACCACAGGATAGACTTCTGGGGCATGACCATACTTGGCTGTGAACTTCTCTGTTACGTCAGCAATGAACTTGTCATACAACTCATCCTTAACGAGGTTGATGGTACAACCACCGAAGCCACCACCCATGATGCGGGAACCAGTTACGCCATTCTCCTTAGCAACGTCGTTGAGGAAGTCGAGTTCTTCGCAGCTTACCTCATATTCCTTGCTGAGTCCGTGGTGAGTTTCATACATCTTCTGACCAACTGTCTCATAGTCACCAGCAACAAGTGCGTCACAAACAGCGAGTACGCGCTCCTTCTCACCGAGAACGAAGTGTGCACGCTGGTAGTCTTCAGCACTAACCTTGTCCTTAACAGCCTCTAACTCGTCCCAGTTAGCATCACGCAATGTCTCATACTTCTTCTCTGGGAACTGCTTAGCAATGGCTGCAACAACGTTCTCACAGCTTCTGCGACGATCGTTATATGGGCTACCAACAAGTTCGTGCTTAACCTTTGAGTTGACAAGAACGAGCTTATAACCCTGTGGATTGAATGGGAAATACTCGAATTCACGGCTGCGGCAGTCAAGGCGCATCAGCTTACCTTCCTGACCGAAAACGCTTGCAAACTGGTCCATGATACCACAGTTCACACCGATATACTTGTGTTCTGTAGCCTGACCAGCGAGTGCGATGTCCCACTTTGATATCTTATTATCAGCAAACAAGTCGTTCAATGCGCATCCGAAACAGCTCTCCATAGCAGCAGATGAACTCATACCTGCACCGAGAGGAACGTCACCAGCAAAGGCAATGTTGAAACCCTTTACGTCAACACCAAGTGCTTTGAACTCCTGTACCATACCATAAATGAAGCGTGCCCATGTAGCGCGTGGACCCTCTGGGTCGTCAACTTTGAACTCTACGCGGTCCTTGAGGTCGATAGAGTAGCACATAACAGTGTTTGTACCATTAGGACGAACCTCTGCCATAATACCCTTGTCTACTGCACCTGGGAATACGAAACCACCATTATAGTCAGTGTGTTCGCCAATAAGGTTAATACGTCCTGGTGAGAAATAAATGTTTCCAGTCTGGCCGTCGAAATGCTTAATAAAACGGCTTCTTACGAATTCTATGTCCATGTTAGTAATGTTTTGAATGATTGTTAGGGTTTTATGTATATATCTCTTTATAATGGCAAGCGTAATGCCTGCCATTATAAAGATGTATGTTTTAAGCCTTCTTTGAAGGATGTGAGCCTACTAATGCGTAGAAAAGCATGTAAGCCAACATACCAACGATGAGCCAGTAGCTCTGGATGTCGCCTACCTTTGTTGCCATAAGGTTCTGAATCAATGGCATTACACCACCACCAACAACCATAGTCATGAAGAGACCTGAAGCTGTAGCTGTGTATTTACCAAGGCCTTCGGTAGCGAGGTTGAAGATAACACCCCACATAACTGATGTACAGATACCACAAAGGATGATGAACAATACCTTTGTTGGGACCTCTACTTGGTCGAATGTGCTCTCTGCAAGGTTAGGAATTGAAAGGCTCATCTTTACATCCTCTGGCATGAAGATAGCCACGAGCAAGAGGAGGAGGGCTACTGCTGAGGTTACGGTCAACTGCATACGAGATGATACCTTACCGCTGATGAAGGCACTAACGAAGCGACCTACGAGCATCAACATCCAATAAACACCTGCAATCAGACCTGCTGTTGCTGCACTACCAAGTACACCGCCCTTTGCAACTGGCTCACTGAGGTAGAACAAGAGCTGACCAGGAATACCAACCTCAACACCTACGTAGAAGAAGATAGCAATGATACCGAGCAACAACTGACGATAACGCAGAGCCTCCTTGACACCACCAACGACGTCTGTCTTCTCTGTTTCTGGCTCTGTCAACTGTGTAAACCAAACGATAACGAATGAAGCTGCAAAGATAACTAACGCAATCAACAACAATGGAGTTACTGCCTTGAGTGATGTTTCCTTTGTAATCTCACCAATCATAGAACCTGCGAGCATTGGAGTCAGCGTCGCTGCGAGTGAGTTCAACGAACCACCCGTCTGAATCAGCTGGTTACCACGGTTACCACCACCGCCAAGAAGGTTCAACATTGGGTTTACAACGGTGTTCAAGATACAAACGCAGAAACCGCAAACGAAGGCTCCGAGCAAGTAAACTACGTATGTGCTGATGGCATTTCCGTCCATTGTACTTGAGAAATACTGGATGCCAATACCGAAGAAACCAAGTGCCAAAGCAACAAGAGCAGTCTTCTTATATCCGTATTTTGTAATCATCATACCTGCAGGAATACCCATGAAAAGGTAAGCTGCAAAGTTCATCATGTTACCCATCATACCAGCCCACTCATAGTGCTGCTTCCAAATTGTACCAAATGGTGCCGCCATATTGGTTACGAAAGAGATCATCGCAAATAAGAACATCATGGTGATAATTGCCACCAAGGTTCCTTTCTTGTTAGTTTGATTTTCCATTTTGATATTTCATTTTTTATTTATTATTTCCTTTTTAGATGCTTATTTCTCTACACCGAACTTATAAATCGTTCTCTGTGTGTACTCCTTACATGGCTCTAAGATGACTGAAGGGAAATAAGGATGGTTTGGACTGTCTGGGAAGTGCTGTGCTTCGAAGCAGATAGCACTGCGACGTGGGAAGGTTGCACCATGCTGTCCCTTATAGCCGTCAGCCCAGTTATGGGTATATACTTGAACACCTGGCTCTGTTGTATACACCTCCATTGTTCTGCCACTCTTTGGTTCTTTGATGCGTGCAGCGAATGATAGCTCGCCTTCTTCCTTCTTATTCAGTACGAAACAGTGGTCGTAACCTGCCCCATTCGTAATCTGTTCGTGGTCAGCGTTGATATCCTGACCTACTGCCTTTGGCTCACGGAAGTCGAATGGAGTACCAGCTACCTTCAAAATCTCACCTGTTGGGATGGATGTTTCGTCAATAGGAAGATAGAAGTCTGCGTTTATCTGGCATTCTAAGTCGTCAATTGTTGGTGTAGGATTAGCAATACCTGCCAAAGAGAAGAATCCATGACTGGTAAGATTGATAATCGTTTTCTTGTTTGTCTTTGCAGAATACTTGATAATGAGTTCGTCGTTATCAGAGAATGAATAGGCTACCCAGACTTCAACTTCGCCTGTATAGCCTTCCTCTCCATAAGAAGAAATGTACTTCAAAACAACGGCATGGTCGTTAACTTGTACAGCATCCCATACCTTTGCGTTAAAGCCCTCCTTACCTCCATGCAGAGAGTTAGGACCATTATTAATAGCAAGTTTATACTCCTTTCCGTTCAACTGGAAACGACCTTTAGCAATACGGTTACCATAACGGCCAATAAGTGTTGAAAGATAAGGCTCTGGTGAGGCGATGACCTCTTGTATATTGTCATGTCCTTGAATGACATTTGCTAATTTACCTTCTTTGTCAGGAACCATAATAGCAACAATCGCACCACCGTAATTAGTGACTGCAACCTCATTGCCCTTGGCATTTCTGAGTACATAAAGATCGGTTTTCTTACCGTCTATTGTCGTCTGGAAGTCTCCTTTTTTCAGTCCACACGCGTAGTGTGTCTCTTCGGTATTTACCATGATGTTCTGTTTTTAGTTACTATTTCAAGACCTGCAAAGTAAATAAAAATAAACGATAACTGCAAACTTAACTTTGAAAATAATAGGGTATGGTGTGTTAAAAACAATTAACATAACAGCTATTTAATCCAAATCGACCATTATGATTTTATGGAGATTTAATCTCTTATGATCGATTTGGATTAAAAATGTCTTTATTCTTTAAGATTAATCTAAGTCTTTTAAACGAAGATAATACCTCTTTTTATAAGGATTCGTGTGCAAATATTGGATTAAATAACCTCTACGTATCCTCTATTTCTTAGCGGGACAAGCCTTAAGCAAAGGATAGTTTGACGTCTCCTGAAACTTTGTTAGCTTATCATACATGTGTTCTAAATCGTCGAATTTCTTTTGCTGAAGCATTTCTTTGGCAAAAGGTGTTGTCGGACTGTTAGGATATGTCTTTATAAATCGTTCCCATTCTTTCTTCACATCATTGTCTAAATGTACGTCATCGTAAGATATAGGGGTGTTATCAAGGCCAAACAAAAAGGCATACTGGAGAAATTTATAGTCATCTTGTAGTCTACAGAATAATTCTTTCTGCGTTGGATTTGCCTTTACATAAGCCTCATATCGAGCAAGCAGATTACCCAACTCTCGCCAAGTTATTATCAGTCCAGCATCTGGGGCAATGTTCTCACTATCCTTCAATAGGTGCCAAAAGTCTTGGTAGTATTTCGGTAAGAGCTTGACATACTTAGTATAGAACTTGGCTGGAAGGGCAAGTTCTACTATTCCCTCTCCCAAATCTTCTATATCTAAGCCGTACTTCTTATAATATTGTTCCTTCTGTATAATGGAATCATGTGGCTCTTTCTCATTACCTTCATCATCCATCCTAAATTCGTAATAGTGGTCAAGGAAATAGCTTTCATGCTCGTTGATTTTAAGTAACTCTTTTTCCACTTGTGTATTAAAATCATCAAAGATTCTACAACGCTCCTCTGGTGTTGCAGCTTCAATTGTAAGGTCAATAACTTGCTCATGAAGTTTAATGCGTTTCAGAGGGTCAGTAGTCTTTGCAAGAACCTGTTTTATGCTGTCGATATTAGCTGTTTGTTTTATACTGTCAGCCTTTGTTTCCTGCTTTATGCTGTCAATATTTTGTATGTCTTTATCTGTTTGCTTAGAGGGATTGTTTTGGCACGCTGTCAATAGTGCAATTCCAGATAAGAATAAATAAAGAAATCGTTTCATAAGATGATAAATAAGAGTTTTAATAATGATTCTATTTTGTTCTCATAACTTTATTATGATTCGCAAAGATAGATAAAAAAGGAGGAAGTTCCAAAAAATTGTGTTTTATTTCTTTTCGTGCGATTTCTGTACGATAAAATGCTCTTCTTTATGGATGTGTACGCTCATAGATACTCCGTTTTAGCTTTTTCATAACTTTTTATCTAAGCATTCTTTAATGAATAGTATAATTCACTGTAGATATATAGCACATAAATAAACGCTATCTCTGTATGAAATATTATGACAAAACAATGCGTTTGATGTCTTACTTTTAGGTTAAAAATGGTGTTTTCGACCACTCTTGTAACTATCAAGTAATCAGATAGTTGAAAAATTGTGTTGTGAAAGGTGCTTAATTGGACTTCAAAAGGGCGTTAGTTAGACCTCAAAAGGGCACCTTTTGCAAGCCAATTAAGCCTTAATTCAAGCGCAATTAAGCACCAATAAAATTTTGGGTTGTGATTTTTCTTTACAATATGGGTGTGGGGTTGGTTTCTTTCTTGGTTCTTCCGAGGTATGGAATGATCAACTAAAGCTCGTATGTAAAAAGTCACACGGAGTTACGGAGTGGACGGAGTCATAAACTATAAGCAGAGGTGCGAATGGCACAAGGAGGGACAGAGGTGTAGTGTACGGCTTCCTGATAACTCTTGGGGTAAACGCTTTACATATAAATTGCTAATAGAATTGGCAAACTATCTCGGTTACTCCACGCTCTAACGGTGTCTTCGTAGCTTCCATTGCTTTGTATTTAATAATCCTCCGTACCCTCTATCCCTCTGTGTGAGACTTCGTCTGAGTCATAAATTAAGGCTGCCTCCTTATCTCTCTAAACTTTTGAAGCGTAATCATAAAGGTAAATGCCATGTGCATTGTGAGGCAACAAGGTTTACGCCTTACTTCTTTCTTGCCACATACCTATCATATAATGGTTTGAAAATAGGGGGAACGGGGTGCGTTTTATATAGCTCTGTAAGATAATCCTTAGCTGTGTCGCTGTAGCTGTAATCTCCTTTCTGAGTGAGCAGTTTTTTAAGTATTTGGTAGCTCCAAGGGGCAGGGTAGGCACAAAGAAGTTGGAGGACCTCATCAGCATCATAGTATTCTTGTTTAATAGTAGCTTGACAAGCAGCCTTAGCATACCACTCGAAGGCAGGGTCGTTCCAATTACTGATGGCTCTACATGCCTCATAGGAGCATATACCATATTCCTTTAGAAGGGCTTTCAACAACTTGTTGATACGCTGGCGGTCATTGGGATTCTTGTATTGAGCGAGGAGAGGGAGGATAGCATCATTCCCCTTGTCGGCTTCTTCGATGACTGTGGCATAATAAATCTTGTGGGGTTTGAAGTCCATGAGCAATCCTCTCTCAAAGCCACAGGGCTTCATATAATCGAAAAAGACGAGGCTATCAAGGGAAAAACGCAACTGGTTGGGTAGTTTAAGTTCGTAGCTATCGTACCTATAGATAGAGATAGCAGCGCGATTATAAGGTTCTTCAAAGTCGCTACAGCCAGACTCCATCTCTACGTATGTCGTATCTTTCAATGCCTGCTTCAATACATCAATTACTTGATTGTCAGCTTTCTTCAGTAGAATTCGGTATGCCCAGAGCCTTGTTATGCGTGAAGTATCGGTATTGGCAATCTCCACTAATTGTTCTGCAGTTGTGTGTCGGCGGAGCAGATCGGCATAATCTAATTGCTCTGACCGCCTCCCTGCTGCACCGATACCCCTCGATCGTGCCATATACTGGCAGTGGTGGAAGGAATCAAGTGCCATTATAGCACTATCAGATAACCTGTCTGAAAACTTTGTGCAAGAGCCATAGCCACTGCCTAAAGCTATCAGTGTGAGGGCTGATATGACAAGATAAATACGTTGTTTAAGCACTAAGTAGTTCATTATTATATCTTTTTCGTTATTTATTTAGTCAGTGTATAGCCGAGTCGGACGTTAAGTCGGTGGGCAAGTTGTTCTATCTTCTTCCTCCTTTCAGAATCTATGTCGTCGTCGCGAAGCTGTTCGATGACACGGACAGGGGGAATGGTGTCGGTGAGCCATGGGTCTCCTACTATCCTTGTAGGGCAATAGAAAGCGATGATATTCAATGAATCATAAACCTTGATAGAGTCGGGACTGCCGTAACTATAGAATGATATTCTCTTTTCTGTTAGTCCGTTAACTTTATAAACACCTATCAAGTCGCTGTTAAAGAAGTCGTACTCTCGTCTTACGAGGTAATCACCGTCTTTGCAAAAGCAGGTCGCAGGGAGAAAGATATCGCCCCCTATGATTTGAAGGAAGATGGCTAAGAGCCACAGACAAATTCCCATCAGTCCGCTGTAAAGGCGTATCACCAACTTCCTTTTGCTTTTCCGTGCAGCAATCATCAGTGTAATCGGTGACAGAAGAGCAGTCCAAATTGGTATGTAAGTCAGTCCCCAACGTAGGTGTACGTCTTCGGGTAGCAGGATATAAATCAGCCCACAGAGGAATATTGCACCAAGGTGTAAGCCCATTGCAAGCGATAGTTCTTTGCGTTGAACAAAGTCTTTTATTCTATTCCATTGTGGTTTTTGCATATTGTTAAAGTTACTTATGGGGCAAATTTACGTTTTTCTACATTAATAAGCAAGTATTTGTTATGTTTTTTATGGTTCTCACTATCTTTTCTTTTCTCATCCTCCGATATAGAAGAGCCTTTTCTCATACTCCTCCGAAGTGGTGGATAACACTTTGAAAAATCATTACATAAATTCAAGTAAAACCCCTATAAATAAAGATAAAAACACACATAAAAAGCGTGTTTGTAACCAACAGGAAATCAGTTAGTTATAAAGTAGCATCAGAAAAGGTGCCTAATTGGACTTCAAAAGGGCGTTAGTTAGACCTCAAAAGGGCACCTCTTGCAAGTCAATTAGGCGTTAATTGAAAGCCTAAAGACCATGTATTGGTTTTGAGTTGTATGAAAATAGTTTACAAATATCAATATGTGGAAATCAGTTGTTTGCAGAAGACGGATAGGTTTAGTATCTATTTGCATTTTATCTTGTAGTTTATCCTCCTTTGTAAGACCAAGTCATTTGAGACAGTATTACTCTAAAGAGTATGGGTTCTTTCGGAATATGGAGTGAAAAACTGACGCTCTTAAAGGATAGGTCACACAGAGGTACAGAGGGGACGGAGTTTAATGCAATATCACGGAGGTGCCGACGGCACGAAGAGCGACAGAGCTATAGCCTACAACTTCTTGATATTTTTATAGGAAAACACTTTGAACAGAAGGTGTCTAATAAAATTAGAAAATTATCTCCGTTGCTCTCCGCACAACAGTGCCTCCGTTACTTCGATGGCTTTGTTCTATATAATCCTCCGTTTTCTCAGTTTCTCTGTGTGACATTTCGTCAATATTTAAAACTTAGTTGGTACCCTTATCACCCCTATTTTTGAAGTCCCGAGTATACCCCTTTACCCTATCTCCATTCTATGAATTTAACAGACGAACCCCTCTTGTTTATAAAGTGATTGCAGAATAACTACTAAGTAGTTTTTGTGTTAACTATGTTTAAAATCGCAAAAAATAAATAGGTTGTGGAGAAATACCTGCTGTTTTTTTCGTAATTTTACCCCCAAAATTCATTTAAGGCATGAGTAACAACTCACTTACATGCCGCATATTGGAAATAGATGAAGCAAAAGACAACGATAAAACTTATCTATGCGTGGACACTTCTTTTTGTGTTCACTTCTATGCTTTTGCTCAAAGATTTCCACTATCATAACACTTCTTATCACGGTTCAGACAAGGCTTCTGTAAGCCATAATGCTTCGTTGAAGCAGGTTTGTAACACTTGTGACTTCACAATGCACGAGTCTGTCGAAGCTAAAGCAACAGTTTTCCAACCTGTTGTAGCGATAAGTTGGGTTCCAAAACGTATATTTACAGAACAAACTGTCTATCAGGTTGTTGTCTCAATCAATAGCCATTCGCCTCCGACAGTGGGCTAATCATCACCTTATTTTATATGGGATAGGTGCGCACTAAGGTGTGCATAGATGTCCGTAAGACAAACTTTTTGTAGGTTCTTTGCCCATTTGTTGAGGCGAAAGAGCCGTCTATTGACATTTAATATTTAGTCTATGATGCTTAAATTAAAATTAGACAGGCATCAGTGGGCTGGTGTTTTATTCGCATTGCTGTGTTGGTCTATGCCATTAGTAGCACAGCATGAGAATACCACTAAGCCTACTCATGATTCCATTTGCCTAAGTGAAGTTGTGGTTTCTACTCGTCGCCAGATGATGAGTGTAAACCAAATAGGCAGTCAAATCAATCAAACAGCTATTACAAATGCTATGGGACGCTCCTTGGGTTCATTGCTTGAGGGGGTCAGTGGTATAAGTTCTATCCAGACAGGAACAATTGTTTCAAAGCCTGTGATACACGGAATGTATGGCAATCGCATACTCTTGGTGAGCAATGGTGCACGTTTGACAGGTCAGCAATGGGGTGCAGATCATGCCCCAGAAGTAGATAAAAACAGTTATAGTAACATCGAAGTGGTGAAAGGAGCAGATGCTGTAAGATATGGTTCAGAGGCTCTTGGCGGTATTGTGCTTATGCAACCTTCCCCCTTACCTTATGACGTCAGTGGTCTTCACGGTATGGTAGCGGGACTTTATGGCACCAATGGCAGACGCTTTGGAGTCTCAGGTTATGTTGAAAACAGCTTTAAGTGGCATGGCAACTGGGCGTGGCGTTTACATCTGAATACCGAGAATGGAGGCGACAGAAGTACGGCTCATTACCTGCTAAACAATACCGGAATGCGTGAAAACGACCTATCCCTCGCCTTAGGTTATAGGCGTGGAACGTGGCGATTAGAGACAGGTTATAGTCTTTTTGCACAGAAATTAGGTGTTATGCAGAGTGCACAGATGGGTAACGAACAGCTGTTACAAGAGCGTATCCGCCTCGGTCAGCCTGTCGACTTCACACCTTTCAGTCGGCATATAGACTATCCTTTTCAGCAGATAACTCATCATAATGTCTATTTCAAGGCGTTTTTTGATCACGAAAAGATAGGACATTTCGCTTTTCAATCAACCTTCCAGCAGGACAATCGACGCGAAAACCGCATCCGACGTCTGAACCATTCGGACATTCCTACCGTCAGTTTGCACTTGAATTCGTTGCAGAACTCACTCGTATGGAACAAGGGTTATCAGCATTGGAAGAGTGAAGCGGGAGCGCAACTGCTGATAACTGATAACAAGAACGAGCGTGGAACAGGTGTTGTTCCTATCATTCCGAATTACACGGAGGTAGCTTTCGGACTCTATGCGCTGCAGAAATACACTGCTGATCGATGGGGAATGGAGGCTGGAGTGCGCTTCGATGGACAGCAAACGAAGGCTGACGGCTATGATTGGACAGGGCGAAGATATGGCGGAAAGCGTGACTTTGCGAACTTTACTTATAGTCTTGGCGGTCATTATCACATCAATAAACAACTGAAACTGACCTCCCATTTCGGTGTAGCTTGGCGTGCCCCACATGTCTATGAGCTGTATAGTAATGGCAATGAACTTAGTTCTGGTATCTTTGTGAAAGGTGATTCAACCCTTCTTTCAGAGCAGAGTTACAAGTGGATTAGCTCTTTGAAGTATACAAGTAAGTACTTTGATGTTCAGCTCGATGGCTACCTTCAGTGGATTAATAACTACATCTTCGACCAGCCAACAGGGCGAAATATCACAGTCATATCGGGTGCTTACCCTGTATTCCAGTACAGACAGACACGTGCTTTCTTCCAAGGTGTCGACTTAGATGCCCACGTTCGCCCCGTATCGTCGCTCGATTATCATCTTGTTACGGCAATGATTTGGGCACGTGAGATGCCTTCTCACGCCTATCTACCTTATATTCCGAGCTTCCGTCTGACCCATTCGCTGACGTGGTCGCTGCCTTTCTTCAAGGCATTCTCACCTAAGTTAGGACTCACTCATCGCTTTGTGGCTAAGCAAACACGCTTCAATCCTGCCACAGACCTCATCGCCAACAGTCCTGATGCCTATCATCTTATGGGCTTTGATGTTAGCTTCTCGCTGCCAATGCGTGAGGGTCAGTCACTTCGAGTAGGACTGATGGGCGACAATATCCTTAATCGTGAGTACAAGGAATACACTAACCGCAGTCGCTACTATGCCCATGATATGGGGCGTGATGTGCGCTGTATGATTACATGGAACTTCTAATTAAAAAATAAAAAATGATGAAAACAAAAAGATTAATAAATGGTCTTGCGCTTGCTTTCAGTGCAATAATGACCATGCTGTTCGTGGCTTGTAACCCTGAACAGCCTGAGAATGAGAAAGAAAACAAACTACATGAAGACCCTGTTCGGGCTGTCTTTACATTGCAGGAAGGAACACTCAACAATGCTTCTGCCTTCGACAATACGCCAAAGATGGCTAACTTCAAAGCCGCTTCAGTACCTGCTCAAGTGATAGAGTGGGAGACAACGGCTGGTCAAGGCTGGCATGTGACGAGTGCAACAAAGTCGTTCAGCGTAAAGAATAGCGTGGACAATCCTTCTGTCGTTTACCTTTTGAAGATGGAGTATTATAATGCAAAGGGTGAAATGATGAACAGTCAGTTCTATAACCTTGGTCAGGACAAGATTCATCAGCACTTCTTCTCAATGTTCAAGCAGGTGATGTATGAAGGACAGATGAGCTCTGTGCGTGTCACAAACAAAGCAGAACTGCCTTACGACTACCGCTATATCGACGAGTTGAACGGCACTTTCATTGGCGATACGAACCCTATGGGCTTCCAAGGTCTTATCAAGTTCGTGAAGCCGGGACGTGAGTTTACACTCTCTGTCGACCTGCTCCACGCTGCAGGAAGTAAGTTTGGTGACGACGGAAAGGCTTCTCCTTTCTACAATCCAGCTGGAAAGTTGCTTAGCACTGGACTTTGGGATATCAACGTTAAACTGCCAATCGTGATTGATGGGCAGTCTACTGAGCAGAGTGAACTCGACCCTTCGCTTATCAATCCTGCAAAGGCGGTGATCGAAATCTATAATGGTCACCTCCATGGTCCACATGCTTTTCATCAGAACCCAACACCAAAAGAATTGAAGTATATCGGTCGTAACTATAAACTTACCTATACTTTGGAGAATGGAAAATGGGTGGCTGACCCACAGAATGGTAAGAGTGTGAATCTTATGGGTAGCAGTCAGGACCATTATGTGTCAGCTTTTGTCATTCACTACTACGACAAGGCAGGTAACGAAATTACCTCTCAAATTGTCAATAATGGTGAAGACAGCCACTATCAGCACTTCTTTATGGTAGATGATATTCGCCCTTCTTATGGCGGAAAGAAGGAGGCAACCGATGTTAACTCTACTGAATTCTTCGATTATGTCTACTGTGATACGGACCCATGGAATAAGACTAACAAGTTTGATGGTGCTAAATTCACTGGTCAGTCGAACCCTATCGGACACAAAGGCTACTTTAAGTTCTTGCGTACGCATAAGCAGTTTAACCTCGAAATTCGCCTGATGCGCGCTCGTAACTCTAAGTTGACAAATGGCAAAGCAAGTTCTTTCTGTGCACCAACTGCTCGTCAGTTGAAGGAAGAAGCATGGTTGCCAACCATCGTCGTACCGATGAATATCTATATGGACAGCGATGAGCGCGAACTGGATGAAAAGGTTTACGATACTGATTACGATAAGTTAAGCGACAATGCAAAGGATTATTCAGAGAGCAACTTGGTGTCAATTCGTTCACTGATGGATGCCTTTGGAATAACCGATATCAAGACTGCTGTCCTCGATTTCTGGTGGAATTTCCACGGAGATAGCAAGCACAGCGATGCCGGTTTCTGGTTCTAATCGAGAAAATCAATGGCTTATCCCTACCGCTCTTGATGTCGATAGGGGAGGAAATAATAGGGGAGACAGAAAGTATTTACACGCTTTCTGTCTTCTTTATTTCTGTTTTATTGTAAAAATATTTCATATCTTCGGTTTCAATATATGCTCTTTTGGCTCCGAAAAGACGCCCTTTTGGCTTGCAAAAGATGCCCTTTAAGCCCCTTACTAACGCCCTTTTGAACCCTTACTAAGCACCTTTTGAAACTCTGTTTTGCAACTGCTTGAATGCAAGAGAGTTATAATTATATTTAAAATACTCGTTTTTAGTCTTTTATTCCATCTTTTTTCTTGCTATTTTGTAACAATATTTCATAACGTTGTGCGGATGAATTTTCTCACAGAGGGCATAGATTTACGATGATATGATATTGTTTCCTAACAGCTTTTATTTTCTTATCGGCATCTTGTCTGTCTTTGTAACTTGACGTAGTCCGCTACGTCTGTGCCTAAAAGACAAACAATCTGCTCGATGATAAAACAAAATATGTTTAGGCTCTAATAATAGATTTGGGTTAAAATACCTATTAGTAAGTATTGACAAGACGGAAATCTTCGCCTATCTTTGCAGCAAAAATCGACAGAATGGAGAAACGATTAGTATGCCATAGAACGTCAAGTGGAAGAAAGCGTATTGCAGGTTGAATGCAATACGCTTTTTTTTATGAACAAAACAAGACATTGTCCGTTAATAAGGCTATTATGAAAACATTAAAAGAAGATGTGCGGAGTAGGATTGTTACGGCTGCCCGCAGTGAATTTATTAAGTATGGATATAGGAAGACCTCGATGCGTACAATCTCGGCTAAGTCTGGTGTTGTGCTGGGGAATATATACAACTATTTTAAGACAAAGGACGATATCTTCTGTGCTGTCCTTCGTCCGCTACTCTCTGTGATAGGTGAGTGTATGGCGGAGCACAGCAAGGGTGAGCACGAGGAAAAGCGTCTTGACTTCTCTCGACAACGGCAGAAGGAATTCCTATCGAGTATGCTTCGCATTATCTTCTTATATAAGGAGGAGTTGAGACTGCTGCTCTTTGAGTCGCAGGGTACCTCCTTAGAGAGTTTCCGTGAGAACTTTATCGACGAACAAGTGGCGATAAGTAAAACTTACATGGAGCAGGTGGAGACGAGTGTGTCGCCCCTCTTCTTTCGTATCAGCGCCTCTACATGGCTGACAATCATCGGTGAGATTGTGTCGAGACCCGACCTTCAGCAAGAGGAGGTGAGGCAGGCTCTGACCGAATATATACGCTACAACACGGCAGGGTGGCAAGAACTCATAAAACAATAAGTTAGGTATGAAGAGATTAATCCTTATCATAATCGTGTGTCTATGTCCTCTGCTCGTGGCAGCCCAACGGCTGCTAAGGGGTAAGATCATGGAGAAAGAGACGTCGACTCCTATCTGTGGAGCATGCATAGCAGTCAAGGGAA
>ERZ773197.329-NODE-329-length-38899-cov-20.540341_pt1 | contig 38899 bp, 20 predicted proteins | sample MGYA00580999_ERZ773197 | MGnify/ENA primary metagenome ERZ773197 (study PRJEB29015, sample SAMEA2738166) | human oral metagenome | biome: human oral; feature: human-associated habitat; material: saliva | place: China | collected 2185 ...
ACGCTTCTTGTACTACTTCTCTGTTTATGTAAATCTTTTCAAAGAACTCTTTCTTAACCGCTTTAAGCAACTTGCCAGGTGGCTTGTTTTGTAAAGCGAATGCAAAGTTATAGACTTTCCGTGTAACCTCCAAATGTTTTGGGGGAAATTTTTATCAAAAAAGTGTTTTTTCTTCGTTAGAGAGGAAATAAACCTCCTTACACCTTATTATATATATCAATCCACAATAAACTTTCTGTAATCACAGCACCATGGGCAATTCCATCAAAATGTTCAATCACTCACAAAAAAGGCATCCCCCATTCAGTTACTCTTTAGACGACTTTATCAAATGCCAAGCCTCTCTAACCCATAAGACTAAAGAGGAACCAATCAAGATAATAGCCCAATCTTCAAAAGATAGACCACCCTTAACAATATTAAAGAACTTCTGCAGAATAGGAAGTTCCACCATCGCAATCTGTCCAATGAAGATAATTGAGATAATAAAGAGCAATCCACGACACCCTTTGAAATGAAGCGCACTACGTCCAGTTTCAAAAGCACGCGCATTGAACAGATAGAAGAAATGCGTCATCACAAAGATAGTAAAAATCAAAGTCAGCTCATATGGGCTAAGTCCATTAACCTCACCAAGCTGCAGATGGAGTAAATCTCTCAATGCAGTAATATCAGCATGTTCGAAGATATAAAGCAATACCAACAGCAACACAAAGAAGAAACCACCCACACCAATGATATTCCAGCCCATAGAACGATTGATAATAAAGGCATTCCTATCACGTGGACTATCCTTCATCACTTTCTCTGACGGAGGTAAAGAAGCCAACGCCATAGCCGCAAAGGTATCCATAATAAGATTTACCCACAGCATCTGCGTTACCGTCAGCGGAGACTCCGTACCCATAAACGCACCAGCAAGTACGAGGAAACAAGCCGCAACATTGACGGTTAGCTGAAAGAGTAAGAAACGTTGTATATTCTGATAAAGCGAACGTCCCCACATCACAGCCTTACCAATACTACTAAAAGAATTATCGATAATCGTAATATCCGAAGCCTCCTTAGCAACAGAAGTACCATCACCCATCGAAAGTCCTACATGAGCCGCTTGTAGCGCAGGTGCATCGTTGGTTCCATCTCCCGTAACAGCGACCACCTCATTACAACGCTGCAACGATTCCACAAGGCGTTTCTTATCTAACGGACGAGCACGAGAGATAATCTTCAGATCCTTCACCCGCTTATCCAATTCATCATCAGAAAGTGCAGCAAAGTCAGGACCACTTATAATATTATTATCCGTATCATTACTTGTCCACAAGCCAATTTGTCTACCAATCTCCTTAGCTGTCCTTGAGGTATCACCTGTGACAATCTTCACATCAATACCCGCCTTCATACATTCAGCCACAGCCTCAGGCACATCACTTCTCACAGGGTCGCTAATTGCGACAATACCCTGAAAAGTTAGATTATCAGCAACAACCCGTCCATCCTTAAAGACCTCTGTCTTACCATCTACAATCTGATAAGCAAAGCCCAAAGTTCGCATAGCCTGCTCCTGATAGCCTTCCAACTGACGCTCAATATCCTCTTTCGGCACATTACAATCAGTTTGTTTGCAAAGATCATAGACAATCTCTGGCGCACCCTTCACATAGAGAATCTGCTTATCCTCCATCAAAGCAGAGTTTACAAGCACTGCCATATACTTCCGTTCCGTAGTAAAAGGAAGTTCATCAACAACCTGTACCGTCTCCCTCAACTCTTGATAAGAAACCTGTTGATCATTCAACCAAAGTAGTAATGCACCTTCAGTAGGATTGCCCAAAACCTTAGGATTACTTGCATCCGTATAATCTATTGAGGCCGTAGAATTGACAGCTATCCCCTCTTTCAACAAACAAGAAGCAAGACCATCATCTATTGTCTGATTAGCTAAAGCATAGAATTGAGTTTGATAAATACGCATCTGATTCTGCGTCAGCGTACCCGTCTTATCCGTACAGATAACTGTTGTAGCCCCCATTGTCTCACACGCATGCATCTTACGTACAAGATTATTGGTCTTCATCATTCGGCGCATACTATAAGCCAAGCTCAACGTCACAGCCATAGGAAGGCCTTCTGGTACCGCAACAACAATCAATGTAACGGCTATCATCATCGTGTTCAGCGCATGAGCAAGCAATCCTGCCATACTCCTATCTGGCATAAGATATTCGTGGAAAACGATTACACTACCCATCAGAATACAGAAATAGGAAACTGTGATAATTGTCTTCAAATACCACTTCCAACGATCAAATTTCCTGATAACAAGCCAAAAGAACACGAATGTAGGAATTGTCAAGGTCCAAACAATAGGGCTCCAATGGAAGAACACCATTAATCTACCTACAATGATAAGTCCTGCAAAGACGTAACTTAGTTTAGTAATGAGCACACTCAGTCCATCAAGTTGCTCACTAAGAGGTGTTTTAACGCTATCATCAATTTGTGCAGCCTCAAACACCTTACCATTTTCTGTCCTATCGCCTACAGCCTCAACCTGAAAGATACCATGCCCCTCCATTACCTTCGTACCACGTAACACCTGGTTCGTAGCGTATGAAGCATCCTTTTCAAACTCCTCCTCTTTTACCGATTTATAAGCAGGTACGCTCTCTCCATTCAGTGTAGACTCATCAACATGCAATGAGATTGCCTCCAACAGCCTACCGTCAGCAGGAATCTCAGCACCCGTATTGATAATAACAATATCGCCAACTACAATATCTTTTTTAGCAACAGTTGTTGTATTTCCATTTCTGATGACCTCCACCTCCTCTTCATCGTTCACTTGATTGAGGATAGCAAACTCTTTATCCGCTTTTAATTCAAAGAAGAAAGCAATCGTCGTAGCCAAGAAGATAGCGAGGAATATACCGACTGGTTCGAAGAAAACGGCTGCGCCATCTTCAACATGAAGGCCCCAATACTCCCAACAAGAGATAGCAATAGAGAGAAAACCCGCAATAAGCAGAATAATAATCAGTGGGTCTTCAAACTTTTCCAAGAACTGTTTCCATAGTGGTTCCTTCTCTCGGGGCGTTAGCACATTAGCCCCATATTGCTCACGACTCTTCAACACCTCTGTGTCAGTCAATCCTTCATAATGTTTCTTTTGCTTCATAATAATCTTAGCAAGTTTATTTAGATGGACTTAATCCTATCCTACAATTAATAAGCAGATAGCAGTTCCTTTCACTAATTCCTAATCCTTTCATAACTTTATCAACTTTGATATATCTGTTTGCAAAGTTACAAATAATCTGATTATAATCCACATTTCTGTAACATTACAAGTCATAAAATCATGTATTTCTTAATAAATCTCTGAAATTATCAGTAATAAACGATGTTCACTCTCCTATTCTTTTCCTATCATTTTAGTATTATTGCCATCCCAATACATAATGTTTTTATCGAAATCGCGGCAAAGATAATAAATTATGGGAAAGTAAAGAAATAATAGAAGGTAAAACATTAATCATTCAAACCATTACATAAATCCAAATAACAAATTATCATTATTTAACTAAATAAGGTAACATATGTTATCTTTGTATTTCCCAATAACTCAGTATCTTTGCATTAGAAATAATAAAAATCAGTAACAAAGTTATGGCAAATAAGATGAAAGACTTTCTCCCAGCAATTGAGATGGAGAAAATGCAGGCAATGCTTGAGCTTGAAGAAAAGTATGAAACAGGACAGCTCTCATTAGAAGAGGCACGCGAAGTGATGAAGACAAAGATAGGAAAGATTCGCCCTTATCACCTTGCCTTCATCGAACAGAACATGAAGTCGCGTGAGGACGACGAGTGTATCCGTGCAGACATGCGCAAGATTATTGAACTCGTGGAAGGTTTCATGGACTACAGCCGCCCTGATGTACCAGAGAATCACCCACTCTCACATTATTATAAAGAGAATGACGAGATGCGAAGACTGCTCCTTGCGGTCGAGGATCTTGTACAATATCCTGTCATTAAAAACCAGTGGTTAGAACTCTACGACCAGATTCGTCAGTATCCTATCCACTATCACCGTAAGCAGAATCAGCTCTATCCACTTTTGGAGAAGAAAGGATTCGACCGCCCAACGACAACAATGTGGAACTTTGACGACATCGTTCGTGATGAGATTAAGGATTCACTCCGACTCTTAGAGGCTGGCGAAGATGAAGCTTTCATCGCTAAACAAAATGAGCTTATCGCCTATGCACGCGACTTGATGGAAAAGGAGGAGACTATTCTCTACCCTACTTCATACGCTCTTATCTCGGCAGAGGAGTTTGAGGACATGAAGTCGGGCGACCAAGAGATTGGTTTTGCCTTCTTCAAAGTAGACACACCATCAACACCCAACACTCAACACTCAACACCTCAAAAGGGCTTTGCAGAAGACCTGCAGGCATTGCTCAGCAAGTATGGCTACTCTGCAGGACCACAGCAGGAGTTGGATGTGGCAACAGGTAAGCTGACCTTAGAGCAGATAAACCTTATCTATAAGCATCTGCCAGTAGACATCTCTTTCGTGGACGAGAACGAGTTGGTGAAGTTCTATTCAGATACCGACCATCGTATCTTCCCAAGATCGAAGAATGTTATCGGACGACAGGTGTCTAACTGCCACCCACGTAAGAGTGTACACATCGTTGAGGAAATCGTAGAGAAATTCCGTAGTGGCGAACAAGATAAAGCCGAGTTCTGGATTAACAAGCCAGAAGTATTTATCTACATCGTTTACTTTGCTGTGCGCGATGCAGAAGGCCGCTTCCGTGGTGTACTCGAGATGATGCAGGATTGCACACATATCCGTGAGTTGACAGGTTCACAGACCTTGCTGACATGGGCTGGAAAAGAAGAGGAAAGTGCTGCAAACACTACTCCTTCTGACAATGAAGGCGACGAAGCATCTGCTGCACAATCAGACGCTCCTATTGAGATAACACCAGACACACGTCTGAAAGACCTCTTTACAGCTTATCCAAATCTGAAGAAAGAACTCGCTTCTCGCTATCCATCTTTCAAAATGCTAAACACACCATTGGGTAAGTTGATTCTCAAGAAAGCTACTGTCCGCACCGCTTCTGAGCGTTCAGGATTGGGCGAAGAGAAGTTTATCAATTTACTAAAGGAGTGCATCAAAGACGCCTAAGGTGGTCTTTTCACTCATTGTGTAACAGGTTGTTTCTCAATAGAATCTCTTTAGGATGCACATTTCGTGCATCCTTTTTTATGTTTCAGCATTTTCATCCTAACTCATTAGCATCGATAAACTACGTGTTAACGCCTAACACCAACTGTGCGGAGCGTCCGCACCATTGGTGCGCAGGGTCAACACCATTTTAATAGTGACTTTATGATGAGCATACTAATGAGAGATTCATGTTTGATTAGCGATTTCAGGAAATAGAGAATCTTCCTCTTTATATCCTATCCGTATCCTTATAATCCGGTATCGTTACCCCACTTGAAAAACTATCTTTTACACTTCATTCTTGCAGGGTTCAAAGAAAATACGTACTTTTGCGTACAAGAATTACGCATTATGACAAGAAAGATATTTCAATTATTAAGCTTGGGCTTGATACTTTTTGGTGTCACAGCCTGCAAGCAAGAAAAGAAATCAAACGATATTATCACCAAGATAGCACCTAAACCAAAGGTACCAAGCGGTCCACAGCCAATGACCGACTTCAAATATGAGAAGAAGATAGAATGGATGGGTAGTACCTATACGATTCGCATCCACCGCTTTGCAGACAAGTCATTGTCAATCGTTAGTGATGAAGACGGACGTAAATACTACGATAACAAGTTCCAGGTACAGATTCTTCGTCAAGATGGTTCATCTTTCTATGAGCGTACACTTACGAAAGATGATTTCAGAGAATACACTGATAACCAATATGGTAAGTATGGTGCACTGATTGGTTTCATGTTCGACCGTGCAGAGGGTAACAAACTCTACTTTGGTGCAAGTGTGGGTTCACCTGATCCAAAGAGCGATGAGTATGTACCATTGGATGTAACCATCGATAATATGAGCCGCATGCGTATCAACAAGGCTACACAACTTGATACACCAAGCGACCAGCCACAACAACAACCAAAGAGTGAGTTGGAGAAAGCAGAGGAAGAGGGGGTGTAAAAAGCCTCCCCCGACCCCTCCGAAAGGAGGGGAGCCCAAATAGATTAAAGTGGGGTATGGTGAACTTGATAAATAGTTAAGGGTAAAGCTCAAAAGGAATTGTTCAAAGAGTTTACACAAATCATAAAGTTCAAAACTCAAAACTCAAAGGTCAAACCTCAAAGTTCAAAGGTTAAACGCAAATCATAAAGTTCAAAGGTCAAAACTCAAAGGTCAAACCTCAAAGTTCAAAGGTTAAATGCAAATCATAAAGTTCAAAGTTCAAACCTCAAAGTTCAAAGTTTAAAGGCTTACCCCTCACGCACAAAGTCAAGGGCTTCCTTAACTTCATCCTCACTGACAGACTGGTTGATACGGACATCACCAATACCACCTAAGAGCGTGACATTGATTTCATTACCACGATTCTTTTTATCATGATGCATGAACTCAATGAGTTTAGGATAATCATTACATGTAATAGGTAATGTGCCATAATACTCACGAATGAAATTGACCGTCTGGCGCATACGTTCCGTTGGGAAGCCAGTCTTCACAACAGACAGATAAAGCTCAGCTATCAAACCGAAAGCCACTGCATAACCATGAAGAATTGGACTCTTTTCTAATGACCATGACTCAAACGCATGACCAAAGGTATGTCCAAGATTTAATGCCTTTCTAATACCCTTTTCATATGGATCTTCCTGAACAATACACTCCTTTACACGCACACTCTTACCAAGCATTTCGCTCAATTGCTGTAAGTCTAACTGAGCAAGATTGAAGTTTATCAGCTCTGCCCACATGGCTTCATCAGCTATCAACCCATGTTTCAACATCTCAGCATAACCGCTACGGATGTTTGCTGTATCGAGTGTTTTAAGCCATTCGGTGTTAAGGAGAACGACATCAGCCTCACTAAACACGCCAATCTCATTCTTCAATCCTCCGAAGTTCACACCCGTCTTACCGCCCACACTGGCATCTACCATCGCAAGCAACGTGGTTGGAATATTAATAAAGTTAATTCCACGCTTAAAAGTTGAAGCAGCAAAACCACCAAGATCGGTCACCATACCACCACCAAGGTTTATCAACAGTGAGTGGCGTGTGGCTCCTCCCTGCTGCAATGCTTCCCATACAGAAGCCAATGTGTCAAGTGTCTTACTGCTATCAGTCGTACCAATTGTTATTACTTGTGCCTGCTTCAGACAGAAATAGTCCTTGATAAGTTCCCAACACATCTCACGTGTCGTTTCATCAACGAGTACAAAGATCTTATCCTTCTCACATTCTGAGATGGCTGTTGCCAATTCACTCTTGAACTGTTTTGATATAATAATATTCTGTCTCATAAGCTTTCTCCTTTAATATTCAATACAAAAATACGCCTTTTCTTTTTACACAAACATAGAAATACATAGTTATTTCACACTCTTTAATAATCAAAACAACGTTTTTGCGCACATCACTTACTACGTGTGCAGTGTTTGCAAGTTGTTTACTATCAAAAGACTTCAGCACTACAAAAGAACCAATAGCATTCTTCCTTAGACTCCAAACAACTCTTATATATAAGCCTATTGAAATCTTTTTCAATAAAATATTAACCTGCATTAAACTTTATCACATTCTTGTCGTCATATATATCATTCAACGACAAGATTTAGAAATTAACAATAAACTTATGGTAAAAAGACTGTTGACATTTGTTCTTCTGCTGACTGGCTCTATATCGATGCTGGCACAGAACCGAACAATTACGGGATCACTCTACGATGGAGAGTTAAAAGAGAAGGTACCATTTGCTGTTGTTCAGCTGTTGAAGCAGGACAGTAGCTATGTTGTTGGTGCCACTTCAGACGAGGCAGGAAGCTTTAAGATTACGGCTCCGAGCAATGGACGATTCATTTTGAAAGCGTCTTATGTAGGTTACAAGACTATTTTTCAGAATATTACCATTGCCAATGAGCAGGATGTGGCAGTGGGTCAGTTAGACTTCCAAGTAGACTCACGCACTTTGAAAGAGGTGAAAGTTGTGGCAAGTGCACCGAAAGTTGTCGTAAAAGCCGACACCTTCCAGTACAATGCTTCGGCTTATCGTGTACCAGAAGGTTCAACGATTGAAGCCCTTGTAAAGAGATTGCCAGGTGCGGAAGTTTCGAGTGATGGAACCATTAAGATTAATGGTAAGGAAGTTAAGAAGATTCTTGTTGATGGAAAGGAGTTCATGGTAGGCGATACCAAGACCGCTATGAAGAATCTCCCTACCTCTATCGTACAAACTATTAAGGCTTACGACCAAAAGAGTGACTTGAGTCGTGTGACGGGTATCGATGATGGTAACGAGTCTACTGTTCTCGACTTTGGTATAAAGTCGGGGATGAACAAGGGTTTATTCTCTAATATTGACCTCGGTATCGGTACGCATAACCGCTATTCAGAGAAGGCGATGGGCGCTTATTTCAACAATAAGTTCCGTATAATGGGCTTTGCATCAGCCAATAATGTCAACGACATGGGCTTCGGTGGTGGTCCACGTGGCGGTTTCGGTGGCGTAAGACAGGGATTGAATGCGACCAAGATGGTGGGGCTGAACATGAATTATGACAATGGAAACACCTTGCAGTGGGATGGTAGTGTGCGTTGGAACCACTCTAATGGCGACCTGAACACACGTGTATCAAGTGAGAACTTCGTAGCAAGTCAGGGCTCATTTGCCAACCGTCTCGCACAAGAATACACCAGAACAAACTCTTGGGATGGTCGTTTCCGCTTGGAATGGCGTCCTGACTCTGTATGGAACATCATGTTCCGTCCTAACATCAACCTCACTAAGAGCGATGGACAGGTGGTTAGTTCTTCTGCTGCCTATAACGCAGACCCATACGAAACAGTGGACGATCCATTGTCAACAGCCTCTATCGCACAGCTGAAAGCATTGGGAACGATGGTGAATACACAGCGTAATATGACCATAAATTATGGTAATACCACCGCTTTGGGTGCTATGCTGCAGGTGAATCGCAAGCTCTCAAGCAACGGAAGAAACGTTACTTTGCGCGTAGATGGTAACTATAGTGATTCGGATTCAAAGACCTTCTCAACGCAAGATATTCAGTATTTCCAGTTGCAAGATGCACTCGGAAACGACTCTACTTATCGTGCATATCGTTATAACCTTATGCCAACAAAGAGTTGGGACTATGCCCTACAGGCAACTTATAGCGAGCCAATAGCCCGCAAGACTTACCTGCAGTTCAGCTATCAGTTTAAGTATGGCTTCTCAAAGAGCGACCGTGACACCTACGATCTCTCTGCTATGCCATCAGGAACCTTCGGTAGTCTGCAGCCAGCTTACCGTTCATGGGACAATTATCTTGGGCTGCTAACCAATCCTTTGGCAAGCTATCTCGATGATAACTTGAGTCGTTACTCTGAGTATCGCACCTATACACACGACATGCAGGTGATGATGCGAATGATTCGTGATAAGTGGAAGATGAACGTGGGTGTGATGTTCCAGCCACAGCACTCTACTTATATGCAGGATTACCTCGGTGTACACGTTGACACAGCGCGCACAGTATTCAACTGGAGTCCTACTTTCGACTTCCGTTATAAGTTCAGCGAGCAGAGCAACCTGCGTATCAACTATAAGGGTACTATCACTCAACCTACGATGAGTCAGCTGTTGAGTATCGTCGACAACACTGACCCACAGAATATTTCTATTGGTAACCCTGGTTTGAAGCCAGCCTTCACCAATAACTTCCGCTTGTTCTATAACACTTACAAGCAGAGTCATTCGCAGGCGCTGATGACTTTCGCGAACTTCTCAACGACACGAAATGCAATTGGCAACAGTGTGACCTACGATGCGATTACAGGTGCACGTACGATACGGCCAGTGAACGTAAATGGTAACTGGGATGCTGATGCAGGATTGATGTATAACACAAGTATCGACTCTGCTGGCGTATGGAATCTCCACACCTTTACGCGTGCTAACTTCAATCGTTACGTCAGCTATCTGCAGCTTAACAGAACAAGCAACTTAGAGAAGAATATAACGAAGTCATTGACCTTAGGAGAACGACTCGCTGCCAGCTATCGCACCTCTTGGTTAGAATTAGAGTTAGATGGTTCAGTAGATTATACGAACACGAAGAATAATCTTCAGAGTATGAGCAATCTACGTACATGGCAGTTTGCATATGGTGGTACGTTGAGTCTTAACCTCCCTTGGAACATGAGCATCTCGACCGACCTTCACCAGAACAGTCGTCGTGGATATAGCGATGCTTCATTGAACACCAATGAGCTACTTTGGAATGCGCAAATCTCGCAGAGTATGTTGAAAGGTAATGCACTGACCTTCAGTTTGCAGTTCTATGACATCTTACGTCAGCAGAGCAACCTCTCACGTGTCATCAACTCTTTGAGTCGTACAGATACTGAATACAATAGTATTAATAGCTATATCATGCTGCGTGCTACCTACCGTCTGAACCTCTTTGGTGGTAAGAACGCTATGCCTAAACCAAAGGATGGGCCAGACTTCGACCGTAATGGTCCCGGAATGGGTCCACGTGAAGGTGGAAAGAAAGGCTTTGGCGGTGGTCGTCCTTCAGGTCCTCCACCAATGGGCGGTGGATTCTAATAAAGCCTCACCCCCAACCCCTCTCCGAATGGAGAGGGGAGTGATTACCGTGATACCCCTATAGAAGATGCTAAAAGGTATAATATTAATCTATAATACCAATCAATCTTGTAGGGGATATCGGTGACTACTCCCCTCTCCTTTCGGAGAGGGGTTGGGGGTGAGGCTCTTGCACAGTTCTCTAAAAATGCTTACCTTTGTCTACAAATCTAAATCATACAAGGGGTTAAACCCAAATAAACAAATACATTGAAAGGACAAAGACAGACAATGAAACCTATCAAGAACTTTATCGTAGCTGTGGGCTTAACGCTCGCACTCTCTGCTATCACTAACAACGCTCACGCACAAGTAGGTAATATGCAGGAGAAGGTGAAAAACTACTTCCTTCAAACGCTTAAAACGAAGCAGAATGTGGAGCAGCAGAGCAAGGATGCCTTTCAACGTAATAAGACTTATACTACAGATATACAGAAACTGATTAAGAACAAAGATATCGCCCAAAACCAAAAGATGGTGTGGGATGCATGGTGTGAGGCAAATCGCGAGTTGAATGAACAGAAACTTGCGAAGCCAGAAGACTTGCAAAAGGGAGTAAAATCTGCTTGGAACTTGCCTGAAGCTTTGGAAAAAGATGCTACTATGCCCTACTACTATGGTGTAAAGGGAAATGCGGAGGGAAAGCTACCGCTCTTCCTTTACTTGCATGGTTCAGGTCCCAAAGCACAAGAATGGTCAACAGGACTTATCTTAGGAAACAGATTCCAAGATGGTCCTTCGCTCTATTTCATTCCACAGATTCCTAACGAAGGCGATTACTATCGTTGGTGGCAAGTTGCAAAGCAGTTTGCTTGGGAGAAACTGATTCGACAGGCACTTGTCGAGGGTAATGTTGATGCCAACCGCCTCTATGTCTTTGGTATATCTGAAGGTGGCTATGGTAGTCAGCGTCTTGCCTCTTTCTATGCTGACTATTGGGCTGCAGCTGGTCCAATGGCTGGTGGCGAACCATTGAAAAATGCACCCATAGAAAACTGTGCTAACATTGGTTTTTCATTCCTCACTGGAGCGGATGACACTGGTTTCTACCGTAATATTCTAACTCATTATACGCAGATTGCATTTGACTCTGCTCAGTTGGTACGACCGCTTGATGCCGACAAGCGTCCGCTCTTTATTCATCGCATCAACCTCTTGCCCGGTATGCAGCATCATATTAAATACGACCTCACTACTCCATGGCTCAAGAATTTCGTTCGTAATCCCTATCCAAAGACGGTTCTCTGGGAAGATTATGACATGGATGGGCGACATCGTTCGGGCTTCTACAACCTACAAGTGTTAAGCTCTCCTACGCAGAATCGCACTTACTATGACATGAATATCCACAACAATGTGGTGAAGATTAATATCAAAGAGGTGGAATATACCGCTGTTGAGAGAGACAAGCATTGGGGTATTGAAATGAGATTTAACCGCAGCTACACAAATACAAAGGGCGGTAGGCTACGTATTTATCTGAATAGCGAACTCATAGACATGAACAAGCCTGTGACAGTTATCGTCAACGGAAAAGAGCTCTATCGAAAGAATGTGAAGGCAAACCTCCAAGACATGATTAATAGCTGTACCGAGTATTTCGATCCATACAGAGTTTTTCCAGCTTCCATTGAGATTAATTATTAACTCAATGGGAGCTGGGAAAATCCCCCTTTACCCTTCATTTTGTAATAAAATTTCACTATCTCTATTTCAAAAGATGCTCTTTTGACTTCTAAAAGACGCCTAATTGGCTTCCAAGAGATGCCCTTTTGACCTCTTAAAGACGCCCTTTAAGAACCCAATTAAGCACCTTTTATCAACCAACTTTGTAACAATCTGATTATAGGAAACTTACAAAGGCTGTAAAATACACGTTTTTCATACCGCTTTTAAGCCTTGAAAGCGGAATTATTGTAAATAAATTTCAGACCCTTCTTTTGAGTATTCATAAATTTGGTGTAATGCGCTTTGAAGTAATGTCACACAGAGAAAAGGAGAGGACGGAGAATTATAAGGAAAAGCAATGGTAGTCACGAAGGCACCGTCGGTGCATAGAGCAACGGAGTTTGTTTGCCATTTCTATTAGTAATTTATACACAAAACGTTTATCCCAAAATAGTTATCAAGAATCTGTACGCTACGCCTCCGTCACTCTTTGTGCCGTCGGCACCTCCGTAACATTGCATTACCTCCGTCCCCTCCGTGACTCCGTGTGCCTATTATATAAGACTTTTAGTTTATCACTCCATATTTCGGAAAAACCTCTTATTACCCTGTTACCGTGTCTCTTATTACTCTGTTACCATGTCTCCCATTACTCTGTTACCATGTCTCTTATTACTTTGTTACCATGTCTTACATAACTCTGTTACCATGTCTTACATTACCCTGTCTCCATCAAGGAATGCAAAACCACAAAAAAGAGTTGACAAGTTAATTATCCCAAGGAGCCATACCCCTCAAAACAATTAACTTGTCAACTCGTTTACTTGTTTACTCGTCTACTTAAAATTTCTCAAACCTTTCATTATCTCTTCTTCATGAACGCAGCAGGCTTAGCAGTTGTGCTTAAAGGATGGAAAAGCATCACAGGCTGAAGCAGGAACAGAGGACCATTAAGGTATAACTGGGTTCCCTGCTGGTTGTACTTATAGATCGCAAAGACATTTCCATTAAATGAATTAAGAGGGAAACCTAAAGGTCCTAAATACGTTAAGCTCTTTATGTAAGCGGCATTCTTACCACTATCCTCAAGAATACCAGCAACCATTTTATCCGCTTTTGAGTACGCCATTCTTGCTGTCATTGTCAACTGATTTGATGCATAATAGTTATAAATACCCGGAACAACCTTCTGGAATTTAGCAAAATCAGCATCACTCACCTGACCAGTACTATGTGCTTCAGTCTGCTGACGAATTAGCTTCATGAATGCACCATAATGATTGATGTCCCAAATAGCAGTTCTGTAGAAATAAGTGGTATCATTCACTCTCTTTGAAAGAACATATTCACCAGCCTTCAATGACAATGACACCTTAGCAGGATCAAAGGTAAGCGTCATCTTCATACCCGTGTCACTTGAATTAAAGGTCAACTCGGTATCAGATTTCTTCTCAAGTGTACCAACAATCTGCGTAACCAATGTGTTAATATCAGTTGTAGATGAGGTCATCTTAAGAAGGTCATAACCATAGAGACTATAGGTCTTACCTGCGAGATCGTCAATGCCACCCTGTGTCACAGTGATAGTATCACGATTCTCTTGGTTCTTCAAAACGAGTGAGAAAGTACGAATCTCACCTGTTGTGTTAGCTCCAATATGTGCCACGAAAGCAGAGTCCTTATTCTCAATTGATGTCACACCAGAAGCATCGGCAGCATCAGCAAGCTCCATAGAAGGCTCAGCACCTAATGCAGTATAAGGTAGAGTGAGGGTTGTATCCTTATCACTCACAGCGTAATACTTAGCACCTTTGTACTTGAAAAGAGCTCCAGCTTGCAAGATTGGCAGATTAGTAGAATCATTACCATTCTTGATCGTCAACACAGCAGAACGACTGTCAATGGCTGGGTTGTTAGTAACACTGACTACGATAGAATCGTTCTGCAGCTGAGCTGTTGCCCATGAATCACTGACAGAAACGGTTGAGCCAGCAGGTGCAGTAAACTTCACCCCACCCTTCTGTGCCGCAGCAGTAAAGGTGAGTTTTGAGTTTACCACCTGCACAGGGTTCTCACGCAAGTAATTACTACCTGCATCGTTGTCGTCACTGCAGGCAACGAAGCCTGCAGTAACAGCAAGGAGAAGACAAATATTAAATATCTTTTTCATAAAACACTTACTTGTTTAGTTTTACTTGAGACGCTGTAGATGTTGTGAGGAATGAGTTCCAGTCTACATCGAAGCGTGCAACACGGTTTGGTAGATACTGTGGCATCAATAGAGACGCTGTATTGTCGAATGACTCCTCTGGCAAGATAGAAGGCTTGGCAGATGAAGATGTAGAAGCCCTCTTGGTGAGTACTGGGTTAGTCCACTTATCCCACCAACCTGCAAGATTCTCAGAGGTGAATGGTTCACCTGTATAAGCCCAAAGGATGATACGCTCAGTAGTCAAACCAGTATACTGTACCTGTCCATTAATGATGCTGAACAATGGTCCACAGAGTGATGCACTGATGTCGCCATTGTCTGCAATGGTGAAGGAAATTAGGTTGTAAGCACCTGTTCCTGTACCTGTACCACTCTTCTCATCGATGTTAAAGGCATTACCGATGTTATAGCTTACATTATTTCCCTGGAAGGTCATCACCTTCTGTCCACCCTGCATCAAGAATGCATTAGCAGAAGCCACGTAGGTCAATGGGAACACATAGTCTGAACCATAAGCACTGTGAACGTTGAGGTAGAACTTGCGGTTCGCACCAGAACCTACATATCTCAGTCGTGCTGTACGAGTATTATCAAAGAAGCCCATCTTTCCATCCTTTGATACATATGAGTTCATCGTGAGCTCATAAGTACCCATAAGTGCAGAAAGGTCAAACTGCATAATCTGAACCTGTGCCTCTTTTATACCATTTGAAATCTTAAGTTTTGCACCACGCGCATTCGTTGCAATAGGATTAGCATCTACCTTAATAATGAGCTTATCACCATCCTTAGAGAGGTGAAGCCATGATGCATCACAACTGATGTCGAGCTTGTTAAGATATGGAATGGTCTTCGTAATAGTCTTTTCACCATTAGAAGCGTTGATAGCACCAATCATATTCGCAATGAGATTTACATCAACATTAGAAGCAGTAGACTCTACGCCGGTTCCAGTAAACTTAGCTGTAGCCTTATCAAGAGTTAAGTCGTACAACTGTACACCATTCAACGTAATAGGCTCATACAAACGGATTCCCTTATCTGTAAAGGCGTAAGCAGACTCAGCAACAATCTTGTCACCATCATAGATAGCTAACTGACGATTGTTCTTATCTGTAACAACGAGAGTGTAAGGCTTTCCACCAATGTTAAGAGCTACATCAGAGAAAACAAAGAGGTTGGTAAGTTCTGTTACCTTCTCTATATATTCTGAAGCTTCGCCAGAGAGTTTATTGAGATACATAGTATTCAACGAACGCTTGCCGTGAATCTTGATGCGGTCAGCACCAATGCTATCAATAACAAACTCGAAGTCGCCTTCCTTACCGAGATACTCACCATTCTTTGGAGTAGCATAAATGTGGAGGAAGGTATTGTGCGTATCAAACGACAAAACGGGTCCGTCGTCTTCCTTCATCTTATACAATGACTTTACTTCGCCATCATCAGGATTGTTCTCGTAGCGTACAATCGCATTGTCACGGGTGAACTTGATAGTATAAGCCACGCCACCATAAGCCTGGTTTCTCTGTGGATAATAGTCTAAAGCCCAGCCATATTGCGATGCAACCAACGTTTCCTGTGCCTTCTGAAGGAATTCGTCCATACGCTCAGAGTAAGGCTTTCCAAAGACATTCTCTTCTTCTGTCTGGCATGACTGAAGGAAAAGAGCTGGCAAGGCAAGTAGGAGATATATAAATAATTTATTTGCTTTCATATAATGATCCTTTCTTAATAATTAAGATTTGTCAGATTATAACTGCCACTAACAACGTTGTTCTCACGCTCAATGACAGTATCACGCACCTTATCAAGGTCGACATTAAAGGTCTCTTTATAGTAACGTTTAGCAATCTCGAGTTTCTTCTCAATAGCTGTTACACCTGGCTGATCCGCTGCAGCTGCACCATTCGCATCCACAATGGTTGCTTTCTTGAGGATAGCGTTCCACTGTGCATCGGTAGAGATAATGTAAGTACTTACCACCTCAGCAAAGTCCTCACGCTCTTCCTTCTGTGAGTAGGCTGTAACGAAACCACGCTTCTCATAGCCTGTTCCATACTTCTCAGAAAGCCACGAGTCATTAACATAACCTGTTGGGGTTACCTTACCAAACTCACGTGGGTAGTCCTTAGTCTGGTTAACAATGTGAACAAACTCGTGGTGAATCGTCTTAAGATAATATTCATCCAAAGCGGTACGATTGTTCTTGACTTTATCAAGATGATTAACACCCAAGAGACGAATCTTCTTTCCACCCTCAGCAGTACCGAGTTTTATACTACCATTGTTTCCATACTCGAACTCACCCAAGAAGCTGAAGAGCTTTGGGAAGAAGCGACGTGTGAAATCAATACCTGCTGCTTCGGTATAAGCCTCAACACAAGTGTACTTCACAATATGCGCTAACTCCACTGACTGAGCAGAATCGGCTGGTACATCATAGTAAGACATATCCGACTCATTGTCCTCATAACGCCATTGGATTTGAATGTTATAAGGTACTACGAAGTTCTTGTACAGCCACTTGTCGAAAACAGTGTCTGCTGCCTTAGAAGGCTTAATAACGCTCTCGCTTGACAAATTATCGTCTGAACAAGCTGTGAAGCCTGCTGCAACTGCCGCCAACAGCGATAAAGCTAATATATTTTTCTTCATTTCTTAATCTTTTAATTAGCTATTAAAAAGAGTGTGCACTTACTGGGGCAGAATACTGATTGACCGCTGAAAGTACTGGCAATTTGTACTGAGAAAGGTCAACGAGCTTCGCACCTGCTACAAGAGCCTTGGTTGGGTTGCCTGCAACACCAGCCTCACGAATACTCTGTGGAATCTGTACTACCTGACGAGGGTCATCCTTCTCCAACCAATCAAGGTTCTTTGAAGGTCTACCATTAGCACCAATCAAACGACGTGGAATCTCGATATTGTAACGTCTGATATCCATCCAACGCATTCCCTGATGCACTGTTTCGATACGACGGAAGTTCAACAAGCACTGCAAGAGTGACTCCTGCACTGAGCCTTCAGCATCAATAGTGAAGCGAGGGCTGATGTGCTTCTTGAAACTTGGTACCATCTTAGCAGCATCAGCGTATGCATATGGAACTGTCTTGAAGTAAGTTTGTACACTTGTTGGGGTAAGGGTCACATTGGTATTGAAGAAGTTCTTCATCCAAATAGTCATATCTGCACAAGCAGCATCATTCTGACCAAGCATGATCTCAGCCTCTGCACGGTTGAGCAAAGCCTCATCCATCGTGAAGTCAACATTCAATGTGCGGAGATAACCAGAGCCTGTTGTGGTATTACGAATCTCAAACTCACGTGGAAGTTTCATCAATAAAGCGAAGTTACTCTCACCTGAATTAACAGTAAATGGCTTCCAAATGAGGTTTGACGATGTACCCCAGATGTTATTACTCTGGAACAATTCTGTCTCTGCCAAATAGTTAGTGAGTGTATAACGCTTACTGACTAACCATGGTGCAAGAGCCATACCTGCACTGCTAATACTGGTCTGAACAAGGAGGTTACAATCTGCAGAAGCACTACAATAAGCCTCAGCAATCTTTACAGCCTGCTCTGACTTACTCAGTGGCATAGCCTGCAAAGCTCTATAGTCACGCAAAGAAGCAGCAGGATTACTACCTAAAAGTTTATCAGCATATTCCTTTGCCTTCTCCCACTTCTCATAATAGAGGTAGAAACGAGTTGCAAAAGCATAAGCAGCCTGCTTATTAAAGTGGTACTTTGGCACCTCATATGTATCGTTAAGCAATGGGATACCAGCCTCAATATCAGCAGCAATCTTTGCATAGACATCAGCTACAGTACCACGATTACTCTGTTCTGCAGCTGCAGAGAAGTCTGCAATTCCTGTTGCATAATAGAGTCCTGCGTCCTTTGTACTGGTCTTGCCATTATAAGGACGGCAGAATTCGTTAGCAAGGATAAAGTGGTCATAGGCACGAATGAGCAAAGCCTCACCCTTTGAATTACGAAGTATATCGTTCTTTGGACCACCCTGATCCTCAATGGCAGCCAAAGCTTCATTAGCCTTATAAACACCCTCATAATAAAGCATCCACACCTGCTCTGGAGAGTCATTACCACCTTCAGTCTGCTCTTGCCAGAAGAAGTACTGATCACCACCACGATTACCCTGGCTATTCTGTGCTCCCATGTAATCGGTATTGTCAGACATCCACTCGTTAAAGAGCGTCGGTGTACGGTCAGGATAGGCTGTCACAAGCAGACCCGCAATCTTCTTTGGTGTGTCCAAAGTCGTACGGTTGTCTGGCAACGTATCCAATTGGTCAGAACAAGATGCAAGTATCGCTACAGATGCAAGCATCAAGCTACCCTTATATATGATATTCTTAATTTTCATATTCGTTCTATATTAAATTACTTCTGGTTCTGATTCAGCATCTCTTTATTGTCTAATGGCTGTATCATTTTACGACCATTCGCCTTGTTAGGAACTCAAATGTTACTATCAACATTTGGATATTCTCAGCTGAATATGAAGCCTCCGTTAAAATATTAAAGACCTAATCTCAATGTCAAGGTGAACTGCTTTGGAACTGGCGCAGCCACACCACCTGTATTGAAGAACTCTGGATCTTGACCGTTCAGCTTCTTATCTGAATAGAAGAGGAAGAGGTTAGTTGCCTGAAGCTTCAAAGCTAAACTGCTAACGCCAATAGTTCTAATCATAGCTGCAGGGAAAGTGTAACCCAATGAGATTTCCTTCATACGAATAAAGTCACCCTTTGCGATACGAACATCAGAATAGTTATAAGCATTGTAAGCAACATCCAACTGTGAGTTGTTGCGGTTCTGACGACGTGAAGCAATTACAGGGATAGAAGTCAAAGCCTCATCACCACTGTATGTCCAGCGATTACGGAACTCCTTAGGCAAAGCATCCATATCGTCATAGCGATTGCTGAAGATATGGTTCAAACGAACCTTATTACCAAAGCTGTAAGTTACGAATACGTTGAGGTCCCAATTCTTATAACGGAAGACGTTACCGAATGAACCCGTTGTAGTTGGGTCGGCAGGACCTTCGAACTTCAGATACTTAATCTTCTCCTGATCACGCTCCTGGAGGTTAAGACCAGAGATAGTTCTTCTACCATCCTCGTTCATGAATGTAGGCAAACCCTCACCATTGAGTCCAGCAAATGGGATGCTAAAAATAGAGTTTACAGGATAACCTACAAGACTATAACCAGTTCCCTGTACGAGGTCGATAACACGTGCATGGGTGAAGAGACTTGTAATCTCATTGTGTGTCCATGAGAAGATAAAGTTAGATTCCCAACTGAAGTCCTTTGTCTTGATGTTATGTGTATTCAATGAAAGTTCCATACCATTAGACTTCATTGAAGCAACGTTAGCAAGATTATAAGAACCCAACTGTGGATGGTTCACGTAACCAATAAGGTCACTATTGCGACGCCAGTAGAAGTCAGTAGTAAGATTGATACGGTTGTCAAGGAAACCAAAGTCAAAACCAAGGTTGAACTCACGCTTCTTCTCGTAAGTAAGGTTCTTATTACCAAACTGCTCATCGTAACCCGTCTCCTGAATAGAAGTGAATGGACGCCAAGGCACTATTGCTGTGAAGATTGGCAATGAGTTAGTTACAGGAGGACGGTCACCAGTAAGTGAGTAACTCAAGCGGAATGTAGCATGTGTCAACGCCTGCTTAAACACCTTATTAAACCATTCTTCCTCATGTGCGTTCCATGCACCAGAAACGTTATAGGTTGGCAACCAACGAGCTGAAGTAGCTTTACCCAGATAGTTAGTACCCTCATAACGGAAAGTACCAGTCATCTGATAGCGACCCTTATAAGAATAGGTACCTGTACCGAAGTAAGCAAGACTACGGATGTGAGTATTAGACAAACCATAGTAGTCAGATCCCTGCTCCTGGAACTTCTTGAAAGCACGATAGTTTAGCTTAGCAATCTCACCAGCATCAAACATCATACCCCACTCGCGATCGAAAGTAGCCTTACGGTCAACGCTATTACTCTCAACACCGGCATAGAGGTTCACGATGTGTGTATCATTGAATACATCGTTGTAAGCTGCAGAAAGACGGGTATCCCAACCAAAGAAGTGGTTACCTGTTCTGTCAAGAATACCGCCCTCTTTGAGGATTGACTCTGGAAGAGCAAATGGGTTGTCAGGATCAGTATAAAGATAAGGATTGGCATCGCGGATAGTTGTTGTACCCATTGCACGATAAGCCAAAGCCTGATTAGAGTTTTCACGAACGATATGTTCCATCGTTGAAGCAGCACTCTTAACAGCTACCAAAGCAGTAAGCTTCAACTTTGTAATTGGCTTATAGTCGATACTTGTCTGTATACGGAAGTCGTGTACATTCAAGTCCATATAGTTATTGTTCAACTCATTGAAGATGTTGAACGGAGCATAGTTACGTGTATATGACTCGGTTGGGTCGAGTGTACGTGAAGTGTTCAAAGAATAAGAGTAAGGGTTGATATCGAAAGCACGACTAACAGCACCAGTTGATGGGTCAATCGTACGGCTCAACGAACCTGGAGCTCTCTGTTTACGATAAGAAGCATTAGCGATAAGGTTCAAACCGACCTTCTTATTAATATTGTAAGTCGTATTGATGTTACCAGTGTAACGCTGAACACGGCTTGACTTATACCATCCCGGATCATACATCGCAGAGAGTGAAGCATAGTACTGACCCTTGTCTGTACCACCAGAAGCACTCACAGAGTGATTGTGCATGATTGAACTTGAGAAAAGTTGGTCGAACCAGTCAGTATTGCGATACTCAGCAGCACGGAGATAAGCATCACGTGCAGCCTGTGTATTCTCAAGACCGAACTGTCCCTTAGTAGCGTCATACTCAGAGATGAGCTGATACATACGACCATAAACACCACTTGTAGAGGCGTTAGCAATCTCGGCATAATTCAAATAGCCCTTCTTCTCCAACTCACGATAAACCTCCATCTGGTCCTGTGAGTTCATGATATTAAAGTTCTTATAGCTTGGCTTCAAACGGAGGGTGTACTCACCAGTATAGCTCAAATGGCTCTGACCAGCCTTACCCTTCTTTGTAGTTACAACAATCACACCTGCCATAGCACGAGCACCATAGATAGATGTAGCAGAACCGTCCTTCAGAATCTGGAAACTTTCAATGTCATCAGCATTCAATCCTGCAATAGCAGAAGAAATCAAAGTCTTTGCATCACCTGATGACAACGAACTTGCATCAACATTGGCAATGTCTTCCATGATGACACCATCCACAACCCACAAAGGTTTTGATGAACCGAAGATTGACGTGTTACCACGAACACGAATCTTAGGAGCAGTACCGAACGTACCAGACACGTTCTGAACGCTCACACCGGCAGCACGACCTTCGAGCGAACGGCTCACATCCGCCATACCATCGAGCTTAGCCTTTGAAGCATCAATCTTGGTAGCAGCACCAGAGAAGAGGCGTTTGTCTTGCTGGGTCATACCCGTTACGACGACCTCAGTAAGCTGATGATTGTCATTAGAGAGGACAACCTTCATGCCATCTTTTGCTGTTACGGTCTGAGTGACCATACCAATGTAACTGACTACGAGTTTCTTTCCTGCAGGAACGTCGATAGTGAAGTGACCATCAATATCGGTAACTGTACCCGTCGTAGTACCTTGTACCATGACAGATGCTCCGATAACGGCTTCTCCATCGTCCTGAGAAACTACGGTTCCGTTAATCTTTGCCTGACCAAACGCTGTACCTAATGACAGGATAAGACCAAACAAAAAGAGAGTAATTCTTTTCTCCATAGATCTCTTTTGATTATTAAAATATTATTGTGTAACTGTTTCGCTAAACTTTACGATTTTGTTCCTTTCTGAAACATTTTATTAGAGATGAGTCTTAAACCTAAATATATTGCTGCTTTTTCACAATATAAAAAGATTATTACTTTCATGGAATGCAAATTTAAATATTATTTATATAAGTTGCAAGCATTTTTCGAGTAAAATTACATTTTCTTTTAAAATTTAATTGAATACTTACTGATTTCAACAAAAGAGTACATAAAACACTTATAATTATAAACAGAAGAGTGTTTAGTTGACAAGTAAACAGGTTTTACTTGACAAGTTGACAAGTGAACATCTGAACAAGGTATTAGTTATAAAAGAAAAATAGGATTTTGTTTACATGTTGATAAGTTTTGTTTACATGTAAATGGGCGTGTAAATGAACAAAATTGCTGATTTAAAGGAAGACAAGAGATTAGGGGAGACAAAATAAAAATAAGATAAAAAAGACAAGGTAACAAAGTAAATTCTAAGTTTGAAACAAAAAACCTAAACAAAGAATAGGCTCCTTGGAGAACAAGGTAAACTCATAACCTTTACTACTAAAAGGATTAGTACATCGTTTTTCTAAAATAAGATTATCAATATCGGGTTTAGTTTATATCCATATTAGATAGGGGTTTCTTAGATATTATTTCAACAGATTGAATAACACCTGACCGTTTCCATTGTTTGACCCGAATGACATTTGCATTTAAAAGCATGTCATGCGTCGCATCATTGATTTGGGGGTAATCACTGTATTCCTTATGAGGTTTATCATCAAATGCGATCTGATAAACTCAATAACTCTTACGTTTCTGATACATTGTAAATGTACCTTCGGTTATTTGTGTTTCACCAGTAATCAAATCAAAAGAAGCATCGTAGAGATTAGGTAAACAATACATACAGACAAGTATTCCATAACCTAAAAGAATAATCATACCAACGAGTTGTTTCTCACGCTTAATAATTACAGACAAAAGTGCAGCAAGAAAGAGAAACACAAAGCATCCATTGAGTAAAATAATATCTATTAGTGCCAGAATTCCTTCATGCCAGTCGAAAATCCAAACAAAAAAAGAATAAGACGCACAAATCCATAAGGACAACACAAATATAAAACAGCCTGTCATATTAGTGTTTTTTTTATTCTTTCCTTCCTCACGCTCGAAATTAGGATTTTGTCTTAAGAACTCCTCATGTACTTTTTTTACACGTGGGTCTTCTTTTACTATATTGATTCTCATAAATACAAATATATTAGGCTGTATAATCAACTTTCTTTGGATAAATAATAACAACTTAACGTAGAATTTATAGAATATATTGTTCACACACCCTCTTCATCCATCACCTCCCAAACTGTTGATTCATAATATAACTCAAAATCTATCTTCTTTAGTGTTATATATGACCCTATAATATATTGTTCGGGATTTTTACCACTCCTTTGAATCCGACTTTTTGAGATATAAGATTTCTTTCCATCTGGAAATTTAAGAATAAGCCGCTTATTATGTTTGATATCCACTATTTTCCCCCTATAGATTTTATCCAGTTCAAAATCATCCTGCAAATCAACATGGGACATTCTTAAACTATAAGTACTATGGCTGGCTTTAGCAATAGTATACCTTTCGTCTGGTTCTTTGTTTGTCTCTATATTTAACAAATAACATTCATAGAATCTATTTATCATACACTCATCATAGTTGTATTCATTTTTAGGCATATTAAGTTTGATACCACCCAATTCAAATATAAGATCTTTAGTATTATTAGAGATAAACTGTGCCAAGAAAGGAAGTCTATAGTTATAGTGAGGAGCCTCCGACAACTTTATTAAGCCTTCTCTCTTCAAGAAACCAAAAAACCTACAGCGAAAAGAAGCAATCTCATCGTATAAACACTTAACTACAAAGTTTCCTTTTGAGTCTTTAATTCCCCATTTATTCTGTATACGGACTTTAACAAAGCCATCTTTTAACTGAATTTCTTCATCTACTACAGACTTACCATCTATACCGATAGAAAAGACCTTTCCGTTCAAATTAACTTCTGCTCGCCTATCATCGGTTTTCTTAATAGAACTGTAAATCATATCAACGACACGTTTACCCTTATAATCTATGATACCATAACGATCTTCAGATTTAACAATAAGACGATTGTGACACCACATAACTATTTCATCAAACTCTTCTGACATTCTTTGTTTAGCAGAATCTGCCAAAAAAGAAACACCAAAGAAAGTTATAATATACAAGTCCGTAGCCAAATGAACCTTTTCGCTATATGTTTCCTCTCCACTATCAGACAACAAGCCTGTCTTTGGCTTAAGAGGATCTGGGATTTCTACAGCTATTCTCCTATAATCATCTATCCAGATATCAGAGTATTTACATTCAGACTGAACACCCTTCTTTTGATTATAAAGTCCCCATAAATTATCCAAACGATATTTATAAATAGAAGGACGCAATAGGACAACTTCATCATACCTCTTTTGATAAATCACAGGTATACCCTTATAAAAAGGCTTATAGCCTTTAGTATCATTAAACATAAGGTCAGCTAAAGTAATTAAAATACCATTAGCCTCATTCTTTGACAATGTATAATGCCAGTTCTTACCATCTTCAAGCCAATTACATTTAAGCGTGAGACGTTGATTAGATACACACGCTTCTTCTGCCTCTTTATCTAAAATATATACACAGGAATGATTATCAAAAATAGTATTCTGGTAATTATGCTCAAGAAGATAACTATAATGGTTGTGTGCATCACTTCCAAATACCCAAATAATAAATATATTATGCGTTTTACAGAACTCATCGTAAGTTACTAAATCCTGTATTGTATCATTTGTTCTTTGCAATTTAAACACAATATTCTTACCGCACCACCGTACATAAACATCTACACGAAGCTTTCTTCGTTTACCTGGTATTTTTATTTTCTTGTCAATCACAAATTCTTCTATGCTGTCATCATTCTCTTTCTGCTTAGACAAGGTATCAAAGATAAGTTGCTTCAATCTCTCATAACGAGTGAACTCTTCTTTTGATGCAACTATTTCTTCATCACATAATGTAGTCATTGGTGATACTTTTATAGAATGTACTTTCTTCCAAGAACAAACTACATCATGACTATTATGTACAAAAAAAAGAGACTCACCATTTCCTGTAGTTATCTTTGATATCTTAACAGGATTACCACATTTCGCACAGACAAACAATGCTTCATCCCCTGTCCTGGAAATGATTTCAAGTTGTCGGCTATACTGAGATATCTCCTTCTTAGGTCTATAAAAAAACTCATCAGCCTCAATGTTCTCTCCTGTCCTAACATTATTTACTTCCTTTATCGAGCGATTTGTAGTAATAGTTCCATCTGCACTAAGGACAGGCATATCCATAGAATTACTTTCACCATTTTCGCAAACATCTCTCCTCGCATTTACTGATACCGAGGATATCCTCGTCTTAACCTCTCTTAATTCTTCTTTCTTGACAGTGGAATCAACGGCAGCAGAAACTATTTGCACTATATCTTCGTCACCAAAACTCTTTTTTTCTGGGACGATGTTATCTTCATCATCATTGAAAGAAATAGAAGATGCTGTACTTTTCAATTCTTGTATCTTATTTAGATACTGTTCTATTAAGAGTTTATCATTCTGGTGAAGCTTTACCAATTCCTCGATATTCTTCTGTAATTTTTCTATCTTATCATTCTTTTCTTTAAGAACAAACTTGTGAGCTCTTTCTTCCTGTGTCAACTCTTCATTACGCTCACTCAACAACTGTATTTTAGATTCCTTTTCGACAATAAGTTCTGACAATACTTTATTCTGCTTAATAGATTCTTCATAGTCTTCTTCATCTAAGGTAACATCTCTATTATTATCAATCGATGAGCCTATTTCTGACAGATGTTGCAATTGTTTGTGCAAGTCTCTAACAACAGCTCTTTCCTTATCAAGTTGCTTTTGTAAATCTTCATTTTTACGAGAAACTACATCTAATTCATTTACCTTAGAAGTAAGCATGTTTGTAATTGACATCTTTTCTTTTTCTATACATCTCTTTTCCTTTTGCAGTTGTGCATTTGTTTTCTCTAATTCTCTTACTACACCTTTTTGATTTTGGATTGTCTTTTCTAAGTTCTCTTTTTTTGATTCAGTTTCCAAAAGTTGACATTCTAAGCTTTTTACATTTGATACTTGAATAGAAAGGTTCTTCTTCTCACGTTTGAGCTCACTATTACTTTCGCTTAGTTTTTTACGATAAACGGAAATATCTTTCTTTAATTCAGTAATACACAATTTATCCGTCTCCCAACGATCTACAATATCTTTATTTGTCTGAATTACTTGTTCATAGTCTTCTTGCAACTCGGAAATAAAAGCTTCCTGTTGCAGTACATTCTGCTCATAAAACTCTATCTTAGAATCATACTTTCTTATGCAAGTCTCTAACGTTTTAATTTGCTTACTTTGATTTAAGAAACGTTTTTTTTCTTGCTGCAATTCACGCCTATTTTCGCTTAGCTTTTTACGATAATCAGAGATATCTTGCTTTAACTTTGTAACACACAAATTATGTTCCCGAAGTTCACGCTTGTACACATTAACATCAGTCCCAAAGATATTTCTTAAAATCCATTTGGAAAATCGACTATACTTTTGTTTCATATACATAGAGATGGTTACTTTTTCTTTAATTATTTAACTTACAGGTTTAAATCTTTTAAGAGCCTTTTATTATGGGCGATAAAGACTTTGAAGTTTCAGATATAATTATTTAGGATAAAACATTTAAAAGGTTTGTAAATGTTTAACTAACGCAAAGATACAAAAGAAACAAGAAAACTCCAAAAAAACATCTTAAATTAAAATTATAAAAATTCGATAATTCCATCTATCTACCTTTTTAAATAGACGAAAAGCTTGTACAATACGTCAAAACTCAAAATGAATATTTCAATCTGCTATACCTATTTCAAGTAAAAGGTTTCATGTATCAACTATTTACTTTTAAATTTAAGACATAGTGGAAAAGCAAGATAATGTAAAGAAAAATCTAATCTTCGAATTGAGAAGGGCATAAATCAGCTTGCAATTAACGCCCAATTGGCTTGTAAAAGATGCCCTTTTGAGGGCTAACTAACGCCCTTTTGAAACCTTACTAAGCACCTTTTAAAAAGCTGTTTTGCAATAAATTGATATTAAGGAAGTTACAAAGGCTATTCAAAAAGAGGTTTTAAAGCCATTTGGGGCAAATAAACAACGAAATGATGTAAAGAAAATTCAGAGGCTTAAAAAGAAACTTTGTGGTAAGATAACAGATAGCTAAAGACGTTGTATTTAGAGTAAAATCATTCTCTCACGCATTTAACCCCAATCGGTCATTAGACCACAATGTTTCAGGAATTCTTGTTTTTGTGTTGTTTCCTAACATCTTTTATTTTCTTGTCGGCATCTTGTCTGCATTTGTAACTTGACGTAGCCCGCTACGCCTGCGTCCCAAAGACAGACAATCTGCTCGATAATAAAACAAAATATGTTTAGGCTCTAATAACCGATTGGGGTTTAGGAGAATAAAAAGGTTCTTCCAAAATATAGAGTGATAAACTAAATGTCTTATATAATAAGGTACACGGAGTCACGGAGGGGACGGAGATAATACAACGTTACGGAGATGCCGACGCACAAAGAGCGACGGAGGTGTAGAGTACAGATTCTTAATAACTATTTTGGGATAAACGCTTTGTATATAAATTGCTAATAAAATTGGCAAACAAACTCCGTCGCTCTATGCACCAACAGTGCCTCCGTTACCCCATTGCTTTGTTTTAATAATCCTCCTTCCTCTCCTTTTCTCTGTGTGATATTGCTTCAAACCCTAAACACAAGTGGCAAACCTTATCATCTCAAAATCCTGAAAACCCAATAAAAATAGGGTGCATCAGAAATTTGATACACCCTAATTATTTTTCGTTTTTATCTTATTCTTTCCTAAATCTGGCAGAAGAAGAGTACAATTACCTGCGCTAAGAAGATTCGAAGGAACATACTGAGCGGATAAACTGTTGAGTAACCTACAGCTGGAGCCTCACCTGCACAGATAGAGTTAGCATAAGCCAAGGCTGGTGGGTCGGTATAGGTTCCGGCAAGCATACCCATAATTGTGAAGTAATTGAACTTATACTTCAAACGAGCAATAGTGCCGACAATAAGGATTGGAACAATCGTTATGATGAAACCTGTGTACACATACTTCAATCCGTCACCCTGTACTACGGTGTCCCAGAAGGTTGCTCCTGCCTTGATACCTACAGAAGCCAAGAAGAGTGCCAAACCAATTTCACGGAGCATCATATTCGCTGACGTTGTAGTATAGGTCACAAGTCCCATTCGATAACCAAAACGACCAATAAGAATAGCGATAACCAACGGACCACCTGCAAGACCGAGTTTCATTGGTACAGGCATGTGAGGAATCGCAATTGGCAACGTACCGAAGATGATACCGACGATGATACCAACGAAGATGGTTGCAATATTTGGTGCGTTAAGGCGCTTTTCAGAGTTACCCATCATAGAAGCAACACGGTTTACGTTCTCTTCTGGACCAACAACCATGATACGGTCACCCACGATAAAACGGTGGTTGCGACCAGCAAAGAGGTCCATACCCTGACGGCTGATACGTGTTACGTTCACGCCATATACTGAACGGAAATGAATATCGCCCAAAGTCTTACCGTTAATCTTACTATTAGTGATAACAATACGACGGCTAACCAACTGTTGTGGCTGGTCTTCCTCGTGCCAGTCTACTTCAATCTCTGGACCGATGAAAGCACGGATAGCAGCTGCGTCAGCCTCTGCACTGACAACGAGAATCTCATCGCCTAACTCAAAAACATTATCTAAGGTAGGAACAGACAATACCCCTTCGTGCATAAGACGTGTACAAACGAAGTCACGATTGAGGAATTCTGATATTTCTTCGAGCTTACGGCCTGCGATATACGCATTCTGTACCTTCAAATACATTGTGTAAGGCTTTGCATGAGGATTCTCAGCTTCTTCCTCATTCAGCTTTTCATTCTCCTCTTGAAGGTTTACCTTACAGATATAACGGATAGCGATCGTCGCACTGATGATACCAACCACACCCAAAGGGTAAGCACAAGCGTAACCAGAAGCGATGTCGAAGTTCATGCCATTCTTGAAGACACTGTGGAGTGCTTCATTCGCAGCACCAAGACCAGGAGTGTTCGTCACAGCACCATAGAGCGTGCCGACCATCATAGGAAGATTTGTCTTGTCCTGCGTGTCAAAGAAAATGTAGTAACAAGCAAACATCACAAGGACGTTGAGCAGGATTGCCACCGTTGAAAGGATGTTCAACTTCAGACCACCTTTACCGAAACTTTCAAAGAATCCCGGTCCAACTTGCAAACCAATCATAAAGACAAAAAGAATCAATCCAAAGTCTTGTACAAAGGTTAATACGGGGATAGGTCCTGTAAATTTAATGTGACCAGCAAGAATGCCCACAAACAACACAAAGGTAACGCCAAGCGAAATACCTCCAATTTTAATTTTGCCAAGGTAGATACCCAAGGCAATGACAATAGAATACAATAGCATAATATGGGCTACCGTATCCTGTTTCTCTGCCGAAAAAATATCAATTAACCAGTCCATAAGTATTATTTATTCTGTGCAAAGGTAAGGATTAAAAGGCATATTAGCTAATCTTTTATGACGAATTTTAACCATACCTCCGTTTTTGTTTGTAGTTAGCTCTTTTCTTTGTAATAAACAGCCTTCTTCATGGTAAAGGTGTTTATATAAGGAGTTTTTCTCTTAATATTAGATGAATCCTTAAAAGAGTGTCTTCTATTCTTTTTTGTTTGATTCTTTCAATGATTGGGATGAGGTTTTTAGTTCCCTTTTTCTTCCCAATCATTGAAAGTTTTTACCTTTTTAATAGATAATGATACGCTGTGCCTTGTTACCATTCACTTGAATAAGATAAACACCCTTATTCCATGAAGAAGCATTCAGATTGTATTCATTGCCTTGTGTGGAAAGCGAATGAACGAGCTGTCCGCTTGGTGTGAAGACACGTACGTTGAGTTGCTTAGCACCAGCAAGGAAGAGGTTGAACGTGCGGTCGCCAGCCTTCGTAATGATAGGAGCGTCCTTGCTTTCTGTAGTTCTGACGCCATTGATTCCGTTGGTCTGCTTCTCTTTTAGTACCTGCTTTAGACCTTCGTATGCATCAAACTTGCCTGCACCCCATTGTACTGGGTCGCCCGTTGATGTGACAAAATTATCCTTACGAGCAGTTTGCTGAATAATACGTAACACGTCTTTAACGGTCAGACTTGGGTTTGCCTCAAGCCATAGAGCAACACCTCCAGCCACGACAGGTGTAGCCATTGAGGTACCTATTGACTGATGCCAGTAGTAAGTATCCTTACCTTTCTTCAACTTACCTTGTAATTGGTCGTCTTCATAGTCCAAGTCCTTATTCTTGACAGCGTATGTATTAACAGAAGAGATGACGGCTGCGCCCGGTGCACATACATGTGGCAAGTTTCTACCATCACCGAGTGTACCGAAAGAAGAGAAGCTTGAAATCTCACCTATTGGGAAACTTTCTCCAGAACTAAGACCGTTAAAGTTATAGATACTACCATCAAGTGATGCTATGCGATTACGAACATTGTAGCTACCAACGGTAATAATGTTTGTTGCACACGCCATGTCGCTAATAGAACCATTGGTTGAACCTTTCACAAAGCCGTCCTCGTCATTGTCATCGAAGTAGATATTCTGGTCGTCGGTATAAACCTCAACACTCTGTCCTGCTTTCTTACTTTTGATTTCTAAGGTCAACTTGTAGTCTTCATCTTGGTTGGTTATCTGATTGTCGCCAGTCATGACCTCCGCAAAGGCATAGTAACAGTTAGTTTCAGGATCAATAGCAGAAGAGACAGAGACGTAACCTTCGAAAGCTTTCGCAAAGTCTTTGTTGACATCGTTGCTGTTGTTTACATACTTAGCTTTAGATGCGTAAGTCACATCTCTTCCATTCAAGTTGTTTGGAACAGCAATGCTTAGGATGGTACGATTGTCCTGCTTTGTGTCGACAACATTGATATAAAACTCAAAGACAGTAGAGTCTTTGCTATAGGCTGCTATCTGTCCGTTGCGGAAGTTATAGTAAGTGGTTCCTCCTTCATCTACAGGACTAATATCCATCGGTGTAAGGAAGGTCTTAACTGTTTCTCCAGCAGTGTCGAAAGTCTTCTTCAATGCGATTGGCTTTTCGCCTTCGTTACCTGCAGCAACACAGATGATAGCTTCCTTTCCCTGCTTTGAAAGGTATTTGTTCATCACACTTGTAGAGTCATGTACACCAATATTACTACCTAATGAGAGGTTGATAACGCAGGGTTTAGGGCTTGGTCCAGAGGTCTTAGCATATTCAATCGCATCATCAATACCGAGTGCAATATATGAGTCATTAAGATCTCCGCAAGAAGCAATCAGTTCTGACTCTGTTGCAGAACCATAGAAAGGATTTGCTCCTGTTACAGACTTTGCTTGATACGTTCCAACAGCCTCTCCGTAAGTGATGTTTCCTTTATATCCACCTGCCATGATACCTAAGGTATGCGTGCCATGTACACTCTCATCATCATCGGTCTTGAAGGTTTCAAGAGCGTGCGCATTATTAGCCTGTGTCATGGTGTCAAGCACGGTACGAGGATAATACTTGTCGTATTGATAGCCATTTTTATTCCGCTTATTTTCCACTATCTTACCCACATAAGCAAAGCGGCTGGTACCATCTTCTTTAAAGAAATTGATGTGGTTAGGGTCAACACCACCGTCAACAACAGCAGTTACCACTCCCTTACCTGTGTAAGCTTGTGGAAGGTCTGTGCCTTGGTGAATCTTGTCAACGCCAACCTCCTTGCGTACAAGGTTCATTTTCTGGTACAAACGGCGAGGGAGTTGCATTCGGCGAACGCATTTCAAATTAGCAATACGCTCAACATCGACTAAGGGAATCAAAGCAATAGCGATGTTATCACGTACACGCAGTACTTTTATGCCTTGTGCTTCTAAATCAGCTCGGTTGTTCTGATCTTTCAGTTCAACCATTGCCATAATGTTTGTAGGAATAGTCTTTGGTTGTTCTAACGAACGAGTACGGGCGTTGTAAGTAGGGATTGATGTGTTGCGGAGCTTATTTAACTCCATCAGGCTCTTCAAGTCAAGCTTTGATTGACCAAAAGCAGAACCAAACATACCCAAACAACATACTGTGAGTAGAAATTTTCTCATTGCTTGTCGATTATTGTTTTATCGTTAATATTTTCTTTTAACCTTGTTTAGACGCTTCTATGGTGTAAAAAAGAGTAGGTAAGTCCTACTTCACACATAGTATTTCTTGTTAATGGGTAACCGCGTAGAGTTTATGGGTAAACACATAGAAGATTAAAGGTTTTCTTCTTTCGCAGTACCTTGTCTGATCGATTGTTTTACAGGACGATTCTCATACCAGACAGTTTGCTGATAATTAGCTGTCTTAGAAAGGCGATGCAAAGATAGAAATAAATCACAAGATGATAACACTTTTTCTCATTTTTTTTGCACGTTAAACATCTATGCGAAACTGAAAAACACATAATTCGTTGACTTTTTAACCTGTTTATTTGTTCACTTACGTCATCTTTACTGGGCGAGTTGATGCTTAGCACATGTCGTGCTGATGGTAAACACCAATGGTGCTAAGGCTTAATTCGTTGATTTTTGTTACAGAAGGCAAATCTTAATTGACACTTCATGAGCTTATACAAAACATTCCCCTTGTTTGTTGCTGAATACTTATTCTGCAACAAGCAAGGGGAATGTCAATTAGTTAGCTATTATTTACTTAACGCTTACCTTTGCTGCCTTGTTTCCTACACGTACGATGTAGGTACCACGAGCAAGAGAGATGCGTGTGCTACCGTCAGCAACCTTACCTTGGTAAACGAGTTTACCATCGATTGAGTAGATAGCAACTGTGCTATTCTGTGCGCCAAGAACGCTAATTGCACCATCGAAGAACTGAATCTTAACATCCTTATCAGCTGTAACAGCATCAATGCCTGTTGCAGGTGTGAACGCGATGTAGTTTGTATAGATAAGTGCATTAGGGAAGTTATCGTTCGACATCACACAAACAAGGTTGGTGATAGACTGAGTGAGCTTCAATGTAGTTACACCATTCTCAACGGTGTACTCATCATTGAGCTCTAACTTCTCACCTTGCAACTCGCCATCTCTGTATGTCACATTACCGATGAACCAGTGGTAGGTTGTCATCTCACCGCCAACAACAGCTTCAGAGCTGAGGTCAACCTTACCATTAACACACTTAACATCGATTGGTGCCTGAAGGTTGTAAGAGTATCTATCAAATCGTTTGCCGTTATTGTTTGGCAATGGCATTGTAGAGAACTTCAGACGGTTGCCAACAACGTTGAGAACTCTAAGGTTGGTATTCTTTGATACGTCAACCTTTGTCAACTTATTAGCGTTCAACCACAACTGCTCCAACTGAGGAAGCTTGTCGAGTGACACGTTTTCGAGGTCGTTATCGCTCAAGTCAAGGCTCTCAAGTTTAGGGTTATCAAGCTTGATTTCCTTCATCTTATTGCTTGAGAGGTAAGCAATACCAAGGTTTGGTGCCTTTGACAAGTCGAAGTTCTTAATCTTATTACCAATCAATGACACTGCGAAAAGTTTTGGGAACGGTGACAAGTCAATGTCTGTCAACTCATTACCATCAAAGTTCAAATCAGTAAGATTTGGTGCTGCAGGGAGCTTAACAGATGTAAGTCCAGCTTGAGTTATAGAAATAAGTTTCGCTTCCTTCAAACCAGTGAGGTCTACATCAGTCATCTTAACGTTTGCAACACTGAAGACTTTCACCTTATCATCAGCCTCAGCAACAAGCACACGTACCTTTGTGTTCGCCTTAGATTTAGCTTGGAAAATCTTATATTTTTCTCCAAGTGTGTACTGTGTGACATTACCATTGCCGCCCCACTCGAAGTAAACAGACTTACCAGGAACATAGCTTGCGAGAGACAATACGACGCTATCGGTCTGGTTGACAGTAGTAAATGATGCCAACTCATATTTAGGGAAGGCAATAGGATGAACATTAGTAGTCTTGAAGACGTTCTGTCCTTCGAAATCAGGGTAGGCAGGATGCGTCATCTCACAATAGATTGAGTCAAGTGCGAGGTTGGTGAACTTAGCAGAACCATTGGTGATGGTGTAGTCCTTGCCCAACTGTAATGGTGTACCATCCTGCTTCTTCCATACAAACTTAGTTGTTGACCCATCCTTTGTTATATACTGCTCAGAGAGGTCGATACCTGGTGAAGAGGTTGAAATCTGTAATACATGCTGTGGTGCATAGATAAAGTTACCACGAGTCAGACCGAAGTCGTTAGGCATATTAGCCAATGTGAAGTAGTTACCACTAACATTCAACTTCTTAACCGGTGCTACAGGTGGAATCTTCACCTCAGTAAGTTCGTTGTTTGCCACATTGATATCCTCTATAAGTTCGCTGTGGTTGAGGAGAAGACGAGTGAACTTGTTGTTAGAGATATCAAGCATACGCAAGTTGTCGGCATCCTTAAGATCCAACTTATTCAGTTTGTTGTGACTTACATTGAGCTTGGTTACACCATAGATGGTATTGAAGAGCAATGAGTCAACTTGGTTATGACTAATGTTGATATCAGTCAACTTACTCTTATTAAAATAAGATGATGGACCACGGAGATCAACACGATTTAGCTGATTGTAAGAGAGATCGAGCTTTTCAAGCTTATTGTTGTAAGAGAGGTCGATAGTAGTAAGATTTGCTCTCTTCAATGTAAGCGTACGAAGCTCTGTGAGTGCAGAGAGGTCGATGTTGTCAATGTACTGGCCATCAGACTCAAGACTTGTTACGTACTTATCCTGTGGAACATATACGATAATGTCTCCAGCACCAGTGCGTGTAGTCACGATATTGGCTGTAGCTGGGCGCTCATCCTTAATCTCGAATGGGGTAGTATTACCATCGCCTAAGTCAACCTTTACAGTTACAGGATTAGCTGCTGTAGCACCAAGGATACCAACAGACATCTTCAGAGGAGAACCTGCGTCGCCAAGACTTGCGAGCTGAATAGCCTTCACATCCTTACCAAACTCGGCAACAGTCTTCACACGGAAGTTTTCTGTGCGGATAGGATAGTCTCTGAGTCGGCTATTAGTGAACTGAACAAAGACCTCTTCATTAAGTTCTTTCTTCAAAGTAACCTTACCATTCTCATAAGAATAATAGCTGTCATCTAACTCTACTGGCTTTGTTGGGTCAGCCTTTGGAACACGATAGAGTCTTGCCTGAGTCGTTGTATTTGCACGAAGTACACGCTTGCTAAGGTCGATGACATCACCAACCTTATATGTATCGTTCAACTCCATAGGGTTTTGCTCGTGGTAATACTCAAACCAGTTGCCTGGTTCAGGTAGTGTCGCAAAGTCCATGTAGTTGTATCTTACGTTGACACTATATAGTTTTGGGTTCTGACTAACGTCAAGGTTCCGTAGAAGGTTACGGTCGCAAGAGAGTGTGAAGAGCTCTGGATTGTTTCTTAAGTCAAGCTCTTTCAAGTTGTTACCACCACAATAGAAATAGTAGAGCTTCGGACAGTGAGACACATCAATGGTCTCGAACTTCACGTCAGTATTGACAGCTCCAGAAGAGTGAGAGATGTAGAGCTGCGTAATCTCAGGGTTATGACTAAGGTCAAGAGTCTTGACACGAGAGTCACCCACGTTGAGTATTTGCAGTAATGAGTTCTTTGAGAGGTCTACACTTTCAACACTTGTCATGTCAAGACTCAAACGCTGCAGATATGGGCAGCCTGTTGGATCTGCTGTCTTGAGACTAATAGTGTGGTAAGCATCAAACGAACGGAGATTAGGGAAGTTCTTAAGCGTGAAGTCTGGAGAGATATGTCCAATCTGTGGAACCTCCAACACCATAAGATTTGGCATACGACCAATCATCAATGGAGTTGTAGCAGAGAAAGGATTATCCTGCAAATAGATAATATTCAGACTCTGTAAACGGTCGATGTTGAGTGACTTTAAGTTGTTATGCTCTAAGTTCAAGACTTGGAGTTTCAAGTTGTCATTAAACTGAATCTGGTCGATCTCATTACCAGAAGCATTGAAGAAATAGAGGTCGTCTGGGTTACCTTTGATTGTTACCCAGCCTGCATCTGACACAACATCTGTACAGAGAGTACCCTTAATGGCCTGTTCGCCATGATCATTCTCAACAATAGCTTTATTAATCTCAACTTCGGTATCACCAGAACCATAGTCGATAGAGACATCAGCCTTGTCTGATTTAGAGCCCAACACAAAAGAAACCTGTGCTGCCACACCAGAATTCTTTGCCTTTTCAGGCACATTGGTGTGGAATCGAATCAAAACTTCGTCTTGCGCATGGGCAGCAAGCGAACTCCACAACATAGCCATCACTAAGAGGAGGAATGATGGTAAAAAAGTAAATTTGTGCTTCATATAAATATAAATATTATTGTGTTCTGATTTTATAGCTTATGTTTACTTATCGTATTCCCAAGGGTTAGGAGTGTTAGTCCTATCCTTTGGGAATATTATTCGATGTGTATCAAGCCTTAATAGATAACGATACGTTGTGCCTTACCACCATTTACTTGAATCAAGTAAACGCCCTTGTTCCATGAAGAGGCATTAACATTAAGTTCGTCACCTTGTGCTGAGAGCGAGTGAACTAACTGTCCGCTGAGTGAGTATGCACGTAGATTCAACTGCTTTGCACCAGCAAGGAAAGCTGAGAAAGAGCGTTCGCCAGTCATTGTGATAACTGGAACTTCCTTGTTCTCAGCGTATCTTACGCCATTAATACCATTGGTATTCTTCTCTTTTAGTACCTGCTTCAAGCCTTCATAAGCGTCAAACTTACCTGCTCCCCACTGTACTGGGTCGCCCGTATTAGTGACATAGTTATCCTTACGAGCGGTCTGCTGAATGATACGTATTACGTCCTTGACAGTCAAACTTGGGTTTGCTTCAAGCCAGAGGGCAATAGCACCAGCCACAACAGGCGTAGCCATGGATGTTCCGAGGGATTGATGCCAGTAGTATTTCTTACCACCTTTCTCCAACTTACCCTGCAATGCCATGTCAGTATAGCCTAAGTCAGTATTCTCTACAGCGTATGTATTAACAGAAGAGATGATAGATGCACCCGGAGCACATACGTGTGGAAGGTTTCTACCATCGGCTAATGTACCGAAAGAAGAGAAGCGTGAAGCCTCGCCTTCAGGGAAGTCATCTTCATCACCTCGCTTATTGTAGCCATAAACAAAGCCATCGAGAGATGACCAGTGGTTGCGTACATTGTAGCTACCAACAGTAACGATGTTTGCAGCACATGCCATATCGCTGATAGAACCATTGCGTGTTCCGCTTACGAAGCCCTCCTGCTTGTTGCTATCAAAGTAGATAAACTGTGCATCACTGTACACTTCAACACGCTGTCCAGCCTTCTTACTCGTTATTAGCAACGCCAGTTTATAGTTCCCATCCTTGTTATCTTTCTGGTTATCACTGGTCATTATCTGCGCCATAGCGTAGTAACGGCCCGTTTCAGGGTCTATTGCAGAAGCCGCTGTGACGTATCCATCGAACGCTTTCGCAAAGCCTTGGTTAATAACAGCACCTGACATTGAATACTCACCACCTGATGCGTAGGTTATAGGTTGGCCTTTTGTATTATTTGGAAGAGGGATTCTGCTAACAACACGGTTGCCACGCTTCGTATTAGTAACAACGATTTGTAACTCGAATTCTGTAGAGTCATTACTATAAGCAGCTATCTGTCCGTTACGAAGATTATAGTAGGTCTTACCTCCAGAACGCAAAGTATCTGGCTGCATTGGCGTGAGGAAGGTTTTAACCGTTTCATCTGCAGCGGTAAAATTCTTCTTTAATGCGATGCCCATGTTAGCCTCGTTACCTGCTGCAACACAGATAATAGCGTGTTTTCCTTCCTCTGCAAGGAAGCGATTCATTACACTTGTAGAGTCGTGTACACCAA
>ERZ773197.333-NODE-333-length-38425-cov-14.620407_pt1 | contig 38425 bp, 44 predicted proteins | sample MGYA00580999_ERZ773197 | MGnify/ENA primary metagenome ERZ773197 (study PRJEB29015, sample SAMEA2738166) | human oral metagenome | biome: human oral; feature: human-associated habitat; material: saliva | place: China | collected 2185 ...
CCCGACGCTCTGAAAGAAGGGCGGGGCGTGGTAGAGCAGCGCGCCCGCACTGAGCAGGCCAGCGAGGAAATGCAGGCATTGGCGAGTGAAATTTTGGACTACGCGGGCGCGTAAGACCCGATCCCGACGACTTTTAGGAGGTGTCTATCATGGCACAGGCAATCAACGGTAAGGCGCAGCAGAGGCGAAGCGGCACCCGTCGCGCAGGTTCTCGCCGTGCTGAGGACTTTGTGGCCAAGAGTGAGAGGCACGATATCGACGCGGCGGCGCAGACTCGCGCAATGGATGCGACGGCGCGAGCTATCGCCCGAGCAGAGGGCATTAAATTCACCATTTACACCTTTCGCGGCACTGAGCAGCAGAAGGAGCTAGTCAGGTATGCCGCAAAGCGGGAAAAAAAGAGCATGCAGCAAATCTACGAAGAAATCTTCGATATTCTGGAAGAGCGCTACGGTGCAGAGGTGCCGCTGGACCTCTAGACCTTACCCGTGGTACAGTTGAATTATCTGATTTGCTGGTTCCCCCCTTGTTCATGATGCGAGGGGGGAACTTTTTTATGCCCTGAATCGCCGGCACGCTGAAATTATCTCGAAGAATCCCCCGCTACACCTTGTTTGTATGCTTCTATATGTGGTAAACTATAAGTGTAGGGAAGAGGAAGGGAAAACCTCAACCTACCGGTCGCACCGCCCGGCGCAGCCGACCAGCGAATCAGAAGGAGCTGACATCATGGCTTACCAGCTGTTTACCATCCGTACCACCACCGGCACCGCTACCGCCGAATACACCGGCACCCTGGCCGACATTGTGAAGTGGGCACAGAAGGATGAAGACGAGAAGTTCAACCGCCGCATTAAGGGGGGCTGGGATTGGTTCACCGACTACGCCCGCGGATTCAGTCCCCAAAACCTCAGCGAGAAGGAAGCCACCGAAACCTATAAGCTGCACCGACCGGCACTTGGCGGCGGCAAATACTTCTCAATGGAAGAGGTGCACGCTCACCCGCTCCCGGCGACCCGTGCGAACGTTGAAAATTACGTCCGCTACATCACCGGAAAGAATGCCTACGGCGAGCCCTGGAGCGTCGAAATGACCGCAGAGACCGCAGCAGCGGGAAGCGATCAGGTCTACCGTGTACAGGCCTTTGTAGACGGCGACAAAGTCCGCCAGTGGACGGGCACCCTTCCCGAGCTGGTCGAAAAGCTCGAAGCCTGGGGCTTGTGCCGCTATTGCGCCCCGGAAGAAATGTTCAGCCACGACGAAGGAAAGAACATGACCGCCTGGAAGTGGTTCACCGACAAGCCGAGCATGTGCTACAACGAAGAGGGCGAGCACCCGGAGGACATGCGCGAGTTTGAGCCCCTGGATAGCCCGTTTCCGGTTTGGCGGCATGTGCAGCCTTTGGCGGTAACCGTGGAGAATGTGCACCGATTTGCTGAGCGTGTAGTGCGGTGGGAGAACCCTACTTATGATTGGCGCGTGGAGCTGGAGCCGGTCGAATAGCTGTTAGCACACAGTGAGCTAGGCCCCCTTCCTGTGAAGGGAAGGGGCCTAAATCATGCCATGAAATGCGTGCTACAGCGGGGTGTTTGCAGGGGTATTTTTCTAGATTTTCCACCGTTCCAGCTTGTTTGTATGCTTCTATTTATGGTAAACTATAAGTGTAAGGAAAACACGGGGCGGAACCCCGAAACCTTACCGGCAGCGCCGACCGGTGCAGCCGAACAGCAAATCAGTTAGGAAACAAACATCATGGCAAAGATGACCGGCGCAGACATCACCGCTATCACCCGCGAGGTGGAGGAAATCGAGAAGAACGGCGGTAAGCCCTACGCCCTGTGGTGCGACCGCCCGGCAATTCTTCGCATGGGCGAGTTTGCAGACTCGAACCCGTGGCTTCCGGCGCAAAAAATCTATCTTGGGGTGGGCACCCTGGAGGGCATCATCTCCATCATTGAGGAGCTTGTGACCCCGTTCATTGACCCGTTCTGTGAGCTTGTCACCAACGGCACCCGTGCCAGCGGGGAAAAGCTCTACGCAGCCCCGGAGGTGCCGCTGACCGAAGACGTTTACATGGCATGGAGCGGGTGCCCGTCTGAGGTGATTACCGCCCCGCGCACCGTATGGTTTGACTTTGAAGATGACGAGTTCGACCCGTGGGGAAAGCTGGACGAAGCAACCGCCGAACCCGTGGCGGTAACCCGTAAGAATGTGAAGGCATACGCCCGCTATGCCCTCAAGCAGGAATACGGCACCGCTAAGCTTGTTCCGGCGCGTAAGTTTATCGCCCGCCTCGCTCAGGACTTAGGGGTTTCGACCGAAGCGCTGAGCTAATCGCTTAGCACACAGAAAGCAGGGGGAAGCCGGAACATTCCGGTTTCCCCCTTCATCTCCAACCACAAGCAAAGGAAAACGTATTATGGAACATCTTCCGGCTCTGCTGCTGTTTACGGTCATAGCTCTCATGGGGCATAGCGTGGTGTGGGCTCTGGCAATTCCCCGCCAGCATCTACGCCAGGAAGCGCCCTATTTTGCCGCTACGGTCTTCGGTGTGTTTGTCTTCGAGGCTTTGGTTATTGTCGCGCCGCTGATGATGGGTCAATCGAATCAAGACCCCCTAGAGGGCGCACATCTAGGGTATATGGCGTATATTTCCGTTGCGCTTCCTTTCGTGGTTTTGCTCATTACGGGCGGGCAGCGATCGATTAAGAAGGTAAAGGATTCAGGCGGCGAGGCGGCGGTTTTTGGCGGGTGGTTTGCGGGGATTCTGGCGGTCTTCTGTGGTGTGGCGCTGATGGTGCAGCTTCTCGCGCATGTGTTCTAGATGAGCCTCTGAGAGGTGCTAGGGCGGTTCGCCCCTGTGTGGGGGTGGGCCGCCCTTTTTTCGGGATTTTTTACCGCCCCACCTTGCCCACATATTTCTATATGTGGTAGAATATAAACGTAGGGAAGAACGGGGTAAATGCCCGGAAGAACCTACCGGCTGAGCCGCCCGGTGCAGCCGACCAGTAAATCAGTTAGGAAATGAAATCATGTCCACTTTCACGCTCAATGGTAACTATGCCGACAATGCAGGGGTACAGCTTGCCATGAATCAGGCACCCGGCGCGGAAGCCTTTACCCCCCTGTTGGAAGAAGCCAAGGGCTACATTAGGTTCTTTGACACCCCGCAGGAGCAACAGCTGGAAATGCTCTGGATGCTGGAGCGTGCGGGGTTCACGATTGTTAGCACGACCTCCACGTTTGGAGCCGAACACACCGAGCCGGTAAACGGTCATTGGGCGGTGACCTTCGCGGGCTAACCGAAGCAACCACAGGGGCGACTCAGGGGAAACCTTGAGCCGCCCCCTTTGCACTTTCTGGCACACCTGGCGCGCTGAAATTCCCTCGAAGAATCCGCCGTCTCACCTTGTTTTCTTACTTCCATATGTGGTAAACTATAAGTGTAGGGACGACACGGGACAGCAACCCAAACCCCTACCGGTGCAGCCGACCGGCGGCACCGAACAGCGAATCAGTAAGGAAACAACATCATGGCACCGTTTTTCATTAAGACCCTGTACACCCCTAACCACCGTGGGGAGGTCGGAGTTTCGCTCAGTGTTGAAAGCGACGCACCGATTCCCGAAAATGTTAACGACATGGTTCAGCGGTATAGGAGGCGGATGCAGGCGGTAAAGGTTCCGGCGAGCGAGCATCTGAACATTATGCTAGAGCTGATTCTCGAAGCGAATTACGTACCCGAATTTTCAAGGCAGGTTACCTGTGAAGGATTTATCACCGGCTGGATGATTAAATTTCACGGCGCATAAGTAATGTAGGGGCGGTTCAGAGGAAACTCTGAGCCGCCCCTGTCGCGTATCATGCTGTCCATGATGGACAGTGCAGCGACTAAACGATTTTGGGACAAGGTAATCAAAGGGCAAGGCCCCGGCGCATGTTGGGTCTGGACTGGCGCGATAGGGGCGGACGGCTACGGTAGATTTTGGGTCAAAGATCGCGACACCCCGGAAGGGTTCATCATGTGGCGCGCACACCGCTACGCCGCAGCCGCAGCGTTCGGGCTGGAGGACGTGCAGGCCGCCGAAATGGTTACGCACCTTTGCGATAACCCCCTATGTGTCAGGGCTGAGCCTGGCGCGGGCTCACATCTATTCTTGGGCAATCATGCGGATAATATGCGCGAGCGTGCCGCACGCGGGCGCGATAACCTGCACGGTGATGTTTTCCTACGGCGCAGCAGAGCAGAGCGCGCCGCTGACGCGCGCGAGCTTCGGGACTTTGTGCTAGAGCACGGCTACAGCCAAGAGGCTGTAGACCGTTTGGGGCGCGGTATCGTCATGGGAGGGCAAACCCAGCTATTCTAGGGGGTTGTCGTGCAGAGGGTGCGGTGAAATTCTCTCCAAAGTTCCGCCGTCTCACCTTGTTTTCTCACTTCTATATGTGGTAAACTATAAGTGTAGGGACGACACGGGACAGCAACCCAAACCCCTACCGGTGCAGCCGACCGGCGGCACCGAACAGCGAATCAGTAAGGAAACAACATCATGTCTACTTTCCACCTCAAGGCAATCTACACCGACGAGGGCGATAAGGCGAGCGTGCGTATTGGTGTGACTCAGGCGCCCGGCGTGGAGGCTGTTTATAAGGTACTGGAGGGGTCTACGATGACCTATCTTAAGTGCTTCCGCAGCCCGCAAGAGCAAAACCTCGAAATGGTGCGCTTGCTCGAAGAAGCGGGGTTCACGATTGTTAGCACGACCTCCACGTTTGGAGCCGAACACACCGAGCCGGTAAATGGTCATTGGATTGTGACGTTCACCGACTAACCGAAGCAACCACAGGGGCGGTTCAGGGGTAACCTTGAGCCGCCCCCTTGCACTTTCTGGCACACCTGGCGCGCTGAAATTCCCTCAAAATTTACCCCGTTCCAGCTTGTTTGTATGCTTCTATATGTGGTAAACTATAAGTGTAAGGAAGAACGGGGCGGAACCCCGGAACCTTACCGGTGCAGCCGACCGGCGGCACCGAACAGCAAATCAGAAAAGGACATATCATCATGGCACTGTACGAACTCACCGCAAGCTACTACGGCACCACCCCGGCGACCGGCCGCCTGTCGTTCAACCTCAGCGGCCCGGCACCGATTCCCGACCGCTTGCGTAGCCTGTTGGAGGTTTGCCGCGAAAGCTTTAGCGTCGGTATTCCGGTTGCGGCACAGCTGCACCGCGAAGTCATGGAGTGCAAGCTCAAGCGTGAAGGGTGGGTAGTGGTGATGTCGAGCCAGTCGGATTACACCAAGCCCGGCATTTCGGCTAAGTGGTCCATTACCTTTAGCGAAAGCTAAAGCTTAGACACACCAGCAACGGGGCGGCGCATCATGCGCCGCCCCACCACCTGACAGAAGGGCACATCATGGCAATTTATGACGTATGGACGCGATACGCGACCCTTAACACTCATCACCCAATGGTGGAGGTCACCGGTCACGAGGCGACCCCCGAACGGCTCCAGAAACTCATCACGGAGTTCACGGAATGGGCGCAACGGTGCGGGGGAACCTTTCAAGAGCAGCAGCTCGAAATGTTGCGACTTCTTGAAGATGCGGGGTGCCGGGTAATCGTCGCCAGCCGGTCGAATCTGAAACCGAAAAACCCGGCCTTTGTAGCAGGGTGGGCGGTCAAGATTAAGAACTAGCCAACAAAAGGGCGGCGGGCTTCTCAGAGAATTTCTCTGAGAAGCCCGCCGCCCTTTTGCGTTCCTATTCTTCGGTTTCGGCTGATTCCTCATGCACGCGCAGCAGGCCGTTTACTTGCGCGCGGGTCAGACCCAAGCGTTGCGCAATGTTTGCGCTAGGTTCATTGAGCGCGGCCATTGCCGCAACCGGTGCAGAGAGCACCCGCCCGGCTTCCGCGCGGGCTTCTTCGCGCTTAGCGCGCAGCGCCTCTAGCTCTTTCTCACGGGCGGCGATTTTGTCGTCAATCTTGGCCGCCTCTGTGTTTTCTAGAAGGGTGAAAAATTCTTCTGCAATGGTCACGAGCTGAGCCTCACGCTCAGCAAAGGCGCGCGCCTGTTCGCGCGCGCGGCGCGCGGCGCTGGTGCGGGGTGAACGGGACATTTTGGGTTTCCTTTCGGGAAGATGTTTCAGCATTGACCTACACATAGTTTAACCTCTCAGACCCACATCATGCAGGGTATCCGCCCCGCAGCCACACCCATAATTCCCAAACCCCACCTAGTGCCTACACAGCGAAGCCGCCCGGCATCTGCACGAAACAGATACCGGGCGGCCCAACTCAACGATTCATGAACTTCTCTGATAGGTTCACTTGCATCTGATGATACCTCATAGACGCATCAGCTTCTAGATTTTTCGGCGCACCGCCGAAAAATCGGCGGCGCAGCCGCCGGTTTCGCTCATCCACAGTTGGCACGCGCCAGTGGACAAGCTGCACACGACCTGTGGACAGCCGCTTCACGATCAATTCACCCCGCACGCTCCCCTCTCGACCGTTCACGCCTGACACACAAGTGTGCACAGTTTGACACACTGCCTTGCTGCCTGGAATGCATGACCGCTCTATTCTCTCTTTCCTTCCGCAAGCTCCCTCCAGAGAGAAGAAGCGTTCACGCACACCGGCACCGCCTGTGTATGAACGCGACAAAACATTGTCGGACAAAACCGTTTCTCGTCTCAGCACTTCCACCTTGTTGTGCTCGTCCCTCGCACGCTGTGGAGCTGAAACGCTCACTACTTTTTTGTCACACCTCATGCACTCGGTAAGCCAGGTTTTTATTCTGAGTTGTTCTTAATAAGTTTCAAGGGTAGAATGAGGGTATGCTGACCATCCATAAGCTCACCGCAGGTGACGGCTTCCGCTACTACACGCACGAGGTTGCGAGTAACGATGTGCTGCGCTCTGCTGACCGTGAGTTAGGCGATTACTACACCGTGGAGGGTATGCCTCCGGGTCAGTGGGTGGGCGCTGGTGCGGCTGAATTGGGGCTGAAAGGCAATGTCTCCGAGGAGCAGATGGAGGTTCTTTTCGGGCACAAATTCACCCCGCTTGAGACCGAAGAGATTACCGACCTACTCCAAAATTCCACCCCCGAAGCGTTCGAGGAAGTGCGTAGCCAGGCGTGGGAGAAGGTTCAGAATCGCGCCGCTGAGCGCGCGTTCCTCATCATTGAGGGCACCCGCGAAGGCAAGACTCAGCAGCAGATTGTGGACGATATCGCGCACCTTTACGAGAACCCGCCGACTCAGGCAACGGTTTCAAATTACCTTGAGCGCTACCGCGCAGCAGGCTATAACGTCGTCAAGGGTGAGTATGTTAAGAACCCTGACGCACCCCGCACTGATCGCGCTGAGTTCATGGCGAACTACCGCCTTCTGGAGCACGAAGCGACCGCCGCACAGCACGCTTCCCAGCGTGCTATCGACGCGCACTTTAAGAAGCATGTCGCCCCGAGCCTGCACGCACAGCGTGAAGGCTCCACCGAATTTACCCGCGCCGTCGATGAGGAAATCCGCCGCTTCCGCGACACCAAGCACACTGACCCGACCGCCGAAGAGGTGCAGGGGATCCGCCACCGTGTCGGTGCGGTGATGTACCGTGCCCAGCACGGCGTAGAGCCGACTGACAAGCAACTTGTGTCTTTTATTGCGCGCGAATCCAAGCCGCGCAGTAACTCTGTTGCAGGCTACGACATGGTGTTTACCCCGCCCAAGAGCGTTTCTATGGCGTGGGGTTTGGGTGATGAGTCCTTGCGTGAGGGCGTGCAGCAGGCCCACGAAGCCGCTATCTCCGATGTCGTGAAATTCCTTGAAGAGCAGGTCATTATGACCCGTCGAGGTGCCGGTGGTGTACGCCAAATCGACATTGACGGCGGACTCATTGCCACGAAGTTTAGGCACTATGATTCGCGTTCCGGTGACCCGAATCTGCACGACCACCTGGTGATTTCAAACCGCGTGAAAGGTGCTGATGGTCAGTGGTCCTCAATTGACGGACGCACCCTTTTTCAGTGGAACGTTGCCGCATCTGAGCTGTATAACGCCAAGTTGGCGGAATATTTGGAACAGAATCTTGGGCTGGTTTGTGTTCCCGACGCGACCAAGAGCGAGCTATCCCCGGTCATGGAAATTGCCGGATTTGATCGCGAGATGGTGGAGGAGTTCAGCAGCCGGCGCTCTGAAATTTCCGCAGAACTTGACCGGCTCAAGGCTGAATACGTCGAGGCGCACGGTCACGCGCCCGGACGTAAGGCGATGCTGGAGCTTGCGCAGCAGGCGACCCTTTCGACCCGACCACACAAGAGCGAGGCAAAGAGCCTTAAGGATTTGTGCGAAGAATGGGCGGCAAAAGCTGAGGCAATTTCCCGTACCGGTGAGGTGAATATCCCGACCGGTGAAGACCTGAAAACGCACCTGGAGGCCGCCAGCGAGCAGGCACGCGCCAAGCGCGAGCAGACACAGGCTGAGTTCCTTTCGCGCACCCCGGAAGAGCACGCACAGCAGATTCTCGACCGCGTGACCGCACAGCGTGCCGTGTTCCGCCGCTCCCACGTGGAGGCCGAGACCGCACGCTACCTACGCGGTGCAGGCTTCCCTGTGCCGGTTCCTGGCACCACGCAGACCACCCCTGAAAGCACCGATGAGCAGAGCCTCGCCGGTGCCATTCATCATGCCCTGGAGCAGAAGGTTCTGAACCTTTCCGGCGAGCAGAACCGCCCGGTTGCGGACGAATTTTTGCGCGCCGACGGCACGAGTAGCTTTGTGCGCCGTGACGCTCAGCTGTTCACCACGCAGGAAATGGTGGACGCTGAGCTTAGGATTCTGGATGCTGCAACCGCGCCCGTGATCCCGGCGGCGACCTTCGATATTTTCGAGCAGAAAGTGGCAGAGCGCCGCGAAAAGTTGGCGGAAAAAGGCTTCTCGCTTCCGGCTGGTCAGGAAGCTTTGGCACGTGAGTTCGCCCTCTCTGAGCGCCTTCTGGTTGCCGGTATTGGTGCAGCAGGTGCCGGTAAGACCGCATCTGTTTCTCTTGCCGTGGAGACGATTCAGGCCGCCGGAGGCCGCGTAATCGGCATGGCACCGACCGCCGCAGCCGCAAAAGTCCTTGGTGATGAACTCGGCATTGGTGCCGATACCGTAGCAAAGGTTCTGGCCGCAAACACCAACGGTGCCAAGGCCGGGCCGCTCAGTATCCGCCCCGGTGACGTGCTTCTCATTGACGAAGCGGGCATGGTATCCACCCGTGACTTTGACGCACTGGTGACCATTGCCGCTGAGCGTGGCGCGCTGGTGCGTGTGCTGGGTGATGACCGTCAGCTCTCAGCTGTGGGTGCCGGTGGTGCCCTTCGCCTCATTGACCGCGAGGTAGGCGCGGTCCGCCTCGATGAGCTGTTCCGATTCAAGAATGAAGAGGAAGCAGCCGCTACCTTGCGCCTTCGTGAGCCGGTCACCGTGGGCAAGGATGAGCCCTTTACGTGGTACCGTGAGCAGGGCCGTGTAGCCGGTGGTGACGGCGAGGCAATGACGCAGCAGGTCTTCGCCGCCTACCAGCGCGACATTGCCGAGGGCAAGTCTTCGCTGATGATGGGCTCTTCTAATGAAGCCGTCGCGTCTCTGAATGCGCTTGCTCAGGCGCACCGTATTTCGACCTCTGGCGAGCCGACCGGCGAAGGCGTGCTGTTGCGTCCTGGCTCTGCACCGGGTGCAGGTCAGGCCACCGCTTTTGTGGGCGACACGATTGTTACGCGCCGCAATGACCGCCGCCTATCTGTCTTTGCAGGTCATGATTTCGTGAAGAATGGTGACCGCTGGAGCGTTGAGGGCGTGGGCGAAGACGGTTCGCTCAAGGTGCGCCATGTGGAGCATGGTGGCACCGTCACGTTGCCCGCCGCATACGTGCGCGAGAACGTGGAGCTGGGCTTTGCCCTGACGGTGCACCGTGCACAGGGTGCGACCGTGGACACCGCCCATGCGCTAATTGACAGCCGCGCCGACCGTGCCGGTGCCTACGTTGGCCTTTCCCGTGGACGCGAAGAAAACCGCCTCTACGTTCGCCTGAATGAAGGCGAGAAGCTAGATGAGGTGCTGGAGACTGTCGCCGCCCGTCATGACGGCGAGGCACAGCTGAGCGTGCATGAGAGCGTGGATGCGATCCGCGCGCAGCAGATGAACACCGCCGCAGCAGTGGCCGAATATCAGGAACACGCAGAGCTTGCTCAGCGTGCCGTGATTGCTGACCTCATGACGCAGGGCATGAACCGCGTCACCCATTTTGACCCCACCGGAGCCGACGCAGCAGAAGCCCGCAGCTTGCGGGAACAGATGCGTCAGGCACGCTATGACGGGCTGCCCACCGACGAGTTGGCGGCTCAGATGCCCACCGGTGCGCGTGCGTCAGCGGACGCTGATATTACCGCCGTTATTAACTCCGAAGGTTTCGGCGCATTGGCGGCGCAGCTGGGCGAGCTGCACCGTGCAGGTCTGGACGTGCCCGATATTGTGGAGCGCGCCTACCGCACCCGTGCCCTGAGCACGGACGCTGAAACGCCGGTTGATGCCGCCGCCGTTCTGTCCTGGCGCATTAGCCAAATTGTCGATGAGCGCGCCAATGCTGAGCGTGCAGACCGCCCGTTGGCGGGCTACAGTGACGCGATGCTCGATGCGTTGATTGCTCGTGCTGAGGCGCGCGAAGTCTCTACCGAAGCACGCTTGGAGAAGCTTGTTCTGGACGACCCCGAGTGGTTTAAGAACCCCTACGCAATGGCCAAGACTGATTGGCTTCTGGAGCGTCGCGCCGCGACCGTGAAGGCCTTGAGTGCTTGTGAGCGTGAGGACGGCGGCACCCACCGCAGCGGAAAGTACGAGGCAATTTCTGAGACTCTTTCGGAGATGGACGCTGAAATCACGCGCCGCCGCTGGGAAGTCAGCGGCGACCAGCGCGAATTTGAGCAGATTATCCGTGGCGAAGTCTCGCGCGGCGGTGAGCGTTTCACCCTGGCCGCGTGCTTGCGTGAAGAGCGCCGTCTTCGCCGTGAACTGGGCCTGACCGCACAGAATAACGTGCAGAAGCCGCAGCCGTCTAAGGTGACTTCTGGCGGCGTGTCTGGTCACACCCTCGACCGTTTCTGGGAGAATCAGCTTAAGGGCGGAAAGCTCAAGCAAATTCTTAAGGCGCGCGCTTCTGAAATCGGCAAGCTGACCCGTTCGCGCGGTCAGGAATTGGCGCAGCAAGTGCGCGAGGGCAAGGCCCCGGCGTGGGTTCAGAACCTCGGGCCGGTGCCGACCCGCAAGCGTGCCTTCCGCAAGTGGGCGCGTGTTGCAGGTGAAATTGATGCCATGCGAAAGAAGTACCAGGTGCCCGATTCGCACCCGGAGCCGTTGCCGCGCGAGCTTGTCCGTGAAGCGGGTCAGCGTGTGAATAACGCGCGTTTGGCCGCTGAGGGCGCGCCGGTTTCGGCAGTGTCGAAGGTACGCACCCGCGCAGCGGAAGCTGTGCTGGGCGTGTGGGAGCAGATGAAGAGTGTAGCGAAAGCGGCGCGGTTGTCGAAGCGTGCCTCTGAGCAGAGTCAGTCTCAGGGTCAGTCCCCCATGCCGGAAGCAACCGCGGAACCGCAGAAGCCGCAGGCACCTACGCCGCAGCAGAACCCGACCCCTGAACCAATCTCACCCGTGGAGCAAAAGATTCAGGCCGCCCGTGCTAACCGTACACCGGAGCCGCCCACCGACCAAGAAACACTGGATGCTTTGCGTCTAGGCCAGCTGGGCATCATGGGTCGTCCGTCCAAGATCAAGTCATCGAATCAGCCCGCCGCCCCGAAAAGCCCGGCAAAGGACACCGAACGTGGACTGGAGCTCTAGCCAACCTGTCCCCTTGAGAATCACGAAGAAAGAGAGAATATTATGAGTCCTGAATACGAGTCCCCCGTCATGGACGTTGAACAGGAAATTGTGAACCAGATGAAGGAGGTTCTGAACGCGTTACGGCACGTTCTGAAAGCCTTCAAACAGCGAGAAGTCACCCCGGAGGCAGAATACGAGCCGGTCACTCGCGGAATATTGCCGGAGATGCCCGGCAAAGAAGATCCTTTCATCAGTGCTGAGAATCCTCTTGACGTGCTGGAGAAAAACGTTCAAGACCGATTCGGAATGAACCTTGAAGAGTTCATCGAGTATTTCGAACGCCGGGGTTGGGAGGAACGCACCGAGCAGAATTTGGCTGAGGAACGCGCCGAAGGGCACGAAAACCTCTCTGACCTTGAGCATCAGAAGTCTCTGAACGCTGATGATCCGAGCGAGGCTCAGAAGCACGAGGAGCTTTCAGAGCAGGAGCATCAGAAGGCAGATGTCGAATGGGACACCGCCGAAGCGCGCGGTGAACGAGCAGCGTTTTTTGAAGCTCATGCGGACGCAGAAACCGCTCACGCCGCCACGCTGAATGACGCGGCGGTAGGGGTACACCCGCACAAGTCAATCGCGCAGGCGAAGGCTCACGGACACGCACCGCAGCAAGCGGCACGGGTACCTCAGCCTAAGATGCAGCCACAGGTTCAACTGGCGCATTAAACGCAAGCAGAGGGGGTCACGACACATGATGTGTCGTGACCCCCTCTGCTTATGGCTAAATCAGCATGTCGAAGACCCCAGGCGGAGGTTCTTTAATCAGCGCCGCCGTGTCTCGCTGATAACGCTCAGAATTGTGTTCAGTCAGCGAGCAGTAGCGGAAGGGCCCGGTGGATGACATAAGAATTTGCAGGTGGTAATCCAGCTGGTCACGTGTCCATGACCCCATTGTGGCGGGTTCAGCACGCGCGACTTCCCACGACCTCCACAAGCTCGTCAAACGGAAGACCGCTTCCGGGTGCTTCCACCACTCAGGGCACCAAAAGACATCGCGCCCGTTCGCCTTCCGGTTGAAAACTGGCAGAAGCCAATTCTGCACGAACTCACCAGCATTGGGGAATACTGTGTCGAGTTCGTCTTCATCAAACGGATCTTCAAATTCGCTCATGATTACCCCTTAGCGTTGGCATGGGCCGGGTCATATTTTTTCAGCGAGGCGGTCACCGCAGCGGCATTTTCGCCGCGATACCACGGGGTTGTCTGCACCAGCACCGCCGGTGCACCAGAGGCAAAGACTACCGCTCGACCGCGAGGCAGAGCAGCCAGATCTGAGACATCCAAAATCCGGTCTTTGCGGTCACTGTCAATGCTACGCGAGGAGCCAGAATTTCGGTTTCGCGACACCGAGATGGTGCTGTAGACATAATCTCCGATAAGCTGACTGAGCTCATTCAAGAACTCAGTTTCGCTCACGCCGCCGCCGTAAACTTTGACGTTCGCGGCACTCCAGAGCTTCTTCATACCCTCACGACCCCAGACAACAACCCCCTGAGACCAGGACTGCAAGATAGTGCAAATCACGATACCGCGGCTTCCGTAGTGTGAGTAAAGATTCGGCAATTCACGCCACCTGCACACATTCGCTGCTTCATCCAGCATTGCCACCATCGGTAGTCGCAAACGCCCACCCTGAGCGATAGCCAGCTCTTCGGCAGCTTCCACCACCGCAACCGTGAGAGCGGTGACTAGAGGGCCAGCTGTGCCCGCGCCTTCCTTCGACAAAAGATAGAGCGTGTTACTGGCGCGGACAAAATCGTGGGCGCTAAATTCGGGACGGGATTCATCATCCGCCGGAGGAGTGACCCATTGCAAAACCGCCGGAGACATCAGACAGTTTGCCATTTGCAGAGCAACGCTGAACACGCCGGCACGCTGTTTGTCGGGCGAATTGATTGCATTGTCCACGGTTTGTGCAATCTGCACGTAGCCGGCATCTTCTAGAATCACGACGGCGCTATCATCAGTGGGGCTCGTTAGCCAGCGATAAACGGTGGTGATGGGCTGGTTGCTTTTTGCCGCAGCCAGTAGCAGACCCGCCAAAAGGTCTTTAGCTGCGGAGTCGAAAAAGGCATCTGTGCGCGCGCCTTCTTCACGGGAGCCGGAGGCAAAATGCTCAGCCAAATTCTTTGCCTTCACCTCATCGGTCACATAGCTGAGCGGGTTCCACCACCACGTCGGCGGTTGCGCGGCGACCTGCTGAGGGTCAAAAATCCACACGTCCCCCACCTCTTCACGCACCCCGCGTGTCGCGTCCAGAACGTCACGCTTATTCGAGGTGACAATGACCGCGCCAGGTGCCGCCAAGATACCAGGGATAGCGCGAGAAGTAGTCTTACCGGTGCGGGGACCCCAGATGTCCACACAGACATTTTCCCACCCAGAGAACAGCATTTCACCGCTGAGCGTTTTTGCAATCGGAAGCCCCGGTGAGTCTACACCGAGACGGCGTGCCTCAGCTAGGGCAGCGCGTTTTTTCATGAACGCGATGTCCGCGCCGGAGCCCATCATGGCACCGGCTTTATCAACGCGGGTTGCGGGGGTTGCGTTAACTACCTTGCGCCAAATGAACGCACCAGCCGCAGCCAACAATGCCACCGCGACCAAGGAGGAAGCTACGGTGGAAGCCACCGACCAGGGGGCGGTACCGCGCATCACGCCCAGGGCCGCCGCTAGCGGGTTCCATTCAGTGATGCGGGCACCGGTCAGCAATGCCCCGAGGAGATAGCCCGCGTAGAAAACTACGGTGACAGAAAGAACGAGGAGCAGACCAACCCATAGGGCAATGGTTTCAGTGTCAATCCTTTTTTTATGCGGCGTGCTCATAGTAGCCGTATCCTTCCGGGCTAGGGGTCAAATTTTTCAGTGCATCAGCCACAGGCTCAGCAGCGGAAGCAGGCGGAGGAGTAGCAACACCAACGAGTGCGTTTGTCACTTCATTGTCTGTGGCGACGTGAACTGATCCGTCCGTATTCCCCCAGCGTTTATTGGTGTTGTTCATGTCAATCTCAACTTGGGTGAGGCGCACCATCACAGAGATTCCGGGACGACCGCCGACCTTAATCATGAATCGACCCACGCCCGGAGCCTGACGGGGTGCACCAGTCATGGAACGGTTTTGCGTAATGCGTGACCATGAGCCCGGGTCAGCCCAGGACACCAGGCGGGCCGCTTCTGATTGCGACAGCGGCATCACACGGCGTAGCTTGTCCATTTCTGATTGAGGCAGCGCACCAGTGACGACCAGACCGGAACGCTCCACGAAACCGCGGGCTTTCTCACGTTCTGATTCTGTCGGGAGTGCGTCAAGGTCACTCATGGTATGGGTAATCATTGCCTGGCCGACACCATCACGGCGGTTTAGACGGGTCAGTGAGTCGATACGGTCTACCATGTCCGCGCCCGCACGGAGCGCGCGCCAGAGCTCATCAAGAACAACGAAATAATTCCGGCGCGGCTTCAGGCCCTCATCCGCTAGAGTGTGCGCAATTTCCACTGATGCAAACGTTGTAGACCAGCACGCCAGGAGCGCTGCGGCCTGCACGTCACGCTGAATGTCGGAAATTTGGCTGATGTCAAAGACCGCCGGGCGGTCCATGCGCAGACTCTCCGAGGTAGGCTTAGAAAACATATCCCCAAAACGCCCCTGCCCATTCAGAGACATCAGCGAAGCAACTAACATGTCGGTTGAGTCACGGTAGCGGGTTTCATCGCCACGGTCTAGTGCCACGTCCTGCAAAGCCTGCGGGCGGGCCACAATCACGTCGAGCAAATCCTGAATGACCGGCACCCCGTCATGATTCTCTTCAAGCCAGGTGAGGGCAGCGTCCAAGATAGTTTCTTCGTGCGGGGTCACATGGCCTTTGCGCAGAATCGAGATGAGCGCCGAGAGCATCTGCAACTTTCGGGAATGAGCATCAACCATCAAACGTTCACGGGTACGTGGCGGAAGAGAAGGGGCGATATCGCTAAGTTCGCCAGGGTCAAGAATGTTCAGATGACCATGACCGGGAGCAAGCTTGATGACCTGACCGCCCATAGCCAACACCTCGTCCACATAGTCCGGCTTCAAGTCTCCAGGGATTAGCGGGATAATGCCGCGCCCGTTCATGCCAAGAAGCATATGGCGAACAAAGGTGCTCTTACCGTAGCCGGGAAGCCCAAGAATAAACACCGACGGGTTGTTGATGATGCCATCGACGAACCATGAGATCGGGTCACAGCCGACCGGGGCATTCGTGTCAATGTCAATCCCCATTGGGGCACCAGAGAACGGAGTGGAGGAACCAGCCGAGAACGGCCAGAGACCGCACACCTGACGAGTCGAGCCGCGCCATTCACGCGGAGACTCGAACAGGTGCGCCGCGCCGCCACCAGGCACCGCGTAGCCACGAAGCCGGCCATAATACCGTTCCTGAGCATCAGCAGGCGGAGCGAACAATGACTTGACCGCCCCAAACAAACCCTTGGAGGGCTGACCACTTTTCTGTTCGTGTTCAGCGGTGGAGGTGACGACTCGACGACCCATCAGAAAAACCTCATTCCCAAAAAATTTTCGTTTACGTTCTGTTTGTTTAAAGCGCTGATTTAACCGATTCAGGCAACAGTGCATGACGGCCAAGCATCACGCCAAGCGGCAAGGTTGCGGCAAAGACAGCATCATGCGCGCCCCACGCGCGGCGGAGCATAATTCGCGCTGAGGAGGCGAGGCTCTGCTCTACCGTAGCGACTGCATCGGTCATATCAGCGGGCTCTTCAACCGTTGCCGCAACGACCAATCCAAAATAGGTCAGGCCCGCGCCGCCCGCTTCATCTTCGGCGGTGGATTTTGCAGCGGCCAAGTCAGCAGCGAGGCGCGCAGAGCCGTTACGAGTGGAGGTAAGACGCGCATTTGCCGTGTTCACGTCCTGCTCTGCAATCGTCGCGGTCATGGAAGAGTCCACCGGACGGTACAGCAGCGTCACCCTTTTACGTGCCACAGACTTGTTCGGCTCCAGAAGACGCTGGAGGACGTTAGAGAAGACAACACCTTGCGGGGCATTGCTCATCGTCCAGCACACCGTCACGCCCGAATCGTGGCGATAGTAGGGCCATTCCACAATCGCGGTAGTCGGCCCCGCCGACGACAGACTCATCTCAGCTCGGTTACCCTCGTAGACCGCTTCATCAAAAAGACGAGCAGAGGCAGGGTCAAACGCAGTGCGAACGATCTGCGCAATTTCGCTAGAAATCATCGGCGTTGCCGTGCCCGCGCCAGTAGATTCTAGGTTCGAGCACCACAGCGAAATTTTCGATGAGAAGTAAGAAATCATCTCATCAGGGGTGCGGCGGCGCATGCCAGCACGAGCAGCAGCAGAGAAGCTAAACGTCACCCAAGCGCGAGTTTCAGACACGCCGGTGGGGTAGGTCAAAGCCGCTTCTGCGAGCATCTGTGCAGCGACCGGCGAAGCATCAGCTGAGAGTGATGATTCAATCTCATGTCGCAAGCGCAAGCCGGAGCCGGGCGAGGTTTCCACAGTCACCGAAACGCCGATGAGGCCTTCCTCTTCTCGACCCATCATGGCGAGAAAGCCGCCCCAATTTGCGACCCATTGGTCAATATCTTTCTGATCGACCATTGCTGCACCGTCCGGCTCGACGGCCAGTGAGACAGAGAAAACGCCAGCAGAGGGCAAATGCACCATTGAGAAGGGGTTGCCGACGCTATCGGTTCCATCAAACGTGGTTGCTGAGGAAGCGACACCTGGCAGTCGGAAGTTACTTGAAGGGGTCATACCCATTGGGCCCGACCTGAAAATGTTGAGCTTGCGGAATTTTGCAAACATGAAAATGATCCTTTCAGCGGTGCGCTCAGCGAACGTGTAACCGTGCCTGTCCTTGAGACAGAGGGTTCCGAGCACAAGGAAGGAAAGAAGACCAGCGAGAAGACCAGCGAGAAGACCGGCAATCTGGAGCGTGATAATCGTGATAATTGCAGTGCCGAAAATCAGCGCGGTTGCCAGGCCTGAGAAGCGACCTAGACCGGTGCTAATTGGGCGGCGAAAGTTGCCATAGGTCGGCTCGTTGTAATCGAACGTTGCTGCCATAATTTACCTTCCCTTGGTTTGACGGGGCGGAGGTGCCGGGCGGGTATTTCCGCCCCGGGTTGTGGAGGAGCCACTGCTACCGCTCGATTGAGAACCGCCGCTAGGTTTAGATCCTGAGCTGGAGCTTGAACTCTCCGGGGCCTGTTCGCCGGCGGCATCATGCACCGCGGAATTTATGGTCTTTGCCCCACGTGATGCTGCGCCTGCGGCGGCCATAACGGCGAGACCAGCACCGCCTGTTGCAGCGCCCGCTCCAGCAGCAGCGGCACCCTTAGAAGCTGCGGCACCTGTTGCAGCGCCACCGCCACCAGCACCAGATGCACCTGCGGAAGGCGCGCCGCCGCCACCCGCTGCGCCACGGGAACCGAAGTTGACCGCGCCGGAGGCACCCTTGCTGAGAGCTGCACCGGCGAACATTGCGCCGCCTGCGGTAGAGGTTGCACCGACCGCCGGGACAATCAGGCGCATCATAGCGGGAAGGGCTAGAAGCGCGGCAATCATCAGAATCAAGCCGGAGATGAAATAGACCATTTTCTGGCCGATGTCACCGTCTGTTTTGCCGAAGCTGCCGAAGATTTTAAAAGCTGCGGCATAAATCAAGCTCGCGACCGGTTTGTAGAGGATGAAGGCAATCAGCCATGAAATTTGCTTCTGTGACCATTGGCGGCCAAAGTCCGTGTTTGTCGCGGAGAAAGCCAGAGGAAGGGTGCCCACGAGCAAAAGCGCCAGCGCTGAGCGGATGATGAGCATGCCAATCTGCATGACAGATAGCAGAATGGCAATGATGCCCATGACGATAACGAAGATAGCAATGCCGGGTGTGATACCGGAGGTGAAGACTGCAACGCCGAGAAGTGCGGCTAGTGAGTTACTAAACCCTTCATCAGTCGATTTGTCGATAATCCAGCCGGAGAATTGGTCACCGGCACTCAGCAGAAGAGCCACAGCCGGGACGGCGGCTGCCGAGACGATGAGGTAGCGCATTAGTGAGTTGAGCAAATCCATCATGGGTTGCCCTTTGCGCGTCAAAATCATTTTGATTCCGGCAATGATGAAGCTAAAAATCAGTAGCACGCCGGTGTAATACAGTGTGGAGTCTTGGAGGAATTTCACCACGTTATCGTCACCTTCAAGAGGCACGGTTGGGGTGTGTATCCAGAAGGTACCAAGACCTGCTGCGAGGTCACCAAGCGCGCCGGTCACACCGTGAAAGAGCGAGTTTAGGAAACCTTCAGATGAAGCACAGACAAAGTCTGCCGGGCCACAGCCCGCATTAACGTCGTGTTCACCAGCCATTAGGAGCCCCAGGTGATGAACTTGCTAGTGTCGCTTTCAACAGTGACACCCGGAAGGGTCGTAGGTGCCCAGAAACGCCAGTCTCCGTCTTGCCAGACCATGACAATATCCCAGCTGCGCTCATCACCCATAGGGGTTTGCATCAGCACACGAACGTTCGCGCGTTCCGGGGTGTAGGAAACATAGCGGTAACCGATGATGCGAACAACAGTGCGGGTCTTCGTATCATTCTGGCGGCTCTGACGCATTGATTCAGCACCAGGACCGACAACCGACGGCATGTATGCAGCCGGGGCTTCGTTAATCTCGATGGTAGCCCACATAGCGGCGTGCAGAGCACCATCTGCGGAGTGCTCAAAGCATGAACGCACCGGTGAGGAAACCATAGGGCCCGCCGTCTTGGATACCGGGCCAGTCCAGCCCGCATCAGTGGTCACCCATGAGGTGCCCTTCGGTGCCGCGTCCATCACGGCTTGGTCATCTGAGGCACCTGCACCACACGATCCGGCCGCAACTGAGGAGGACGCACGCGCAAGAGGCTGTTCAGCAGTCCCCGTCGAAGTCCCCGAGCTAGAGCCGTTGCTGGAACCGCCACGCGGAATCAGCACAACCAGCAAAAGAACCAGAAGAATGCCTACAGCGGCAATGATGCCAAGCACCCAACGGGGAAGCGTCACACCAGATTTTTTTTCCATGACATGTTCTCCAAATCTTTTTCACCCGGATTCCGGGTATAGGTAGCCCCGACGATGGGGCGACAGAAAAGGTTAAAAGGGCGCGGGGTGCGCGAAGGCACCCCGTGCGTAAGTGTTAAGGCAAGAAAATCGCGACGATTGCAGACGCTGACGAAATGACGATGCAGCCAATCATGATAATTGCGAGTGACTTTCCGTGTTCCTCGCCCTGGCCACGACGGTTAAAGAGCACCATCAGAATTCCGGTGATGATGATGCCCAGAACACCAGCTGCGGCACCAATCCATGATGCCCAGCGAATGATGGTCAAGATGTTGTCAGCGCCGGGGGGCGGTTCAGGCGCGCCGGGGTTGATAGGTGCCGCCAGGACAGCGGCTTTCAGCAGAAGGGTGTTTAGTGCAGCGAGCATGTCGCGCCTCCTTGTGGTTGTTGGTGTGTGTGCTCAGAAAAGATGCAGTGCTGAGCAATTATCGGTACGTGTGTACCTTAACACAGAGCAGGTTATTTCCTGGCTTCTGTGGAGTCTTAATTCACGCCGTGGATGATTGCAAAATGAGTGAAGCTTACCCTTTCAGCGGCGGTGTTCACCCCGGCGTGGTGCAGAGCGTTCAATCGACTGTCGATTGCTTGCCAGCAGGCACTAGCCGTGGCGCGGTCAGTGTCCGCCATCTTAAGCTCCACAGCACAATCACGGCAGACCTTTTCCTCGACCATCTGCTGATGCACGGGGCACAGGTACGGCTGGATAGTGCCAGGTGCCGCTACTGCGGGCGCTGCGGGTATGTTCGCCGGGTTATGAGCACCCGTTGCGACAGCGGGTGCAGGTGCAACAGCGAGCAGTTCCGGGTTGTTGATAAGACTGACACGGACGTATGCCTGCGGATGGGCGGGCGGGGTTTTCGCACGTTCCAGAACAACATTAACTGCGGCCTGTAGAGCCGTGTCTGTGATGCGTTCAGCGACAGTGAGGCCACCATGCACCAATTCCCCGCGCAACTGCTGGAGGTTAACTCCATGATGCGGCTGTGAAGGCTCAACCAGCCCCGCCCGCTCAGCGGCGGCCTGAACCTTGGCGATTGCCTCATACTGCAACTGCGGGTTCAGACCGAGCAGGTCAGCGTCCGGGGATGGGTGCAAGACCAGGCCGCGGAAACCTTTACGATTTCCGGTACCGGAAATGGTAAATCGCATTTCCGGGTAGATTTCGCGAACTTTGCCCAGGGCACGGGTGACAGTAGTGGCGAAATCTCGTTCACGGCCAGGAGACACGAAGGAGCCAACCTGAGATTGAAGATTAGCCCACGAAATGTGGGTATCTTTGCTGATTTGCGGGGCACGGAAAGCCAGCCAGAGGAAAAGATCTGCGGCCAGCGGGGAGGTATTTTCCTCAATGAGTCGCCGCCAGCGGGCCAAGAGAACCGGAGCAAAATTTCCCTTAACCAGATAGCTGTAGAACTGCTCTGAAAGCTCGATGTGAGAGCGAGAGGAAGGGTCAAAATCGCCGTAATTCTCATCAGTGGAGAAGTGCAAGCGGGCGCGGGTGCCAATCGTGAAGCGCTCTTCGCTGATGTCCACAAAGTTATCGCTGCGCTTCTCGTGGTGCGTCACCACGCACTGAGTCGCCAGCAATGCCCGAAGCTGCGTGATAATGTCTCGCGCCTGGCTACGGGACCAATCAATGTTCAGTTCCGCTAGTAGACCACGGGCGGAGGTAGGAAGAGGGAAGGATCGGCTCTGATGCTTGAGTGCGGAAGTCGTTAGCCACATCAGAAGCACACGTGCATAACGACCGAATGGAAGGTGAAGCTGCGTTTCGCCCTTGCCGTCAATGTAGCTTCCAGCAGTCAGGCTGAGGGATACCGGGCCATTGTGTCGAGTCCAGCTAAAAGCTTCTGCGGGGGTTAAATCGGTGCGCTTGCGCGGGTCACGGTAGGGCAAACAGCAGGAGATAAAAGCGATGGGATAATAGCCCAATTCCTCGTGAGCGTCGATGCTCTGAGGAACATTAGATGTGTGATGCACTACATCTGAGTTAGTGGACTGTGCACTGTTATGTGCGGTAAAATCTTTCACAGGTAACGCCTATCTGTTCTCAAAGTGGTTAGGTGTTGCTGTGGCCCCAAATGTTCGCGCAGGAGGGGCCACGATTATTTAATCTCACCTTAACATTTTTGGACTCTACCTGTCCAGCATAGGGTGAGATTTTTTATTGTCATCATCATCATTTTGTCCCCCTGAGTTTTCCACAGGGGGATTTTTTCATGCACGGGTAATCATCTGATTAATCATCTTATTGTAGGCACTTGAAAAAACTAGCTACTTCCCTTGTGAATACTGGGAAGTAGGGGGTATTGCCTCAAAAGCTAACGCGGCTAAACCCCCCACAAAAACACCTAACGCGGCTAAACCCCCCACCTAACGCGGCTAAACCCCCCACCTAACGCGGCTAAACCCCCCACCCTGTACAGAGTTATCCACAGGGAATCACTGCACGCAATAGCAAAAACGAGCCCCGGAACACTTTTAAAAGTCGAACCTTTCCGTTAAAATTGATACTGAGGCCACCTCACCAGTGGGCGGCCCAGGGCACAAACACTCATACATCCGACCACCTCCACAACACCAGGAGATAGAACTGTATGCAGCAAAAAAGTGCCCTTGTTGTTTTTATGCCCTTCATCTTTGTTTTCGGGCTGATTCTTTCCCTTCTTCTCGCCTTCGGCAGCAACTCAGCCGCCGCGTGCACGACCACCGGCAACAGCGGTAATGGAAGCCAGCCCGCAGCCCACGCACCGGCAGCAGAGCCGGTCACCAGCATTGGTGACCGCGGCGACACCATCAAGGAATACCTACCCGAGCTGAAAGAGGCTAGTGCCCTCAGCGGATTTCCTATCTCCCTCATCGCTGCAACCATCCACCAAGAATCGGGGTGGGATCCTAACGCTGTTTCTGGCGTAGGAGCGCAAGGTCTGGCTCAGTTCATGCCGGGCACCTGGCCGTCCTATGGCAACGGCGGCGACCCCTTCAACCCCCGCGATGCAATCCGGGCAATGGGCCGCTACATGGGCGACCTTAAGCGAATCCTTCGTAATTCTGGCGTAGGCGGCGACGAAATCGATAATGTGCTCAGGGCATACAATGCAGGCCCCACCGCAGTTATCCAGCAAGACGGAGGCTGGAACACCTCTGAAAACGCAGATTACGCCCCCGCAATCCGCGCGCACTGGAAGCAGTACCAGACCCTCATCAAAGATCTTGGGATTGAGGATTACCCGACCGGCGAGCAGGAACCCTCTTTGTCCAATGTGACGGCACAGAAGGCGACCGCAGCAGCGACGAATAGTGCCCCGGCAGAGAAGAAAAATACCTCTAGCACCAAGAAGGAATGCAAGAAGGAAGCCGCCAAGACGGACAAGAACAACCCCGGCGGTAACACCGGAGGCTCTGTCAGCACGGACTCATCCGGCGATGATTACCCGTGGGCTCACATGGCACATTGCAACGGCGATTACAGCTACTGTCCGACGACTCCTGACCCGACAAACGCACTCCCGAGTGAGTGCGTGGCATTTGCAGCCTGGCGCGTCACTCGACAGACAGGCGGCGATGCAGAAAATATCACTTTCCACTCGCCCGGTAACGCTTCGGTATGGCTTGGTCACTGGACCGGTCGAGGTTGGCCTAGCGGTCATGAACCGCGGGTTGGCGCAGTGGTTTACTATGGCCCGCACGTCGCGGGAATGAGTGGCTACGGTCACGTTGCTATGGTGAAGGAAGTCCGCGATGACGGAACCTTCGTTGAAGAGGGCTACAACGGCTTGGGCGCACCGAATGACCACATTTACTACACCCGTGTTGTCTCGAATGATTCGCCGTCCGCATTCCTCTACATGCCGAACTAAGAAAAGGACTGATTGATGATGAAAAAGGGAATCGCCCCCGCAGTATTGACTCTTGCAGTGGCACTTCTGACCACTAGTTGTGCAAGCTCTGCAAAGACGGACACCGCGACGGCTAGCCCGTCCCCGACCATTACTGCAACCACCGCTGAGCCGACTGTCTCCCCCACCGCAACGACAACAGTCAAGCCGACCCCTACGGTCAGTATTGACCCCTCCCCTCTTGCAGGGGTGGGGGTAGGAGAGCAGCAGCCCTCCAGTGAAGCGGTGCTAACCTCCATCACTGATGAAGACCGCGCCCGCGCGGTGGACACAGCAAAGGCAGTCGTGACCGCATACACCAGCGGTAAAGACTACAAGGAATGGAGCGACGAGCTGTTCCCCATGATTGACCCTGAGCTCCAGAACCAGCTAGGCCCGAAGACCAAAACCGGCATTCTTAAGGGGAAGGTCACCGGAGCGACCATCACTAATGATCCGACTCTCGAAACGGCTATGGGGGAAAACCCCTATTGGGTCACCGTTGCGGTCACCGTCGAAGGAGGCATCAGCCCGCAGTACTTCGTTCGCGTGCACCGTACCGCTGACAGGCCGAACAAATGGAAGGCTGCAAACATCCTTGAACCGCAAGGTTTTAATTCGTTCGTAAAGGCTAGGACACAGAAGAAGTAAATTATGGACGCTCTGGACTACCCCCGCATTGATGCGACCGTCTCAGCTGACGGCCTCATCCAGCTTGAAATTCAAGACCACGCCCCCCGCACCTTTCAGGACGCAACCACCGAAGAGGCCCTGGTGCAGGTGTGGAAACGCTGTGCCACCGTCGCCCAAACCCTCAACCGCGACGTGAAGGTTTCCATCCGTGAAGGCAGTAAAACGAGCCATTACACTGTCGGAGCGGACGCTGACCCGGTGCTGCACGCCGTGACCGAAGAGGTTGAGCGCACCCCTTTGTGGAAGCGTAAAGTCCTCATGATTCCGGCAGCTGCACTCTTGGCTGTGACTCTAGGCGGCGGCGCTATCGCCGCCGTTGCCAGCATGAACGCCCCGTCTAGCTCAGCAGTAGCGACCGCCCCAGCTGACATTACCCTAACTCTGGATAACGGAACATTCAAGGCCGCAGCAATTAGCGGCGATGGGCAACACATCAGCTACATTGACGGGGACACCCTCTATGTCGTCGATTCACGCGGAGCTCTAGTGAGCCAAACTGACTTGACGAAGAGCAAATTGACCGGCGCACAGGTCAGCATTGGCAGTACCGGCGACGGATTCATCTACACCGCCGCAGGAAATTATTTCATGTGGGGCGGCGGCAAATTCTCAGCCTTGACCGGATTTAGCCCGAAGACACAGGCGCTTATCGCCCGTGCCGGTGAACCGGTGCTAATTTCACGCACTGACACCACCCCGAACACGGTGCAGAAGATCGGTGTGACTGGAACGGAGAGGTACCGCTCCCCCGCTGAGGGTGCCGCTTTCATTGCCACGAGCAAAGGCTCTGGCCTGTGGGCCTCGACTCGCGATGGTGGAAGCATCATTACCGCGACCGCTTCCGGTACTGAGACGGGCACTCATGCGCTTATTGCCCCGGCTGAGGGTGCAACCCTTGCCGGTTGGGTTGGCGCTACCGCTGACGGAGAGGTGGTGACTCTCTGGCGCGCCGCAAATGGCGGGGCTATCCTCGCTGTGCAGGGGGCTAATGCTGAAAGTGTCACCCGGACTTTTGAAGTTCCAGCTGGAGTGGAAGTAAAAATCGACCCGACCGGCACCCTAGCAATTGCAGGCGTTCAGGTGCATCACCTGAACGGTGAGGGTAGCTATCCTCTTCCGTCTGTTCCGGTTAAGGTCACCGCCCGTGCCGGTGGTGGATTCAGTCTTGAATTTGATGGTGGAGCTACTGGCGAGGCGACTACCGCCGGATTTATTGCCTCTAGCGATTCCCCTGTGATTGGTATGACCGCTGACGGTCACCGCGTCACTGTGGGGGCTGACCGTCGAAGCATCATTATCAGCAATTCCTAACTTATTCTCAAGGAGAAAGAGTGCGCCCTTATAAGGTTCTTATCACTTCACTCACTATGGCTGCCGCCGCGACCGCTTTGTCTTGCACCGCAGCCACCGCTCAAGAGGGGGCGGTGACGATTCGCTCTAGCGGTTCTCTGACCCGTGAGCAGACCCAGGCTCTCGTTGTGAACTATATTGTGCACGGCGGGGCGGCACCGGTTGCGGAAGCAGAAGAAGGTATCGGCTCAGGTCAAAATGTGCCGGAAGCTGAGGTTGCAACAGATGGTGAAGATGCAGTCGAGCCTGTGCAGGATGAAACCCCCGCTGTGCCGGTTGCAGAATCTCATGAACCGGAGGTGGTGCAGACAGAGGTTATTCTCGCACCTTCCCCGGAACCGAGTACCCCGCCCGCAGCAGAGCCGGAGCCCTCCAGTGATGCGGACGTGGCTATCACTCCCGAGCCGGAACCGAGCACACCGGCACCGGAGCCGACCGGCGAATCTGAGGTGCCTATTACCCCGGAGCCTGAGCCGGTGCGAAGTGAACGGGATGAAGTGCCCGTTGAGCAGAGGCCGACTGACGATGTTGTACCGGTGATTGAGCCGGAGCCGGAACCGAGTACCCCGCCCGCAGCAGAGCCGGAGCCCTCCAGTGATGCGGACGTGGCTATCACCCCCGAGCCGGAACCGTCATCTACACCGCGGGCTTCTCAAGATCCGGGCAATGTGAACCGGGAAGTTCCTATTGCGCCTTCTGATGAACGGGGCTCTTCCCCTGCTGTTCAGGATTCGGGGGAAGCTTTAGAGGCTGGTGAAGTGGAAGTTGTTATCGCGCCGGAGGCACCCGCGCCGGTGAAGCCTTCCACTCAGCAGTCGAAGGACTCGACTGTGCGGAAGCAGGATGAGAAGGTGTCGCCTAGTGCGATTCCAGCTCAGGATTCGAGGACGGAAAAGCGGCGTGAGCTTGCCTATACGGGTGTAACAGAATCTAGTGGAGGTCTTGCTATCGGCGGCTTTGTGCTGATTGCAACTGGTGCAGCAGGGGTTTTCGCCGTGCGCCGCCGTGTTGAGCCTTAGAGACTTTGGGTGTAAGGGGGTGGATAAATCGCCATGATTTAGCCACCCCCTTTTTTGCTGTATTCCTTGAAATATCAGGTAAAAACAAGTGATTGCACTATGCAGTCATTGCATTATGCAATGACTGCATAGTGCAATCACTTTGTTGTAGAAACATAACCGGAAATCCTGGATATATTCTTTAATTTCTAGTAGAATATAAATATAGAGAATGTCGAACAAAGTAAGGTTTTGAGTATGAGTCGCGCAGTGGAAATTCCAACCCCTAGTGGTGAGGGTGCCGGTCACCAAGAACTAAATGACGAATTTCTAATCATGTTTGGTGTACCTCTGGGGCCTGAGAAATATTTGACCACCGAAGACGTCGGCTGTCTCGTGGGTCGTCATGAATCTCTGGTGCGGGAAATGTATCGCGCACAGCTTATCGACGCGGCGACCTTTCGCCGAGGTGAAGCTGTATTCAGTCCGTCGGAAGCCCGCCGGTGGAAAAACTGGTACCTGGAACACCTGGACGATTATGAGAAGTGTCTGTGGGCTTCGGAGAAAATTCTCGCCGGATTCTTCGCCGCCAGCGCCTCTGTCGCCCTCATGCTAGGTGCAATAGGGCTGTGGCGGCAGGGAATGCCGGTACTTCTTGCCCTGAGTCTGATTCTTCCAGCAGTATTTCTGGTGCCTCTTCCCCGCCCGCGCCCTGGACGACGTTTTCAGCAGGTGCAGGCAACCGTTGCCGGTGCTGCAACAGGGCTTTTCCTCGCTGAATTACTGCAACCCCTATTGGGTTCTGGAGAGTCTGGATCCGGGCACGTCGGCTTTTTGATGCTGGTCTGTCTCATGGTCTGTTATGTCCTCGACCGGCTGGAATTTCGGACAGAAGAATGTGAACTTGCTGTGGTTCCTGGAATGTACGCAAGCCTCATGATGGCAACTGGAGCACTGGCTCTATCGGCAGGTGGGCCCGCCCTGGGCGTGAACATTGGGGTTATCCCGGCGCTGATAGTAGGCGCTGCGATATTCGGGGCGGCGACCTTGGCTCAGCTCATGCGCAAATTCAACACCCACGCCTTCGGCATTACTGTTCCCGTGGCGGCGTTCTTCGGGTGGGAAGTCGCACTCATTACCCTGTTTGCAGTCGCCGGTCTGCTGGTCATTTGCAGGTTGGCACAGCGTTATTTCGATGAGCCCGAGGATGTATCGCTTGCTGAACTTCTGATGCGGTGATTGCGTTATGCAGTCATAGCATTATGCTATGACTGCATAGTGATATCAATCTGCAATGATTGCGCCCCCCTTGCCGCTGTGCAGATGTAATCCGCTTCGACGGTTGCACGCCCTGGACAATGCGCGATACAATCAAATCAACCCCCGGTGGAAACCGGGGAGTTGAGAATCTTTCAGCCCCGCTAGCCTTCGGCTTAGCGGGGCTTCTCGTACCCACCGCAGGAAGGAGACCACGGGCCGCAATGACGCACCGAATCAGCATCAAGGACACCCCCGCCATTCTGGAGCGCATGTTGTTCTCACTGGCCTTCAAGCGGGCCAAGAAGAAATTCCCGCCGGGCACCTCAGAGACAATCATCAAGATCTCACTTAAGAATCAGCCCGAAGAGCGGCTAGACGACATCTTCTGGATTTCTGATGAGATGACCGACATTATTTTTGAGGCGGCTCAAGATGAAAGCTTGCCCGCGAAGAAGCCCGGTGAATCCCGGCTAGACCTCACCCGCCAAACCGGGGTGATGTTCGAGGCGGGAACCGGGCTTTTCACCATTGACCCGACCGCACCGAAAAGCCTGTGGCGCAGCACCGCCGCCGGGGCGCTTCCGCCGGTGCGCGAAGTGCTGGGCTTCATCATTCATGAGGACGCGAAGATTTTTGTCATCTACGGTCTTCCGCAGCGTGCCGCTGAGAACTCGCCAGTTGAAGCACCGCGAGGCCCTGGCGAAGTCCGCGGAATCCCTGAGAGCCCCGGTGAAGTTCCCAGAGTGGCAATAGGTGGACGGCACGCCATGCCCGATTCTGACATGTCAGAGGCCGTTATGCGGCTTGTCGATACAACGTTCTTCCTGATGGGTGATGAGTCCCTAGCTGAGGTTGAATCCGAAACCGTAGGCAGGAAGACTCAGCCCAAGCGCGGCAAGCGGCGCGGCGGTCAGGCACCCTTTACCGTGCGCACGGTGCGGGTTGGCCGACAGCTCCAGAAGGAAGCAATCACGATTGATGAGCCAGGAACCCAGAGCGGGCGAGAAGATCGTGAAGAGTGGTATCACCACCAATTCGTAGTACGCGGCCACTGGCGCAACGTCGCCTACGGTAAGGGCCTATCCAAGCGCCGGTTGAGGTGGATTATGCCGTTTCTGAAAGGCCCGGAGGGAACACCGGTGATTCGCCGTCCGCTGGTGCGGGTCTGGCGCTAGTGGACAGAAAGGATTCAAAGACGATGACAGAGAATCAGGCTGAGCAGCTGTACACCGCGACGGTAGAGTTCCGCCGACCCGGTGCGCAGCAGTGGGAAGTGAACGCGGAAGCGACCGATACGCTGGAAGGTTTGGTGGAGTGGGCGGTACCGGCTCAGGCGCAGCTCCAGCGGCCTGTGCTGCCGCTATCGGCTGAGACGGTGCGCGGGTTTATTGGGGCGGCGTTTGGTCATGCTGGAGCCCGTCAGCGAGTGCGGGTTGAGCCCGCAGCCGAAGGCGCAAAGCCAACGCTGGACGTGCTGGAGGATTTCGCGCGACGACGTGAGAGTGGCGCGGTGACCGTGGAGGACGCGGAGCGCCACGCGGTGATCTCTGAGCGTTATTTCCGCCCGCCGGGCGGGTTCTTTTTTGATTGATGGAAAGAACGAAGTGGCCCACCCCCTGTATGGAGGGTGGGCCACTTCGTTTACAGCATCAGCAGCAGGACGCGCGTAACAAATTCAAGGGTAAACCAAGCCACAGGGAAAGCTATGGCGCCTTTTTTGATAATCTCAGGTTCCCTGTAGCAGGCCGCAATCCAAGCCAGGCTGAAGAGGGTGAGAAGATATCCCGCCGCGAACCATGAAAGTTCAGTTAGAACACTCTCATACATGACGTTACCCCTTCACCTTAATATGCCAGGTCACATGCTTAACGGAATTGACGAGCTCACACATGCCGGTATGCTCATGATCCTTGCCCTCTTCTTTGAGCTGCTTCCTGTTGCAGAGGCGATAATGCCAAATCTCAGTCGTGCAGTAGGAGTAATCCTTATCGGACGGGACGATGTGAATTACGCTGTTGAGCCTTTCTCCTGGTGCAACGTTTTCAGGGTCACCGTTCCAGTAAAGGGCTGGATAATCCATTGACCAGGTATCACCGTTCTGATAAGAGAAGACTGATTCGAGTTCTTCGCCCCACTTTTGAACCGGGCTCTTTACCCTGAATACGATATGGGGGCGGTGGCGGAGAACGTCATCATACATCGGGTCCTTGACGATGTATGCTTTTTTGATGAAGCGGTTCCAGTCGCGGATTTTCAGATTTTCAAGGCGGGTTTCTTTGTCAATGCTCTCTTTTTCAATCGTCGTTACTAAATGCCATGTCATTTTGTTCTTGATTTTGTGAGCAGTTTCAGAATCGTGCCACACAACGAAGGCGGCGAATAACATGAGGATTAGGAGGAAGAACAAGAGGACCAGGGTAACCGCATGTTCGTTTGGGGTTGGGGGTGAGGAGCTAAACATGATGTTTTCCTTCTGTCGTGGGTTTCGGCTGCGCCGGGTTCGGTGCAGCCGGTAGGTACGAGGTTTTCCCTTCCTCGCCTCTACACTTATAGTTTACCACATTAAGAACACTATATACAAGCTGGAACGGGGGAAAATCTAGAAAAATCCCCCTGCGGCGGGTTCTTTTTCGGCTGATGGAAAGAACGAAGTGGCCCACCCCGTACATGGGGTGGGCCACTTCTTGCTATAAGAAAATAGAAACGCCTATAAGGGCGAAGACGAGGATAAGAAGACCATACACTATGAACTTATCTGTGGTGTTTAACCCGTCAGGTTTTTCTACTTCTCGCAAATATTTATACATATCGGATATTATGTCTCCAAGTATGAAAAGTAGGGGAGCAGTAATAAGTAAAATAATAGGTAAGAAAAGCAAAGCTATTAGTAGAATGGCAATAGGGGCTGGGGGGTCAGGGTTTGCAGTCATCATTTCGCCACCTATTTACTTCTGATATGCCAGGTTACATGCTTAACTGATTTAATCCGCTGGCAGTATCTACCGTGGCGGTGAACCTCACCTGCTCTCTCTTCTTTTCGCAATTGTCGCCGGGAGCACTGGAAATAATGCCATATGTCGTTCGTAATGTACGATGTGCTATCACTTGAGGGCTCAAAATCAATGACGGTATCGCCTTGAACCCGACGCTCAACCTTCTGTGACCCGTCGAATCCCCCATAGCATTTCCAGATCCCGTTATCGCATGAAAATATTGATTTCAGACTGTGGGGTAAAGACGCTTTTTTCCACTGTATCGTAAAATGTGAGTCATCAAAATCTTCATAGTGGGGATTGATAACCATATAAGACTGTGCAGATAGTTCATTGAATGATTTGAGGTTATCAATACTAATATTTTCTTTCTTGATATTTTCAACCTCGATAGACTGTTGGGTGCGAATAAAGCTTTTTATTTTTTGCGGTACTTCATTTATTTCAAGCCCTATCCATAAAAACAGTATGATAAATGGTGATATGTAGAATGAAATTGATAAAAGGGCATTCAAGGGGTTCACGGTAATTTCCTTCCGTTAAGGGTTAGCTGCACCTATCGCTGGTGCAACTGGAGGGTGAGGAGGGGGAGGCAGAGCATAATCGAAAATCCCGCGGCTACTAGTATTGCGAGATGGATTGCAAAATTTATGAAATCCTCAACATTATCAAAAATGCTAAGTAGCCAAAAGAATATAGAGCCAAGCATTATGAAGCCCAAAGATGCGATCGGAAAAAGGCCAATAATAAAGAGAAGCCAGTCCATGATTTATTTTCCTTCTGTTGCGGTGCAGGCTAAGCCGGGCGGCTCAACCTGGCAGGTTAAGGATTTTCCCTATCCTTACCCTACACTTATATTCTACCATATGTAGAAATAAAAAAACAAGGTGGTACAGCGGGATTTTTGGGGGAATCTCACCCCGAATCAGGGCACCAATAAAGGGGGGGGCGGGTACATGATGTACTCACCCCCCTTTATTGGTGCCTCAGTCTAAGCTAGCGGAACAGCCACGGCACAAGTGCCAAGAGTGACAGTAGAACCAGTGCGCACGACGCGAATAGACCGGTAATGTCCACTCGCCAGCCCTTCGCACGGAACCACAAACCAGCCACAGGGCCAGCGGCACAAAAGAGCGACAGAGCCAGCAGGCCGAAGAGGCCAAATGAACCAGCCGCCGCCGCAGCAGAAAGCGCAATCTGCATGTTCAAACCCTCGATAAGCTCAGGAACGCTTCGCTGCATCTGGCGAATGATGATCCACATCTCCAGGGCGGCAACAAACATGAAGCCACCCGTGGCACCCGCGCCGGCATCTTCGGGAGACTGAATCAGTCCCGCGTTGAGAAAGCTGCTGAACACCAGGCCGCAGGCGACCGTGCCCATAATCGTTACGGTGCGAAAGCCGGTAGCCTGCACATTGGCACGCTTGCCAAAAGCGATGACGGGTCCGGCGGCAATGAGGAAGAGCGCCAGAATGAGGGACGGGCCGTAGGTGGGCCATAAGCCCGCCAGCCCAAGGAAGAAGGCGGCCATGCCTAAGATGAAGCAGCTAACCGTGAGCCACGGGTGAGAGCGTGCCTTCTGGGGTGAAGCGGTCATGATGAATTATTCCTTCTGTCGTATTTCTTGGGGGACATGCTCAATCCTAGATGGAGCATCCCGCCGGTGTGTGGTTTTTGATTTACCCCCGGGTAAGCCGAAGCGTGCGGTTACGGTGCAGGCGATAGGGTAACATTCGCCCCGGCACCAAAGAGCCACCGGGTGTACTCCAGCAAAGATTCGGCGGTGTACGGTAGGGGCTTCTCATGTGCCCACACGCGATAATCCGGGGTCAATTCTTCCAGCTCGTCCAGGTCAAAATCATTAGTGCGAATGTCGCGGTAGATGCTCAGCAGGCGGGCTGTAGAGTCTTCCGGGCGGTCACCTTCTTCTTCGCCGTAGTGACGGAATCCGAAAGCGTCCCAGCCGCCCGGTTCCTTCGGCTGCACCAGCTCACCGCTTTCATTGAGAATGAAGTCGTGGTAATCATCAGCCCATACCGAAGAGGAGAGGCAATAGTGCAGGTTATCGGGGACATGTACCGTGCCCGCGCGCTCTTCTGCTGCACGGGTAAAGAGTTCTTCCAGGGTGCCGGTCAGATGTGCCGTTGCGCCTGGGGCGGTGGTAATCGTGAGGGTGTAGCCGTCGTTGTTCATGGTTCCTCCAGGGGTTGTAAGGGGTGGGGTTACCCCTACTTATAGTATAGCATAAGTAGAAATATATAATAAGGGGTTGAGTGGGGGAAGCGTGAAAAAATAATAGGCGAAGCGGGTTTTTATTTTCTTCCATGTATGGTAGAATATAGGTGTAAGGATAAATCGGGGAGGGAAACCCCGGAAGCCTTACCGGTAGTACCAATCGGTGCAATCGAACAGCAAATCAGATGAGGAGAAAACATCATGACGACCACCTGGAACGTGGAAGAACGCCACCTGAAGGCCCTGACCTGCACTGTCGAGAAGATGGAAGCGGCAGGCGAGAAGCCTTACGCCGTCGTCTTCACCGAGCGTGATTCGTGGGCATGGGACCACACCATCAAGACCCTGTGGAAGGAAGAGTTCGGCACTCTGGAGGACATTCTGCATTGGTTCCAGTCCGACCCGAAACCGGCACAGGAAGACTTCTGTGAGACCATCAGTGGCGGGCACCGTGACTCAGGAGAGCAGCTGTACGCCGCACCTTGCGTCCCCGTGAAGGAAGATGTTTACGTGTGGTGGAACCATGACGAGCTGACCGGTGAGCCTGGCCCCCGAACCGTTCTTGTGGATGCCGGTTACGCCGACGAAGACGACCTGAGCAACCCACACAGTGAGGAATGGGAAGATATGGAGCGCTTGACTGTCCATTCGGAACCGCTTCCGCTCACCGTGGAGAACCTGAGTGAGTACATGACCGAAGAGGTGTTCACGCAGTATCAGGATGAGCGAATCGAGCTGATCCCGGCACGTAAGGTGCTGGAAGAGTTGACCGGGCACTTCGCGCAGCAGGCCGAACAGGACTAAAAGGGCGGCGCTAATGCTACTGGCTGCTCTCACGGCTGAGGGGGTCACTACCGGCGGACTTATCCTTGTCTACCTTTTCGTGGCGATTGTGAATATGTGCTCGATTTGGTCTGAAACCAAAGATGGAGTCACGCCATACACGCCGCCAGGCTTAGGAGCCATATTCTGGATGCTTGCCTTATCGCTAGTGATAGTGCCCGTCCTAGGCGTTTCGTTGCTCATACAAAAATGAAAGCCCCCGGTGCCACCGCCCATTATTGGGCGGGGGAAAAAGGCACCGGGGGAAACCCCCACCACACGCGGGGGACAGAAGGTGCGTGAAAATCATGTTAAACACGCAGAAGAAAGGATACCAGTAATGGCAAAGAAAAAGAAGAAGGAACAAGAGGGCAAGTTCATCGTGTATTTGTCCTCTAAAGAGGTAGCGGCAATGGCCGGAGTAGATACTAGGACGGTGAACAACGCACGAGAAAAGGGCGACCTGCACCCCGCCTCTCGCACCGGCAGCACTTGGGGCTATTTCGAATCCGAGGCGCGCCGCTGGATGAAATGGCGTGAGGAAAACCCGCCGCAGTCCCGCGCGTGGGGCTGGAATAACAGCGGTACCCCCCGCCCGCACGGTGTGGCGGTCAAGAATGAGAAGAAATGACCGGCTTCTTCTTGCTACTGGCGGCTATCGTGCTTGTGCTCGCTGTAATCGCCGCCCTACTCGGAAGGCTCTCCGATGGGGAAGACGGGGAGAAAAGCTCTATGAATCCGGTGTGGCTGGTTTTTGCGGCGGCGCTGTTTGTCGGCTTCTGCTACTGTGCTTTTTTGGCCTCTAAGTGGGAGCAATAGATGAAAGTTTTAGTGGTTATTGGGCTATCCGTCCTCGCTCTGGCGTTCCTCATTGCCCCGGTGCATCTTCTCATCACCCGTGGGTGGGGGCGACGCTTCGGGTCGTGGTATTGGCATCTATGGGCGGCTCTGGCGGTAATGACCGGGTACCTCGCGGTCATGGTTGCTCTGCATTAGTCCCGGTGCAGCCGAACAGCAAATCAGTCAGGAGAAAATCATGTTTCAAGTCTTAGGTCATGAACTGGGCTTTTGGGAAAGCCTGGTATTCCTTATAGGGATTGGTGGCGGGGGGTACGTAGTGTTAGCTTTATGGTGTTGGCTGTGGGATGAGGTTCTGGAGCCTCGCATCACGTGTCACAAGATCGTAGAGGTTGAGCACCTGGACGATGAACTAGAGGTTGAGGTCGAGGAAATCGTCAAATTTAACGAGTTCATCAACCGTGAATCCAATATCAAGCGCCCGACCGTCGAAGACATCAATAACGAGAAGCCCCGCGTGGTTCTTCGCACGCGAGTGTCAGGCAGCGAAGAGCTCAAGGAATCAACTTTCGAGTTCGACAAGCGGCACGGGAACTGGTGGCCGCGCGATTGGGGGTGGGACGGTGACCCCGCAGGCCTGAAAAAGAACTGTCGAACCACCGTTCACATTGTCCCGTCCGACCGGGACTATTCCTACATCACCGCGGAGCTTCGGCACTCTCGATTCTGTCCCCGCCGTCATTTCCGCAATGACGGGAACCGTCACCGGCACGGTGGACGGTGCAGGCTGATTAGCTCTGAGGAACACGTAACCTGGCATATCAAGGGTGGTCAGTAGAAGGTGCAGCCCCTCTCTCGCGTTTGCGAGTGAGGGGCTTATTTTTTTTGGGGAAAATGTGGCGGTAAAACCTACTTATATTCTTTATTTTGTGGTAGAATATAAGTGTAAGGACAAACGGGGCGGGAAACCCCGAAACCCTTACCGGTAGCAGTCAATCCCGGCGCAACCGACCAGCAAATCAGACAAGGAGAAAACATCATGTCACACAGCATCAAGTACATCCGAAAGGAAAAGGGCCGCACGTACTCGGCACACATTGGCGGGCCTTCACCATTTGGGAACGGGCCGTTCGATAACCGCTGGTACTTCCGCAGCAGGGGAAAAAGGCTCTGGCTCAATATGGACCGTGACCCTAACCCCATTGCCGAAGCATTGGGTGAGAACGCAGAGTGCATCACCATTCACAGCAAAGACCAGGCCCCGAGCGTTTTCTTTGCCGCTGATGAGGTCATCGAATTTTTCGAGCGAGAAGCCGAAGAAATTCGTAAAGATCAGCGCCGGAGTCAGGAAGCGGGTTTCCTGAAAAGCTTTGCGCAGTGGCTACGCTGGCTTTCTCGCCAGATTGAGCGAGACTACCCGTTCGACACTCGCCTTCTTCGAGCTGAACATCTCTACGCACTCAACGTCGACCCGTGCCCGCCGGGCTCATGGATGGTCTGCAATGAAGAAGGCGGCACGTTGGGGTGGGTTCATGAAATCGACATCCCTAACTGCCCCAAATACTACGGCTACATCGAGAACAGCTGGTCGGGCATGATGGGTAATGAACTTGATGCCTACGCTTACGCCGATTCACGGAGCGATAGCCTGGAAACCTGTGTGAACGAGGTGCGCGCCGCAGCGCAACCGCCGCGGAACCGCAGGATTCGCTAATTCCCATCAAGGACAAGGCAAAAACTAGCCGGTGACGAAAACGCTTGCCTCACTTTCAGAGGTAGTGTTAAACTGAAAACATAACCGCGTAGGGAACGTGGAAGTGGCTAAGTTTTGCGAGGCTATCCCTTATTCTCGCCCCCCTCACAGGGGGGGGCGGGCTTTCATTGAGGACTCCACTAATAGTTTCAGGGAGCATTTGCTTTCTTCTCTTTCCCCTAATCCGGCACCGGGTTAAGGGACTTTCATTGAGGAATTGAAATTTTGTGGGAAGAAGCCGACTGTTTGATTCTCATTCCCCCACCTTACCGCTCTGTGGTTGTGTGCTACAGGCAGGGGGTGCGGGGCTTTCATTGAGGGTAGTACTTTACCTCGGTTGGAGCATTGCTTTCTTCCTTTTCTCACCCCTCACAAGGGGGTGGGCCTTCATTGAGGAATCAATATTTACGTTGGAAGAGCTTTTCTCCTCCACCCTTCCTTCCGCTTCGCCCCCGTTGGTGGGGCGGAAGGACTTTCATTGAGGAACGAACTTTTAGTTTCGAGTGGCTACGCTTATTCCTCTTCCCCTTGACCCGGTGACGGAGAGAGGGGCTTTCATTGAGGGACGTACTATTCCTTTTCTGGGGCATTGCTTCCTTCCCTTTTCTCACCCCCTACAGGGGGTGGGCTTTCATTGAGGGACGAACATTTTTATAATGGGAGCCTCATTCTCTATGCGCATTCCCCGCCGCTTGCGGGCGGCGGGGCTTTCATTGAGGAATGTACTGTTACTTTTTTGGGGCGGAACCTTCCTATCTTTCCCTTAACCCGGTGACGGGTTAAGGGACTTTCATTAAGCTTCGGCACTGAACCTACTAGGTTCAGTGCCGAAGCTTTTTAAGCACCCGCAGCAGGGGGGGATTTTTTCTAGATTTTCCGCCGCTACAGCTTGCTTTTATATTTCTATATGTAGTAAACTATAAGTGTAAGGAAGAACGGGGCGGAACCCCGAAACCTTACCGGTAGCGCCGCCCGGCGCAGCCGAAACCCACAACAGAAGGAAATTATCATGAACCGCAAGTACAGCCGCGTTGATGAGGCAATTTTCCGCGAAATTATCGAGCCCATCGAACACGGCGACGTGGAAGATGCACGGGCGGAATTCGACATTGACGCAATCGCTGAGAAGGTTCTCGGTGATTATGATGAAGGGTTCGCCTGCAAGGTTACCGTAGATGAGTTCTGGAAAATTGTAGAAGAGAACGCACGCTAGGGCCCCTCTTCGCTTCCCCCTCTCGCGTGGGCGAGGGGGGGGGAAGCCTGAACACTTCCGGCGGATCCAGTCGGGAACGCCAAGGCGTTACGGCGGCCTGGAGCAAAGGCTAACTCAGGGGCATAAGGAAAGGGGCCCCGAAGCGATTCGGGGCCCCTTTCTGGAGCCTGTATTATCCCCGCTTGCGCAGGGAGCACATTAACAAAATATAAGTACGTCGGCTCAACCCCGCTTTCGCGGGGAACATATTCCCATCATATCACGCCCTAGCGGTAGAGCCGATACCCCACCCACAAGCACGTACACCGTGCTATCATTGCAGAGTGCTATCATTGCATTATGCAATGACTGCATCAGAAGGAGTTGAAATCATGATTATCACCATCGGCAGCCACAA